>Ga0335070_10002218_pt1 | contig 22692 bp, 17 predicted proteins | sample Lox_Sample_13_FD_206722 | JGI IMG/M metagenome (GOLD analysis project Ga0335070, IMG submission 206722) | Soil microbial communities from Loxahatchee National Wildlife Refuge, Florida, United States - Lox_Sample_1.3 | ecosystem: Environmental > Terrestrial > Soil > Wetlands | place: USA...
TAGACCTACGCGAGCTCATGGACCATGCGCGCACCGCGCTACGGCAAACGGCACTGGAAGACCTTCACACAGTGCGACGAGGTAACCGTGATCTGGTTGACCCCTAATCCTTTTCATCGCTGGTCGAAGACGAAGTCCAGGCCGCAATAATGCATTGGGCGTCATTCGTACTTATGGGCGAACCCACATTAGTTGTCTGAACGAGTAACCACCGATCGCGTTGATTCGACGCCCGGAGTGTCGACGGGTCCGAGCCGGCCTGGATCGTTTGCCTGCGCATGAGTCCCGGCCAGGTTGCTTCAAAACCGGCGGATCCCCCGGCCCCAGCGGCACACCTGTGCCTACGTCACTGTGACGGGTTCGATGGACCCGAAAGCAGACTGCCATAATGGACGACGCCGCTAACGATCCACTGCCCACTCCGTCGAATAAGAAATTCCCAAGGCTTGCGACTCAGTAGCGGTAAAACCGATCAACCGACGGATCATCGCTGCCATTTCGCGCCCATCCTTAACGACGGTGAACACATCCAGCTTCAACACGTCGTCCTTGCCTTGCATGCCTTCAAACGAGGTCATCCAACACAGCTGGTCGAGGAATGACAGCACCGCATCGAGAGCCGCTGTGGCCACGGTCGCTAGGTCTGCGGCAGCGGGCAGCGCGGCTCCCGGCGCGACCTCCTCGAAACCCCAGCGAGCGCGCTGAGTCGCATCGATTTCGTTGTACACGTCATGCGGAATCAAGAGCTGAACGCGGCCATGTTCCTTCCCGACGTACGGCGCAGGCTCCGTGAGCGCTCCGACAGCACGCAGTGACTGGGAGTGAATCGTGTTGCGTAACTTGAACACTGTGCTCAATGCAGCTTGTGTAGCGTCGACATTTGCTATGCCCGCCGCCTGTGAATAGTTCGGTCTGAAATGTGCCGTGTACCAACCGCCATGGAACTTCGCGTTTCTGTCTGTACCAGGCAGCTGCAGTGCGCGATGTAACGATCGCGCTATCACGTCAACAGCACCGCACAACGACCACAAAATGCGGTCGACACAATCCGCCACATCGTCATAAGTGTCGAGTGTTTGGAGCGCCCCGAGGTGGAACCGAAGGTCATCCCACGCCTTGACAGCTCGAATCAACCGGCCAATCATCTCACTGCAGTCGGACTTGTATTGCCGCTGGATCACGTAGTCCGCTTTGGCCTCCCAGTAAGTGATACCCGGTGCCATCGCGTAAACCGCTGAGTGATACCAGGTCTGGCGGTTCGCTGCGAATTCGTTGTAGACCGGGTGCATTAGGTAGATCTGCTGCGTCCTCAGGTAGTGCGCAATGATCGGTATTGCTTGGGCGCGGGTGAACACATTCGCCTCATGGTTGGCCGGTACATCGCTACGACGGGCCACGGCGGACTCGCTCACCACAATGTCGGCGACCTGGCGACCAAGCTGAGTCAGCACCACATGGCGAGAAACGTCCTCTGCCGTTACCTCCGCTAGTTTGGTTCCGCGGTCCTCTGCGAACCCAAACAAGTTCTGAAACAGCTGCGGTTGGGGGCTGATGTTGCCGTGCGTCTCCCGCGTCCGGCTTTTGCCTCCGAATACGATTCGGTAGCCGTACTGCGGTCCCGGATAAGACGACCAACCCTTTTGGTCGGTGTAGTCGCGCAGGTGCACAACATTGGGGGTTCGGTCGCTCTCATCATCGGGGTCGTTGATCTTCGACATGTCGACAACCAGCGTGTCGACCGGCTCGTGCTTTGAAAGCAAGGCGTTTAGCACCCGCTGCGCCTCTAAATCTTCTGCGTTGGTTGGCTCGCCAAGCGAATCCCGGTCCAGCAGCACACGCAGGTGCCGAGGTCGCCGCCGAAGGCCAAACAGGTCACCTTTGTCCGCTTCGTCGGCGTATTCGCCAGGGCGGTCCCGTTGGTTGCGACGAAACGGGTCGTCCGTCATCACTTCGCGGTAGTAGTCCATCGCTGCTCCCGTAGCTCGATGCTGAGCAGGAAGGCTCAGCCGCCCAGAATACGACTGGCCTCGACAAACAACAGCGATATACACGCCGCTGTCACCCCTACCGCTGTCACACTGCTACCTGCGGTAACGTCCTGTCCCCAGTCGGACTCCAGCCGACTCTGAGCGGATTTTCAGTATGTACGGTGTCGCGACACCGTGGATAACCGCTGATATCCATGAACGAAGCCTATGCGCGCCATGGGCGTTATCATTAGTCGTCCTCATCACCGTGCATGAGGCTGGGTTCCACTGTGCCGACTCCGGTCGCGCGAAGCATCAGGTTGCCTCCGTGCGGTGAGCGGGATGGCTGGCGTGACGGCAGACAGCGCGCATCGGGCGGTGACCGCTGTGAGCGGCGTCGGTCAACGCCCAACGCACGGGTCTGGCTTGTTGATCACATGCCGGTTCGGCCGGCCGCACGGCGGGATGCCGACCCCGCGCGTAGGGATCGGTCCGGCTTTTGCGAGTCCGCGCGGGGTGGTCCAATACCGCCCCGGTTTGGTGATCGCTGTTGCCGGGGAACGAAAGCGGGGCGCCTGCGATGGTGGTTGTCGGTGTCGATGCGCACAAAGCTACTCACACGCTGGTCGCGGTAGATTCCGTTGGCGTCAAACTTGGCCAGCTGACAGTACGAGCCACCAACGACGGGCACTTGAAGGCGCTGGGCTGGGTTCGTATGACTTTCGGTGCCGATGTGGTCTGGGCGGTCGAGGATTCCCGCGGTGTGACGTCAAGGTTGGAACGGGACTTGCTCGATGCCGGTCAACGTGTGGTGCGGGTGCCCCCACACATGATGGCCCGGGTCCGCGCCTCGGGGCGCGCTCGGGGAAAATCCGATCCGATCGACGCGCTGGCTGCGGCGCGCGCTGTGTTGCGGGAACCCGATCTGCCGGTGGCCAGCCACGATGGGGTTACGCGTGAGTTCAAGTTGTTGGTCGATCGACGCGACGACCTGGTAACGCAGCGCACCGCGGTGATCAACCGATTGTTATGGCGCGTGCATGAACTCGACCCATCGCATTCGCCGGCGCCCGGGTCGTTGGATCGGTACAAAGCCCAACGCGCGCTTCGTAGTTGGCTGGGAGACCAGCCGGGGCTGGTGGCCGAACTTGCGCGTGACGAGCTGGCCGCCGTGGCGGATCTCACCGAGGACGTCAAGGTCTTGGATAAGCGGATCGCGGCACGGGTGCAGGAGCTCAACCCGTTGCTACTCAACATTTTCGGGTGCGGCCGGCTGACTGCGGCCAAGGTTATCGGCGAGGCCGCTGCGATATCGCGATTCCGCAGTGAAGCCGCGTTCGCCAGCTATGCGGGAGTGGCGCCCATCCCGCACTGGTCGGGCCCAAATCAGGCAAGGGTGAAGCCGACGCGATCGGGGAATCGGCAGCTCAATGGGGCGTTGTATCGCATTGCGCTGAGCCAGATCCGGTCGAAGGGCCCCGCTCACTTGTACTACCAGAAACGCCGCGGTGTTGGTGACTCGCATCTTGAGGCCATGCGGCGCATCGAACGCCGGATCGCCCGCAAGGTATTTGGCTACTTGCGGATCGATCAGATCAACTGGGCCCAAGCGGAATTCCCGCACAACCAATCAGACCCCGCACAGTCGGTCACCCTGGCATTGTGCAGCGACGAGCGACAGGGGTCGCGCGCAGTGGATGGCGTAGCGATTGACGATCCTGACCTTCGCCAGATCGGCGCTCGGCTACGCGCACTTCGGAACGACGCGGGGCGATCGCAGCAGCAGACCGCGGTGGCGGTCGGGCTGACCAGGACCTCTATCGCCGACATCGAGGCCGGCCGGAAGAACATCACGTTGCATACGCTCTACGCATTGGCCGAGCACTTTGGTGCCGACCCTGCCGAGTTACTCAGACCCGGGGCGGGTTCGCCGAGCTGCTGATGCCGGGGGGTGGAACGGTTACTTTCGGCCGCCAGGAACGTAAACACGCTATCCGTAGGAGACCGCGTTTGATTGAGCCTCCACCGCTATTTGGCGTTTGTCCAATTTTATTTCTTCGTCGAATGCGAGGTCGAGGCGCCCGTCGATCCACGCGGCCACCGCGTCAACTGGGTGCCGCGCCTACCCCATATGCCGGCTCAATGGTGCGGATGGCAGATTGCCTGCAGATCCTTTTGCTCGTCGAGCATTCCGACGATGGTATTCAGGTAGGCGGTCTTGCTGTTGACGATGACCTCGGTTGACGCCCCTGCTGATTCGTCCCTGCGAATTTGTTGGAGCAGCGCGACCGCCTGAACAGGTAGGTCGGCGATCCGGTGCAGATGCCCACCGACAGCGGTCGTAGATGCTTGGCGCGCAAAGGTTTGCAATTGATCCGACCAACTGCGGTATTGGGCAAGGTCGGTATCGCTGATCTCCCCCGCCCATGCCGCGAGGTCGGCGTTAAGGTTGAGATTGATTGCCGCATCGGCGGTCTGGCAGCCCGGCGCCGGTCGACTCGACAGAAACGCCATGGCGCCCACGGCGACGCCAATCACGATAAACAGAGGGATCAACGCCCACAGACGCCTAACGGGCACCTCCACCGCGGCATCGGTGTCCATGGGTGTACCACGCTCACTGGCCGCGGCGCGCAGGACCTCGTGATGTGGGGTGAGTCGACGCCTCCGATACCCAAACCACGCGGTGTCTAGCGACCGCAGGTCGCTACACGATCAAAACCATTGCCCGCCAACTCGACAACGCTCACCAACAGATTGCCGCTCAATACCGCATCCTGACCGGATAGAAATCACCGGTAGGGGACCCGGCGCATCTTGGCGGCCAGCGCTTGATCCAGCTCCGAATCAACGGCCGTCAAGGCTCTGAAAAGTGCACGACTCATCTAGGGCGGAGTGTAAATTGTGTGCTCACAGTTCCGGCAAGAGTGGGAACGGTGCATCCGTCCGCAGCGGCAGTGCGTTACTCCGACAAGCACCTGGGTCGGGCCGAGCTCCGCGTGGCATTCGGGGCACCGTGGTGGACCCGGTTCCTCCCACCTATCCCCGCTCCACGGCCCAGGACTCCCGAAGCTGGCCCAAACCGCAAGGTAGCCTCCGCGACGGTTACTGTTCGCGCTCGTGGCTCAGGGATGGTCGACAGAGGATCTGATCGCGTCATGGACGTTGGTCGATGGGGACTGGCATTTGGTCGGGAACAAGACCGGAGCGACTCGACTGGGTTTCAGTCTGGTCCTGAAGTTCTTTGAGGTCGAAGCTCGTTTCCCGAGCGATGCATCTGAATTTCCTGCTGCTGCGCTGACATACGTGGCTGAGCAGGTCAAGGTGGATCCCGGCGAGCTGGCAGCTTACCGTTTCAGCGGCAGAACGATCGAGTATCACCGCGCCCAAATCCGGGACGCCTTCGGGTTTCGCCAGTTCACTCGCGCTGATGAGGACAAGCTTGCCAACTGGCTGGCTCACGAGGTGTGTCCGGTGGAGCTGCGCGACGAGCAGCTGCGTGAGGCGGTGCTGGTTCGGTGCCGGGCAGAGCGCGTCGAGCCGCCTGGTCGGATGGAGAGGATCGTCGGTTCTGCACGGGCGGCGTTCGAGCAGCAGTTCTGTGATCGCACCGTGGGCCGCCTCGACGAGCACTGCGCGGAGCGGCTGGAGGATTTGGCGTCGCGGCAGCTACTTGCGGAGTTGAAGGCCGACCCGGGCCAGGTTGGGCTTGAGACGTTTCTTCGGGAGATCGACAAGCTGAACGCGATCCGCAGCCTACGGCTTCCGGCGGACTTGTTCGATGACGCATCGGAGAAGCTCGTCGAGGCGTGGCGCGCCCGGGCCGCTCGGTCCTATCCGTCGGATCTGCGAACCGCACCGCGACCGGTTCGGCTGACGCTGCTGGCAGCGTTGTGTTGTGTCCGTGCGGCCGAGATCACCGATGCCTTGGTGGATCTGCTGATCGGGCTGGTGCACAAGATCAACGCGCGGGCCGACCGGCGGGTGGAACGGGAGTTGATCGATGACTTGCGACGGGTGCGGGGCAAGGAGGCGATTCTTTTCCGGCTGGCGGAGGCGGCGGTCGGGCACCCCGACGACACCGTGCGCGAGGCGCTGTTCCCGGTGGTCAGCGAGAAGACGTTGCGCGCGCTGGTGTGTGAGGCGAACGCGACCCAGCAGGTGTTCCGGGATCGGGTGCGCACTGTGCTGCGCAGCTCCTACTCCACGTACTACCGGCGGATGCTCCCGCCGCTGCTGGCGGCGCTGGAGTTTCGATGCAACAACACCGCCTACCGGCCGATCATGGATGCTCTGCAACTGCTGGGCCGCTACGCCGACGTGGATGGCAAGGTCAGGTTCTTCGCGCGGGCTGATCGTGTGCCGATGGACGGTGTCGTGCCAAAGGCGTGGCGCGAGGCTGTACTTGATGAACGCGCCCATGTCGAGCGCATCCCCTACGAGCTGTGCACGTTGATCGCGCTGCGGGACGCGCTGCGGCGCAGGGAAATCTACGTCCACGGTGGGAACCGATGGCGGAACCCAGAAGACGACCTGCCGGGCGACTTTGACACCGCCCGAGAGGTGCACTACGCCGCACTGCGACAACCCCTGGACCCGACCAAGTTCGTCACCGACCTGCGGCAACGGATGCACGACGCCCTGAGCCGGCTCGATCAATCGCTTGTCGACAGCAGCGCCGGCGTCACGATCACCACCCGCCGCGGTGAACCGTGGATCACGGTCCCGCGGTTGGACGCTTTGCCCGAGCCGGCGAACCTGGGCAAGCTCAAAAACGAGGTGATCCGCCGCTGGGGCACTCTCGACCTACTCGATGTCCTCAAGGACTCCGACTACCTTGCCGAGTTCACCAGCGAATTCACCTCCGTCGCCTCGCGAGAGGTCATCGACCGGAACACGCTTCGGCGGCGACTCTTGCTGTGCCTATTTGCATTAGGGACAAACATGGGCGTCCGTGCGATAGTAGCTACCGGCGAACACGGTGAATCCGAGGCCGAGTTGCGACACGTGCGCCGGCACTTCATCACCCGCGACAATCTGCGCCGAGCTATCGCCAAGCTGGTCAATGCGACGTTCGAGGCACGCGACCCGAACTGGTGGGGCACCGGCACGGCCTGCGCGTCGGACTCCAAGAAGTTCGGCTCCTGGGAGTCGAACCTGATGACCGAGTGGCACCAGCGCTACGGCGGGCCGGGTGTGATGATCTACTGGCACGTCGAGCGCCGATCCACCTGCATCTATTCCCAACTCAAGTCGTGCTCTTCCAGCGAGGTAGCGGCCATGATCGAAGGATTGCTGCGCCACTGTACAGACGTCGACGTTGAGTCCAATTATGTTGACACGCATGGTGCTTCGGTGGTTGGGTTTGCCTTCACCGAACTACTTGGGTTTCGGCTGCTGCCGCGGCTGAAAAACATCGGCGCGATCCGGCTGTACCGCCCCGATGCCGCCGTGGCCTACGCCGAGCTTACTTCGGTACTGACCCGCCCGATTCGGTGGGACCTGATCACTCAGCAGTACGACCAGATGGTCAAATACGCCACAGCGCTTCGACTTGGCACCGCTGAGTCCGAGTCGATCCTGCGCCGGTTCACCCGCGGCGGCCCCAAGCACCCGACCTATCAGGCGCTTGAAGAACTCGGGCGTGCGGTGCGAACCATCTTTGCTTGCGATTTTCTGTCCTCACCCGAGCTGCGCCGCGAGATCCACGGCGGTCTACAAGTGGTGGAGCACTGGAACTCCGGCAACAGTGTCATCTTCTATGGCAAGGACGGCGACCTCACCGGGCCGGACCGGGAACACGCCGAAGTCTCGATGCTCGCCCTTCACCTGCTCCAGTCCGCGTTGGTCCACATCAACACACTGCTGCTACAAGCTGTCCTGGAGGTTCCCCAGTTCCATGATCTGATCGGCGAGGACGAACTGCGCGGCTTGACAACGCTTTTCTGGACGAACATCAACCCCTACGGGCGGTTCAGGCTCGACATGAGCACCCGTCTGGACCTGTCCAGCGGTACTGTGCCTGCAACTGAATCCGTTGTTTAACAGGGCAATTGAGGCCGCGCGGCGCCTCAAACGCCATACGGGGTCAAGCCCACCCCAACGACATCGCCGACACCCTCAACATCCACCGTGCCACCCTTCTACCGCGCACTCCACGGAGACCAAACCGCCGACTGACCTTACCTTGCGGCTCAGGACAGCTTCGGGAGTCCTGGGCCTAGTTGGCCTGCTTCTTTGTTTTTCATGATCCGGAGATCGGCCCGATTTACCTCGGTTTTCAGCTCGATGACCGCGTTGGTCGTCGGATCCAAGCCCCATAGGTTGTCGGGACCTCCGTCTTTAATTTCTTTATCGGGCCGGGTGGATGCGAACCCGAGATGAAGGCCGAGCAGTTTAAGTTGTTGCTCGGCGAGGTCGTGAGTTTCGCGCAGACCCCACACGATGTTGTCGAAGAGCGAGCCGAAGCTCAGCCGCAGCGCGTTCGCGTCGGTGTACATTTCCTTCAGATACGCAGCCGCGGCTGTTCCTTGCAGCGGAGGGCCTTTCACCGGTTTGGCAGGCGGAGAGACGTCCGCCTTGATCACCCCGGGGTTCAGTTCGCGAGCCCGGGCAATTGTCTGCTGGGCCTGCATGGGGTCGGTGAGTTGCTGATAGCCGGCGAGCTCTTCGAGGAACCAGCCCTCCTCTAAATCATCTGTTACCGTGTCGATCCCAGCGTTCAGCAGCAATACGGCTGCATCGACGTCGCCGGCGGCCGCCTTGTCGAAGGCGCGCCGCCGGGCGATCGCAATGTCGGTGATTTTGCCGTCACGGTCATACTCCACATCCGCGACCGCTTGCTTGGCCGCGGCAACCCAGTCATCATCGCGCTCCAGAAACATGTTGAGCGCGTGGCGGATCTCGGTGATCCCTTCGTTCTCGATTTGATCGGCGATCTTTTGGCTGAGTTCGATCTGCTTGCGGGTAACTGGAGAGTAAAAGGACCGTAGCTTCGGGTCGCGCAGCGTCAGAGCTGTCTCGCGGGTGAGCAGCAGGACTGCGCAGTAGTCTTCGAGGTCGCGGATGCCCCGGCCCATACCTTGTTCGACTCGCTGCACCTTGCGCGCCTGGAAGGTTGTTGACCCGGTAAGTGCGGCAGATTCACGTTGTTCAGCACCTGATAGCGGTGTGGGAATGCCATCGACGATGAGGAGCCGGCAGGCATCGTGCGGTAGGTCGACGCCGTCGTACTTGTTGATTAGGACCACGACGCCGACATGTTCACCGGCAGTGAGGCGGTCGATTACGGGGCTCATCGTCTTCACGTTGACGGTTACGTCGGCGAACTGTTCCCAGGCCGTCGCCCGATACCCACTCGGCACCAGCACGACGACGTTGATCGGCTTGTCGGTCTTGATCCCGTCGCCGTCCCGGTCTCCATCGGCGAACTCTCGGGCTAGTCGTTGGACAGTGACTTCGGAAAGGCTTGGGTTTATAGACATCGGTGCCAGGATGATGCGGTCGCCGAGGTCTGAGGCACGTTCGGGGGTGATCGGATCCCGAATGCTGTCGGGTGCGGCACCGAGCTCGGTCACGAGGATGCTTTCATCGGTCAACGTTGCGGTCAGGTAGACCCGCCTGCGCGCCTGAGAGAACGCCGGGATCATGTCGATAGCCGGGCAGGGCATCTTGATCTCGACTCCGCGGTGCGAGAACGTGATGATGGCCATCTCGAGGTTGTCGGCCACGAGCGGCCAGCCGAAATAGAACTCCTTGATGTCGTCGTTGTCGCCGTACTTCTTCAGGATCTCCAGCGCCGCGGCCGCTCGCTCGGCGGTCGCCTTTGGCGGCACTCGGAGTGCGGCACTGTAATCCTTATCCTTCAGGTCCGCAAAGGCTTTGGGGCTCTGACGCTTGAGATCCTCCGCGAACAGGTCCAATAACTCGCCGAATCCGGGGCACTCCGGGGGCAACGTCGGACAGAATTGGTGCCTAGCCGCGGCAAGTGCGGAGTGCGCGTCGTCGACGATCACGGTACCCAGCTGGGTGACCGGTTTCTGTCCCCGCACACCGAAGGCGCTGCGACCGTTGATCAACTTCTCGAAGGTGCTGACCAAGATGGCACCGCCGGCAAGAAATCGCTCGTCATGGCGATCGGTCGTCACCGCGATCCCGTTGGGGGCCTCGTCCACCACCTGCTTGATAAGGTAAGTGTCGGGAACGAGGTAGACGACCGGGCCGAAGCCTTCGTTGAGGCTTGACTGCCCAATCAACAGTCCGACCAGCGTCTTGCCGCCGCCGGTGTTCTGCTTAATCACCAGGTCAGGCTTGTCGCGGCGATCGAACCACTGCTTGAGTACCTCACCCTGTTCGGGCCGCAGCCGAGACCACGGTTTGTGGGGCAGGGCGGTAAAAATGTCACGTGGTTGGAGCAGCTTCGCGCCGTTGTCGGCGTTGATTTTGTCCCAGTTGATGGGCATCGGACCTCTGTTAGAGCTGGTGAACTGCGGCGAAGCTGGCGGTGTTCGAGTCTACCGGGCAAGCCGGGGATGCTCGTGGCTCGCAGCACCCCCCGGTGGCGGCAGCGAACCATCGCCAGCACCCACTGCCAGCGATCCCAACCGACCCGACGCATCAGCGCACGACTTCGTCGACGTACTGGACTACGCCGGCCAGCTGCAGGCCGCGTATCCGCGCTTCCACCCGATGTCAGCCGCGTCGACTATCCTGGAGGAACTTCACTGAAGGTGGTGTTTCGAGTGACCGAGCTGCAGAAGGCCAAGCGCCGAGTCAAGGCAGTGCGCGCGATCCGCCGCAGCACCGAACTCGAAGGTTCTCGCAGCACCAACGCCACGCGCGCCGACCAGGTCGCCTACGCCCGCGGAACCATCACCGCCGCCCAGCTGCGCGATCGTGTCCGGCGCCGGTACAACCTGAAGTAACTGAGCCTGGAGTGCCGCATCCCTGGGACACCGGCGATCTCGAACGGAACTGGCAGGGCTATTTCATCCCCGGCACGAGCATTCTGAGGAACCGAGTCGGCGCTCAGACACCCGAGGCGCTGCGCGACGCGGAGAACGATCTCGTCGAGGCACGTGTTATCGAACTCCGTGAGGCCCCCGAACTTCTGGGCGACCGCACATATGATCTCACGTACCTGCGCGCGATCCACTGTCAGCTCTTTCAGGACGTGTACGTCTGGGCCGGTGATCTGCGGACCGTCGGCATCGAGAAGGGCGGCGAGTCCTTCTGTCCCCCGGGCAGCATCAGCCAGCCGATGACCCATGTCGCCGCAGAGGTCCACCGGCTCAACCAGCTCAAGGAGGTTCCCGAGGCTGAGCTCGCACCCACCGTCGCGTACCTGTACGACTACGTGAACTTCGCCCATCCCTTCCGGGAGGGCAATGGCCGCTCCACCCGCGAGTTCTTCGACCTCCTCCTCTCCGAACGCGGCGCCGGACTCGACTGGCAGAAGACCGACCTGACCGAGTTGCACAGCGCATGCCACACTGCGCGAGCCAAATCCGACCTCGCAGGACTGACTGCGATGTTCGCGAAAATCCTCGATGATGACCCCGCATACGAGTTCTGATCGGGCCGGGTAGTAGTCAAACGCGCCCCGCTACGCCGCCGATACACACGCAGTGACATAGCTGTCTGAGGGCGCAGCCTTTCCCACCTCTGCTCCTGTCAGCGTCAATACCACCGAATCAAATATGGCACCGTATCGGTAAAAAATTCTATTATGTTGTGTTGCAGCGGAATGCGACTACCACGTCTCGTTTTCGTTGGCGCCTGGGTTTGGCGTCGAGGCCCAGGACACATGCCGCGGCTGCCTACCCAGCGTTCTGATTCCGCCGCCACTGGTGGACCTCGGAGACAGCCTCGGTCCTGCTGATGCGGCCATCGCGGAATCGCTGAAAGATGTTGTCGCTGTTTGGGTCTACCCGACCGTATCTAAGCCGTAAAGCGGCTTCGACGACGGCAATTCCCGACCGCGAAAGCTCTGTGGCCAAGTGCGGGCGTTGGCCATCTTGGGTAAGCCGGATCCATTCGATGATGGTGTCATCCTCACCGTCGAGTCCATTTAGCTGTTCGCGGACCCATTGTTGGTGGAGGGCCTTTGCCTTCTTGACTTCCCAGGCGTAGTAGGGGCCTTCTGGTGCGCCAAGATGGTTCGGTCGGGCAGGGACGATGACCTCGTCGAGCAAGGCTTTGAGAATGGGTGTCATCCAGCTGTGCTGGGGAGTTCTGCGGTTATTTGCCGGTGAGGGCTGAGCTTTGATCCGGGCAAGGTCGGCGGCGAAAGACAGCTTGGCGTCGCTGGCATCCTTCGTCGCGGCTGATCGACCGTAGATTATAGGATCGAAAACGCCCTCGGTGAATTCCTCTGTGGATGTTGATATCTCCGCGGCGAAGTCACGCAGCATCGCCCTGACCACGGGCGACTCAACCCTTGACGCAGCCGATTTGACGTACTCGCCACGCTCTTTGAGCACTGTGATCAGCTGGCTGGAAGTCCAACCCAGCTGTTTGGCGAGTTCGTAAACACGCATCATTTTGCCGACGCCTATGTCCCAGCTCCGGATCGTGCCTGGGAGGCACTCTGACCGGAACCGTTGTTGCGCTTATGTGCGCGCTGCCGAGCCTTAGCCAAGATTTCCAGTGCTGCCTGGAGGACCTCGGGATTGGCCATGCCCGCCTCTAGATCATCTTGGCGCAGGAACCCGACGTCGTTGCACACTAAGCCGCCCACCACGTAGGTCAGCCGTACACTTTCTGGCAAATCGGCGTCGAGTACCCCCTCCCCCTCAACCATCCGCAACATATGGCGACGGCGTTCACGGCTGAGATTTGGCATGACGTGACCTGTGGCCGTGGCGTTTTCACCGTCCGGGCGGATCGACGGAAGGTTGGGCCCAGGAGCGGCCCCTCGGCGCCCGGGCTTGGTGGGCGCCAGGTAGCCGCGGCGCCGGGCCATGGCAATCCAGTCGCGGATCGTGGCTTCGGGGCGGTCGAATACCTCAGACACACGCTTAACCGCACCGCGACCACGCCGGGCCTCCCAAACGTAAGTCTCGGCCACATCAATGAGCAGCTCGTCACCAAGTTCGGGCCGCCCGCGGCGTCGGGCTGCGGATGCCGAGAAGTTCTCCAAGGCACGACGCTGTTCGTCGGTCAGTTCATCGGGCATCAGGTCGGGCCCAGGGAACGATCTAACGCCCTCCGTGCGCCACGAATCGTCGGCGAGCTGACGTTCGGTTCGCGTGATGATGTCACCGAGCGGGACACGGCGTAAGACATCGCTGTTGATTAGGGCCGGCGGATTTTGACTGTCTGGAAGCTCGAAGCCGTCCGGGGGTGAGTAGTTATCGTGCTCATCGAAGTAGCCCCAGTTGCGCCGAAAGAGTTCAAGCTCGGCAACTTCCAAGCCTCGACCACGATTAACTAGCACCGCATACACGGTTACGGGAAGCTGCTCGGAGTTGTACACGATGTCACAGACATATCCGGGTCCCCGGGGCTTCTCCTTGACGTAAATCTCGAGCCGGTCGGTGGGCCAGTCCCCGTCAGCATCAATGTCTGATGCATCGACCTCGTCGTCGTTACGCGGGCCGAATCCCATATCGAAGAATGACCCTTTGGTCAGGTCCAGGAGCTGCCCCACCCTGCTGCGGGTGTATGACAAGTCCCGAATATTCAGATCGGGATCGTGGATGAAGTCGATTTCTTCGCTCTGTCCCATAGCTTGAGAATAACCCCGCAGGACAGCTTAAGAGCGGGGAAAAGCTGCCGAGTTAGCCGGCGGAATAACTCAGCGCTAACCGTCTGCGTGCCGCGGTAGTGCCTTAGCTACTAGTGCCTCGAAGGCTGCGACCTGGGCCTTGGGCGCCCGCCACGGCGAACACCGACGACGTACGAACGCTATTTGGACGTTCTTACTGTGTGGAGAAGAGGTGTCTCGCTATGTTGCCTGCGCTTGACGGCACCACCAATACCGTTGGTGTATAACGGACTTCACAAGTCCAGCAGCTTAAGCCCGAGAGTCACCGGGTATCACCAACGTGGATCCCAAACTTTGGCCCACTAACACGATTCTCGTCTTTGTGGCGGATCCGCCATCTTGACGTCACGAAGATGAGAATTCCGCTATGTCGGATGAGAACCTACAACAAACAGCTTGGGCCCTGAAGGCCCGAGCCGATGTTCGTTTGCCGTCTGGCTTTTCGATTATTGCCGGCGGTCCGCTTCGCGCGAAGGCCACGGCCTCCGCTTCGCTCCGGGCACAAGGCTCGCACAGTTCCCCGACACGCTCGCTTTGCTCGCGGCGGGCAACTGCGCGCCCGGACCTTGCACTTCGCGTCCCTATGCCGGCCCAAATCTCAATTGCCAGAAGGCAAACAGAACAGGCGGCCACGTGGGCGCCTGACTCGCACAGAAAGGTTCAACCATGATCGACACGACCAACACCGAAAGCGCGGCCAACGGCGCTGACCAGCCGATCGGTACGCTGGAACACCTTGACCCGACGCTGCTTGACATCGGTGACAATGTTCGCGACGACGCAGCCCTGAGCAAGGCGTTCATCGCCAACATCGCCGAAAACGGAGTCCTGGTGCCGATCACGGGTGTCCGCGACCCCGAGCGGCCCGAGGTCATCCGCGTCCGCAACGGCCAGCGGCGCACGCTTGCTGCCCGCGAAGTCGGCCTGTCCAGCGTTCCGGTCTATGTGCTGCCATCTACCGCCGCCGATGCCAGCCAGGAAACCATCGACCGCATCGTGCACCAGATCGTCACCAACGATCAGAAGCGGGACCTCACCGACGCCCAACGAGCGCGCGGTATCCAGCAGATGATCGACGCAGGGATGTCGGTGACCCAGGTGGCCAAGCGGTTGTCGGTCGCCAACGACGCCGTGAAGGCCGCGCACACCGCCGCGCAGTCAACCACCGCCATGGACGCCCTGGCCAGCGGCCAGCTCAGCCTGGGCGAAGCAGCCGCGATCACCGAGTTCATTGTTATGTGGACACACACTGGCCAGCCGAAGACAGGCCATCCCCGTCTTCTCGTGCCCTGGGAGAACGAAACGATTTCCCTGCAGGAGTTGAGCTTGAGCATCGGACGCTACCCGGTTCCTCCACAAGCACAGCTCTTTCAGAGGCTCATGTGCGTTCGCAAATGAAAGCGCTGTGATGTCGGACCTAGATGATGTGGTGAAGCCATGAGGGTGCACGTGGACCGTTACAAGGGCATCGTTCGTAATGTTTCGCTCGTCGATGACGAGGGCACGCCAGTAGAATCGGCGTGCCGATTTTTGCGCTACGTGCTTGACACCGGCGGTAGTCCGAACACCGCAGTCGCCTACGGCTACGACCTTCGGTATCTCTTCGAGTTCTTGGCCAACCGTGAAATTGACTGGTGCCAATTCCAGCCATCGGTGGCGTTCGACCTGCTGGCCTGGCTTCGCCAGCGCCCCTGCGGGCGACGTGTGCAGCAACTGAGCCTCTCCATCACCGGACCGCAAGGACGGGCGTTGGCGCCGGCCACCGTTGCTCGAGCCCTCGCTGCCGTTTCGAGCTTCTATGAATGGGCCGTTGCCACAGAGCTCTTCGGTGGTGATAATCCCCTGCACCGCCGGCGGGACCTCGCGTTGGCAAGAGTCCCCGACCGCCGCCAACCCTTTACCGGATCAGCCAGCCGTCAACAACCGATCCGGCGGGACGTGCGGGTTCGAGTGCCGTCGCGACTGCCCCGCCCGATGAGCGACGCTGAGATCACTGCACTGCAGGACAGCATGACGAATCTGCGTGATCTTGCCATGGTGCTGCTCATGCTGGACGGTGGCCTGCGGCCCGGTGAAGTGCTCGGCCTGCACCTCGATGACATCGCCTACGGGCGCCGACGTGTCACGGTCCGCAAGCGTGATGACCATCCGCGTGGAGCGCGACAAAAGTCGCGGCGAGAGCGGGTGGTGGACCTCCTCGAACCCCGCACGTTAGATGCCGTCAATCGCTACGTTCTTCACGAACGCCCGCTAGAAGCCGAGTCGCCGTTTGTGTTCCTCGTGGGAGGCCGCGGCAAGCGGCGTACCCAGCCGCTGTCCTACGCCGCACTTGTTCGGATGTTCGCACGCCGGCTAGACGCGTTAGGCATTCGTGCCCCCGCCATGACGCCGCACGCTTTGCGCCACACCCACGCAACCGCGATGTGGGAAGCCGGGATGCGCGAGCTGTCCTTGCAGCAGCGATTGGGCCATGCCACACCCGAATCAACGCGGATCTACACGCGGGTTTCTGATTCTGAGGTGCGATCCGACTATGTAACGGCGTTGAGATCCGCGAAATGACCTCAGTAGAAGCAATATCGACTGCTTGCGGAGGTTCTCCACCACGAGTCCATGCAAACGAAGCCGATTACAAAAGCTGGGTCTACGAGCACGTCCCACATCCCGCGGCCCGTTGGCACCGGATGCTGGTCTACCGCCGCTTCGTCGAATCCTTCCCGGACCTATCTGCTTGGTTCGACGCACCGTTGGAGGTACGGCTCGGCTTTTCTGGAGGTCCCGAATGGGCCAACGGCCGGACCACTGCCCACGAAGCAATCGGCTATCTGGCTTACTTGTCGCTCGTTAACGGCATATCCCTTGACCACGACTACCTACTGGCCCGCCAGTTCACTAGACTATTCAGCCGCGAAAGCGGTGGCGGCGGCCTCGGCGTAGACATGGAAACGTTCGAGGAGTGGGTCAATCGTATGGTGCAGTTGGGATACGCCGAATCCAGCGCCCGTGCTGATCTCACCTGGGGATTAAGTCGCATCCTGCTGCATAGGGGCGATCCCGATCTGGAAGCGATCACGGGCGCCGACGTCTTCGAGTTAGCACGAGCCGTCCGCGCTTACGGGGCTCGAGGCGACTTCGTTGCGCTACGCACGGCGATGCATCCCCGCGTTGCGGTGGAAAGCGGCGCCGCCGAGCGATATATCAAGAACCACCTCAACAAAGTCCACGCCACCCACGTGTTGTTGTTCAATATCGGTCAAGTCGTCGAACCACCAACATGGGGCACTATCGCGAAGGCTGTGGACTGGTCCGATCGCCTGCTGCCGGAACCGTGCCCGCCCCGCATCCGAACGGTCGTCGAGCGCTACCTGCGTCTGCGCCTGGATGCCAAGTTCGATCGACCACAAACGGTGCGCCTGTCACGAGAAAGCCTTCGCCGATTCATCAACTGGCTGAGCACCGAGCACCCCGAAATCGAGAATTTGGAGCGAGTCGGGAGAGGAATCGCTGAAGAATACCTGCAGTGGCTGCCGACCTATATCAGCAAGAACACCAGCCAGCCGTTGGCAGTCACGACTGTCAAACATGAGGTCAATGCTCTCGCGGCGTTCTGCCGGGACACGGGCGTTTGGGGCTGGAAGGACGTACCGGGCAAGCCGCTGTTCACGCTTCGCGACACCCCACGCCGCCCAGAATCAATACCGCGGTACCTACCGGCTCATGAGCTAGACGCCGTAGTATCCGCCATCTATGAACTCGAGGATCCGCACCAGCGCGCGGCGCTGCTGCTCGTTCGATGGTCGGGCGCACGCCGAGACGAGATCCGACGCCTGACCATCGACTGCCTGGACACGTACTCCGACGGCCACCCCCGGCTGCGCATACCCGTCGGAAAGGGACACACCGAGCGCATGATCCCGTTGCACCCGGATGCCGCAGACGCCCTTAAGGAGGTCATCGAAGTCGCCAAGGCACAGAACGCGATCGCCCGCCGAGACAGTTCGGTTGGCAGAGTGGTGAATCATGTGTTCGTCCGACGCGGCAAGTTGCTCTCGGCCACAACGCTATTCGACAAACCGCTGCGCGACATCTGCATGAAACTCGGATTCGTTGGCGCCGACGGCAGACAAACCGTCAGCGCGCACCGATTCCGACACACCATCGGTACTCAGCTCGCTGAAGGCGGTGCACGCGTTCAAACGATCATGGCGGTCCTCGGTCACCGCAGCGCGAACATGGCCATGATCTACGCACGCATCTCGGATCCCGAGGTCCGGCGCCAGTACGAGCAGGCGCTCACCAACGGCGCCCGCATTGCCGGCCCCGCCGCCGAAGCGCTCCTCCACGGCAAGCTAAACGACGCAACGGTTCACTGGCTCCAAACCAATTTCCTCAAGACCGAACTCGAACTTGGTCACTGCTTGCGTCTGCCGGCTGAAGGCCCCTGCGAATGTGACTTGGTGCTCAACTGTCCGAAGTTCCTCACGACCAGCGAGTACGCGCCACGGCTGCGCGCAAGGCTCGAAACGGAGAAGGTGCTCATTCAAGATGCGCGACAACGTGGCTGGGAAAGGGAGGTTGAGCGGCATCAAGCTACCAGTAGACGTCTCGAGCAACTACTGTCAGAGGTTGCACCGAACGGCGGCGGTACCCGCGACGATGGCCTTCCACGATCCCACGCCGCCTCGTGTCAGGAGAGGTAATGGAGCGCCGTCGAAGCCCTTCGCATAATTCATTGTCGCGTTCCGGGTTAATTCTCGATCGCTGACGCTGAACACAGGACTTCCGGGCCATTCTCGAACGCCGTAACGAGCGTGTAGTGCCAACCAGACCGCTTCATCGCCAATGTCGGACCGACACTCGACGGTGTGCGACCCCTGGACCCCCAGTAGGTAGCGGCAGCGCATTTGCGCAGATCAGTGGCAATGTGCGCCTGGTTTGTGGCCGTGTGTGAGGTGCATAGACGCGCAGGTCGTTCAGCATCGCGCATAACGTGTGGTCCCAAAATGGTCCCCAGGGACCATTGATCTCCAACGTGTGCGGAGCCGCCGCGCTACGCGGCTGGAACAACATCGTGCACATACGCGACTATTGATACGTGGATTGTGACGTCGCCCGCGAGGCCTTGTCGGCCCGGATCGATGGGGAGCGGGAACCCGTTCCCACTCTCCGGGTCGACGAGCACCTCGCTTCGTGCGCCGGCTGCCGCGAGTGGTATTCGCGAGCCATCGAGCAGAGGCAGCAGTTGCGCCGGCTCGTCGGCCGTTCACAAGTCTCGGCCGTCCCGGAGCCGCGGGACGGATCGTCAACGCGGATCCCCCAGGCGTGGGCGGCCGCGACGTGGCAGCGGTGGGCACTCGGCGTGGTCGGCGTGATTCAGATCGGCTTGGCTGCCGCGCAGGGATTCGGCGCTGATGTAGGAATGCCGGCCCGCGGACACGACGCGATGATGGGTGGGCACCTGCTCAACGAGTCGACTGCATGGTCGGCCGCGCTGGGCGTGGTGATGGTCGTCGCGGCGGTGCGTCCAGCAGCTGCGTCCGGATTGGCTGCGGTCTTGGTGGTTTTCAGCCTCGTCCTTGCGGGATTCGTCATCAGTGACGCCGCTTCGGGGGCGGTGACCGTCGTGCGGCTGCTGAGCCACCTGCCGGTGCTGGCCGGCACCGTCCTGGCACTGCTCGTCTGGCGCGCAGCACGTCCAACCGAGCCCGAGCCGCGATCGGATGCCGCCCCGGCATCCGATGACCTCGTATTGCCAAAGAACGCAACTCGAGGGCGCCGCCGTGGGCATCTCTATCCGACCGATGGCTCGGCGGCCTAAGCGCCGAGACTTAGAGCATCACACCGAACATAATCGCCATTCCGGAAGCCATCATCGCGTGGCTCGCGACGCCCAGGCGAAGGTCTGCGCATTCTGCCGAATCGCGTTGCCGCTGTCTGAAATACCGGTAGATCCAGAACACTGTCGCGAGTGCGAAGCCGGTCGTGATGATCCAGTTGAGAGCGGTGATCCACGCGGGGTAACCATTGTCGACCGTGCCGCCAGACATGCCGGACATGCTCTTTCCCGACATCTCCATGCCGGGCATCTCCATTCCCGGCATCTCCATTCCTGGTACCTTGATTCCCGGCATTGAGCTGCTGTAATGTCCGCAGGACTGTCCTGGGAGCAGCTGACCGTTCATCACCGCATACATCCACGCCATCGCCAGCATCATCAGGCTGTCGTAGGTGTTGATCACCCGGTGGCCGGCTCCCATACGGGTCAGGGCGACGACGGCGAACCAGGCGGCCGCGAACAGGAAGAACACCATCGGCCCGGTGGTCGGTAGCTTCGCGCCCTCGGGCCAGACCATCACAGCCATCGCCACTGCCATCACGACGTGCAGCACGTGCCCGACCACGCTGGTCCAGCGGCGGTGGCCGCTAGCTATCACAAATAGGAACCCTGCGGCGCTGAGCCCGAATAGCAGGGTAACGAACCAGCGCAGGGCCAGATCCTGGATCACTGCAGCACCCTCGCCCGGGGGCAATGTCGTCGAGGAGAACGATCGACGGCTTCCTCCGACGGCGGCTTTTTCACACGCATCGACTTTCAATTCGGGGCTCCAACCCGGATCGGGTCGGTGTGCATAAGTCGATCGAGGCTGACCAAAAGTTCCCGGGCCGCCGCAACTTGGCTACGACGAGCAGTCGTAGACTGGAATCCTGAAGTTTGCCAGCGGTGGAAGGCGACGACGAAGATGGGCTCGGGCCAGGGCGCGCGGTTCGGGGGCAGACTCACGTTGCTCGCCGGCTATGTCGCCATGGCGGGTGTGATCGCCGGCTACGCGGTGGTCTCAGGAGACCGACGTTTCGTCGCGATGGGCGATTCGTTCCCGGGAACGGTGACCAGCATCGCAGAAGCGGTCGGCTATTTTATCGCCACGTTGTCCGGGGCGCTGGTCATCGGCACGCTCGTCTACATCGTGACGACGGCAAGCCCCGATGACAGCGGTGTCTTGGACGCCAACGCATTCCGGCTCCACTGCTTTGCCGAACGGGTGTCATGGGTGTGGCTGGCCTCCGCAGCAGCGATGATCCCCATCCAGGCAGCCAACACCTGGGGCATCGGAGTTTTCCGGCTGATCAGCTCAGGAGCGCTAGGCGACGCCCTCGCGGCATCGCAGATGGCACGGGGATGGATCGCGGTCACCATCTTTTCCGGTGTTGTCGCGTTGGCACTGCGGCTCACCGTGCGATGGGTTTGGCATTGCGTGCTATTGATTCCGTCGCTGATAGGCGTGATCGCCGTGCCCGTCACCGGTAACGCTGGGCAAGGGCCGAACCACGACTACGCAACCAGTTCGGTGATCGTCTTCGCGTTTGCCGTCGCTATGCTCACCGGGGTGAAGGTATGCGCGACGCTGGCGCCGCCCGACGAACGACTGCGGCGGCGAGTGTTGACAATCGAGCTGATCAGTGGTGCCATATCGCTGCTCTACGGAGCGCTCCTGCTCTGTTTGATGCTGCCCCCGACTTCGCTCACCGGCTCCGACTACGGGCGGCTGGCCGTGGTCGGCGCGGCTGCACTGGCCCTCGTCTGGCTTAGCGACCTTGTCATTCTCATCAGATCACGAACCGGCCCCATCCGCTGGGGCAATGGAACCGCAACGGCAGCTGCGCTGGCGGCAATCATTGCCATAGCAGCGATCTCGGCCATGGCGATCCAGACCGCACCGGGGCTGCTGGCGCACCAGTTCACCACGTGGGATGTCTTCTTGGGCTATAAGCTTGCCCATCCGCCAAGTATGTTGAGGCTGTTGACGTTCTGGCGATTCGACACGTTCATCGGCGCGGGAGCACTCGTGCTGGCTGCGCTCTACGTCGCCGGGGTGGTCCGCTTGCGACGGCGCGGCGATGACTGGTCACCGGGACGCACGGCGGCCTGGCTGATCGGCTGTTTGGCGCTGGTGTTCGTCACGGGATCGGGCGTTAGGGCTTACGGCTCAGCGATGTTCAGCATTCATATGGTCGAGCACATGGCGCTCAACATGTTTATTCCGGTGTTCCTCGTGCTGGGGACACCGATAACCCTCGCATTGCGGGCAGTGCCGGCCGCAGGCCCCGATCATCCCCCGGGGCCGCGAGAATGGCTAGTGAGACTGCTGCACTCACCGGTGACGAGATTCATCGCACATCCAGTCACAGCGTTCGTGCTCTTCGTCGGGTCTCTGTACGCCGTCTACTTCACCCCGCTATTCGACACACTGGCCCGGTATCACTGGGGCCACGAATTCATGAGTGTGCACTTCCTGATCACCGGATACCTCTTCTACTGGGGCATCATCGGTGTCGATGCGGGTCCCCGCCGGCTGCCGTTCATCGGCCGACTGGGCTTACTGTTCGCAGTGATGCCATTCCACGCGTTCTTCGGCATCGCCACCATGACGACGACATCGGCCATCGGCGGCACCTTCTACCGTGATGTCAACCTGCCGTGGCTATCAAGCATCATCAGTGACCAACACCTAGGTGGGGCAATCGCCTGGGGGTCAAGCGAATTGCCCGTCCTCATAGCTGTCATCGCACTGGTGGCGCAATGGGCGCAGCAGGATCGCCGCACCGCGGCGCGCAGTGACCGCCATGCCGAGGCCGCTTACGCCGACGAACTCGACGCCTACAACGCAATGCTCAAGGAGCTGTCGCGGTCCCGCCGCTGATCACCCTCGGATTGCCTTAGGCGTTCACTTTCGTCATGGCCTTACCGCAGCAGACTTCGCCGTGGTCGTCAGCTGACTTGCAACACGGGCACGGCTTCTCATAGACGAGCACGGCCCCGCACGCATCACACTCATAGCGGTCTCCGACTGCTCGAGACATATTTCTCTCCTTCGAGTTAGGTGGTCCTACCGGCGGACCCCGGACCTTTCACGTGGCTGACATGGCAATTGATCAGTCGTCGGGTGCGCTGTGGTCGCC
>Ga0335070_10002219_pt1 | contig 22692 bp, 29 predicted proteins | sample Lox_Sample_13_FD_206722 | JGI IMG/M metagenome (GOLD analysis project Ga0335070, IMG submission 206722) | Soil microbial communities from Loxahatchee National Wildlife Refuge, Florida, United States - Lox_Sample_1.3 | ecosystem: Environmental > Terrestrial > Soil > Wetlands | place: USA...
TGCGGTTCTCCTCGAGCTGCGCGATCGCGGTCACGAACCGGAGTCTAGGCCCGCGGGGCGATGCTACGGTCAGCCTGTGGCGACGATCCGGCCCTTCCGCGCGCTCCGCTACGACGAAGCCGCAGCGGGCCCTCTCGCGGGCCTCGTCGCCCCGCCGTACGACGTGATCGCACCGGAGCAGCGGGCCGCCTACCTCGCCCGCAGCCCGCACAACGTCGTCCATCTGACACTGCCCGACTCGGAGGAGCAGGCCGCCCGCGACCTCGCCGCCTGGCGGGCCCAGGGCGCGCTCATCGAGGAAGCGGAGCCTTCCTACTGGTGGCTCGCCCAGGACTACGCCGGCCCGGACGGGGTCGCGCGCACGCGCGAGGGCTTCGTCGCCGCGCTCCGTGCCGAGCCGTACGAGAGTCGCGTGATCCTGCCGCACGAGCGCACGCACGCCGGCCCGAAGGAGGGGCGGCTGCGCCTGCTCCGCGCAACGCGGACGCTGCTCGAGCCGATCTTCCTGCTCTGGGACGGGACGATCGCTCTCGACGGGCTCGGCGAGCCCGACCTCGCCGCCGAGGAGGGCGGCGTCACAGCCCGCCTCTGGCGGCTCGACGCCGAGTTCGGGGACGCGCTCACCGAGGAGCTGCGCGACGCGCAGCTGCTCATCGCCGACGGCCACCACCGCTACGAGACGACGCTCGCCTTCCACGCGGAAGAAGGCTCCGAGGAATCGGCCTGGCTGCTCGCGGTGATCGTTCCGACCGACCAGGAGGGGCTGACGATCTTCCCCACGCACCGGGTCGCGCGGGCGGTCGACGGGATCAGCGGCACGCCGATCGCCCAGCCGGCTGATGACCTGCCGGGACTCGTCCTCTACCGGAAGGGGCGGTATCAGCTGCTCGCGGGCGAGGGGCTCGACCCCGAGCTCGTCGACCGGCTGGCTCCGCAGGGGGTCACCTACACTCCGGACGCGCACGCCGCCGTCGCGGCGGTCGACCGCGGCGAGGCGGAGGCCGCCTTCCTGCTGCGGCCGCCGCGGATCGAAGACGTCTGGGCGGTCGCCGGCCGGGGCGACGTGCTGCCGCAGAAGAGCACGTTCTTCTATCCGAAGCTCACCTCGGGCCTCCTCTTCCTGCCGCTGTGACGGACTGGCTCGCGGTCTGCCGCGCCGTCGTCCTCGACGTGCAGCGCGTGCTCGAGGAGCTGCCCACGCGCGTCGAGCGCGAGCCGGTCGTCGGCGCGGGCCTCGGTGGCGACGAGACGACCGCGATCGACCAGGCGGCCGAGGACGCGATCGTCGCCCGCTTCCGGGGCCTCGACGTGACGATCGTCTCCGAAGAGGTCGGCCGAGTCGGGACCGGCTCCACGCTCGTCGTCGTCGATCCGATCGACGGCTCCGTCAATGCGAAGCGCGGCATCCCCTTCTTCGCGCTGTCCCTGGCGCTCGCCGCAGGCGAGCGCATGGACGACGTCTTCCTCGGCTTCGTCCATGATTTCGGCACCGGCGAGGAGTGGGTCGCGCACCGCAATGGGGGCGCCTGGCTGAACGGGGAGCGGCTGGGCGCGATCCGGCCGAAGGACACGATCGACATCCTCAGCCTCGAGGCGACTCGCTCGCGACTGATCGCGCGCGACGCGCCGAAGGTCGCCGAGCTCGCGTACCGGTTGCGCGTGATGGGCTCGCTCGCGCTCTCGCTCTGCCACCTCGCCGCCGGTCGCGTCGACGCCGTCTGCTCGCTCAAGGGCGCCCGCTCGGTCGACATCGCCGCCGCGCAGCTGCTCGTGCGCGAGCTCGGGCTCGCGATCGACCTGTTCGACGTCCGGGAGCCGTTCGGCGAGGCGCCCCTCGACCTCGAGGGGCGCTCTCGCGTAGCGGCCGCCGGGAACGAGCGGCTCGTCGCCCAGGTCGCTGCTGCCCTCTCCGGCTAGGACGTCCCGACGACGGCCGCGAGCTGCTCGCGCACGCGGGCGAGCTCTCGCTTGCGCTCGCGCAGCGCCGGCCCGCGGACGCCGTACGCCCTGAGCCGGTGCAGCTCCTGGACGCGGAAGCGGATCTGTGCGAGCAACGCCTCGACCTGCTGCTGGCGGCTGCTCATCAGGCCGCCTCCTCGATCGCAGGCATGAGATCGCCGACCTCGGCCTCGGCGAGCTCGGCAGCCGGCTCGGCGATCCGCGTCTCGATGACGGCGGCGGCGAGGACGGCGGCCAGCGCAGTGAGGCCGGCGAGGACGTAGAAGGCGATCTGGAAGCCGTGCGTCAGGGCGGCGCCGCTGAGGGCGCTCGCACCGTGGTGGCTCGCGAGGTAGTGGCCGGTGTACGTGGTGGCAATCGTCGTCGCGACCGCCACGCCGATCGCGCCGCCGATCTGCTGGCTTGTGTTGAGCAGCCCCGAGGCGACACCGGCATCCTGCTGGCGGACGCCGCTGAGGGCGCCGATCGACATCGGCACGAAGGCGAACGCCATCCCGATCCCGCCGAGCAGGAATGCCGGGAAGAGATCCCAGAAGTAGTTCCCCCGCACCGGCAGCCGTGCGTCGATCAGCAGCCCGGCGGCGGCCAGCGTCAGCCCTACGGGGAGGACGGGGCGGATGCCGATGCGGGTGACGACCGCCTGCGAGACCGTCGAGAAGCCGATGATCGCGAGCGTGAAGGTGAGGTAGGCGGTGCCGGTCTTGAGCGCCGAGTAGTGCAGGACCTGCTGCATGTAGAGGGTGAGCAGGAAGAACTGCGAGAAGATGGACGCGCCGGTCAGGAGCGCGGTCAGGTTCGAGCCGGAGAGCGTGCGGAGGCGGAAGATCCGCAGCGGCAGCACCGGCGCGGGCGAGCGCCACTCGATCACGACGAAGGCGACGATCAGCGCCGCGGCCGCGGCGAGCAGCGTGGCCGTCTCGGTCGTCCCCCAGCCGTGCTGGCTCGCATGGGTGAGCGCGTAGACGAGCAGCATCAGCCCGCCGGTGATCGACGCCGCGCCGTTCGTGTCGAAGTGCCGGTGGGCGAGCTGCGCCCGGCTCTCGCCCAGGAGCCAGGGGCTGACGGCGAGGACGAGCACCCCGACGGGCACGTTGATGAAGAAGATCCACGACCAGCTGAGCGCGCTCGTGAGCGCGCCGCCGAGCAGGACGCCGGCCGCGGCGCCGCTGCCGGAGACCGCACCCCAGATGCCGAGCGCGAGGTTGCGCTCACGTCCCTCCCCGAAGATCGTCATCAGGATCGAGAGCGCGGCGGGTGCGAGCAGAGAGGCTCCGAGTCCCTGTAGCGCCCGGAACCCGATCAGTGCCCCTTCGGACCAGGCCAGGCCGTCGAGCAGCGAGCTCGCGGTGAAGAGAACGAGCCCGGTCATGAACATGAGGCGCCGGCCGAGAAGGTCGGCCATGCGGCCGCCGAGCAGGAGCGCGCCGCCGAACAGGATCGCGTAGGCGGTGACCACCCACTGGAGGCTCTCCTGGCTGAAGTGGAGGTCGGTCTTGATCGTCGGCAGCGCGACGTTCACGATCGCGATGTCGAGGACGACCATGAACTGCGTCGCCACGAGCACGGCCAGGGCGACCCAGCGCCTCCTGTCGCGGGCAGCGTCGTCTGCAGACTCTGTCATAATGTAACCACTCATTCGATATCCCCCCGGATCGTTGATTTTCTCCACGATACATCACGAGAACGATCTGTGGCTACACTTATTCCGATCATGAACACGTCGACCATCGAATCCGCCGTCGTCCAAGCCCCACCGGTCGTCTGCCTGCCGCGTGAGCTGGTCGCGAGCAACGGCTTCCTGCTCGGCCGACTCGGCATCGCCGTGAAGCTGCAGGCGATCGAGGAGTTCGAGCGGGCCGGCTTCAGCCCCTACCACTACAGCGTGCTCGCACTGCTCGACGAGGGCGCCCGCGAGACGCAGGCGACGATCGCCGACGCGCTACGGGTCGACCGCAGTCAGCTCGTCGGGCTGCTCGACGGACTCGAGGAGCACGGGCTGATCGAGCGGCGCCGGGACCCGAACGACCGTCGCCGTCACCTCGTCAGCCTCACGCCGGCCGGAAAACGCCAGCTCGGAGCCTTCCGCAAGCTGACGGAACAGCTCGAAGACGAGATCCTCGCCCCGCTCGACGCCGAGGAGCGCGCCACTCTCCACCGCCTGCTCCTTCGCCTCGCCGCCCACCGCGACGCGCGCTTCGTGCCGGTCGAGCTCAGCGCCTGAGCGGCGCAGTTCTTATCCAGGTCCCTCGACGGAGGGATGCCCGGCGCCCGGCGCCGCGCCGAAGAAGCTGAGGCCGTGTCCGCGGTCGCCGTCTACCGAGGACGATTCGGCCCAGCCCAGGCAGAGCGGCTACTCTGGAGGGCCGGCTTCGGCCCGCGCAAGAACGAGGCGGCGCAGCTCGCGAAGCTCGGCCTCGAGGGCGCCGTGCACCTGCTCGCCAATCCGGGCCGCGAGCACTTCGTCGGCGCGAATCCGCACGACGACAAGGGACATCCGCTTGCGCCGTACGACGCATGGGGCCACGACCACGTGTGGTGGCTCGACCGGATGGTGCGCACGTCGCGGCCGCTCGTCGAGCGGATGGCGCTCGTCTGGCACGACTGGTTCGCGACCTCGAACCAGGGCGTCGGCTCGCAACGGCTGATGATCGGCCAGAACAACCTCTTCCGCACATATGGGCTCGGCTCGTTCCACGACCTGCTCGTCCGGGTCACGAAGGACCCGGCGATGCTGCTGTGGCTGAACGGCACGCAGAACCGCAAGGATTCGCCGAACGAGAACTACGGCCGGGAGATGATGGAGCTGTTCACGCTCGGCGCCGGCCGCGGCTACGGCGAGAACGACGTGCGCCAGCAGGCACGCGCGCTGACCGGCTTCCGCAACGACTGGCGTCGCAATGTGGGCGACGTCAACTTCCGCTACGACCCGCGCTACCACGACGCGGGCGTGAAGAAGATCTTCGGCAAGAGCGGCGCGTACACGTGGAAGGACTCGTGCCGGCTCTGCGTGACGCATCCCGATCACCCGTCCTTCTTCGTCCAGAAGCTGTGGGGCTACTTCGTGCCGACCGCGCCCGACGCGGCGACCGCGAAGAACCTGCAGACGCTGTACGTGAAGAGCGACTACGAGGTGCGCCCGGTCGTGTCCGCGATCCTGCGCCATCCGGCGCTGTACGAGGGCCCGCGCATGGTGAAGTCGCCGGTGCTCTACACCGCCGGCCTGCTGCGCCGGCTCGGCCGGACGATCGACACGACTGCGTGGACGTGGCTCGATGCGATGACGGGCCAGCAGCTCTTCTACCCGCCGAACGTCGCGGGCTGGGACGACACCCGCTGGCTCGACACGGCGACGTGGCGCGGCCGCTGGTGGATCGCGCAGTACGCGCTCAACCCGTACGCGCTCGATCCGGGCAAGGCGAAGCAGCCGGACGACGCGGACAAGCTCGTGCACGACGCGATCGGCTTCTGGCGGCAGCCGGCGATCGGCGCGGGGACGCTGCACGCGCTGCAGACGTTCGCGCGCAACGCGGTCGCCGACGCGAAGGGGCAGAAATGGAAGCAGCAGCAGTACCCGCCGATGGTGCAGAACGCGCTGCGCCATCTGATCGCCGTCTCGCCGGAGTTCCAGGCCGCCTGATGAGCGACTGCTTGCACTGCGACGGGCTGTCGCGCTCGCGGCTCCTGCACAAGGCGATCGCCGAGGCGGGCCGCGGCCTGCCGGCGATCGAGCCGGGGATGCCGCTGCCGGCGGGGACGGGACTCTCCCGCCGCCGCTTCCTCGCACAGGGGCTGGGCGCGACGCTCGCCGTCTACGGTGCCGCGCGGCTCGGTCTGCCGGCCTTCGAGGAGGGGATCGCCGCAGCGGCCTCCGTCGGCCCGCAGCCGGTGCTCGTCTCGGTCTTCCTCGAGGGCGGCGCCGACGGGCTGTCGGTGCTCTCGCCGCAGGGCGACCCGCTCTACCGGAAGCTGCGCCCGACGCTCGGGCTGACGGGCGGCACGCCGCTCGCCGAGGATCCGCGCCTCTTCTGGCATCCGGCGACGGGCGGGCTCGCGCAGCTCTACGGCGAGCACAAGGTGACGGTCATGCCGGCGGTCGGCTACACGCATCCCGACCAGTCGCACTTCACCTCGCGCCACTACTGGGAGGTCGGTGCGACGAGCACGCAGCTGAACACGGGCTGGCTCGGCCGCTATCTCGACGCGGTCGGGACGATGGACAACCCGCTCCAGGGCGTCTCCTTCGACGACACGCTCGCACCGGCGCTGGCGACCGCGCGCGTGCCGGTCGCGGCGATCTCGGCTCCCGACCAGTACGACTTCTACTCGAACCGCGTCTGGGGCGAGGTGCAGGACCGAATGCTCGAGACGTTCGGGCTGTTCGGCCCGCAGACCGATCCGGCTCTGCACACCGCCGGGAACGTCGCCGTTCAGGTCGACCGACTGCGCAAGCAGCTGCTGCCGTTCCGCTCCGTCGACGGCAAGTCGGGGATCCAGAGCCCGGTGCCCTATCCGAAGTCAGACGACCCGTTTCCGAACAAGCTCGCCGGTCTCGCCGCGATGATCGCGGCCAACCTGCCGTTGCGGGTGGTCGCGCTGTCGGCGCCGGGCGAGTACGACACGCATTCCGACGAGGCGGGCGCGCTGTCGCAGGGGCTGCAGCTGACGTCGGACTCGCTGCTCGCCTTCCAGCGCGACCTCGAAGCGCGGGGCATCGCCGACCGCGTGCTCGTGCACGTCTGGTCGGAGTTCGGCCGGCGTGCCGAGGAGAACGGCTCGGCCGGCACCGACCACGGCGCGGCCGGGGTCGGCTTCCTGATCGGGACGCGCGTCAAGGGGCAGATGCTCGGCGAGTTCCCGGGGCTCGCGGACGGGACCGGGCTGGACGACGACGGGAACCTGATCGAGACCGTCGACTTCCGTGCGGTCTACTGCGGGCTGCTCGAGCAGTGGCTCGGCGTGGACGCGGGCAAGGTCGTGCCGGGCGCCTCGGCGTTTCAGGCGCCGACCCTGATCGCGTGATCGTCTCCGCGCCGCCGCCCGCGCGTGTGCAGGTGCTGGCGCAGGAGTTCTCGTACACGCTGTCGCGGATGACGCTTCCGGCCGGCCCGGCGATCATCGAGCTCGTCAACCGCGGCGAGGACGCGCACGACCTGCGCATGCAGCGCGTCGGCGGCACGCGCGTCTACACGTGGCCGACGGTGCAGCCGGGCACGCACGCCGACCGCGAGTACCGGCTGCTTCCGGGCACGTACGTGCTCTGGTGCGCGCTCGCCGACCACCGTGCGCGCGGGATGACGGCGAGGCTCGTCGTGCGCCGCCGCTGAGACCGCAGCGGCGGCGCACGATCGTCTGCTCAGCTCCCGGTCGCCGCCCAGGTGCCGTAGCTGAAGAAGCCTCCGCCCCCGGACGCGTTCGTGAAGATCGTCGCGCCCGAGCGGCTGACATCGTTCAACGTCGCGCCGGCCGAATTCGAGTGCGCCGTCTCGTAGATGCAGAGGAATCCGGGGTTGGCCTGCGGCAGGGTGGCGTTGCCCGGGCACTCCGCCGGCGGGGCCGCGCCCTGGAGCACGATCCTCACCGTCGGCGGCGCAGCGAACGTGTAGAGGAAGGAGATGGCCGTGTTCGCGAGAGCGCCGGTGACAGTGGCGGTGCCGCCCATGTTGAAGGAGCCACGGAGCGTCTTCCCGGAGGCAAGCGCGTCGGGGAACGGCCCTGGGGGCCCGGTCGGGCCGATGGGCCCGGTGGCGCCGACGGGCCCTGCGGGCCCGGTCGGCCCGCGAGGTATCTGGCCGGCCTTGAAGTCCGCCGCGAGCAGCGAGCCGTTCTTGACCTTGGGCGAGGTCACCGCATTGTTCTTGAGCTGCGGCGTGCCGACGCTGTTCGCCGGCAGTACCAGCGCCGCGTAGCCGGTCCCGCCGAGCGAGACCGCGAGCGCGAGGCTGGCGAGCACGGTCGCGGGCGACGGCCGGTGTTTCCAGAATGCGTGCACGTGATCCTCCGGACTCGTCGGGGGCAGGAGGCGGAAGCGCCTTCTACGCGGCTGTGCCGACTCCTGCCCCCGGCGCGCTTGACGGGGGCCGTCCAGGCCTCCGTCGTACCCGCTTGAGTAGCGGCCTCACCCCGTGTAGCCTTGGTTTCGCGGCTGGCCGCGGGTTGGGGGGACAGGGGGAGAGTACGTCATGTATACGGCTGAGCCGGGGCTAGCTCATTACCTGCACGTGCTGCGCCGTGGCCCGTGGAGCATCGCGCTCTGTCGCTCGTCGGCCGACGTGCTCCCGAGGACGTACAACCCGGCGCACGCGTGCGGGCATGACGCGGCCGGCGGACGCCGGGCAACGCGGGAGACGGCGGTGTGAGCACGGCCTGGGAATCGCCTCCGGTCTCCACGGGCGACCTCGACGCGCCAGTGGATGTTCCGCGCGCGGCCGACTACGTCGAGCGCGCTCCGGGCAGCGGTCGGAGGGGTTGGCTCATGCGCCGCATGCTCCTGGCCGCCGATGTGCTCGCCCTCTCGGCGTCGTTCATGACCGTCGAGCTCGTGTTCTGGAGCGTCGACGGTCACCGTGATGCGGCCGCGTTCGAAAGGGAGCTCGTGCTCTTCCTTTTCGGCATCCCGGGCTGGGTCGTGCTGGCCAAGCTCTACTCGCTCTATGATCGCGACGAGGAGCGGGCCGACCACTCGACGGGCGACGAGCTCCTCGGCGTGTTCCATCTCGTCACGGTCGGGGCGTTCCTCGTTTTTGCCGTTTCCCGGCTCACCGGCCTCGTTCATCCGACAGCGGGCAAGATCGTCAGCTTCTGGGCGCTCGCGGTCGTCACGATGACAGCGGCGCGTGCGTCGGCACGCACCCTCTGTCGTCGCCGGCCCGACTATGTGCAGAACGCCGTGATCGTCGGCGCCGGCGACGTCGGTCAGCTGATCGCGCGCAAGCTGCTGCGGCATCCCGAATACCGGATCAATGTCCTTGGCTTCGTCGACGCGATGCCGAAGGAGCGGCATTCAGGCCTCGGTGCGCTGACGATCCTCGGTCAGCCGGCCGACCTGCGGGAGCTCGTCGAGGCGCTGCGAGTCGACCGCGTGATCGTCGCGTTCTCGAACGATCGACACGACGAGACCCTCGATCTGATTCACATGCTCGGCGAGCTCAATGTCTGCATCGACATCGTGCCACGGCTGTTCGCGCTCCTCGGCCGGAACGCCGGCGTCCACAACGTCGAGGGGCTTCCCCTGATAGCCCTGCCGAGGCCGGCCTTCTCGCGCTCGACGCTGCTCATCAAACGCACAACCGACATCGTGCTCTCGTCGGTGGGATTGATCCTGCTCTTGCCTCTGTTCACAGCGATCGCGGTGGGGATCAAGCGCGATTCGCGCGGGCCGGTGTTCTTCAGGCAAACGCGGATGGGCAAGGACGGCAAGACGTTCGAGCTCTTCAAGTTCCGCACGATGACTCTCGACGCCGAGGCTCGGAAGGCAGATATCACCGGGCTGAACAAGCACGCGCTCGAAGCCGGCGATCCACGGCTCTTCAAGGTGCCGGACGATCCGCGGGTGACCCGCTTCGGTCGTCTTCTGCGCAGGTACTCCGTCGACGAGCTGCCGCAGCTGATCAACGTCCTGCGGGGCGAGATGAGCCTCGTCGGCCCGAGGCCGCTCATCCTGGACGAGGATCGTCACGTCGTCGACTGGCGGCGTCGGCGTCTCGTCGTGAAGCCGGGCATGACCGGGCTCTGGCAGGTCTCCGGGAGAGATGACATCTCGTTCGAGGAGATGGTCGAGCTCGACTACCGCTACGTCGCAGACTGGTCCCTCGTCGACGACCTGGGTCTCCTGCTCCGTACCCTGCCGACGGTCGTCAGGGAACGGTCCGTGTATTGACGATCAGCTCCGAGCCTGCACCCTCGCCGACACCGGCGATGCCGGCCACCTCGACCTCCCCGGCACCCAAAAAGAGACTGACCCGTCACATCGCTGCGGCAAAGCCGCCATCGCGGCGTACGATGACTCGCGTGCGACGCGCACTCGTGCTCCTTCCGCTCGCGCTCATGACGGTCGGCCTCGCCGGCCCGAGCCTTGCGGCACCGCAGTTGAAGAAGCTGAAGGTCGTGCTCAAGGGCCAGGACCATCACCCCGTCGTCGGCAAGACGTGGAGCTATCAGGTCAAGGTGACGGACGCGGCCGGCAAGCCCGTCGCCTGCAGGATCCACCTCCAGATGCTCCTCGCCGGGGTGTCGGTCGTCGGCGAGATCGGCGTGCACGTCGTCAAGACCGGCATCTGGAAGGAGACGATCGTCGCGAAAGGGCCCGATGCGTTCCCGCCGGCTGCTCGTGGCGAGCCGCTTGTGCTCCAGGCGACTGTGACGGCGAAGGGGTACGCGACGGCGAAAGCGCGCTGGCCGATCGTCGTGAAGTGAGCGGCGCCGAGGTCGACGTTCGGCAGGTGCGCAAGAGCTTCGAGGGCGGGCGGATCCGCGCGCTCGAGAACGTCTCGCTCCACCTCGACCCGGGCGAGCTCGTCGCGCTCACCGGGCCCTCCGGCTGCGGCAAGAGCACGCTCCTCAACCTGATCGGCGCGCTCGACCGGCCCGATGCGGGCGAGATCCACGTCGGCGGCGAGGACGTGACCCGGCTCGACGATCCGTCTCGCTACCGGGCGGACACGGTCGGCTTCGTATTCCAGGGCCACAACCTGATCCCGACGCTCACCGCGCTCGAGAACGTGCAGGTGCCGATGCTCGGCAAGCGCCGCCGTGCGGAGCGCGAGCGCCGCGCACGCGAGCTGCTCGACGAGGTCGGGCTCACCGAGCGGACGGGCAGCTACCCGCCGACGCTCTCCGGCGGCGAGCGCCAGCGCGTCGCCATCGCCCGCGCGCTCGCGAACGGGCCGCGCCTGCTGCTCGCCGACGAGCCGACCGGCTCGCTCGACTCCGCGACGGGAGCGCAGATCCTCGAGCTGCTGCACCGGGTTCGCGACGAGCACGGCATGACGATCCTGCTCGTGACGAACGACGACGGCGTCGCCGGCCAGGCCGAGCGGGTGCTGCGCATCCGCGACGGCGTGCTCGACGGTGCTACTCGCGACGCAGCGCTTCGATCGGACTGAGCCGCAACGCCCGCCAGGCCGGATACGCGGCGCCGATGATGCCGACGCCGAGCGCGAACGCGAGCCCCCACGCGAACACGCCGGCGTTGAAGTCCGGCGACACGAGGCTCGAGAGCCCGGTCTGCGCGGTGAAGAGGTGCGCGGCGAGCACGCCGAGCGCGAGCCCGAGCGCGAGCGCCGCGAGCGAGATCCCGACCGCCTCACTCACGATCAACGCTGCGATCCGCCAGCTGCGCCAGCCGACCGCCCGCAGGATCCCGATCTCCCGCACGCGCTCGAACACCGACATCGCCATCGTGTTCGTGACGCCGATCCCGCCGACGATCAGCGCGAGCGCCGAGATCACCCAGCCGACGTCGAGGATCAGCCGCGACGACGTGTCCACCTTCACCGCCTGCCCCGGCTCGACGATCGCCGAGATCCCGTAGCGCTTCTCCAGCCGCGAGGCGACGGCCTGCGGTCGCTCTCCGAGCTTCACCGTGACGGCGATCGTCGTCACCTCGCCGGGCCGCTTCGCCAGCGCCTGCACGTTCGCCAGCGGCAGCACGACGCCCATGTCCTCGAAGCGGTCGCCGCTGTGGAAGATGCCGGAGACGCGGAAGACGTGGCCGTTGACGTCGATCGGCGAGCCCTGCTGTACGTGGAAGCTCTTCGCCCCCGCGTCGCCGACGAGCGCGCCCGAGCGGTTGCCGGCGATCAGCGTCAGCCGCAGCGCCGGGAACTCGTTCGGCGTGAGCCCGAAGACGAGCGACGAGTCCTGGCCCTGCACCGTCGTCACGAACAGGAAGATGCGAGCCGTCTGCGCGACCCCGGGATCCTTCGCGATCTCGCGCTCGAGGCTGACCGGCAGGAGCGAGCGGGTGGCGTCGCTCACCCCGCTCTGGAAGAGCCCGAAGTCGGCCCGGCCGATGTGGATCAGGTCGCCGGCGGTGCGCTTCGCGCCGGCGGAGATCGAGAGCAGAGCCACGATCAGGCCGACGCCCAGAGCGACGCCGGCCGAGGTCAGGAGCGTTCTGACGGGCCGTCGCAGCAGGTTCTTCCAGACCAGGCCGAACCAGGTCATGTTCCCGACCATATCTCCGGTACGCTCGGAGGAGCGATGGAGCCGGATCGGAGCGCGATTCTCGAGGCGCTCGAGCAGGTGATCGACCCCGAGTTGCGGCGGCCGGTGACCGAGCTCGAGATGGTGCGTGGCGTCGAGTCGGCCGGCGGGGTCGTCTCGCTGACGATCGTGCTCACGGTCGCGGGTTGTCCGCTGCGGCAGTCGTTCGAGGAGCAGATCCACCGTGCGCTCGCCCCGGTGCCGGGCGTGACCGGGATCTCGCTCTCCTTTGCGGTGATGACGCCCGAGGAGCGGCAGAAGCTGACGACGAAGCTGCGCGGGGGCGTGCCCGCCGGCGACGCGGTGATCAAGCTCGGGCCCGACACGCGCGTGCTCGCGGTCGCGAGCGGCAAGGGCGGCGTGGGCAAGTCGTCGCTGGCGGCGAATCTGGCCGTGGCGCTGTCGAGGCTCGGCCGCAGGACGGGGATCCTCGATGCCGACGTCTACGGGCACTCGATCCCGCACATGCTCGGCATCCGCCAGAAGCCGGTGGCGGTCGACGAGCTGATCGTGCCGCCGGTGAAGGACGAGCTGAAGCTGATGTCGATCGGCTTCTTCCTCGAGGGCAACGAGCCGGTGATGTGGCGCGGGCCGATGCTGCACCGCGCCCTGGAGCAGTTCCTCACCGATGTCCACTGGGGCGATCTCGACGTGCTCGTCGTCGACATGCCGCCCGGGACCGGTGATGTCTCGATCTCGCTCGGACAGCTGCTGCCGCGGGCGGAGGTGATCGTGGTGACGACGCCGCAGAAGCTCGCCCAGGACGTCGCCGCCCGGGCCGCGGCGATGGCCCGCAAGACGAACATGCGCCTGCTCGGGGTGGTCGAGAACATGAGCGGCGAGGTGTTCGGCTCCGGCGGCGGCGAGCTGCTCGCCGCCGAGCTCGGGGTGCCGCTGCTGGGCCGCGTCCCGCTCGACCCGCTCCTGCGCGAGCAGGGCGACCTCGGCGAGCCGATCGTCGCCGCCCACCCCGAGGCCGAGTCCGCCAAGGCGATCGTCACGATCGCCGAGGCCGTCGACGCGTCGCGCCAGAGCAGCGGCGGCATCGTCAAGTCGCTGCCGCTCGTCGGCTGAGCCGATGCCCTCGTCGAAGAACGTCGATGCGGTGCGCGAGATGTACGAGCTGGCGCGGCGCGCGAACCACCGCGAGCTTCGCCTGCGGCTGCACGACGACGTGACCTGGGATCCCGCGCGCGAGGGCGCGTGGAAGCCGTGCGTCACTGCGGACGAGGTCGTGCGCACGCTGCTCTGGCGCTCCGAGGCGAACCGGATGCGGCCGGGCGAGATGATCGACCTCGGCGACCGCGTGCTCGTGCAGCTGCGCGGCAAGCGGCTCGAGCGACTCGGTGCGGGGGGCTGGGTGCCGAGGCTGTTCCAGATCATCGTCCTTCGTGAGGGCAAGGTCGCGAGCATCCGGGACTACGGCCGGCGCGACGACGCGCTCGCCGCCGCCGGCCTGAAGCCGTAGCGATGGCCGCGGCGGCGTTCTTCGATCTCGACCGCACGCTGCTTCGGCGCTCGTCGGCGCTCGCGCTCGCCGGCTCGTTCCGCGAGCGCGGGCTGATCTCGCGCCGCCAGCTTGCGAAGGCGGCCGCCTGGCAGCTCCTGTTCGTCCTGCGCGGCGCCAGCCACGAAGCGGTGCGGCGCGGCGCCGAGGATGGGCTGATCGTGTTGCGCGGCTTGACGCCCGGCGAGCTGCGCGATCTCGTCGCCGAGGCGCTCGAGCCCGTGCTGCGCCCGCTCGTCTACGCGGAGCCGCTCTACCTGATCGAGCAGCACCGCCAGCGTGGCGACTGCGTCTACATCGTCTCGGCGACGCTGCAGGAGATCGTGGAGGCGATCGCCGACGATCTCGGCTTCGACGGCGCGCTCGGCACGGTGTGCGAGGTGCGCGACGGCGCGTACACCGGCCACGCGGTGCGCGCGCTGCACGCCGAGAACAAGGCCGTGTCGGTGCGCGAGCTGGCGGAGAGCCGTGGCTACGACCTCGACGAGTGCACCGCCTACTCCGACAGCCACACCGACCTGCCGTTTCTCGAGACGGTCGGGCGGCCGGTCGCGGTCAATCCCGACCGCGCACTGCGGCGGATCGCCGCCGAGCGCGGCTGGCAGGTCATCGAGTTCAGCGCGCGGGCGTACCCGCACGCGCCGCGGCGGGTTCCGCCGCTCGTCTGGGCGGCCGGCGCGCTCTTCGTCGCGGGCGTGCTCACCGCGGGACGGCGGCGTGCAGGCTGAGGAGGCGCTGGCGCGGCTCCGGGCGCGCGGCTTCGCGGAGGAGAGCGCGAAGCGGCTGGTGGCGCACTTCGCGGAGGCCGAGGCGCGTGGCAAGGCGGGCCACGGCTTCTCGCGCGTCGACTGGCTCGAGACGCTCGACGCCGACCCGGACGCGCGGCCCGAGGTGCTGGAGGCGTTCGAGGGCTTCGAGCGGTGGCACGGGCGCGGTACGCTCGGGTACCTCGTCCTCGACGCGGTCGTCCGCGCGCAGCTCGCCGACCCGCCGGAGCAGGTTCGCGTGATCGTCTGCGAGCAGACCTTCCCGACGGGGATGCTCGGCGACTGGGTGCGGCGGCTCGCGGCCGGCGGGCTCGTCGCCGCGCTGACCGCGACCTCGCCGGCGCGGCTCGGCCACCCGGACGGCGGGCCCGCGCTGGCCGGCACGACGCCGCTCGCGATCGGCATCCCCAGCTCGGACGGGGTCCCGTTCGTCAGCGATGTCTCGATGGGCCGTGTCACGCACGGCGACGTGCTCGCCGGCCTCGCCGCGCGCGAGGAGCTCGTCCCGTTCGGCGGCGAGCACGCGCACAAGGCCTTCGCGCTCGCGCTCGGCCTCCAGCTCCTCGTGCAGGCGCTCCAGCGCGAGGAGGGCTTCGGCGCCGTGCTGCTCGTCGCGCGGCCGCACGCGGATCCCGTGCCGGGGCTGCGTGCGCGTGCCGAGGGCGTTCGTCTGCCCGGCGGCTCCTGAGCAAGTGACAAGTTGTTACTTGGGCATCAGGGGCCGCCGTTGGGCGGCGATTCGCGGCAAGTAACAAGTTGTCACTTGGGAAAGCGGGGGTCGTCGCGGATCGAGGCCAGGTCCTCGTCCTCTGCCGCGTGCTCGCGGAACCGCTCGGCGGCCGCGACGGCGACGTTCAGCTCGTCGAGTGCGCGCTCGCGGTTGCCCGCCTGCGCCTCGACGCACGCGAGCTGGTAGTGCAGGACGGGAAAGTTGTGCTCCGCGAGTGCTTCCTCGAGCAGCCGCCGCGCGGTGTCCCAGTCGCCCGCGCGCATGTGCGGCAGCGCCGGAAAGAAGTACTCCCACGCGGACACCTCGTGCCGGCCGGGCAGGCCGCCGATCGCGAGCACTGTCGTGTTCGGCTCCTTCGCCACCGCAGCGCGGCGCTGCGCCGGGTCGTCGAGGTAGACGAGCGTTCCGGCCGGCGCGTCCACCTCCTCGCCGTCGACCGTGAAGGTCGCGTGGCCGGCGACGACGACGTAGACCTCCTCGTGGCCGAGCTGTTTCTCGGTGTGGTCCTCGACCACCTCGTCGCCGACGTTCGCCGCCGTGTACGCGTTGATCCCGAACGCCGTCACGCCGAGCGTCTTACGCACCGGCTTCCAGACGAGCGTCCCGAAGACGGGGATGCCCTCGACCTCGTCGAGGCGGAGCGTCTTCACGCGCCGGCCTCGCGCAGCGCCTCGAGCACGATCGGGTCGATCTCCTCGCCGCCGTCGACGCGCTCCTCGAGGTTCTCGACGCCGGCCCAACGGTCGAGCGCGTCCGCGAGCTCGCCCGCGTACCCGAGGTGTTCCAGCCGTCCGCGAACCTCGCCGGCGAGCTCGCCCTCGAGCGGAAGCCACTCCTCGCGCGGCGTCGAGCCGAACAGCCGCTGGTGGAGCGCGTGGATGCGCTGGAGCTCCTCGATCGGCCGCCGGTGATCCTCGACCCGGAGGTCGAGGACGAGGTCGGAGAGGCCCGCGTAGCCGCCGTCACGCTGCACGACCAGGAGCGAGGCGGACTGCTGGCCGCGGCGGTCGCCGCCGGCCGCCTGCGCCGCCTCGATGCAGGCGAGCAGGCGCCGGTCGAGCGGCAGGTGCGAACCGCCCTCGAACGTCTCTGCGAGCGCGTCCACCGTCTCGGCGCCGACGAGGATGTTCCCCTGCGCCGAGTAGCAGTGGCCGGTGCGGTGGCCCGCCCAGTCGAGGCACTTCGTGCCCGTCCAGGCCGCCGCGTTGCCGTGCGCGTCCACGATGCCGAGCTGCCGCTCGTCTCGCCCCTCGTCTGCGGCGACAAGGTGCTGCACGACCTCCGCCGCCGGCGCTCCCCCGCGAAGGAGCGCGAGCCCGCCGGGGCCGTAGCGGGGGTTCGCGTACGCCTGCGTCGCAACGGCGCCGACCTCCGGCTCCGCCCACGGTACGACCGAGCCGACCGAGAGGAACTTCGACTGCACCGCGACGCCCCACTGCGACGCGTCGAGATCGCAGGCGGCGATCGAGTAGGTGGCGACGATCATCCGTACGTCAGCTTGGTGAGGTCGAGCGCGAGCAGCTCGGCGTGCTCCGGCGGCACGACGACACACGACACCTCGGGCCGTGCGAGCGCAGCCTTGATCTCCGCAGCCGAGGCGGCGCGCACGACGACCGGCGTTCCGGCTTCGAACGCGGCGCGCAGCTCGGCGAGGCCGGAGACGTCGTCGAGGACGAGCGCCTCGCTCGTGTCGAGCTCGCCCTCGAGCGCGAGCTCCTGAACGCGGCGGCCGGTTGCGCCGAACCAGCGTTCTCTCACACCGTCACCGACTCGCCGGGCTGGATCTGCTCCACCTGAACGTTCGGCGCGAGCCTCTGCAGCTCGGCCGGCCTGCCCGTCAGCACCGGGAACGTGCCCCAGTGGCACGGCACGCAGCGCTTCGCGCCGAGCAGGTCGAGCGCGACGGCGGCCTCGCGCGGCCCCATCGTGTAGTGGCCGCCGATCGGCAGGACGACGAGATCAGGCTCGTACACTCGCGCGATCAGCGCCATGTCGCCGAACACGCACGTGTCGCCGGCGAAGTAGACCGTCTTCCCGTCCGGGGTCTCGACGATCAGGCCCGACGGCTCGCCGGCGTACGAGCCGTCAGGCGCGGAGCCCGAGTGGAACGCGGCGGTGAGCGTCAGCTCGATGCCGTCGACGTTCACCGTGCCCCCCTTGTTCGGGCCGGGGAGCTTGCCCTGGTCGACGCCCTGCGTCGCGAGCCAGCCGCTGAGCTCGACGATCGCGACGACGGTGGAACCGTGCTTCTTCGCGATCGCGACCGTGTCGCCGACGTGGTCGCCGTGGCCGTGCGTGACGGCGACGATGTCCGCGCGCTCCGGGTCGCGCTCGCTCTCGGGGCAGGTCGGGTTGCCGTTCAGGAACGGATCGACGTAGATGCGCTTGCCGCGCGAGGTATCGAGGCGGAAGGCCGAATGGCCGAGCCAGGTGAGCGTCGTATCAGCCACGGTTCTCCTTTCGGACCAGGAGCTGCGAGCGTAACGAAGCGACGTGTCCTGCGCGCAGGAAGGACCGTCCGGGCCGGAGGCGAAACTTCCCGCCATGATGGGGTCGCGGTTGCTTCCGCTGTCGCTTGCGGTCGGTGCGCTGCTCGCCGACGCCGCGGGCGCCCATCGCGTCGCCTTCTATCTTGTGCTGCTGGCCATCCCCGGTGCTGCGGCCGCCGCCTTCGTCGGAGCCGGCGATGCGCTCGAGGGGAAGGGCGCCTGGCTGCGCGGCATCTCGACGACGCTCGCACTGACGCTGCTCGTGCTCGGCTCGGCGGTGCGGGAGAACGCGCCCCGCGGCGCGGCCGTGCCGGCGCTCGCGGTCTCGGCGGTGGCGGCCGCCGTCCTCGTCTACGGGCTTCCGGCGCTCGCGTGGGTGCTCGAGCCTCTCCTGCCCCGGCCCCGCGTGCGGACGGCGGCGACGGCGCGCGCCGCCTCCGACCTGTAGATGCGGGGCGCCCCCGATGGGGGCTCGCCGGCTCCGTCCGAGACTGGAGGCGAAAGGAGGCTCCATGACCACCGAGAGCCATCGCTGCTCGGTCGACGGCTGCCCGAATCTCGCCGCCTACGAGGTGCAGCGGTACGTCTTCGATCCCGGCGAGGGAGCGGTCGCGCTCCTGCCCGACGACACGTGCGAGTTCCTCTGCGTCGAGCACGCGATCGACAACGAGCTGCATGCGCCCGTGGAGCGCGTGCCCTGGTCGATCGTCGACTACCCCTACACCAACCTCAACCGGCTGCCCGGCATCGCGCTGTACGTGCAGCTCGAACCGGCCTACGTCGCGTGATGAGCGTCCTTCCCGCGCAGCACGAGCAGGAGACGCAGGCGGCCGTCGCCGAGGTCGTCGCCGCCGAGATCGAGTCCGAGCTGCGTGACTGGCCCGTCGCCCTTCGGCCCGAGGAGCCGCTCGGCGCCGGCTACGACGCAGACGCCGTGCTCGAGCACGAGCCGTAGACGGACGCTAGGCCGTGCACGAGTTGCCGTGGTGTTCGATCTGGACGATCGGCCGCGCACCCTCGAGCGCCTGAAAGCACTGCTCGCACTTTCCGACGAGCGAGGCGGCGGCATGGTCGATCATCCGGTTACGCGCAAGGTTGCCGATCGGCGCCGTCTCGACTTCCCGGAGGAACGCGTCGGTTGCGCTGTTGATCGCGGCGTTTCCCTTGAGCGTGCTCTTCGTCGGCAGCAGCGCGGCGCGCTTGATGGCCGCGATGTCGGCGAGGATGCGCTTCGTTGCTCGCGCGGCCTTCGGGTTCGTGCAGGAGGTGGTCTGCTGCACGGAGCGCTGTACCGGCGTGGAGCCGCATCCCGCTGCCACGGCGGCGCACGCGAGAAGCGCTAGTAGGGCTGCTCGGCCCACCAGCCCTGCTGCATCTCGGCGTCGTTCTGCGCCGCGCGCGGCCCGCCGAAGGCGAGGAGCTCGAGCCCGTCCGGCCCCGGCGGCGCGAGCCCGAATTGCGGCGCCATGTCCTCGACATCGTCGCGGAGGTTCTTGCGCGTGTATCCGGCCATGCGGGCCGATTGTAGTCGTCAGCGTGCGAGTGCCTCGAGCGCCGTGAGGAGCTCCTGGTGGCGCCGCTCCTCGTCGCTCGGGCCGGTCTCCTCGGCGGGCTTGGCGAAGCGTCTGGTGATGGCGTCGACCGGCTTGACGATGAAGAAGAAGACGGCCGCCGCGATCGAGACGAACGTGATGGCAGCGGTGATGAACGCGCCGTAGAGGAAATGCGCGTGGTGGATCGTGAACGTGAGGCCGCTGAAGTCGACCTTGCCGATGATCGCGGCGATGATGGGCGTCACGACGTCGTTGACGAGAGCGGTGACGAGGGCTGCGAACGCCCCGCCCATGACGAAGGCGACCGCGAGCACCACGAGGTTGCCCCTGAGCAGGAAGTCTCTGAACTCCTTCAGCATGGTTGCTCCTTTCTGACGACCGGATCCACGAGCACGCTACTCCACGCGCGGGTGCTCGCATCTGCACCTCGCGGTGGTGCGGGCTACCCGGAGGCGCGGGTTCGGCACGGCGTGCAGCGCGCTCGGGTAGCGTGTCGTCGTGGGACGCGCAGGCGGGGAGACGTGGGAATGGCCCGAGTCGCTCGACGCGCTTGTGGCCGCGCCTGGGTTCCACAGGCTCGTCCTCGAGAACGAGGGCGTGCGCGTGTTGGAGACCCGCATCGGCCCCGGGGAGACCGTGCCACTTCACACGCACCGCTGGCCGAGCGTCCTCTACGTCGTCGCAACCGGCCACGTCGTGCGTCGCGACGGCGAGGGGGCGATTCTCACCGATACCCGCGCGAGCGGCACGCTCTCGGAAGCCGGCAGCGCAGCATGGCTGGCGCCGATGCCTCCTCACACCGTCGAGAACGTCGACAGCTCGGAGATCCGGCTGCTCAACGTCGAGCTGAAGCGACGCTGACGGGAGTCGTGCGCGCGGGTTCTGCCCCTAAAACGGCAGTGAGCCCGCTGCGTGCCGCGCGACCGTGATCAGCGGCTCGACCGCGAACAGCGAGCCGACCGAGACCGCGAGCGCCAGGCCGACCGCGGCGTGGAGCAGCGGCTCCCGCGCGGGCGCGCCTCCCGCGACCGCGGCGACGCGAAGGTCCTCGCCGTGGCGCATGTACAGCGCTCGCACGACGCCGAGGTAGTAGTAGAGGCTGACGAGCGTCGCGAGGACGCCGACGATGACGAGCCACGTCCAGCCGTGCCTGTACGCGGCCGAGAGGACGTAGAACTTGCCGACGAAGCCGCCGCCGAGCGGGAGGCCGGCGAAGCCGAACATGAAGAACCACAAGGAGACGCCGAGGAACGGCCGCTCCCAGCCGAAGCCGGCGAGATTGTCGAGCGTCACCGGCACACCGAGCTCGCGCTCGCGCGCGGCCACGATCGCGAACGAGCCGAACGCCATCGCCGAGTAGGGGATCAGGTAGTACATGAGCGCGCGGCCGCCGAGCGCCGTGCCTGCCGAGAGCCCGATCAGCATGAATCCCGCGTGCGAGATCGAGGAGTACGCGAGCATCCGCTTCACGTTGCGCTGCACGAGCGCGGCGAAGTTGCCGATCACGAGCGATGCGACAGCGACCCCTGCGAACGCCCACGACCACAGGTGCGTCTCCTGCGGGAACGAGGTGCGGAGCACCCGCAGCGTCAGCACGAGAGCCGCGACCTTCGTCGCCGACGACATGAACGCCGTCACCGGCGTCGGTGCGCCCTCGTACACGTCCGGCGTCCACATGTGGAAGGGAGCGGCCGACATCTTGAAGCCGAGCCCGGCGACGAGCATCGCCAGGCCGAGCACGAGCAGCACGTCGCTGTGGAGCCCGTTCCGTCCGACGGACCGCGCGATCTCGGCAAAGCCGATGTGGTTCGTCGCGCCGTACACGAGCGCCGAGCCGAACAGGAGCGAGGCGGATCCGAACGAGCCGATGATGAGGTACTTGAGCCCCGCCTCGAGCGAGCCCTCGCGTCCGTAGTCGATCGCGCACATGACGTAGAGGGCGATCGAGAACCATTCGAGCGAGAGGAAGAGCGTCATGAGATTGGCGGCTCCGACGAAGAACGTCATGCCCGCGGCGGAGGCGAGCAGAAGCGCGAAGAATTCGGCGACGTGGTCGTCCGGGATGTGATCGACGGAGACGAGCACGGTCCCGAGCGTGGTTGCGCAGAGGATCACCTGCGCGAGCGCGGTCCAGCGGTCGCGGTAGAAGCCGTCGGCGATCACCGGATGGCCGCTCGCACTGTCGACGTAGAGCCACACCGAGGTGACGATGCCGGCCATCGACCCCAGCGCAGCCACGGTTGCCGCGAAGGTGCGCCGGCGCGCACGCGGGACGAGCACCGCGCCGAGCAGCGCGATCCCGGTTGCGCCGAGCAGCACGAGGATCGTCGAGATCGAGAACCAGTCGACGTGGGGGGTGCTGATCACTTGAACTGCGCCTTGATCGCGTTTGCAGGCGCGTCGCCGGCGAAGGAGTGGTGCGAGATCCCCGCCGGCCACGCCGAGAGCGCCAGCAGCACCGCGACCAGCGGCACGACGAGCGCGAGCTCACCCGGCCGCAGGTCCATCGCAGCGTCGCTGACGGTCGGGCCGCGCGCCTCGTGCAGGACGGCGGAGATCAGGCGCAGCATGTACATCGCCGCGAGCACGATCCCGCCTGCGCCGATGACCGCCCACCACCACGCGCGCTGGTACGAGCCCGCGAGGATGAGGAACTCGCCCGCGAAGGCTGCGGAGCCCGGCACCGCGAGCGAGATGACGCCGGTTGTCATCAGCAGCGTTGCGAGTGCGGGCCGTCCGCGCGCCATCCCGCCGAGCAGCGCGAACTCGCCGGTCGTCGTCCGCCGCTCGACGGTGCCCGCGATCAGGAACAGCGACACCGAGATCAACCCGTGCGCGACCATCTGCAGCACGGCGCCGTCGAAGCCGAGGGTCGTGCCCGAGAAGAGGCCGAGCGCGATCAGGCCCGACTGCGCCATCGACGAGTACGCGACGACACCGCGGAAGTCCGGCGCCCGAAACGCGAGGACCGACCCGTACACGAGCGCCGCCGCCGCGAGCGCCATGATCGACGTGCGGTAGAAGCTCGACGGATCCGGGAACTTCGTCAGCGCGATCCGAAGCATCCCGTACGTGCCGGCCTTCGCGACTACGCCGGAGAGCACCGCCGTCACCTCCGGCGGCGCCTCGCGGTACGCATCCGGCAGCCAGCCGTGGAAGGGGAAGAGCGGCGCCTTGATCACGAACGCGAGCATGAAGCCGAGGAAGAGCCAGCGGCTGATGCTCGTCGGCGCGTCGACGAGGTCGAACGTGCCGACCTTCAGTCCGTACACGATGACCGCCGCGAGCATCACGAGCGATCCGGCCATCGTGTAGAGCAGCAGCTTGATCGTTGCTCCGACCCGCCCCGGTCCGCCCCAGACGCCGATCAGGACGTAGAGCGGAATCAGCATCGCCTCGAAGAACGCATAGAACAGCAGCAGGTCCTGAGCCACGAACACGCCGACGACCACGCCGGTGAGGAAGAGCATCAGGCCGAAGTAGG
>Ga0335070_10002220_pt1 | contig 22682 bp, 26 predicted proteins | sample Lox_Sample_13_FD_206722 | JGI IMG/M metagenome (GOLD analysis project Ga0335070, IMG submission 206722) | Soil microbial communities from Loxahatchee National Wildlife Refuge, Florida, United States - Lox_Sample_1.3 | ecosystem: Environmental > Terrestrial > Soil > Wetlands | place: USA...
GCTCCGCAAAAGGAAGATACAGCTTTGGCCGCAACAACGGGAACCGCTTCTTGATCTCGTGGAACTTCTTCCACCAGATCACGCCTTTCCAACTCCGGCTGTTCAGCATTTTGCGCCAGTAACGCTCTCTACCGTAATATCGTGCGCGAGCACGGCCGCGTGAATCAGCCTAAGTTGATTCGCGAGGTTGCCATGAAACAGAAAGTCTTGCGCGTGCTGGAATCGGCTGCGCGCGGACTTGGCCGACTGGCTGCGGTTACCCAACGCCTCGATTCCACCACCGTCGGCGCCCTCCTGGCCAAACTCCAGGCCCCACCTCTGGACCAAATTGCCGACATGAAGACATTGGAGCACGTGGTTTTGGACCTGGAGGAACTGGTGGGTCCGAACCCTCCCCGCGCAGCGTAAACGCGGCGGTCCAGACCGTGAGGGAGACGTGCGACAAGCAGGTCTCCCTTATTCATTCAAGGGGCCAAGAATGGCATCAATATCAAGGATCAGTGCAGAAAATAACACGCTATTTGAAATCGACACGGAACTGGAAGCACAGTTTGAAGCAGCGACGAGCGAAGAGGAACAGACAGGCGTAATTAGCGAGGAAGCGAAGCAGCGCTGTCTCGACCTCTTCGCGGAACTGGGCCATAAGGTTGACCGCATCGCCCGCTACTTGCGCGCAACTGAGTTCAAAGCCAGAGCTGCAAAAGAGGAGTCGGCGCGTTTAACGGCGCGCCAGAAGACTGCGGAAAACCGCCTTGCTCAGGTGAAAAGCATGCTCGCCTTTTACATGCTGTCGCGCGGGCTGAGGCGGTTGGAAGGCGAACCGAATACGTTCCGTCTGCAGAAGAACGGCCAGGCTGGGTTGGAGATCGACGCGTCTGCTCTGCCGCAGACCTACTATCTCCGGACACTCACTCTGACCGAACCGGATTGGGAACAGATACTCAATGCTGTCACTTGTCCTCGGTTGCGAATGATTCTCGAAGCATCCGTTGTGAACGTCGAGCCCGACAGGGAGCGAATCCGCCTAGAGTTGCAGGCAGGCCACGAGATCTCCGGTGCAACGCTGGTCAAGCGGGAGCACATTCGCCTCGAGTGATCTCGAACAGCCGGTTGTAATTTCCGCACTCACGAACACTCATAGACTGTACGCCAAATCCCGGCAATGTTTGTCTTGGCAGTATTTGAGAATGTGGCTATAATAGCCACGAGGAGCACCGGCTATGCGCAGCGTCAATGTTGCTGAACTCAAGAACCAACTAAGCAAATATCTGGCATTTGCAAAAGGGGGCGAAGAAATCGTCATTCGCCATCGAAGTCTGCCGGTCGCGAAGCTGGTTCCGTTCTCCGCGGAGGAGGCCAGCGAGGAGGAACTCTTGCTAGTTGCGGCGGGGAAGATGCGGATGCCCAAAGAGACTCTGGACGTGAAGGAGTTGCTCAAAATCCGCACAGGCAGGGTCCCGGGCAATGAAGCGGTGCGGGCACTCCTTGACGATCGATCGGAAAGTTTATGATCACCGTACCGGTGTTTTGGGACGCAAGCGCCTTAGTGCCTTTATGCATCCATGAAACGACCAGTCGTCAAGCGCAGTCCCACTTGCGCCAGTCTATGCCGGTGGTATGGTGGGCTAGCAGGGTCGAAGTACATAGTGCGATAGCGCGGTTGAATCGATTTGGGAAATTGAACGACCCGCAACGAAAAGGTGCGCTCTCGCGCCTTGAGGTTCTCAGCCGCGGCTGGAGAGAGATCTTGCCATCCGATCCAGTTCGCGACCTTGCGACGCATCTCCTCGATTCATATGACTTGCGAGCTGCCGACGGCTTCCAACTTGCAGCTGCATTGGTTTGGTGCCAAGAACGGCCAGTGCGGAGAACCTTTATTTGTGCCGATCAACGCCTGTCCAAGGCTGCAGCGGCCGCGGGTTTTTCGGTTGTTGAGCTCTCTTGAGTAAACCGACTTCGTCGGCTTCTCACTGATTGCACCGTCCACTTACTCATCGTTCCCTCCGGTCAGGTTGTCCGAGTGGCGCGGCACTATCGCGCAACTGACTTGCGACTCGGCCAAGACTCCTGTCGCACACACATCCAGCTCCCGCCATCCGTGTGCCTTGAAGCATAACTTGGCACTGGGTTGAAGCATAAAGTGGCAGTTGCGACATCGCAAACCCTGTTGAATCAGTGCCGCCCCCAGCAGCCGTCGATCTCCCTTGAAGCATTAAGTGGCACTAGGTGCGGATGAGAAGCAATGCGTGTCACTAAGTGCAGGTTGGGGTCGCGACGACTCCCGGTAGTCGTGTGCTGCGACTGGGTGTACACGATGTGGGGCTGCTGTGTGCGTAGGTGCTGTTGACGAAGATCGGAACCAGGGCGGTAATTGACATCACATGTGCACAGGTGTTATATCACACCCATACATGACTAGGACTGAATCGTCAGACGAGGTCCGGCATTGGTTCTTGCGTGCGATCAAGGATTTGTGGCCGGTTGCTTTAGGCTCTGTTTCCCTGCGCAAGAGTCCTTGCATCCGGCAGAACTGCCCGACATGCGCATCGGGCAAAGGTCACAGCAGCTATGCGCTGTCGGGTTACCGCGGGAAACACCGGTTCTCGGTCTACGTGCCGGACGAGCTTGCTCCGGACATTCAGAGGGCCCTCGAACGGGGTCGGCGATTACAGGACTTGCTCAAAGAAGCCGGGGTACGCTACGTGCGTGCCCGGAAATGGGAGAGACATTCGAAACGAGAGGAGTGAGAGGTGGACGCCTACCGGAGGTAGCCACTTTGCTGGAACAAGATGACCTGTTGGCGTGGTTTCAAGGCTGAGGATTTCGGAACCGGCACGTTCGATGATCAATCACATTCGGTCATCGGGTCCATCGCGGCGCGTAAGGGGTGGCCGTTCCAACGTGAGTGGTCGCTATCCCAGCCGGAAGATGGGTTTCACCATCCAGTTCGAAAGCCACCGAGTCGAATTGGCTGGAATCTACGAGATGGAACATGACCCCGATGTCCTCGAGTATTTCGATCAGCCGCCGGCAATCAGGTTGGATTACGAGAGCGCGACGGGCAAGCGGATGGGCGTGCTCAACACGCCGGATTACTTCGTCATCCGCCGCGAAGAGGCAGGCTGGGAAGAATGGAAGACCGAGGAAGAACTGCGTCGACTCAACGCGCATAACCCCAATCGTTATTCTCCTGGAAGTGATGAGCCTTGGCGTTGCCCGCCCGGCCAAGCCTACGCGGGACAGTTGGGCCTCTATTATCGTGTTCGCTCCGCAGCAGAGATTAACTGGGTATTGCAGCGGAACATTCAGTTTATGGAGGATTATCTGCGTGCCGATTCGGCTGCGGTCGCGGTCGACAGCCGGGACATTGTCACTGCCTATGTGTTGGCAAACCCCGGCCTGACATTGGAGGACCTGTTGCGAGAAACCGCGGGCAGGGTTTCGCCGGACGATATCTTCTGCATGATCGCGGCGAATGTGGTCTACGCAGATCTCCATGCCGCACCTCTTGCCGAGCCGTCGCGGGTCACGCTCTTTGTTGCGCAAGAAATGGGGCCGACGGCAAGCGGCGATGAGGTTCGGCAACCGCAAACGTCCTCCATAACCGCTTTTCACTGTGGGAGCACCGTGACATGGGACAGCAGGGTCTGGAGGGTAGTGAACATCGGCGAAAGCTCTGTGGGCATGCTCTCCGAAGATCAGCAGCTGACCGAGTTACCGAGACCTGTGATCGAGACTTTGATCTGCAAAAATCGAATGCAAGTGACTTCTCCCGCTTCTGGCCATGGTTCCAACTCGGCCGCCTGCGAGCGATTATCCCGGGCGCGCGAGAGCGACTTACATGTGGCTAATCAGCGCGCTCGAATGATCGGCCACTACCTGGAAAGTGGAAGGTTGCCAGCAGAGACAGAAGCGGCGCGGCGTACCTTCTTCCGCTGGCTCGCCCGGTACCGTGAAGCAGAACACAGCTGTGGTTCAGGGTATCTGGGTTTGCTGCCAGAGTCCGGCCACAGAGGAAACCGGACGCGGCGATTATCCAAGGCGTCGCAGCAGATGATGGAACTGTTCCTGGAGCAGGATTACGAGACGCTCAAACAGAAAACACGGTATGCATCGTGGGCAGGGCTGAAGCTTGCGTGTGAGTCCCAGGGAATCGCCGTCCCCAGTTATAAAACGTTCTGTACTGCCGTGAAAAACCGGCCGGCTTTGGATCAGACACTGAAGCGTCAAGGCCGACGCGCCAGCTACGAGTTGGAGACGTTTTATTGGGAGTTGGACCAAAAGACGCCGCGGCACGGTGATCGCCCGTTTGAGATTGTCCATGTCGACCACACGGAACTAGATGTCGAATCGATCGCCAGTACCGGTCAGCTTCTCGGTCGGCCATGGATGACGCTTGTCACTGACGCATTTTCCCGGCGGATCTTGGCTTTTTATCTGACATTCGATGCGCCGAGTTACCGATCTTGCATGATGGCGTTGCGGGAGTGCGTGCGACGATTCAGCCGGCTTCCGCAGATCCTGGTCGTCGACGGAGGGCGGGAGTTCGAGAGCACGTACTTCGAAACTCTGCTGGCGCGGTATGAATGCATAAAGAAGACCAGGCCACCTGCCAAGGCACGATTTGGCACAGTTTGCGAGAGGTTATTCGGGATCACCAACACCCAGCTCATCCATAATCTGCGAGGGAACACGCAGATCACTCGCAATGTTCGACAGGTCACGAAGTCTGTGGATCCGAAAAGCCTGGCAACATGGCCACTGGCGGAACTGCATCAACGATTATCGCAGTACCTTTACGAAGTTCGCGACACCCTCAACCATCCTGCCCTCGGCCAGAGTCCGCGGGAAGCGTTTGAGACTGGTTTGACCCGAAGTGGCAGTCGGCTGCATCGAATGGTCCCCTACAACGAAGAGTTCCTGATGTTGACGCTGCCTACGACTGCCAAAGGAACCGCCAAGGTGATGCCGTCACGGGGAGTAAAGATCAATCATGTCTACTACTGGTGCGAAGCCTTCCGCGACCCAGAGGTCCAACGTGAAGCGGTACCGATCCGATACGACCCTTTTGATGCTGGCCTTGCTTATGCTTTCGTTCGCAAACAGTGGCTGAAGTGCCACTCCGAGTACTACGCCGTATTGAAAGGCCGCACGGAGCGGGAGATCATGCTGGCCACTAACGAACTGCACCAGCGCCGCCGTAACCACTCCGCTGACTTTACCGTCACAGCCCGGCAGCTTGCCGAGTTTTTGCAGTCTGTCGAGGCGGAAGAGAAGTTGCTGACCCAGCGACTACGTGATTGGGAGAGCAAGGACGTTCGGCTGACTCTCACGAAGAGACCTTCGAACGAGGACTGTGCACGTTATCGCGAGGCCGATGTGCCGGTTGCGTCCGAGGTCGAGCAGCAAACAGAGGTGATAACTATCGGTGAAGTATACGGGGCATTCTGATGGATAGGGAGGCGACAGGATTCCCTCACGAGCTACTTTCCCAGCCTTGGCCGGCGAGGCTCGCATACTTTCGAGCCTACACGATGGCCCATCCGCGATTGCTGGCGGCCCGAGAAGACCTCCTGAATGCGATTCGCGAAGTGGCGCCGAACTCCTTGATTCTGCTCATGGGGCCAACCGGCGTCGGCAAGACGACCTTGCGGGCGAACGTCGAGCAGATACTGACCACCGAGATGCTGCCGGAACTCCGAGCCGATCCTGTGCGGCTTCCAGTTGTGAGCGTGGAATGCATTGCCCCGGAATCGGGAACTTTCAGTTGGCGCGACCACTTTCGCAGGCTACTACTGCAGATGGACGAACCTTTGGTGGATTACAAGGTGAATCCGGAGGCATCGGTCCGGATGGGCGAGCGAGCCACCAAATTCCTGCCCGGTGCGAAAGCGGCAGGGTCGCAGTACCATCATGCCGTGGAGCAGGCTCTCCATTTTCGGCGACCCGTGGCTGTACTCCTCGACGAAGCACAGCACTTGGCCAGAATGAGTTCTGGGCGAAGGCTTTCTGACCAGTTGGACGTTATTAAATCCCTTGCCAATTGCACCCGAACAGTACACGTGCTTCTGGGCACCTATGAACTGCTTGCCTTCCGCAACCTGAGTGCGCAACTGAGCCGCCGAAGTATTGACATCCACTTTCCTCGCTATCGCGTCGATGACTCGAACGACCGAAAGATATTCCTGGCCGTCTTGCGCTCATTCGAACAGCAGATTCCTCTCTCGGAACCGCCGCGGCTGGTAGAAGAGTGGGAGTATCTCTACGAGCGGAGCATCGGTTGCGTGGGCGTGTTGAAAGACTGGCTCGTCCGCGCGCTCACTGGAGTCTTCCGGCGGAATGCCAGCGCTCTGACACTCCGCGACCTGCAGGCGCACGCGCCAAGCGTGGCTCAGTGCGACAAAATGTTGTCGGAAGCGCTAGAGGGAGAGGTGAGCCTACGGGAGGACGCAGAGGGGAGCAAGCGGCTGCGCACTCGACTTGGTTTGGACTGTCGAGAAACTTCTCGCGCCAGTTCGTCAACCGGCGTAGCAAGGCAAGTGACCATCGAGACTACGTCGCGACAGAAGCGACTTCGAAGGCCTGGTCAGCGACATCCTCACCGTGATCCCATCGGCCTTCCAACGGCGCGCTATGCGACGGCCATTAACGTTTGATCACTGGGACTGCAGGCTGCCGCACATACCGCCGCGAAGCCGCCTATATTCGCTGAAGCCCATGGGGATTGGCACTCCATTCGTCGAGAGTCTTTCTGGATACGTCGCCCGGCTGGCCGATGGTCACGCGGTTTCGGTGGGCGACCTAGTGGGGCGGGAACTATCGCCCTTTGCATCGAAACCACTGCTCTCCTTCGGGCTGTTCATGCGACGAAACCGTGCGGGTTCACACGGTTTTCACGCACGACAGTACACGATGAATGGCTTTGGAATCACAGCGAAGAACTGGGTTGAAGCTCTGGAACGGGCCACTCTGCAAACCGATTTACGGCTGCTAACACTTCTGCCATTCGAGAACGTGCTCAATCGCAACGCCATGTTTCGCCGCACCCGTGCTTGGTGCCCGGCCTGCTATGAGGACTGGCTAAGTGCCGGAGAAGTTGTGTACGAACCCCTCTTGTGGTCTATCGCTCTGGTTACGATGTGCCCTCGGCATCAGCGACCGTTAGAAGATGTGTGTGGACATTGCCACGGCGGGCTGATGCCGCTTGCCGTCTTCTCTCGTCCAGGCTACTGCTCGCGCTGCCAGGTATGGCTTGGGCACAATAAAGCCAACGGTGCATTTGAGCGTCCAACGCAGTTTGGTGATGAAGATGGTATGGCCCTTTGGCATGCCACAGCGATCGGTGAACTGCTCGCTAATGCCTCGCGCTTTGATGGCTCCACTTTGCGGGCTAGATTCCTGGCAAGTTTTCGTGCCTGTGTGGACGCAGTCGCCGAAGGCAACCGACTTGCCTTTGCCCGGACCTGCGGGCTATCGACTTGTGCCGTTCATTCCCAGATGGTCGGAAAGAGTCTGCCACGAATCGACACGCTGTTGCGTATCTGCTACCACTTGAACATATCGCTAACGGCTCTGCTGGAGAAAGATTCCACTCAGTTCACCACGCGTTTGGCACAGGCAAAGAACAGCGTTCGAGGCCAGCGAAAGCGGCCCCTATCACGTACGCCCGAGCAAGTTCGCCTTGTTCTCGCACAGGCGTTGCACACGCAACCGCCACCCAGCATCTCTGAGATTGCTCGTCGACTGGGCTTCAAGGGAACGGAGCGCCTATACCAAGTGGACCGAAACCTCACAAAACAGGTTGTCACAAATTACCGAAAATCAGGGGCGAGTCATTGGTGGAGGAAACCTGGCGCCGTGAGGATCTGCTCGCTCTCCGACATTCAAAAGCTGTTAGAAGAATCGCTCGCCCAAGAACATCCAGTCTCCGCCCATCATATTGCTGCCCGTTTGGGCTATGCCAACGATGGCTATCTCCAGCGGAAGTTTCCTGATCTCTGTCGTGCAATTCGGCAGAAGATCGCGGCTCAGCGCGAACCGCGACTAAGCGTCATGGAAAGGGTTCTCAAGAACGCGCTTCGCGAGAGTCAGGTTCCCACGCTGATTCAGCTATGCAGACAACTCGGCTACTCCAGCTCACTTGTTCTCCGATATCACTTTCCGCACCTTTGCGACGAAATACTGGTGCGCCGCCGGCATCTTCGCAACCAACACATCGCCGATTTACGAAAAACGCTACAGCTCGTACTTACCGAAGCGCCTGCTCCATCGTTCGCTGCCATCTGCAGGCGCGTCGGACTGTCGGCTGCGGCTCTTAGGGAAAATTGTCCCGACGAATCCGCTGCGATCTGTTCAAGGTATGTGAGGAGCCGAAGCGAAACATCGCGGCGCAGGAAAGAGCAACTGCATGAAGAGGTCCGGCATATCGTACGGACAGTTCACGCTGAGGGCGAGTGTCCCTCCGTTTCTCGGGTGACAGCCCTCCTTCCGAACACAGCACTCAAAGACTGGCGGGCTATCAGCGCGTCGGTAAAAGCCGCGCGACAAGAACTTGGTCAGATGCACTCTAGTTAACGACTGATCAGAAGGGGGAGTTCCGATCGCCTCCGATTCTCCCTGGAACTCGCCTTCTCGTAACTGCGGATTTCTTGGCCACTTTGCGCGGAGCTGGTTTCGGCCGGTTGACGCCCAGCGCTTTCTCCAACAACTCCTGCAACAGTTTCTTTTCTGCGGCGGTCACCGTCTTGGTGAAGTTTTCCGGTCGCTCCGCTACTAATCGCTGCACCTTGGCGATCCACTCGAGGGACGCTGCGGCAGGGTGCTCGCCCATCTTCCCGACCAACTTGAGGGCTTCATCCAGATCGGGGATCGTACGGTAGCAGAGCAACGCCTCTTTGAGATTTCCGTCCGCCACATGACACTCAGCAGCGCCGCGTAAATCACTCATACCTTGCAAGCACAGAGCCTCCAGCTTCGGCTGACGCTCGGGCTGGGCGCGCAGTTCGGCGAGCGCGGCCGCGTACTGCTTGTCCTTGATAAGCAACTGGATCGCGCGTTGCCGCAGCCGCTGCGTGCGCGCAGCGCGGTCCGCCACATCCAAAGCTTCGTACAACGGCGGCAACACTCGCAGCAGGATCGCTGCATTGTGTCCGTTGCAGAGGGCGGACTCCAGTTCTTCGATCCAACTCTTGGCCTTGGGGCCGATCTCCATCAGCAGCCAAGGCTCGATCTCGCTTTTGTGCCGGGGAAGAACCTGGGCCAGTTCTCCCAGCATTTGGAGACGATTGTTCGGCGCCGAGCGATGAACCCGCCCAATCGCGTCCATGATCGTGACCAGCCCATAGCGGTGCGCGTTAGTCGCAGCCCGGCAGGCTTCTGCGAATGGATCCGGCCGGCCCAGTTCCGGAGCGAGACGTGCGTTGCGAATACCTAGCGTGAAACAGATTTCGGCCAACGTGAGATGAGCGGCATCGCGTGCCGCCTGATCCGTCACCGCTACCGGCGAGCTGAACGGTCCGAGCAGGGTTACGGCTTGGTGTGCGCGTGACCAGGCGAGTTCTGGCTTGACCTGGAGATATTGCCGAGCGTCGGCCTGGCAACGTTGCACGCGCTCCTCAAGATCCAGTTCATCCTCCTCGATGGCCTTGAGCAGAGCCGCGGGAACGCAGGACGAGACAGCGCTCTCCACCTGCCCGCCGTTGAGAAACGAAATGCTCTGGCGGACGATCTTGTCGCTTGGGTCCAGGTCGAGCCAGATCAGCCGTTCCGCCGGACGGCTTACCGCAACGCGCAGCTGGTCAATCGCGAGCCGTTTCCGGAGGTCTTCAATGTCGGAATCGGCCCGCTGGCGCCAGTCCTGACGCAGCACACGCTCGATATGACGACCGGCATCGAGCACGCAAACGGAGTGAAAGTCGAGCCCCTTGGCCTCGGAGACCGTAAGCACAGTCTTGCGCACTGCTTCCGGAACGTAGTCGGGAACCGCGTCTTCCAAGGTAACGATGGCCAGTCCCTCGCGTGTGGAAAGCGCAGTCAGCAGGTCGTTCAACTCGGGACCGGCAGTGGCGGTGCAGTACAAGATCTGGTCGGTAGCGTCGTCTTCGATTTCAGCATAGCCAGAGCCACTGGGCCGCTCCTGCTTCTCCACGCACCCGTAGAGGTCCCACACCCGATTCACCAGCGCCGCAATACGCCGCGGACTGCGCAGGTTGGCGGAGAGCCTGTAGTCGACCGGAGTACCGAGGTGCGCATGCAGGAGATCACTCAGCCAACCCCATTCGAAATCTGTGGGACGCACAGTCTGCGCCTCATCCCCTGCCAGCAACAACGGGACGGGCGCGCGTTTTCGCCGGCGCGCCAAAGCCGTGAATTCGACGATCAGCCAAGCTTCGATCGGTGTCAGGTCCTGGCATTCGTCGACGGCAATGCAGTCGAAATCGAGCAGGCTGGAATCAGCCGTGCGAGGTGCGGATAGATTATTACTGCGCAGTTTTTCAACGGCATGCCATGCAAGCGCCAGTTCCGGGAAGTATCGATCGGCCAAGGTGCTCGCGTCCAGACGTTCCAGCCGAGCGGCGGTTTCCAGCGCCGTCGTAACCGGCGCTTGGCCCAATGACCGCGTGCGCCGCTCCCGATATGCCTTGTCCGGCACCCGCACTCCATTACAAGCAACGAAACGGCCAACGGCTACAGGAAGAGCATCCCCAGCCAGATGCGCGTGGAGTTCGTCGTACAGAGCAGTCTGGCAGGACGCCCAAGCGCCCAGGGTCCGGGCGAAGGGTCCCAAGTCGCGCAGGAAGCGTTGCTTGGCATCGCGCGCGGGAGCCACGGGAGCGTCGGACCCGAGTATTTGGCGGACAAGGTTGGGGAACGTAACCGCAGAGAAGTGTTTGTGCGAGGAGCAGAATCGGTCGAAGTACTCGCGAGCCAGCGCGGCCAGATCCCCTGAGTACGTCACGTAGAGCACGTGCTCGGCAGCGGCCGAATCGGCGGCGTGCCAAAGGGCGCTGGTCTTGCCGGAACCAGGGTGGCCCTTGAGAAGGCGCACCGCTTGCCGGCCCGATGCGAAGCGCTCCTGCGGCTGCGTCCAGGGTGCGGGCGCATATCCCCCGCGCTGCAGATCACCGACTGTCACGGGCATGTAGTGCGTCCGGAATGACTGCGGCGCCAAGCGGGAATGATCGTCATGATGACGGATGTCGCGCAGGAAGATCGCACCGTCAGGCACATCGGAAAATTCGCCAGACTCCTTCAGCGGTGCGGCGTTCTTCGGAGCCCACCAGGCATAGAAATGGCTGCCGTGGTTACCACAGAGCCGTGATCGGCGCCAGCCGCGGTTGCTCCCGGCGGTCGCCTTGTAGTGTAGGCGGCGGATATCCACCAACAGGCGCTGCATCAGAAAAGCTGCGCGCCTCCCGATCGCATCGCGTCCGTGGTCAACGAGCTTTTCCAGAAACTCCTGGTGGCAGAAAAGAGGATTCGGGGGCCGGGAGGTTTCGAAGTCTTCGAGGAACGCCAGTTGTTGGTTCGCAGCCACGGGGACTTCAGAATAGCTGCCCGGAGTCGATGCACACAACGAGGAAGATTGTGCAAAACGTGGACTCAGACCAGTCGGCGGCCAGGCACTCGCACTGCTGCCAAGATCTTGAAGCACAAAGCGGCACTGAGTGCCAGTTTATGCTTCAAGTCACAATCCGTGTTGTATTCTCTCGGAGCCAGAACATGTCCCGTCTGTTTTCCCGAATGAAAATGGGTTATTACCCGCTGCCAGTTGAAGAGGCGCAAAACATCAGGACGCTATTGATTCCGTCTGGAGCATATTCGGCGATTGATCCTTGCGCCGGCGATGGCACGGCCCTGACTGAAATTACCAGAGACACCGGCGCCCACGTCAGGGCCATCGAACTCGATGCCGATCGCGCCGCCGCATGCGCGCAGAATGGGATCGAGACAGTGCATGGCAGTGCTTTCGAATGTCGTGTGCTGGCGGAGAGCTGCTCGCTCCTATACCTGAATCCGCCTTACGACACTGAACTGGGGCCGCACAACAACAAGAGAATGGAGCTTGTGTTCGTTGAGCATTGCTGCCGGTGGGTCATCGCTGAGGGCGTGTTGATGTTTGTCATCCCCGTTACTGTGCTGAGCGCGTGTGCACGGCTCCTGACCAGCCAGTTTGAACGGATTGGCATCTTTCGCCTTACGCACCCGGAATGCGTCCGGTTCAAGCAGGTGATCTTGTTTGGGAAACGGAAGAAGCCGCATGCTCGAGGCGATCCCACTGGTGCTGAGGCTCTGGTTCGCGCGAGCTACCATCAAGAGCTGATTCCTCCACTCGGGGAGCAAGTCGGGGAATGTTATCCTGTTCCGCCCTCCGCTCCTGCCACTATCAATTACACCGGGTTGCCGTTGGATGTCCTCGAAGATGCCCTACAGTGTTCGGCGGCGATGCAGAACGCGCGTGGGGTGCTTGTGCGCAAACAGCAAAAACTAACCGGCCGCCCAGTGTTGCCATTGCACAAAGGCGGAGTCGGCCTGCTTGCCTGTAGCGGCATGCTCAACGGCATTTTTGGAGAAGGTGAAATGCGACACATCGCACACTGGCGTTCGGTGAAGCACGTCGATCAGTTCACCGAAGAGGGCGAAGAGGAAGGAGAGACAATCGTCCACAAACGGGAACGATTCAGTCATGAGCTCACACTGGCTTATGCGAATGGCAATATCGTCGAGCTAAAGGATGGGGGTGATGCAAAGAGGTTCAATGAGGTGCAAGATCCATCCATCGGGTCGGGGCAGGACGGGGATCGGTCACCCCAATTACCCAAAGCTTGAGCGCGTCGTTGGCTCCGCAGGAAGCCCGCGTCACTTGAGTGAAGGGCCTAAACATGGTAGTTTGTTCGATGAACTGTACAGTTCAAACGAGCAAAGTGGAGAGTTTATGGAGGATACCATCGTCGTTACCGCGCTAAACGCGCGCACGAATTTCGGTAAGCTTCTGGAGCGCGTGGAAGCTGAAGGCCGGTCGCTCGTAATAGAAAAGCGCGGTACCCCGCGTGCCGTGCTGCTCAGCGTTCGGGATTACGTGCGCCTGGCCGTTCCGGAACCGGAGGTACTTCGAATCATCGGGCAGGAATCCAAGCGAAAACGCAAAGACAGGCTTAGCTCCGGGCAGATCGACCGCATTATCAAAGCAGCGCGTACGGCGAAGAGCCGATGATTGCTCTAAGACTTGTGATCGACACTAATGTCGTTGTTTCTGCGGCAATCAAGCCGGATGGACTTCAGCGAACGGTGGTGTTGCTTGCGCTTACCAAGCCAGCCCGGTGGTACATCTCGAACGCCATCCTCTCAGAGTACTCGACAGTTCTGGCGCGCCCTGAACTCGGAATTCGCCGGGGCCCGCGCCAACAACTGCTTCAGTTGATTAAGAATCGCGCACATACGGTTGTTCCTTCACACCTGCCCGTGGTCACCAAGGACCCTGCCGATAACGTTCTTGTGGAATGCGCTGAGGCCGCTCGGGCGGACTATCTTATTACCGGCAACCAACGACACTTCCCAGAGTTCTGGAAGAGCACGAAGGTCATCACTTCGAGGGAGTTTCTAAACATCATTGCTCCGCATCTGATCGCCAGGAAGTAATTCCGGATAGACCGAAGCACAGAGTTGGCCCGTGAGTACGAGAAGACAAAAATGAACTAGAGTCGAGGTCGGGTCGGGAAACGTTTTTGCAGATCTTGGTCTGAAGGATGCCGACCAACTCATGGCTCGTTCGCAAATAGGATTTCACGCCTTCAGAATCTTGGAACAGAAAAGACTGAAACAACGTGAAATCGCAAGTATTCTGGGCATCGCGCAGTCCGACGTGCCCCCTCTGATGAACGGACACTTCAGTCGCTTCACCACCGACAAGCTGCTGGATTTGCTACGGCGGCTCGATCGAAAAGTGACTATCGAGCTCAGTCCTCACCATAAGGGTGAACCTACCAAGAAGTGATCTCGACTACCTGACCGCTCCGACACTCCTTCCTAGTCGTGACTCTGGAAATAGCCACCGGTGCGCCTACTAGGAGATTCGTCTGATGTTATCGGGCAAAATCCCGGGACAGGCATGCGGCTCGCTCTTGCGCGTATCCTTCGATTATGACTATTATGACCATAACAGGTCGTTTTTGAGTAGAGGTGAGCATGGGCGGCGAGACGTGGACCGTGGCTGAGGCGAAGGCAAAATTCAGCGAACTGCTTGACAAGGCCAAATCCAAAGGGCCTCAAAAGATCACGAAACATGGTCGCACTACAGCGGTGGTCGTCGCCGCAGAGGAGTGGGAGCGCAAAGCCGAGCGCAAAGGAAATCTGGCTGAGTTCTTGGCATCATCTCCCCTACGAGGTTCCGGCCTCAAGCTCAAGCGCCTTCCAGTGCGTCTACGCAGGGTCGAGTTATGAAATACCTGCTGGATACGAACGTAATATCCGAACCTATGAAGGTCCGCCCGAATGCGGGGGTGCTCGACTGGCTCGCCCAAGTGGATGAAGACAGCGTATACCTCAGCGTCGTTAGCATTACCGAGCTGCGTTATGGCATTGAACGACTCGCAAGTGGCAGGCGACGCCACGCTCTCGAAGCTTGGCTGCGGGAGGACCTGACCTCGCGATTTGAGGGCAGGACCCTATCGGTTGATGTGGAAGTGGCGGATGCATGTGGGCATCTTGTCGCCCGCAGCGGATCCATGGGACACCCGATCGAGCCAAGAGATGCATTTATCGCTGCCACCGCTGAGGTGCACGGTTTGACTCTAGTCACACGCAATGCTTCGGATTTCGAGCCAACTTTAAAGTCTATCCTGACCCCTTGGAGCTAAGGACCTAAGCTTGTCGCCTCCTCGGGATAACTGAGTCCTTATCAGCCCCGAACCTCAGGAACCCGCCGAACTGACCGCGGCGTTTCCGATAAAGGTAGTGCAGATATGAAGAATGCCCATCTGCGTTTCGGGAAACTTGTGTATGTGCGGCGTAGCGAAAAGACCGCCACGAATATACGTGTTCATTTGGATGCGTTTGTTGGAGAGGAACGAGGCAAAGCCCACCTGGTGTCAGTAGCTGGCGGCGATAGCGAAATCGGTGCTCTGGCGGCGGCTTTCGCCAACGGCGATCTGTTCACCGTGATCGATCCTGTCGGTAAGGAAAGCCTGGTTTCACTGGGCGACCGACCTCTTTGCTTTCGTGGCTCAATCTTGATCCCAGGTCGCAAGCGACCGCTGCGGCATCTCGTGAGCTGTTCCCAAGAACTGGCGGACGCGCAATGCGATGGAAAACTCTTGCTTGTGAGTGATGACGAAATGTTTATCTGGTCATCGCTAGTGGGGCACTATGGATTGCCAGCCACGCCGAAATGGAGACCATGGATGCTTGAGCAGTTGCGCCGTGAGAGGCGCATACAGCCCCTTTCGGGCTTCGGATACGCGGGTGTTGCAGTCAAGGCGAACCGGAAATATCTGCTGTGCCTGCTCCGCCGAGGACTTCGCGGCAAGCGATTGGTGCTCCCGCCGGAGAATGGGCCAGTCGAATGGCCAGAGATGTCGCTCAGCAAGAAGACTGTATGATTTTCAGGACGCGGGCAGAATGGCCCGGAGATAATTGCATGATTCAGCGCGTTGTACTTTGCGTGGCTGTATGCTTTTCGTCAATGGCTGGCCAGCCAACACTAACACCCGATCTCGCCGCGCAGCGCGCAGCAATGCAAAAGCTCAGCTTTCTTGTCGGCCAGTGGTCGGGTGAAGCACAAGTATTCCCTGCAGCGGGAGGATCATTGAGACTGGCCTGGGATGAGGATGCGCGATACAAGTTGGATGGCTTGCTTCTTGAAATCGAGGCGAATGCCCGGAACAAGGTGGATAACAAAGTCGTTCGTCAGGCTCTCGGTTTTGTCTCATACGACGACTCTACAGGCGCGTACCGCATGCGCACGTTTAACGACGGCAGATATCTTGAGACGGACCTGAAGCTGCTCGATGAAGGAAAGGGCTTCACATGGCATTTCGAAATCGGCGAGATCAAGACTACGTCAGTTTTGCGAATCAACGACAAAGGCGAGTGGACTGAAGCGCACGATATCACCGTTGGCAAGCAACCAACGGGAAGACTTATGGAAGTGAGAGTCAGCCGACAGCCGTAACGCGTAGGGCCATGGATTGAAGTTTTTAAGATTCCTCTGGCATTTGACGACATGACACCAAATGCCATGCGCCCTCCGGAGTCGAGGTCTCACGGCGCAGGATGTAGAGACTCCCATCATCGGCGCGAACTTTGTAGAAAACGTCCTGCGTTCCATACCACTGATCGACAATCTCTTCGATTAAGTACTGACGCTCGTCCAGCCGAAACCGAACCGGCCGTTCGTCCGCCTTAAACCCGGAATAACATTCGACTTCGAGCTTCATCCAATTCACCTACCACCACCGCGCCACCCTCCGCGGCCGATCTTCTTTCGCTGAATCCCCTCAAGTTCCACCGTTCCCGGAGAGATCCATGCAGCTTCCCGCCGATATACCGAGCTACCTGCAAATGCACGCCGCGGAGTTGGGCCAGCGAATACTGGAGTCCTACCCGCCACTGCAGGGTGCCGACGATGCTCTGTCGCCGCTCGTTTCAAGAATGCTTCGGCGACCGTACCCAGCACAAGCCCTGGCCATCATGGGGATCAGCAAACGGTGGCAGATTGCGCGCAACGCCAACGTCATTGCCGAATGCGGGGCTGGGAAGACACTCATCGCGCTGGGAAGCATGCTGGTGCATAGCGCTGGCCGGCCGATCTGCGGGCTGGTGATGGCGCCGCCGCACCTCGTCGAAAAATGGGCGCGAGAGACATTCCTGACCCTCCCACAGATGCGGGTGTTCCTCATCGATGACATGCGCAACGGCGGAAATCCCAGAGAACCCCATGGCATCAACGAAGTGCGCCTACGCCACGGCGCGATCGTACGCGAGGGACTACACACCACACTTTCCGAGCTGCGGAGGCTGGGTCGAAGCGGGTGGAGGGAATTGTGCCCGCAAAGTTCGGTCTGGTGCGTGGGACGGGAGAAGGCGAAGCTGTCTTATTTCTGGGAACACTGTTATCGGAAGAGCAGATCAGGAAGATATCGCGGGGCGTTAATCAACCCTGATACGGGATGCCCCATTGAAACTGATGGGGTACGCCTCACGCCCGAGGACTTCGATAAAAAGCGACTGCATGAAGTGGTGGAGGACTCGAAGGGTGGAAGGACGAAGTATTCGGCGTTGTGGCAAGCCGATCGCACGAAGATCGTCCGCATGGCCCCGATCGAATACATCGGCCGGTTCATGCAGGAGTGGTGGGACTACGCCATCGCCGATGAACTGCACCAGTTGGCCAACCTCACCGCCCAAGGTAATGCGCTCGGGGTGTTAGCGCGCGCGGGAAAGAGATTTTTGGGATTGACCGGGACGTTGCTATCGGGCTACGCCGACGATCTCTTTAATACGCTGTTCCGCACGAACGCCAAGGGAATGCTCGCCGACGGGTACGAGTGGGGGCCCACCGGGCGAGAGAGGTTCACCCGTGACTTCGGCGTGATCGAGACGATCGAGCGAACATCGGCTGAGGACAATGCCTGCTCGAAGAAAGCCAAGATAACGGTCACGGTCAAACGCAAGCCTGGGGCTTCGCCGTTGCTCTTCGGCAAGTACCTGATGGACCACTGCGCCTTTGTTGGCCTGGAAGACATCTCAGCAAATCTTCCGAGCTATCGGGAAGAGGTTGTACCCGTAGCCATGGACGAGACACTCAAGACCGCGTACGAGCAGATGGAGGAAGAGATTACTGCCTGCCTGAAAGAGCATCACGGGAACCACAGCGTCGTCAGCACGATGTTGAACACGCTGCTCGGCTGGCCTGACCACCCTTATGGGTTTGGCACGCTTTACGGGTTTGAGTTCAATCCAGAGACGAAGTGCCGCGAGCGCTTTGTCATTGCCGAAACAGTGGACCTAGACACGAGTGTCATGTACGCGAAAGAACGCGCACTCATCAGTGAAATCAAAGCTCAACTGGCGCACGGCCGCAAATGCCAGATTTACGCAGTCTATACGACCAAGCACGACGTGATTGCTCGACTCGAAGCTCTGATGCACAGAGAGGGTATACGTGTAGGCGTCCTGAGGGCAAGTGTGCCAACCCACAAGCGCGAAGCGTGGTATCGCGAACAATTGCGTCGCGGAATCGATGTTGCGGTCTGTCATCCCAAGATCGTGGAAACTGGACTCGACTTATTTGCCTTCCCCGTATTTCTGTTTCACGAGACCGGCTACTCATTGCACACACTGCGGCAGGCAAGCCGACGGTCCTGGCGCATCGGCCAGAGGCGTCCCGTGGAGGTCAAGTTCTTTGCATACAAGGACACCATGCAAGAGGTTTGCCTTCGATTGATGGGCAGAAAGCTGCTCGTCGCATTGGCCATGGAGGGCAAGTTCGCTGCGGACGGTTTACAGGCAATCGATGGGGACGACGATATGCTCACCGCCATGGCGCGCGAGTTACTGGAGAACAGAGGGATTGGCGAATCGGCGGATTCGGTCTGGCGGCGGCTCTGTCCGGCACCCGCGGTGCCGTGCTCGGAGAATTCTGCCGACCCCACCGGCGTGCCAGCTGAGGTCGACATGCCTGAGCCAGTGATGGCTGACCAAATCCCGACTGCTTCGCCTTGGGACGCTGCCAAACTGCCTCGGCGCATTTCGCGGAGAGACACCTCGGCCGACCAATTGTCGCTTTTTTGAATTGCTTCGACACCACTGAATGAGGCGCCATAAAACACCGACACGGCACCTATACCGCGTACGACGAAAGATGAAAGGCTATCGGAACTTGTATCATAAGAAACACAGGTGAGGAATTTACTGAACTGCTTGAACACCACACTGAAGCGCTTCAGGCCCATCCGATCAAGAGTCGAAGCAGACGCAAGTACATGTTCACGGATCAAATCGATGAGCTAATCCGTGCGCTTTATCTCGATCGCCTAGGCGCCAAGACACGGCCCGGCATCCGGGTATTAGCGAAGAAGGTGGGTATTCCACACTGGGCTCTGAAGAAGCGAGCACGCGAGTTGGGGTTGGCACGCACCAAAGAAAAGCCCTGGAGCGAGCCCGAACTCGAGATTCTCGCGCGCTATGCGTGGATGAATGACGAGCGAATTCGCCTGAAGCTCAAGGCTGCGGGCTACTCGCGTAGCGCAACCGGAATTCACCTGAAGCTGCGGCGCATGAAGTTTAAGCACGATCCCAGCTTCTACTCTGCCAATGGTCTTGCGCAAGCGCTGGGAATTGATTCGCACGCAGTATCACGCTGGATCAGGAGCGGTCATCTCAAAGCGAAGCTCCGCGGTACTCGACGCGGAGAGAAGCAAAATGGCGATATCTATCTAATCCGTGAAAAAGATGTGCGCCGGTTCATCCTCGAACACCCCACGGAAATTGACCTGCGCAAGGTAGATCAGGTCTGGTTTTTGGATTTAGTAACCAACGGATTGGTACGATCAGTCTGAAGAATTGCAAGCCTCGGCCCGCGCCCACGGCATCCGTCCGCTTAATAAGTAGAAGCAAATCGCAACCATTCAAATAGACGCATTCATTCGGCGCCGCCAATGCTCCCATCCACACTGAAGCATTGTCGGTCTGTCGGCGGTGACGTATGAGCCACGGAAAACTATTGCAGTTCCCACTGCGCAATCCCGATCTGTTTTCAGGCGAGATCAATCGCCAGGTACTCAACACGGGCGCGTTTGGACAACTTTTGTGCGCTGCCATCCGGACGTTGCCCCGAGTCGAGGACTCAGGATGCCGCGAGGAATTGAAACGCGCACTTTGCGAGCTGCTGTTCAAGGCGGATGCAGTCGCACGAATCGATCCACGATAGAATCTACTCCTGCCGTTTAGAATCGCCCTCACCTGCTCGCCTTTTCCCAACACACTCTCAGATGTCCGTGGAAACCTCTCCACATTGGCAGAGCCATGGAAAGGGACGGGGACTCGGATCGCCATAGAACCGATTGAGTGGCACTCTGCGTCCTTGTCCCGGCGCTTTCGACCGATGGCGTTATAGTCCGCGTGCCATTCTGGCCCTCCGAACTGGCGAGTCCAACCTAACCTTCCGTGAAAGGAAACATCATGAAGGCATCTGCTGTAGCACATGCACTCCGCACACTTGTGGCTGCACGTCAGCCAGTCTTCGTCTGGGGTTCGCCGGGTGTGGGCAAGTCGTCCGTCATCGCTCAGCTTGCCAAAGCGTTGAATCTTTCGTTGCGGGACATACGCGCCTTGCTGCTCGATCCCGTCGACCTGCGCGGGCTTCCCTATGTAGCCGAGGGACGATCCAAGTGGGCAGCCCCAGAATTTCTGCCTGCGGACGGCGCGGGCATTCTGTTTCTGGATGAGCTGAACGCAGCGCCGGCAATGGTCCAGGCGGCCTTTTATCAGTTGGTCCTTGACCGCAGGCTCGGCGAGTACATGCTTCCGGGCGACTGGGTCATCATCGCCGCTGGAAACCGGGATGGAGATCGCGCGCACACTAACCGGATGCCAACTCCATTGCGGAATCGTTTTGTGCATCTCGACTTTGAGGTGGACTCGCAGGAGTGGTCGGAGTGGGCCATCGGCGCTGGCATTCGGCCGGAGGTGGTTGCGTTCATCCGCTTTCGACCGCAACTGCTGAGCGCGTTCGATCGGGACGCCAATGCGTTTCCTTCCCCCGCTCCTGGGAGTTCGTGTCTCGCATTCTCGACAGCGACCCCGATCCAAGTGTGGAACACGAAATGTTTGCTGGCACTGTAGGCACAGGCGCAGCCACAGAGTTCTCGGGATTCTTGAGGATGTTCAGAGAGTTGCCCAACATCGACGCCATTCTGCTGAATCCATCCGGAGAGCCAGTGGCGGACTCACCAGCAGCACAGTATGCTGTTGCATCAGCCTTGGCACACCGGGCGTCCGACACGAATTTCGATCGCATCTGCCTGTATCTCGATCGCATGCCGACCGAGTTCCGTGTGCTGAGTGTGCGCGATGCCGCACTTCGCGATCCGAAGATCAAGTACACCGCCGGCTACACCAAGTGGGCCATCCACAACCACCACGTGCTTTGCGTAAATCGCTCGGGCAGCAGTCCTCTATCTTGTTGTAGAAATTAGTCTTAGGATTGGAAATGATTACGGGGTTCTGCGGTTGCGAATCGTGGCTCTTGTGCGATAAACTAAACCAATAGGACTTAGTCTATGAAGACGGTGAACATTCACGAAGCTAAGACCCATTTGTCAAAACTCGTAGAAGAGGCCTCTAGGGGCGAGCCGTTTGTGATCGCAAAGGCCGGGAAACCTGTCGTCAAGGTCACGGCTCTCGGTGCTCCAACTGGTTCTCAGGTACGTCGTCTCGGGTTCATGGCCGGGCAGATTTCGGTTCCGGACGACTTCGACCAGATGGGTCGCGAAGAGATCGAACGGATCTTCGCTGGGGATGGTGCATGAAACTGCTCCTCGATACACATCTTCTTCTCTGGGCAGCCGGCGAACCCAGCCGATTGTCCGCAGAAGCTCGCAAGCTGATCGACGACACCGAGAACGAACTTCTGTTCAGTGCGGCCAGTCTGTGGGAAGTGTCAATAAAGCGAGGACTGGGCCGCAAAGACTTTACTGTGGATCCTCGAGTGCTCCGGCGGGGCCTGCTCGACAATGGTTATAGCGAACTTCCGATTGCGAGCGATCACGTTGTCGAAATCGATAGCTTGCCCGCGATTCACAAAGATCCATTCGATCGTGTTTTAGTGGCGCAGGCGACGGTCGAAGGTATAACCTTGCTCACGACCGATTCTTTGCTGGCGCGCTATCCCGGGCCAATACGGACTGTGTGAGGAAGCGCCCTCTTAGGTCAAATCACAGAACCCCTGCCCACCAATTCCGCAGCGAGCGGCTCACAAGAACAACTGCGCTCTGGCAACCTCGGCGTCCGGGGAGCACGCACGTCTAGTTTCGCCCGGAGGCTCTCTAATAAATCCAGGGAATCAGGCGCCAAGTGCGGGCACAGTAGCCATCGTACTCAGCACAAAAATGCCCGCGCAGAAGGCGCTCCTCGGAGGTGATGCGGGCAATGAGGATGGGAATTGTGAGCGCTCTGAGCAGCACTCCCACACCGGATCTGAAAGTGAGCGCCCATCCGAGCATGTTCACTAAAGCCGAGATAGCTTGGGTTGCGAATTCGGTTGTAAATTCCATCCGTGACGAGGGTGTGATTCTCCTGGAGAGCCACCAGCCCGCTGAAACGCGGACCCAGCACGAATACCGGCCGTCTCCTGAACCCCTCTCCAATGCCGCCCTCAGCACCGGCGAAGATGCTGTCGCGATCGGCCTGACCTGGCTCGCTACGCGTCACCCATGGATCGCCGGCAGCCTTGCCCTGATCGCAGTCGCCATTCTCATCCTGATGATCCGCTGGATCGTCCGGGCCCTGCGAGCACTTTTCCGTTCCGCCGAACGCCGGCTAGTTGGTGAAGGAGAACCTCGTGCTCGGCCTAGTCCGCAATAATCTCCCGTGAATCTGGCGTCGTTTGTTGTAATGCTCGGTCTTGGTTTGTCAACGACCAACGACTAACGACCAACGACTGGTTCAAAACTTGATCGAGATTC
>Ga0335070_10002221_pt1 | contig 22681 bp, 22 predicted proteins | sample Lox_Sample_13_FD_206722 | JGI IMG/M metagenome (GOLD analysis project Ga0335070, IMG submission 206722) | Soil microbial communities from Loxahatchee National Wildlife Refuge, Florida, United States - Lox_Sample_1.3 | ecosystem: Environmental > Terrestrial > Soil > Wetlands | place: USA...
CTGCCCACCGTCGGGCGCTCCACCGCGGCCATCAGTCTGAGCAAGGTGCTCTTGCCCGCGCCCGACGGGCCTGAGATCACCACCAGCTCGCCCGCCTGGATCTCGAAGCTCAGATCGCGCAGCGCTTCCCCGCCTCCCGGGTAGCGCTTGGTGACCTGGCTGAAGGTGATCATGGTGAGGGGGAGGAGAGACGCGGGAGTTGGCACCGGCTGCTTGTCACCCGAACATGGCCTCGGCGAACTCGGCCGCGTCGAACGGACGCAGGTCGTCGATGCCTTCGCCCACGCCGATGAAGCGCACGGGGATCGGCTTGTAGCGCGCAATCGCTGCGATCGTACCGCCGCGCGCGGTGCCGTCGAGCTTGGTGATGGTCAGCCCAGTCAGGCCAAGCGCGTCGTCGAACGCCTTGACCTGGCTGAGCGCGTTCTGGCCGGTATTGGCATCGAGCACCAGCATGCATTCGTGCGGTGCGTCGGGGATCACCCGCGCCACGACGCGCTTGACCTTCTTCAGCTCTTCCATCAAGTGCAGCTGGGTCGGCAGGCGCCCGGCGGTGTCGGCGATCACCAGGTCCACACCGTGCGCGATACCGGATTGCAGCGCGTCGAACACCACCGCGGCGGGATCGCCCGCCTGTTGGCTCACCACCGGCACGTTGTTGCGCTCACCCCAGGTCTTCAGCTGTTCGACCGCCGCTGCGCGAAAGGTGTCTCCCGCTGCCAGCAGGATGCTCTTGCCCTGAGCCTGGTAGAAGTGCGCGAGCTTGCCGATCGACGTGGTCTTGCCGGAGCCGTTCACCCCTGCCACTAGCAGCACGAAGGGCTGGTGACCTCCCACGTCCAGCGGCACGGCTACCGGCCCCAGCAGGTCGGTGAGGCATTGCTTGAGGACGTCACGTAACGCAGCCGGATCGGTGAGCCGCTGACGTGCGGCGCGCATGCGCGCCTCGTTCAGCAAAAACGTAGTCGCCGCCACCCCAACGTCGCAGCTGATCAGCAGCGTTTCCAGCTCCTCGTACAGCGCTTCGTCGATGCGGGTATGGCGCCCCAGCAACGCCCCCAGCTGAGAGCTGAATTTTTCGCGCGTGGCCGACAGCCCTGCCTTCAGTCGCGAGAGCCAGCTGCCGCGCTCGCCCTGCTGCTTGTCACCCTTCAGGAAACTCAACATACTGGCTCGTGGTCCGAACAATCGATGACCCCGGTAATCGGGGCCTCGCATTGTAGATTATCCCCACCGTGGCGAACCATCGAACTTATGACTCTGATTCTGAAGCGCACTGCGCCGCTGCTCCTCGCGCTGGGGGTGGCCGCGCCCACCGCAGCTGGCGCCGCTGCCGTGCAGTCGCACCGCCTCGACAACGGCCTGCAGATCCTGGTGAAGGAGGACCGCCGGGCGCCGGTGGTGGTGTCCATGGTCTGGTACCGCGCCGGCAGCATGGATGAGGTCAGCGGCACCACGGGCGTCGCGCATGTGCTCGAGCACATGATGTTCAAGGGCACGGCGCATACGGCGCCGGGCGAGTTCTCCCGCCTGATCGCGCGTGCCGGCGGGCGCGAGAACGCGTTCACCAACCGCGACTACACCGCCTTCTACCAGCAACTGCACAAGTCCAAGTTGCCGCTCGCGCTGGAACTGGAGGCCGACCGCATGCGCAACCTCGCGCTCTCCGCCGAGGAGTTCGGCAAGGAGATCCGCGTGGTCATGGAGGAGCGGCGCTTGCGCACCGACGATCAGCCAAAGTCCAAGCTTTTCGAGGCGCTTATGGCCGCTGCCTACCAGTCGCACCCGTATCGCACCCCGGTGGTGGGCTGGATGAATGACCTCGAGAACATGCGCGTGGAGGACGCGCGTGCGTGGTATGAGCGCTGGTACGCGCCTAACAACGCTACGTTGGTGGTGGTGGGCGACGTAGTGGCGCAGGAGGTGTTCGACGAGGCCGGCAAGCGCTTCGGCGCCATCCCTGCGCACGCGCTGCCGGAGCGCAAGCCGCAGGCGGAGCCGCCACAGCGCGGCGCACGCCGCGTGGTGCTCAAAGCGCCGGCCGAGCTACCCTACGTGCTGATGGGCTGGCATGTACCGGTGCTGCGCGACGTCGCGCGCGACGTCGACCCGTATGCCCTCTATGTGCTCTCGGCAGTGCTCGACGGAAGCGACGCGGCGCGCCTGGATCGCAATCTCGTGCGCGGCTCGCGCGTGGCAGTGAACGCCGGTGCGGGCTACGATCCGATAAACCGCGGCCCGGGGCTGTTTACACTCGACGCCACGGTTTCGCAGGGCCGCACCGCGGCGGAGGTGGAGGCGGCCCTGCGCGAGCAGATCGAGTCCATCGCGCGCGATGGCATCACCGAGCCGGAGCTGCGCAGGGTCAAGGCGCAGGTGGCGGCCTCGCAGGTGTTCGAGCTCGATTCGATGTTCAGCCAGGCGATGGAGATCGGCGCTCTCGACAACGCGCAGCTGCCGGCAGACTCCTTCGAGCAGCAGGCGCAGAAGCTCCAGGCAGTAACCGCAGAGCAAGTGCAGCAGGTCGTGCGCAAATATCTTGTCGACGACAGCCTGACCGTCGCCGTGCTCGAGCCGCAGCCGCTCGCTGGCCGCGCGCCCCCGCGACCGCCACCGCCGGCGGACCGGCTGCGATGACCGGCCTGCTCGCTCGCTTCGGCCGCGCAACCTCTTGCGGCCTCGTCCTCTGGCTCCAGGCGGCCGGCGTGGCGCAAGCGCAGTTGCCGATTCAGCACTGGCAGAGCAGCGCGGGCGCGCGCGTCTATTTCGTCGCGAGCCGCGTGCTGCCGATGCTGGACGTGGCCGTGCAGTTTCCAGCCGGCTCGGGGCGCGACGCGCCCGAGCAGTCCGGGCTGGCGGGTCTTACCTTACGCATGCTGCGCATGGGTGCAAGCGGCATGAGCGAGGACCAGATCTCCCAACAGCTCGCGGATGTCGGCGCCGAACTCGGGCAGACGTTCGATTTCGACCGCGCCGGGTATTCGCTGCGCACGCTGAGCGCCCCGGCGTCGCGTACTGCCGCGCTGGAGGTGCTGGCGCGCGTGCTCGCGCATCCCAGCTTCCCGGAAGAGGCGTTCGAGCGCGAGCGCGCGCGCGTGCTCGCTGGTTTGAAGGAAGCGGACACTAAGCCCGATAGCATCGGCGGGCGCGAGTTCGCGCGGCTGGTCTATCGCGATCATCCCTACGCCCGCCGCGGCAGTGGGACTGCCAAGAGCCTGTCCGTCTTGACGGTACAAGACTCGCGGGACTTCCATGCCGGTCACTACCAGGCTGCCAACGCCGTTATCAGCATCATCGGCGACGTGAGCCGCGAGGAAGCCGAATCGATTGCGGAGCAGCTGTCAGCGGAACTGCCGCGCGCCCAGCGCCCGATCGATCCGTTGCCGCCGGTGGCACGGTTGACCGAACCGGTATCGAAGGAGATTGCGCACCCTGCCGCGCAAGCGCACATCTTCATCGGCGCTCCCGGCGTTCGGCGCGGCGATCCCGACTACTTCCCGTTGGTGGTGGGCAACTACGTGCTCGGCGGCGGTGGCTTCACCTCGCGGCTTTACCAAGAGGTGCGCGAGCAGCGCGGGCTGTCGTACTCGGTCTACAGCGCGTTCTCACCCTACGAGCAGGCCGGCGCGTTTCAGATCGGCCTGCAAACGCGCAAGGACCAGGCCGCGCAGGCCCTGCAGGTCGTGCGCGATACGCTCCGCGGGTTCATCGAGGAAGGGCCGAGCGAGGTCGAGCTGGACGGCGCCAAGCAGAACCTGATCGGCGGGTTCCCGCTGCGCCTGGACAGCAACAGGAAGATCCTCGACCATCTTGCGGTGATCGGTTTCTACCGGCTGCCGCTGGACTACCTCGACACCTACCCGCGCCGCGTGGAGGCGGTCACGGCGGAGGAGATCCGCGCGGCGTTCCGGCGACGCATCGACCCCGAGCGGCTCGTGACCGTGGTAGTGGGGGCTTCCGACGCGCCTGCGCCATAAGTGCGTCGCAACCGCGTCCGCATCATCGGGGGCGAGCTGCGCAGCCGGCTCGTGGCGTTTCCCGACCGCCTCGGGCTGCGCCCGACCCCGGACCGCGTGCGCGAGACGCTGTTCAACTGGCTCGGACAGGACCTTGCGGGCAAGACCTGCCTGGACTTGTTCGCTGGCAGCGGAGTGCTCGGTTTCGAGGCGGCCTCGCGCGGAGCGGCCCTGGTGGTAATGGTGGAGCGCGACCCACAAGCGGCCGCAGCGCTCGCGCAGAATGCCCGCGCGCTGCACGCGGATCGCGTCCAACTGCTGCGGGCCGATGCGCTAGAATTCCTCGCCAAGGACACCCGGGCGTTCGACGTGGTGTTCCTCGACCCGCCTTATGCGTGGCCGGGCCGCGAAGGGCTGCTGGCGCGTGTCGCCCCCCGCCTGCGGCCCGGAGGCCTGGTGTACTTCGAGGCGGCGACGGCGCCGGTTCTCCCCGCAGGCTGGGAGTCGCTGCGACAAGGCAAGGCGGGCGCCGTGCATTACCAGCTGCTGAGGATGACAGTCAGTGAGCAAGGCAGTCTATCCGGGGACGTTTGACCCCCTCACCCGCGGCCACGAGGATCTGGCGCGTCGCGCCGCGCATCTGTTCGACCACGTGGTGGTCGCGGTCGCCGATAGCCGCGCCAAGCGCCCGTTCTTCACGCTGGAAGAGCGGGTGGAGATGGCGCGCGAAGTGCTGTCGGTGCATCCCAATGTCGAGGTGATCGGGTTCTCGGGTCTGCTGATGGACTTCGTGCGTGCCAACAACGCCCGCGTCATCCTGCGCGGATTACGTGCGGTGTCGGACTTCGAGTACGAGTTCCAGATGGCCGGGATGAACCGCAATCTCTATCCGGACGTCGAAACCGTGTTCCTCACGCCCGGCGAGCAGTACATGTTCGTCTCCGCAACCATCGTGCGCGAGATCGCCTCGCTGGGAGGCAATGTCAGCCCGTTCGTCAGCCCGTTGGTGGCACAGCGGCTGACGCGCTTTCGCAACGGTGGCCAGTAGGCGCGCGGTTCCAATGGATGCCGGTGCAGGCGCATGGCGCTGCTAATCACCGACGACTGCGTCAACTGCGACGTTTGCGAGCCCGAGTGCCCGAACCAGGCGATCTCGCAGGGCGAGCAGATCTACGTGATCGATCCGGCGCGCTGCACGCAATGCGTCGGGCACTTCGACGCACCGCAGTGCGTGGAAGTGTGTCCGGTCGATTGCATCATTCCGAACCCTGACGTGGCCGAGACCGAGCAGCAGCTGCAGGAGAAGTCCCGCCGGCTGACGCGCAATGCGGCCGCCGCGCAAGGCGCATAGCGTACCTGGCCTACTTCTGGCAGCGGGGGCAGTAGAAGGCCGAGCGCTGGCCCAGCCTGATCGATTTCACCGGCGTGCCGCAGCGCCTGCAGGGCTCTCCGGCGCGGTCGTACACGAAGTACTGTTGCTGGAAGTAGCCGGGGCTGCCATCTGCGTGGACGAAGTCGCGTAGCGTGCTGCCGCCTGCACGAATCGCGGCCTGCAGCGTCTCGCGCACGGCGGCGACCAGTTTGGCGTAACGCGCGCGGCTGATGCGTCCGCCCGCGCGCCCCGGGCGGATGCCGGCCCGGAACAGCGACTCGTTGGCGTAGATGTTTCCGACGCCACAGACCACTCGATTGTCCATCAGCAGATTCTTGATCGCAGCCTTGCGCCCGTGCATGCGCGACACCAGCCAGCGCTCGTCGAACTCCGGGGCGAACGGCTCGGGCCCCAGATCGCGCAGCAACGGGTGCTGCGCGAGCGCCTTATCGGTCCATAGCACCGCACCGAAGCGGCGCGGGTCGGTCAGCCGCAGCGCCTTCCCGCTGGCGAGCAGGATGTCGACGTGGTCGTGCTTACCCGGCGGCTGCGCCGCCGTCACCAGGCGCAGGCTGCCCGACATGCCCAGGTGCATGATCAGCCAGCCCCCGTCGCAGTCGATCAGCAGATACTTGCTACGTCGGTCCAGATGCCGGATGGTTCGTCCGGTGAGGATCTTCGCCAGGTCGGCGCGCACCTTCCAGCGCAGTCCGCGATGACGAACCACCACGCCGGCGATGCGCTGGCCGACCAGATGCGGCTCGAGGCCACGGCGGGTGGTTTCGACCTCCGGCAGCTCGGGCACCGCGGCCTCAACAAGCTACGGGGCTTTGACGCCCGATGCGGCTGCGGCTGGCGTGGGCGTGGGCACAGGACGTGCGATCAGCCTGCGCCCATTTTCCGCCGAGAACTGGAACTCCAACTTCTCGTCCTGGCGCAGCAGGACCAGCTCGGGTTCCTTCTGCAGCACGCCGAAGCTCACCTGGTTGCCGTCGGACAGCCGCACGCGGATCTCTTCGATCGGCTTGCGCCGCGCCGCGGGACGCGTCACCAGGCTGGATGCGAAGCGCCATTCGTCGACCCAGCGGTTCAACTCGTCGGCGGAGGGCGGTTCCTGGCCCTGCGCCAGCGGCGGTTCCACGGCCCATCTGCCGTCCTTCTGCGTCACGCGAAACTGCTTGAACTCGAATCCCACTGGCTTCTCGCCCTCGCGCAACAGGGCGTGCGCCAACAGCCGGTCGGGCGATGCGGGTACCGCGGACGCGAAGTAGGTCGAGACCAGATACACCGCCCCGCTCGCGAGCGCGTACTGTTCCTGGCTGACCGGGTTGATCATGCCGAACGCGATAGTCTCGTCGCCGAAACGCAGCGTCAACCGCGGCTTGTCGAGCTCATAGCGCCCGAGGTCGTCGGCCGGCAGCTTCTCGGTACTGGTGGCGTGCAGCACATCGAGCAGTCGGTCGATCTGCGAGCGGTCGGCCCGTGCCGCGAACGGCGCCGTGAGGAACCACGACTCGCCGCGCTTCTCCAGCTCGATGGCCGGCGCGTTGCGCGGCTCGATTCGCACACGCTGGATGGCGCTCGCGGTAAGCTGCGACAGCTTGTGCTTGGGTTGATTGTCCCCCGGCTTGGGGCGGTAGATCGCGTACAGCGCCAGGCCGGCGACGCCGACGATGAGCAGCAGGTTGACCAGCCAGGCCCGCTTCATGCCGCGCTCAGGCGTTGCGCCGGCGCCACCAGATCATGCCGCCCGCGAACAGGAATAGCGCCGGCAACACGAACAGGAACCCCACCAGCATGACCCCCATATCGGTCAGGGTGAGCTTGAGCTCGCTGTCCATGCGGGCCCGGGGCTGCACGGCGATCAGGCCCTCGTCGGTCGAGAGCCAGTTCAGGACGTTGACGCCCAGGTCCAGGTTGCTGACGTTGCCGAGGTAGCTATTGCTCAGGAAGCTGCTCGAGCCGGTAACCACGACGCGCTGTTTCTTGCCGTTGACCTCGCGCTCCAGCGCAGCGACCACCGTGATGGGGCCCGGCATGTCCTTGTCCTTGTCGAAACGCGCCCCCTTGGACAGATCGCCCGTTTCGACCCAGCCCCTGCGGGCCACTTCCACCAGCGGTGTTGCGCGCCAGGTTTTTTTCGCGTCGGCTGCCGGAACGACCGGCCGTGCGAGCGGAAACACAGTGATCAGCGAGCCGCTCGAGCCTGCCGGGTGCTCGCGGCTGGGGATCCCCACCGAGACCGCGGGGTTGCCGGCGACCTCCTGGCCGTCCGGATCGACTACCACTCCGCGCGGAAGCTGGATCTGCAGGAGCTCGGCGATCGGCGCCAGGCCGTACAGCGGTCCCTCGTCGACCATCCAGAACAGGCTGCCGCCCTTGTCGAGGAAGCGCTTGATCTTGTCCACTTCGCCCTTGAGCATGTTCGCGCGCGGCTGCGCGACCACTAGGACGCTGCAGTTGTCCGGCACCTCGGGCGCGATCGACAGGTTGAGCGCCTGTACGCGGAAGCCCTTGCTGCGCAGCTGCCCGCCGAAATCGCCGAGATCGAAGTTGCGCGCGCCTTCCAGGCTCGGTTCGCCATGGCCGTCCAGGTACATCACCAGACGCTCGCGAGTGCGCATCAGGCGCAGCAACAGATTGGCCAGGTCCTGCTCGTTGAAGCTGGAGAAGTGCTCGCTGCGCCCCTGGTATTCGACTACCAGTTCGCGCGGCGAGCGGATGCCGGCGGCCTCCGCCTCTTTCGGGCTGCGGGTAATGTCGACGAACTTCAGCGAGATGTCCGGCTTCGCCAGCTGGTAGGGCCGGATGAACTCGCGGATCTGAATCCACGCATCGCCCAGCTGCGGGTCGTGCGGGCTCGCGTAGGCGGTGATGGTTACCGGCCCGGTAAGCTTCTTGAGGATGTCCCGGGTGGTGTCGGAGATCTGGTTGCGCTTGTTGAAGGTGATGTCCGCCTGGACGGTGCTGTCACTGAGCAGGTAGACGCCGAGCAGCGCAGCGGCAACCAGCAGCGCCAGGAACACGCTGTTCTGCACCAGCAGCTGCCATTGCAACCGAGCCGTGGCTTTCATGTGCGCAGCCGGTCGGCGTCCAGGCGCCGGATGGAAAGCAGCAGGAACAGCGCGATGACGATTGCGTAGTAGGCCGCGTCGGCCAGGGCGAGCACGCCGCGCCCGAAGCTGTCGAAGTGCCGGATCAGCGACAGCGCATGCAGGAAGCTGGCCGGATCCTCGGTCCCGATGTTCACCAGCCACATCACCAGGAGCAGGAGGTACGTTCCCACCACTGCGACCAGCGGCTGCGTGGTGAGGCAAGACACCCACAGGCCCGCGGCGGCGAACGCACCGGTGAGGAGCATCAGCCCGAGCGCATTCCCGGCGACCAGTCCGAGGTCGAGCTTGCCTCCCAGATACAGCGAGAGGGCCATGAGCACGAGCAGTCCCGTCACCAGCAGCAGGAAGGCAACCACGGCGAGGAACTTGCCGAGCACGATCTGCGTGATCGAGATCGGGGCGGACATCAGGAACGGCAGCGTCTGGCTGCGCCGCTCCTCCGCCACCAGCCGCATGGTCAGCAGCGGCACCACCATCAGCAGGACGAAGCCGACCGTGCCGAACACCGGCGCGGCGATGCGCTCGGTGAACCCGCCCGCACCCGGCACAAACGCGAGCCGCGGCTGCTCGATCTGATAGCGCTGGAGCAGCACCAGGAAGAACAGCGCGGCGATCACCTGCACGAAGGCGAGGACCACCCATGCCAGGGGCGAGGCGAACAGCACCCGCAGCTCCTTCATCGCCAGGGCGCCGATCATGTCTCCTGCTCCGTCAGCTCGACGAACACGTCCTCGAGCGTGGCCTGTTCAGGGGCGAGGTGATACAGCCCCCAGTCGCGCTCCACCGCGATACGCGCGAGCGCCTCGGTGCAGTCCTGGTCGTTCCGCTGCACGATGCGCAGCAGGCCATGGTCGGCCGGCTCCACCCGCGCCACGCCCGGCAGCTGCTGCAGCTCGTCGAGAGCGGGCCCGCGGCGCAGTCCCACCAGCAGCGCGGGCCCGCTGCGCCGCTGTCGCAGAGCCTCGATCGTGCCGCGGTAGACGATGTTGCCGCGCCGCAGGATCTGCACTCGGTCGCATACTGCCTCGACCTCCGGCAGGATGTGGGTGGAGAGAATGACGCTGTGCTGGCCCGACAACTCTCGTATCAAGGCCCGGATCTCGCGAATCTGGTGCGGGTCGAGGCCCACGGTGGGCTCGTCCAGGATCACCACGTCCGGACTATGGATGATCGCCTGGGCAATGCCGACGCGCTGTTGATAGCCTTTGGACAAAGTGCCGATCACGCGCGCGCCGATGTCCGCCAGCCCGCAGCGTTGCTTGGCTTGGGCCATGGCCGCGGAAATCTGGCTGCGCGCCACCCGGTGCAGCTTCGCGGCCAGCGTCAGGTACTCGTCCACTTTGAGTTCCCTGTACAGCGGCGGCACTTCCGGCAGATAGCCGATGCGCGCCTTGGCTGCAGCCGGGTCGTCGAGCAGGTCGATACCGCAGATGCTGACGCTGCCCGCGCTGGGCGCAAGATTGCCGGTGAGCATCTGCATCGTGGTGGTCTTGCCCGCGCCGTTGGGGCCGAGCAGGCCCAGGACCTCCCCCCGCCGTAGCTCGATGTCGATGCCGCGCACCACGACCGCACCGCCGTAGCTGCGGGAAAGTTCGTGTGCGCAGACCGTCAGATCGCTGTTCGGTTTGGGGTCGTCCGCCATCGGGTTGGCCGCGGTCGCGCGGCAAAGAACTTGCTTGGCTAGTGCGCAGCCGAAGGGCTGCGGCACGTCGGGTCCCACGTGGCCGGATCCGGGGATGCGCCCGGCTGAAGTGCGACTTGTGACGCGCCGCAAATATACCTAAACTGGGCTGCACAGAGAAGGCCCGCCGGCTATTCCATGGGACCGGGCGGGTCCGCGGGCCGCCTAAGCGCGCTGCGTCGCCCCCCGCTGCTGTAGGATTGAACCCTTTGGCCGATCGCCCCGTCGATCCGTAACCGACGGCGCACCCACGACGAAACGTCCAGGACCGCATTCATGCTGCTCTACCGCCTGACCGCCACCTTGTTTCTGCTTGCGCTCGCCGCTTGTGCGCAGCAGCCCACTGCCTCGCGCCTGGGCGATGCCGATGCGGCGGGGCGCGCGATGGCGGCCGGCCCGGCAGCATCGCTGGACGAGGCGTCCCCGCTGGCGCAGGCGACCGACGACGAAAGCCTCGAAGAGCGCGCTCGGCGCGTCCTGCGCAACGCGCCGCCGCCGTCGACGCTGCCCGACCGCGCGCTCGACCAGGAGTTGTTGTTCAAGTTCCTGCTCTCCGAGATCGCCGGGCAGCGCGGCAACGCCCAGCTGGCGGCGCAAGGCTACTTGGACATGGCCAAGACCACGCGCGATCCGCGCATCGCGCGCCGCGCAGTGGAGATTGCCACCTATGCCCGTCAGCCGGGCCTCGCGCTCGAGGCCGCCCGCATATGGTACGAGGCGGACAAGGACAATCCGCAGGCGCGCCAGGCGCTGGCCAGCCTGCTGCTGACCAACAACAAGCTGCAGGAAGCCAAGCCGCTGTTGAAATCACTGCTGGAAGCCGATGGCGACGCCGGCCAAGGCTTCCTGCAGTTGCAGACGCTGCTCTCGCGGCATCAGGACAAGAACGCGGTGTACACCGTCATCAAGGAGCTCGCCAAGGACTATCCGCAGCTGCCCGAGGCGCACCTGGCCGTGGCACAAGCGGCATCCGCTGCCGGCAAGTCTGACGTGGCGTTCAGCGAGGCGCGCGAGACATTGAAGTTGCGCCCGGATTGGGAACTCGGCGCGCTGCTCCAGGCCCAGCTCATTCAGCAGCGCGACTCGCCTCAGAAAGCGGCCGAGTACCTGCAAGGCTTCCTGCAGAGCTATCCGAAGTCGCGCGAGGTGCGTGCCAACTATGCGCGGCTGTTGATCTCCACCAAGCAGATCAAGGAGGCGCGCAGCCAGTACCTTGCGCTGCTCGAGGAGCAGCCGAGCGACCCGGACCTCACCGTCACCGCCGGGCTGCTATCGCTGCAGCTCAACGATTTCGATGCCGCGGAAACCTACCTGATGCGCGGCCTGGAACTGAACTACCGCGACCCAAACACGTTGCGCTTTTACGTTGGCCAAGTGCAGGAGGAGCGCAAGCGCTACCCCGAGGCGATGAAGTGGTACCAGTCCGTGACCGGCGGGGACCAGTTCGTGGCCGCACAGGCCCGCTACGCTTTCCTCCTGGGCAAGCAGAACAAGGTCGCCGAAGCGCGCGCTTACTTGCAGCAGGTGCAGGTGCAGACAGACGAGCAGCGTGCAGCTCTGATCCAGGCGGAGGCGCAGCTTCTGCGTGAGGCAAAGAACTACCAGGAGTCTTACGACGTGCTGGCCAAGGCGCTGGCGGCGCAGCCGGACAACCCGGATTTGTTGTATGACACTGCGCTGGCAGCGGAGAAGCTCGACCGCCTGGACGTGCTGGAGACCAACCTGCGCAAAGTCATCGCTCTCAAGCCCGATCACGCGCAAGCCTACAATGCGCTGGGCTACACGTTGGCCGACCGCACCGACCGGCTCAAGGAGGCGCGGCAGTACATTGAGAAGGCGCTCAAGCTCTCGCCCGACGATCCCTTCATCCTGGACAGCATGGGCTGGGTGCTCTACCGCCAGGGCCAGCACAAGGAAGGCCTCGACTATCTCCAGCGCGCCTTTGCGCAGCGACCGGACCCCGAGATTGCTGCCCACGTCGGCGAGGTGCTGTGGGCCAAGGGCCGGCAACAGGAGGCCGAGAAAGTCTGGCGCGACTCCTTGAAGGAGCATCCGGACAACGACGTGCTCCAGGGCACGATAAAGCGCTTCCTTCCCTAGACTGACCTGACGGTGAGGCGCGCGGTCGTCGCCGGCCTGGCGGCGTTGATATGCTTTCAGCTCTCCGGCTGCGCCGCCTTGCGCGGGCTGCGGCCCGCCCGCAGCGTCGAGCCATCCCGTGTTGCGGCTTTCGAGCTGGACGGCCGGATCAACTTGCGCCTGCCTAAAGAGGCCTTTCCCGGCCGGGTGCGGTGGCAACACTGGCCCGATGCCGATGAACTGTGGTTCTATTCACCCCTGGGTTCGGCGGTGGCTCGGCTGCGGCAGGACGCCGCAGGCGCATTGCTGGTCACCGCTGAGGGGCGGGAGTACCGCGCAGGCGATCTGCGCCAGCTTGCCTACGATGTTCTCGGCTGGGATCTGCCGCTGGAGCAACTGCCCTACTGGGTGCGCGGCCTGCCCGGTCCGGGCGAGGTCGAGCATGACGAGGACAGCGAGGGGCGTCCCAAGACAATCCGGCAAGCAGGTTGGCAGGTGTCATACCTCGACTGGACCCCAGCCGGGGTGAAGGGGTTGCCCAGCAAGTTGGACGTGCAGGGCCAGCGGCTGCGGATGCGTCTTGCCGTGGAGGCGTGGAAGGTCCTGGATGAGCAGCCCTAGTGAGCATTTGCTTACCTGCCCAGCTCCAGCCAAGCTCAATCTCTTCCTGCGCGTGATAGGCCGGCGCAGCGACGGCTACCATTTGTTGCAGACCTTGTTCCGCTTCCTGGAGTGGGGCGATACGCTGCATTTCACGCAACGGGCGGATGGCGCGATCATGCGAGTCAGCGACCTGCCAGGCGTGCCAGCTGAGCAGGATCTGGTCGTTCGGGCCGCACGGCTGCTGCAAGCAGAGACCGGCTGCCGCCTGGGTGTCGAGGTAGGTGTGGACAAGCGGCTGCCGCTCGGCGGTGGCTTGGGTGGCGGCAGCTCGGACGCGGCGACCACGCTGATTGCGCTGAACCGCCTGTGGTCGCTCGGGCTCTCGCGCTCGACGCTCCAGGGGCTCGGGTTGCGGCTGGGGGCCGACGTGCCGGTATTCATCTTCGGCCAAAGTGCCTTTGCCGAGGGAATCGGTGAGCAGCTTCAAGCTGTGAGCCTGCCGCCTGCCTGGTATGTAGTGCTGCAACCGGCCACGGGCGTGGCCACTGCCGCGATCTTCGCTGCTGCTGAATTGACACGGGATTCGAAGCCCATCAAAATGCAAGGCTTTTCGGCTGGGCCAGGCAAGAACGACCTGCAGCCGGTGGTGTGCAAACGCCATCCGGAGGTTGCCCGGCAGCTCGAGTGGCTGCAGCAATTCGCCCCTGCGGGGATGACCGGCTCGGGGGCATGCGTGTTCGCCGCCTTCGATACGGAACAGGCCGCGCGCGAGGTCCTCTTCCGCCTGCCTCGAGACATGTCCGGGGTCGTCGCGAGAGGGATCGACCGGCACCCATTGTGGGATTGGTTGCAGTAGGGGTGGCGCCTTGCGTGCCGCTCGTGAGTCGCTAGGGGAGTCGCCAAGCTGGTTAAGGCACCGGATTTTGATTCCGGCATGCGTAGGTTCGAATCCTACCTCCCCTGCCAGATTCGGAGCCTGGTAGGCGCGTGGGACCAAGCCCGGGGTGTGGCCGCGGACGCGGTCTGAGCAGGTTCGAGGCAAGTTTTCCTTTGGACGATCGTCGCGCTACCGGTTCACAGCATGGCCTATAGCAACCTGATGGTGTTCACCGGCAACGCGAATCCGCAGCTCGCGGCCGATGTCGTCAAGCACCTCAACATCCACCTCGGCCGAGCCACGGTCGCCCGCTTCAGCGACGGGGAGGTGATGGTGGAGCTGCTGGAAAACGTGCGCGGCAGGGACGTGTTCGTGCTGCAGTCCACCTGCACGCCAACCAACGACAGCCTGATGGAAGTGATGCTCATGGTGGACGCGCTCAAGCGTTCTTCCGCGGGCCGCATCACCGCCGCGATCCCGTACTTCGGCTACGCTCGCCAGGACCGCCGGCCACGTTCGGCCAGGGTTGCGATCAGCGCGAAGGTGGTGGCCAATATGCTGCAGGCGGTGGGCGTGGACCGCCTGCTGGTGATGGATCTGCATTCGGACCAGATCCAGGGCTTTTTCGATATTCCGGTGGACAACATCTACGCCGCGCCAATCCTGCTCGGCGACGTGTGGAAACATGGTTACCAGAACCTGGTGGTAGTGTCGCCCGACGTGGGCGGCGTGGTGCGCGCCCGCGCGCTGGCCAAGCGCCTGGATTCGGACCTGGCCATCATCGACAAGCGGCGCCCGCGTCCGAACGTGGCCACGGTAATGAACATCATCGGCGAGGTCAAAGGGCGCACCTGCATCATCATGGACGACATGGTGGATACCGCCAACACGCTTTGCGAAGCTGCCGCTGCGCTGAAGGAGAAGGGCGCCGAGCGGGTGATGGCCTACTGTACGCACCCCGTGCTGTCGGGCCCGGCGGTCAACCGGATCGTCAACTCGGCGCTCGACGAAGTGGTGGTAACAGACACGATTCCGCTGCGCGACGACGCCCGTGCATGCAGCAAGATTCGCCAGCTGCCGGTCGCGGAGCTGCTGGCGGAGACGATGCTGCGGATCAGCAACGAGGAGTCGGTCAGCAGCCTGTTCATGGAGTAACCGAAAACCGTCGGCTAGCCAGTAGAAACCGGAGCGGAGCGTTTGCGGTTGGGCGTTGGGCAGGGTGCCAGCGATCAACCGCCAGCGGTTCCTCGCTGGGCGCTACCGAGCCGTCTGGTCGCGGACGGCCCGCCAACTGGAGACAATCATGGCAATCGAAGTCAACGCAACGAAGCGCGATACGCAAGGGAGAGGTGCGAGCCGCCGCCTGCGTCGCGCTGGGCAAGTGCCCGGTGTCGTTTACGGTGCGGGCAAGGACGCCGAACCGATCCTGGTCGACCACCAGGAACTATCGCTCGCACTGCGCAAGGAGGCGTTCCACGCCTCGATCCTGACGCTGAGCCTCGACGGTCAGAAGCAGCAGGTTCTGCTGCGCGACTATCAGATGCACCCGTGGCGGGATCTGGTCTGGCACGTCGACTTTCAGCGCGTCGCCAAGGACCGCAAGATTCACATGAAGGTGCCGCTGCACTTCATCAACGCCGAGGTGGCGCCGGGCGTGAAGACCGGCGGGGGCTCGGTGCAGCACATCATCAGCGAGCTGGAGATCATCTGCCTGCCGGACGATCTGCCGGAATTCGTGAACGTGGATCTCTCCAACCTGCAACTGGGCCACTCGATCCACCTCTCCGAACTGAAGCTGCCCAAGGGCGTCGAGTCGGCGCAGCTGCGCAGCGGCGATGACGCGGTTGTGGCATCGATCCCGGTGCCGCGCGCTGAGGTCACGCCGGAGGAAGAGGAGGCGGCGGCGGCGGCAGCAGCAGCCGCGCCAGTTGCCGCTGCGCCAGCGGCGGCGGCCGCACCTGCGGCAGGCGAGAAGAAGCCGGCCGGCGGCGAGAAGAAGGAAGAGAAGAAGTAAGCATCGGGAGCCGATGCGAGGCCCGCCCGGTCGCGGCTGGATCGGGCGGGCTTTTTCATTCGGAGATTCCGATCGCGTGCCCCTGCACCGCTGCCCGCGCCCCGGCGCAGACAGGCGGCAGGGGTGAAAGGAACGACACAAATGCGTCTGGTGGTGGGATTGGGCAACCCGGGCCGCGAGTACGAAGCGACCCGCCACAACGCCGGCTTCTGGTGGGTGGACAACCTCGCCCATTCGCTGGGCGTGACGCTCAAGACCGAGTCGCGCTTCCACGGCAAGCTTGCGCGCGTGCGCAGCGAAGACGACTGCTGGCTGCTGGAGCCGATGACATTCATGAATCGCAGCGGGCAGGCTGTGGGGGCACTGACCGGCTTCTACAAGATCGCACCGGAAGAGGTGCTGGTGGTGCACGACGAGCTGGACCTTCCACCGGGCACTGTGCGGCTGAAGAAAGGGGGCGGTGTGGCCGGGCACAACGGCCTGAAGGACATCGCGGCACGCATCGGGCTGGATTTCTGGCGCCTGCGCATCGGCATCGGCCATCCCGGCGATCGCGACGCGGTGATCGATTACGTGCTGCATCCGCCGCGCGTAGAGGAAACGCCGCTCATCTCCCAAGCGGTCGAGCGCTCGCTGGAGGCGTGGCCGTTGATTCTGGCCGGCGAGATGGAGAAGGCCATGCACCGCCTGCATACGCATCCTAGTCAAACCAAGGACTGAACCACGGAGGACACAGAGGAAAGACTGCTTGGACGAGAACGAAAGCATCCAGAAGCGCGACGGGCCGCCCGGCACGTGCAACGCGCCTTACGCTGGCAGGCGCCTCGCCGCGTTTTCCTCCATGTCCTCTGTGTCCTACGTGGTGAACGACCTATGAGCCTGAAATGTGGAATCGTCGGGTTGCCCAACGTGGGCAAGTCCACTCTGTTCAATGCGCTGACGAAGGCGGGTATCGCGGCGGAGAACTACCCTTTCTGCACGATCGAGCCCAACGTCGGCGTGGTCGAAGTGCCGGATCGGCGGCTGCGCCAGCTGGCGGAAATCGCCAAGCCGCAGAAGGTCATCCCGGCCATCGTCGAGTTCGTCGACATCGCCGGGCTGGTGGCCGGCGCTTCCAAAGGGGAAGGCCTTGGCAACCAGTTCCTCGCCAACATCCGCGAGACCGACGCCATCGCTCATGTCGTGCGCTGCTTCGAGGATCCGAACGTAGTCCACGTCGCGGGCAAGGTCAACCCGGTGTCCGATATCGAGACGATCAACACCGAGCTGGCGCTGGCGGACCTTGCGGCGGTCGACAAGCAGTTGGCCAAGTACAGCAAGCAGGCGCGCGCCGGGGGCGACAAGGAAGCGCAGCGCATCGTCGCCGCGCTGGAGAAAGTGCGCGTCGCGCTGAATCAGGCGCGCCCGGCGCGCGCCGTGGACCTCTATGAAGAAGAGAAGGACGTGCTCAGGCAGTTCTTCCTGCTCACCATGAAGCCCACGATGTACGTGGCCAACGTCAGCGAGCAGGGCTTCGAGAACAACCCGCTGCTCGACCAGGTACGCGAGTTCGCGGGGAAGGAGCGCTCGCCGGTGGTCGCCATCTGCGCTGCGGTCGAGGCACAGATCGCCGATCTGTCCGACGAGGACAAGCAGGTCTTCCTGGCCGACATGGGCCTGCAAGAGCCGGGCCTCAATCGCCTGATCCGCGCGGCATATGGGCTGCTGGGCCTCGAGACCTACTTCACGGCCGGACCCAAGGAAGTGCGCGCATGGACCATCCACAAGGGCGATACCGCGCCGCAAGCCGCCGGGGTCATCCACACCGACTTCGAAAAGGGCTTCATCCGCGCGGAAGTGATCACCTTCGACGATTACGTCGCGCTGAAGGGCGAGCAGGGGGCGAAGGAAGCCGGCAAGATGCGCCTGGAGGGCAAGGAGTACGTCGTGCGTGACGGCGACGTCATGCACTTCAGGTTCAACGTCTAGGCCAGTGCGGCCGCAGCGCGTTTCGGTCCCAGCCTCCCTGCCAGGCCAGGTGATCGCTGGGCTTCGTGCCGCCGATCACATCTGTTCGCCTCTGATCGTCTCGCCAGGGACGCATGCTCGGCGCAATCCTTGCTTTCCCTTCGTCCGCATATCCGGTTCTGTCACGCGCAAATCCCAGCAGGATAGGACGGAGGCCACATGTTCACACGCTGGCATTCCAAGCAGTCGGACTACCCCCTGGCCGACCCCGACTCCAGCGGAGAGATCCTGCAGGAGATCACCGGGCGTGAGGGCCTGGACTGTCTGCAAGGCTTGACCGAGCTGCTGGACAAGCTCAAGACGGCCCGCGGAGTCGACGTCGCGCGTGCATTCGATGTCGTAGATCAGCTGGACCGGACGGGCCGCCCGTATTGGCGCAAGGCCGCTCACGAGTACTACGCGGGCACAGGGAGGCTCACCAACTACCAGGCAAGCCGCATCTGGGCGAGCGTCGGCGAGTATATGGTGCAGCTCGCCGAGGCTTATGAGTTCTGCTTGGCCGGCTACGAAACCGGCGCCGCTGGGTCCGCAGCGCTGCGCTCGCAGCTGCTGCGCATGATCGGTCGCGCGCTCAGGTTGCGCGTGTCGGCCCAGAGCTGGGACTACGTCCGGTATGTCAATCACTTTGGCCGCTGGACGGAGGTGTACCGGCTGTACCAGCTCGCCGAGATACGCGGGTGCGTGGACAACAAGGTGGTGCTGTATCGGGGAGGTCGTCTTTGCACCATCGAGCAGGAGTTCATGCAAGGGCTGATGCTCGCAGTGGCTGCTCCGCACAGCATGCTTCCGGAGCAGATCGATGTCGCCGACCGCGTCACAGCCCGGCTGGCCCACTCCTTCGCGCTGTCCAGCGGCGGAAAGGGGAACCGTCCCTACTTCTTCGACCCCGCGTCCACGCATCCGCCCGCGCGCGAGCTGCCCGGAATACGGCCACCGCTCACGGCTCGACGCTTCGGCCCTGGCGATGCCGAGGCGGAACTGCGAAGCCTCGCGAGACGGGCGGAAAGCGGGGAGCTGCGCCTTTCCGAGGTCGGTGTAGACCGGCACTCGGAGGAAATCGTAGCGCCGACTTTGCGGCACCTCCTCCGCTACTGGTGCGATGGGCCGCCGGAGCGCCGCCACAGCCGACGCAGAGAGCCGCAACGCATTAGCGTGGCGCACGGATTCGAAGAAGTCGTCGCCAAAGTGGGCAACCTGCCCAGCGCATATCCGTTTGTCAGCGCCCAGGAAACCTGGTTGATCGACAACAGCGCCGAAGGCGGCATAGGCGCGCTGGTTGCCAGCCCGCATGGTAAGTGGGCGACGATCGGATCTCTGGTGGCCTTCCGCTATCCCGAAGCTGGCGTCTGGAATCTAGGAATCGTGCGACACCTCAGCGAAGAAGAGGCCGATCGCTTCCTGGGGATCGAACTGGTGTCCAGGGGAGGCGTCGCGGTGTCCCTGCGTCGGTCCAAGGGGCGCGGCCTGGCTCTAGGGGATGGTTGCCTGGGCGTTTGGTTGGCAGGGGAGGCATCGACCAACGGGCAGATCAGGCTGCTGACGCCTCGCGGAATCTATTCGCCATCCGCAGCGTTGCAACTGTACGTCCACGACCGGGAATATCTTCTTACCCCGCGGGATCTGATCGCAGCAGGGGCGGACTATCAGATAGCCGGATACAGTCCTGCGCTCAGGGGCCACGAAGTGGTGTGAGCGGCCAGTCACCGGACCTGTCTGGCCCGGCACGCAAAGGCCAGGCCGTCTCATTGCGCCGAGCCATACTGGACGGCTGACTAGCGCGCCGCCTTCAAGCTTCCGTTGTGGCCGTTGCGAAGCCTGGCGCCGGCGGTAACTCAGCGCCGTCGGCCGCCGAGCAGCCCGCCGAGCACGCCACGGAACAGCTCACGGCCGGCTTGCGAACTGGCGGCCCGCACCGCACTCTTGGCGGCCGCCTCGAGCAGCCCTTCCTTGTGGCCGCCGCGCGACCCGGTCGAGCCGAGCAGGATCTTGCTCAACTCGCCCATCAATCCGCCGCCTTGCGCTGGGGTGACGGTTCCGGGTGCGGCCGCGCCCGCCGCGACCCCGGCCGCCCCGCGCGCGGCCGAGAGCTTCTCGAATGCCGACTCGCGATCCACCGGCTGCTCGTACTGGCCCGCCACTAGCGAGCTCTGCATCACCTGCTTGCGCTCGTCGGGCGTGACCGGTCCGATGCGGCTCGCGGGCGGCAGGATGAAGGCGCGCTCCACCATGCCGGGGCGCCCCTTCTCGTCCAAGAAGGAAACCAGCGCCTCGCCGACCCCCAGCTCGGTGATCGCCTTGACCGTGTCGAGTTCGGGGTTGGCGCGCATGGTGGTTGCGGCCGCCTGCACCGCCTTCTGGTCGCGCGGCGTGAATGCACGCAGCGCGTGCTGCACCCGGTTGCCGAGCTGGCCGAGCACCGTTTCCGGCACGTCGAGCGGGTTCTGGGTGACGAAGTACACGCCCACGCCCTTGGAGCGGATCAGCCGCACCACCTGCTCGATCTTGTCCAGCAACACCTTGGGCGCATCGTCGAACAGCAGATGCGCTTCGTCGAAGAAGAACACCAGCTTCGGCTTGTCCGGGTCGCCCACTTCCGGCAACACCTCGAACATCTCCGACAGCAGCCATAGCAGAAAGGTGGCGTAGATCTTCGGCTGCTGCAGCAGCTTGTCGGCGGCCAGGATGCTGATCACGCCGCGGCCGCCGTCCGTCTGCATCAGATCTTGCACGTTCAAGGCCGGCTCACCGAAGAACTTGTCCGCGCCCTGCTGCTCGAGGGTGAGCAGGCCGCGCTGGATGGCGCCGATGCTCGCGGCCGACACGTTACCGTACCGCGTGGTGAGATCCTTCGCGTTGTCGCCGACGAACTGCAGCAGCGCGCGCAGGTCCTTCATGTCCAGCAACAGCAAGCCGTTGTCGTCGGCCACCTTGAAGGCGAGCGTGAGCACGCCTTCCTGAGTGTCGTTCAGCGCGAGCATGCGCGAAAGCAGCAGCGGCCCCATCTCGGAAATGGTGGCGCGCACCGGATGCCCTTGCTGCCCGAGCATGTCCCAGAACATCACCGGAAAGCGGGTGAAGGCGGGCGGTTCCAGCTTGAGCCCGTCGATGCGCTCCTTGAGCTTCGGCGTGAGCGCGCCGGCCTGGCTCAGGCCGGACAGGTCGCCCTTGACGTCGGCCATGAACACCGGCACGCCGATACTGCTGAAGCTCTCCGCCATCTTCTGCAGCGTCACCGTCTTGCCGGTTCCGGTGGCGCCAGTGATCAAGCCATGCCGGTTGGCCAGCCCCGGCAGGAGGCAGACTTCGGTCTTGGCTTGAGCGATCGGGAGCGGCTTTGCCATGGCGAGTTCCTCGGTGGGCGGGCGGCGACAGGGGCTGGAGAACGACCGGCTATGCTAGAATTTTTGCAATTATATCCGGGGGATGCTGCACCGCGGTTGCGACCGGCGGGGCCGGATCCGCAACCTTTTCGGCCGGCTGTTGCCGGCTGCGCATCGATTCGAAGAGCATATGGCAGGTCACAGCAAGTGGGCCAATATCAAGCACCGAAAGGCTGCCGCTGACGCCAAGCGCGGCCGGGTGTTCACTCGTTTGATCAAAGAGATCACTGTCGCCGCACGCATCGGCGGCGCCGATCCGGACATGAATCCGCGCCTGCGCCTGGCGGTGGACAAGGCCTATGAGGCCAACATGCCCAAGGACAACGTCGAGCGGGCCATCAAACGCGGCAGTGGCGACCTGGAAGGCGTCAACTACGAAGAGGTGCGCTACGAAGGCTATGGCATCGCCGGTGCGGCCGTGATGGTGGACTGCCTCACCGACAACAAGACCCGCACCGTGGCCGACGTACGCCACGCCTTCTCCAAGCACGGTGGCAACCTCGGCACCGACGGGTCGGTGGCGTTCCTGTTCAAGCACTGCGGCCAGTTCGTCTTCGCGCCCGGCACCAGCGAAGAGAAGGTCATGGACGCCGCGCTGTCGGTGGGAGCAGAGGACGTGATCGCCAACGACGATGGCAGTATCGAGGTGATCTCGGGGCCTGCCGACTTCCTCAGCGTGAAGCAAGGCCTCGAGAAGGCCGGCCTGAAGCCGGAGCTGGCCGAGGTGACGATGAAGCCCACGACCGAGACCTCGCTGACCGGCGACGATGCTGCGCGCATGCAGAAGCTGATCGACGCGCTCGAGTCGCTCGACGACGTACAGGACGTCTACACCACCGCGAGCCTCGACACCTGAACGTGATCGCTCCGATCGACGCCGGCGCCGTTTGCATCCTGGGCATCGACCCGGGGCTGCGCGTCACCGGCTACGGGGTGATCCACCGGGTGGGCCAGAGCCTGCGCTACGTCAGCAGCGGTGTGGTGCGGACGCCGGACGCCGCGTTGCCGGACCGGCTCAAGTCCATCCTTGAGAACCTCACGCAGATCATCCAGCGACACGCGCCCGACCAGGTTGCGGTGGAGAAGGTGTTCGTCAACGTCAACCCGCAATCCACCTTGCTGCTCGGCCAGGCGCGCGGTGCGGCCATCTGCGCGGCCGTAAGCCGCAGCCTGCCCGTGTCGGAGTACACCGCCTTGCAAGTCAAGCAGGCGGTGGTCGGCAACGGTCATGCCGCCAAGGAGCAGGTGCAGGAGATGGTGCGCCGGCTGCTGGCGCTGCCGGGCGCGCCCAGCGCGGACGCGGCCGATGCCCTGGCCTGCGCGATCTGCCACGCGCACGGCGGGCTCGGGCTGGGGCGGCTCGCCACAGCCGGCTACCGCATGCGCCACGGGCGGCTGGTCCGATGATCGGGCGGCTTACGGGCACCATCCTGGAAAAGCATCCGCCGCAGGTGCTGGTGGATGTGCAGGGCGTGGCCTACGAGCTGGATGTGCCGATGAGCACGTTCTATCAGCTCCCGGCCACCGGCCAGCGGGTCACGCTGCACACCACGCTGATCGTGCGCGAGGATGCCCACCTGCTGTTCGGCTTCGCCA
>Ga0335070_10002222_pt1 | contig 22680 bp, 18 predicted proteins | sample Lox_Sample_13_FD_206722 | JGI IMG/M metagenome (GOLD analysis project Ga0335070, IMG submission 206722) | Soil microbial communities from Loxahatchee National Wildlife Refuge, Florida, United States - Lox_Sample_1.3 | ecosystem: Environmental > Terrestrial > Soil > Wetlands | place: USA...
GATTATGGGCCAGCCTCTCGCAATGCCATAGTGAACTGCGCGATCGCCCAGTCGATCTCCTGCTCCGTGATGACCAGTGGCGGCGCGAACCGCAGCGTTGACCCATGGGTGTCCTTGACCAGCACTCCCCGGTCGGCCAGCCGCAGGCTCATTTGCTTGCCGGTTCCGAGCGCGGGGTCGATGTCGACGCCGGCCCACATTCCCAGGCCGCGCACCGCCAGCACGCCGTGCCCGACCAGTTCATGCAGCCGGTTGTGCAAGTGCGCGCCCAATTTGGCCGCCCGAGCCTGATATTCGCCGCGGCCCAGCATGGAAACCACCGTCGTGCCGATCGCGGCGGCCAACGGGTTACCGCCGAACGTTGAGCCGTGTTCGCCGGGCTGCAAGACGCCCAGGATCTCCCGGTCTGCGACAACGGCGGACAACGCAACCACACCGCCGCCCAGCGCCTTGCCGAGCAGGTAGACATCCGGCACCACGTCCCAGCGATCGCAGGCGAACGTGTAGCCCGTGCGAGCCAGGCCCGACTGGATTTCGTCGGCGATCATCAGCACGTTGTGCTCGCTGCACAGCGCGCGGACGCTGGGCAGGTAGTCATCGGGCGGGACGATGATCCCGGCCTCGCCCTGGATCGGCTCCAGCAGCACCGCGACGGTGTAGTCGTCGATCGCCCGGGCCAGCGCGGCGGCATCACCGAACGGCACCGAGCGGAATCCCGGTGTGAATGGGCCGAATCCGCCGCGCGCCGCGGGGTCGGAGGAGAAGCTGACGATACTGATGGTGCGGCCATGGAAGTTGTTGTCGGCCACGACGATGTTCGCCTGGCCTTCTGGCACGCCTTTGATCTCGGTGCCCCATTTACGCGCGACTTTGAGAGCGCTCTCCACGGCTTCGGCCCCGGAGTTCATCGGTAGCACCATGTCTTTGCCGCACAATCGGGCAAGAGCGGCGCAGAACGGCCCGAGCTTGTCGGAATGGAACGCCCGGCTCACCAATGTGGCGGTGTCAAGCTGCGCGTGCGCCGTCGCGGTGATCTCGGGGTTGCGATGGCCGAAGTTGACCGCCGAGTAGGCGGCCAGACAATCCAGGTAGCGCCGGCCGTCCACATCGGTGATCCAGGCACCCTCGGCGCTGGCTACCACCACGGGAAGTGGCGAATAGTTATGTGCGGCGTGCCGTTCGACCAATGCGATCGCACTCGTGGACTTTTGCGCGGCAAGGGATTCCACCGGGGCGTCGAGAAGGGTCACGAAAATACCTCCAATGTACAGCACTTGACCGAGCCGCCCCCCTTGAGGAATTCGGAGAGATCGACGCCGACGGGCTCGAAGCCAACTTCGCGCAGTTGTGCGGCGAAACCCGTTGCGGCAGCAGGAAGGACGACGTGCAGGCCGTCCGAGACGACGTTCAGTCCCAGCGCGAACGCATCGGCGCTTCCCACCACGATGGCGTCGGGGAACAGCGCGTGAAGCTGGTCTTGTGCGGCCGCGCTGAACGCCGGCGGATAGAACGCGATGGTGTGATCGTCAAGCACGGCCAGCGCGGTGTCCAGATGATAGAAGCGGGGGTCCACCAACCCCAGCGAGACGACCGGCAGCCTCAGCGCCGCGGAGACTTCCGCATGTGCACGCCGGTCGGTGCGAAAGCCGTAGCCAGCCAACACCGTTTCGCCGATCATCAGCAAGTCGCCCTGCCCCTCGTTGACGTGGCGGGTGAAAACCGGCCGATAGCCGAGTGACGACATCCACTCGGCGTAGGCCCGCGATTCACCGGCCCGCTCGGCGTATCGGAACTGGGCGACGATCGCGACATTGTCCGCGATGAATCCGCCGTTGGCGGCGTAGACCATGTCGGGAAGCCCAGGCATGGCCTCGATTACCGCCACCTGATGACCCAGGCGGCGGTAGGTCCGGTAGAGACTCTCCCACTGCGCCTGCGCGAGGTCGGCGTCGACGGACGTGGTGAGGTCCATCCATGGGTTGATCGCATACTCGACCGCGAAAAAGGTCGGTGGGGTCATTGCGTACCGGCGGGCGGTGGGTGTGCGCACGTTGCGTGCAGCGTCGGCGGCCAGTAGCTCCGCCGCTCCGAGTGCAGCGACCTCATGTTGCGTCATAAACCAACGATATTGACGCAGGCTTGCACAATCAAACGACGATTATTGCGTGTCAATGAACGATCTATTGCGTTAGAATGAGCCTTACAGCGATTTATTGTTAAATCGGGTCAAAGGAGCGCGGTGGACCGCTTGGACGAGACCGACGAGCGCATCCTCGCCGAGCTGACCGAGCACGCGCGGGCCACCTTCGCCGATATCGGCGAGAAGGTGAATTTGTCCGCGCCGGCGGTGAAGCGGCGCGTCGACCGGATGGTCGACAACGGCGTGATCAAAGGCTTCACCACGGTCATCGACCGCAATGCGCTCGGCTGGAACACCGAGGCCTACGTCCAGGTGTTCTGCCACGGCAGGATCGCGCCCGACGAGCTGCGGGCGGCGTGGGCGGATATCCCCGAGGTGGTGAGCGCGGCGACGGTGACGGGCACGTCCGACGCGATCCTGCACGTGCTGGCCCGGGACATGCGGCATCTGGAGGCAGCACTCGAGCGCATCCGGTCCAGCGCGGACATCGAACGCAGCGAAAGCATCGTCGTGCTGTCCAACCTCATCGACCGCATGAGGCCCTAAGGGCCGCGGCTGATTACACGACGGACTAGCGAGTCAAGTGGAATATCGTCTCGATCGCCACCGCACCACCGGTCACCGCAATGGTGATCACGAGTGTCATCCAGTCTCTCAACTTCGGCCGCGCCGGAGCGGCCGAGAGCTGACCGGTGCCACCACGCGCGGTAATGGCGTCGCCCATCTCATCGGCACGCCGCAAAGTCACCACGATGGCCGCAGCGACCAGGTCGATCAAATCCCCCGCCTGCTGTCGAACCCGTGCCTTACGACTCGCCGGAACGTGGCTGGGCCGCAACCGGCGAGCGGCGTAGAGCACCTGGAATTCCTCGATCAACAACGGAAACGCGCGCAGCGCAAGAGCCAACGCCACCGCCCATTCGTCAACCGGAATCCGCAACAACTTCAACGGGCGGCCCAAAGTCGCCAAGGCGGGAGCGAATTCGGCGACATTGGTGGTCCAGGACACCATCGCCCCTAGCCCGAGTAGCACGAGCGACAACGCGGTGATCCGCAGAAAGTTCAGCGCTCCGCCGAGCCCAACGTGGACCCCGCCCACCGGCAGCACCGGACTGCCGCCGGCCAGCGCCGCGCTCACGAAACCCAACGCCAGCAGAAGCCACAGCCACCGCGGGATCGACGGCAGCGCACCGCGCGGAATACGAGCGATCCACACCGCCGCCAGCAGCAGTGCCGCCACCGACCCGATCGTCACCCAGCCCGGATAAAACGTCAGCAACGCCGAAATGCCAAATACCACAAGGAGTTTGGTGCCCGCCCATAAGTCGTGGATGGTTGACCTTCCGGGCACCGGCACCAACAGCACAACCGGACGAGAAGGGCGCCGGTTCCCGCCGCGTATCGCGGCCGAGCCAATGGTCACGCGACACCCCCCGCCGCCGCCGTGGTGGACACCGCTTCCAGCGCACCATGGCGCAGATGCAGGGTTCGCGGACATACATCTTCCAGTCCGACGAAGTCGTGCGAAATGACCACCACCGTCAGCCCACGCTGGCGGCGCAGGTCGGCCAGCAGGCGCAGCAGGCCGCGCTGGGTGCCGATATCCAGCCCGGCCAGCGGCTCGTCCAGAAGCAACACCCGCGGCGAACAGGCCAACAGTCCGGCCAGCACCACTCGGCGCATTTGTCCCCCGCTGAGCTGGTCGATGCGGCGCCTGGCCATTGCAGGTTCCAGTCCCACCGTGCCCAGGGCCGCGGCCACCCGGTCTTCGTCGCGGTGCGAAAAGCCCGCCACGGAGGCCACTTCCAGTCCCACGTGGCTGCGCATCAACTGCAGCCTGGCTGTCTGAAACGACAACGCCACCGCGCCGACGTGCTCATGGATGGGCTCACCGTCAATCAGGCAGGCACCGGTGGTCGGAATGGTCAGCCCGGCCATGATCCAGGCCAGCGTCGACTTACCCGAGCCGTTGCCGCCGTGAATCAAAACCCCGTCGCCCTCTTCCACGACGAAGCCGATATCGCGCAGCGCCGTCTTGGCCCACGGTGTGCCGCAGTTGTATTCGTGTCCGACACCGGCAACTTCGAGGACCGGCCTGTTCGAGGTGCGCTTTACCGCGATAGCCGAGGCCCGTGTTGTCACGCGCTCGACCACGCCGGTGTTGTCCGGGGACTCGCTGAGGTTAACGGTGCGGTCTGCGGATGCGGCCTCGTTGTCGAAGTGCGTGATGTGCACCAGAGCGGTCCGATGTCGTTGCGGAAGACCGGATAACACCTCCAGCAGGACGTCGCGGCCCTCCTGGTCGATCATGCTGGTGAACTCGTCGGCGATGAGAAGCGCCGGTTCCCGCGCGAGCGCCGCGGCCAGCGCCAGCCGCTGCAGTTCGCCGCCGGAGAGGCTTCCGGTGTCGCGTTCGGCGAGACCCTCAAGACCGACCTCGCGCAGCAGCTGGTTGACATCGACGTGGGTACCCGGCGGCAAGCCCCAGACCACGTCGTCGGCGACCCTGGTGCCAAGCACCTGGCTTTTCGGGTGCTGCAGAACAAGCGCCGTGCCCCCCCGCATGCCCAAACCGACGGCGCCGGGACGCCGGACGGTACCCGACGCCGGTTTCCGGCCCGCCAAGATCAGCGTCAACGTCGTTTTGCCGGACCCGTTCGCGCCGATGACCGCGACATGTTCTCCGACGTCGAGCGTCAGGGTGAGTTCGCGCAACGCGTCTTGGTTGGCGTGGGGATAGCGGAACCGCACCTTGTCCAGCCGCACCGGCACAGGCCCGATCGCGGCGTCGCGGGGTTCGTCCGGCGCGTCCAGCTTGTGCACATCGGGGATGTTGCGCATCCGATCCAACAGTCTGGAAAGCGCCCACCAACCGATCAGCGAGGCAAACATCAGCCCGTAGGTGCCATAAAAGAGGACCAGCCAGGGCCAGTAATGCAGCCCATACGCCAAGCACCACTTCAGGTCGACGCCGAGCCCGTGCAGGTGCACGAGGGTCAAGAAGGAGGCGAAACCGTCCACGTTCGCCGTTATCACCTGAAATATCAAGTGCCGCAATCGGATAAGCACCGTCAATAGACCGACTGTCACGCCCGCGACGGCGACTCCTGCGATTAGAGATGAGACCATGACCGTCAGCGTGCCGCGGCCCTTGCGTTTGACGATGCCGGTTAGCCCGCCCACGTAGGCGCAGTTGACCACAGCAACGAAGCTGCCCAGTCCGGCGATGAGAAAGGCAATCATCCCGGCGGCAACCGTGGCCGCGATCAGCACCCGAACGCGGTAACGGTAGGCCAGCAACCCCATGGGCACCGTGCCCAACAGCGCCAGTCCCTGCGCGAACGGGATGACCACGGAAATAATGGCGATCACCGCGCAGAGTGCCCCCATGACCGACGCCTGCGCCAATTCGGCCGGCTTAAGTGGTCCACCCCGATGGCCCGAACGGACGGGGCGAGGAGCGTTCACTTCACCGATTCTGCCAGGCCGCAGCGGTAACTTCCGTCAACTCATTGCGCGATCTGCTTTCCGGATCAGCCATCCGGCATTGGTCTCGCTTAGCAAAGCTATGCAACCATGGGTACATGGACAAAGTTGTCGACAGCGCAAACCTTCAGGCCGAGCAAGGACTCGGAGCGGATCTGCTCGCTGTGGTGGCACGGCTCAACCGGCTGGCCACCCAGCGCATCCAGATGCCGTTGCCTGCGGCGCAAGCCAGGCTGTTGGCCACCATCGAAGCCCACGGAGAAGCCCGAATCGGTGACCTGGCCGCCGTCGATCATTGTTCGCAACCGACGATGACCACTCAGGTACGCCGGCTGGAGGAGGCCGGTTTGGTCACCCGAACCGTTGACCCGGGTGATGCGCGCGCAGTTCGAATCCGCATCACGGCCGAGGGCAGATGCACGCTCAACGCGGTCCGGGCCGACCGTGCCGCTGCGATCGAACCCCAGTTGGCTGGGCTGGATCCCGAGGACCGCCGGGTGCTGACACAGGCGGTCGAGGTCTTGCGCCGGCTCCTCGACGACGCCGCATTCGGAGCCTCGACCGGGGCCTCATTCGGGGGTCGCCACGCCGCGCTGTGATGCGCGCGCCTGGTGGCCGGATCACGCGCAAGGTAAACACGTAATTCAAGACGAAAGGTGGCGACCATGCGGACCGAGGCATTTGCCTCCCCGTTAACCGTATGGGTCGGACCGACGAGGTACGCCTTTGGTCCAGATCGCGACGTGATTGTGGGCTACGGCCCGGGTTGCGACATCCCGCTTGAGCATCAGGGAAACGCGAGCTTAGGCCCCGACTTGGTGCTGCGGTTAACCGGTAGGCAATGGGTGGCGATCGATCTCAGCCACAACGGCATCTTCGTCAACGGCTCACGGATGTCGATGGTCGAGATCCGCGACGGCCAGGCGATTGTCCTTGGGGATCCGCAGCGCGGCCCGCGGCTGATTTTCCAACTGGGCCAGTCACCCGGCCCGTCGGCACCACCCCACGGGCCCGTCGACCGCCCGGCCGACCCACCGCCGCAATTGCAGCAATATCCGTGGCCGAAATCCCCGTCGCCTGCCGGTGTTCCACCACCGCCGGTCCGCCCGAACCACCACGATCCGCGGGTGCCGACCGAGGCGGCCACCCAGCGGATGCGCGTGGCCCCACCCCCGCCCGCCGCCCCCGAGCGGCCACAATATGCGCCGGACCCAGGGCCTCCCGTCGTGCCGCCGGCAACCGCGCCGCCACCGGTCCCGCCGCCCGTGCCGCCAGTGGCCGAGCATGAGCAGTCGAGTGGTCCGGGTCTGATCGAGCGGATGATCACCGGAAAGCTGCGCGTCCCCCACCTGTCCTTCCGCACCGCCGAACCGAGTTCGACGCATCGGCTGCCGCTCAACCCCGAAGCGCGCACCCTCGGAGTGGCCGCATACCAGATGGGCCTCACCGTCGACGGACACCGGACGCTCTCGGACATCTCATTCAAAGCGGCTCCGGGTACGTTGACCGCAATTGTCGGCCGGTCGGCCGCACGCAATTCTGCCCTGCTCGGAGTGCTCGCCGGCACCAAGGAACTCAGCTCCGGGTGCATCACCGTGGACGGGCACGACGTTCAGGCCGAGCCGGAGTCCATGCAAACGCGCATCGGGATGGTCTCGCGTGACTACCGGCTGCACCGGCAGCTCACCGTTGACCAGGCGGTGCGGTACGCCGCCGAAATGCGATTGCCAGGTGTCGACCCCGAGGCACGCGACAGCGTCGTCAACCAAGTTCTCGAAGAACTCGAGCTCACCCCGCACCGCGGCACTCGGATCAGCAAACTCCTCCCCGAAGTCCGCCGGTGCGCCGCGATGGCGGTCGAGCTGATCACCCGGCCAACGCTGCTGGTGGTCGAGGAGCCCGGCGCCGGGCTGGATGCGGCCCAACAAAGTCACGTGATGGGCGTTCTGCGGCGCCAGGCCGACATCGGGTGCGTCGTCGTGGCGGCGATCTCCTCGCAAACATCGCTCACCAACATCAACATGTGTGATCAGGTGTTGGTGCTCACATCCACCGGCACGGTCGCCTACCTCGGAACGCCCCTGCAGATTGAGCCGGTAATGGGCACCAACGATTGGTCGAAGGTCCTCGCGCAGGTGAGCGCCGACCCCGATGGCGCCAACCGCGCGTTTCGCTCCCAGCCGCACGCGTCGGCGTTGACCAGCCCACCCGAAGTTGCAGCACCGTGGCCGCCACCCGCCGGGTTGCCGTTGAAGCGGCAAATCGGACTGCTGGCCCGTCGCGAGGTTCGCCTGATTTTCGCCAACCGTATTTGCTTTTCCTTCTTGGCGGTCTTGCCGTTCATCTTGGCAGGGCTGACCCTGTTGATCCCCGGCGATTCCGGCCTGGACCGGCCCCACCCCGGCAGCACCAACCTGCACGAAGCCATCGAGATCCTGGCCGCGCTCAACATCGCCGCCGTGATCATCGGCATGGCACTGACCATCGGCGCGCTGGTTCGGGAGCGTTCCATCTACCGGCGCGAGCAGGCGATCGGGCTGTCCGCATCGGCCTACCTGACCGCCAAGATCATGGTGTTAAGCGTGGCCGCGGCCATTTTGACCGCCATCGTGTTCACCGTCGTCGTCGCCGTCAAAGGCGGGCCGGTGCACGGCGCCGTCTTGCTGCACAACGCGACGATCGAGCTCTACCTCAGCGTGGCCGGCACGGCCATCGTGTCGGCGTCGGTCGGGCTCGCGTTGTCGAGCTTGGGCCGCTCGCTGCGCGAAGTGCCGCCGCTGCTCGTCCCGGTGATCCTGATATCCGTGCTGTTCAACGGCAGCTTGATTCCGCTGGTCAGCAAGTGGGGATTCCAGCAGCTCTCCTGGTTCGTGCCGGCCCAGTGGGGCTTCGCGGCCGCGGCGTCCACCGCCGATCTGCGCAGGGCCGACGCACTGGCCGCCAACGCCGAGACGTGGACCCACTACAGCGGCTGGTGGGTGTTCGACATGACGATGCTTGTCATCTTCGGCGGGCTGGCGGCGGGGTTCACCCGGTATCGGCTACGGCCGCCCGGCAGGAGCTGACCGCGGGATCGCCGAGCGTGCACTCAGCGCCTAAATATGGCCGTGAATTAGCGTTGAGTGCACGTTCGGCGAAAATGTTGCGGAGGCGGAGCGCCACCAATTGGCACCGCGTTGTTACTCCCAACCTGTCGGAGGCCCCTGCCGCGGGTTAACGTCGGATCATGGGGCCAGACACGACAAATAGTGCCGAGCATCTGCGCAACGCTTTGGACGGGCGTTGGCGTGACGTGCGAAACCAGCTGCGGGCCACGCTGACAGAGGAGCTGTTCCGACCGCACTGCACACCGAACACTCTGATCGCCCGCACCAAGGTGGCCGAGCAAATAAGGATCATGGCCGCCTTCGGTGCGGCTGCCGACAATTTCCGCAAAGAGCACGGCGGCACCGGTGACATCGGTGCGGCGATCACCATGATCGAGATGCTCGCGATGTCGGACCTGTCGCTGATGGTGAAGGCCGGCGTGCAATGGGGCCTGTTCGGCGGCGCCGTGGAGAATCTGGGCACCGAGCGCCATCACGAGGCCTACGTGAAGAAGATCATCAGCCTCGAGTTGCGCGGTTGTTTCGCGATGACGGAGACCGGTCACGGCAGCGACGTGCAATCACTGGAGACGACCGCGACGTACGACACCGCGACCGAGGAGTTCGTCATCAACTCCCCCACCCCGACGGCGCGCAAGGACTACATCGGCGGAGCCGCCGAAACCGCTACCATGGCAGCGGTATTCGCACAACTGATCACCACCGAAAAAGGCGAGCCGGTCAGCCACGGCGTGCACTGCTTCATGGTCCCGATCCGCGACGCCGACGGCAATGACCTGCCCGGAGTGACGACGTCAGACTGCGAGTACAAGGGCGGCTTGCCCGGCGTCGACAACGGACGCATCGTGTTCGACCATGTCCGCGTCCCCCGGGTGAACCTACTGAACAAGTACGGCGACGTGGCGCCCGACGGCACGTACAGTTCGCCGATCGAAAACCCCAACCGCCGCTTCTTCACCATGCTGGGCACGCTGGTCCGCGGACGAATCACCGTGGGCGGCAGCGCGGGCGCCGCCGCTCGGGTTGCCCTGGACATCGCGACCCGATACGCCTTGCAGCGCAGGCAGTTCCAGGCGCCCGGCGAGGATGGCGAGGTGCTGGTGATGGATTACCTGGTGCACCAACGCCGCTTGTTTCCCCTGATCGCGAAGTCATACGCGCTGCAGTTCGCTCAAAACGAGCTGGTTAGTAAATGCCACGACATTCAGACTGCCGACGCCCCGGACGCCGAGGAGCAGCGCGAACTGGAGGCCCGCGCCGCAGGGCTGAAGGCGGCCAACACCTGGCATGCCACCCGCGCCATTCAGGAGGCCCGCGAGGCCTGCGGCGGTGCGGGTTATATGGCCGAGAACCGGCTGATCGCGCTGCGGGGTGACACCGACGTGTTCACCACCTTCGAGCGCGACAACCACGTGCTGATGCAATTGGTGGCCAAGGAGCTACTGACGGCTTACGCCGACGACATCCGCAGCATGAGTCCGGTCGAATGGTTGCGTTTTGCGGCCAGCACGGTCGGTGACCAAGTCATCAAACGCACTGCGGCAGAAACGATTATCCAAACGATCGTGGATGCCCGCCAAGACAGCAAGGAAGAGGGCAGCCTATTCAACCGCGGCACACAGATCAAGATGTTCGAGGACCGCGAAGAATATCTCCTGGCATCGGTCGCGCGCCGGCTGCAGGCCAAATCCAAGGAGATGTCAGAATTCGACGCCTTCAACGCAGCGCAAGATCACGTGCTGCACGCCGCGACCGCGCACATCGACCGGGTGGTGCTCGAAGCGTTCGTCGCGGGGATCGACGCGTGCCCGAACGAGGAGGCGCGCGAGGTGCTGGGAATCCTGTGTGATCTGTACGCGCTCTCGGTGATCGAGGATGATAAGGCGTGGTACATCGAGCATCGGTACTTATCCACCGAGCGGGCCAAGGCCGTCACCCGGGGTATCAACGATCGGTGCCGCGCGCTGCGCCCGCATGCGCAGACCCTCGTCGACGGTTTCGGGATTCCAGAGCCGCTGCGCTACGCCGAAATGCTCCACCCGGAGAACCTGCCGGCCTGAAACTGACGCAATTGTCGTAACTGGCTGTGCCGCAATTTTATTGGTGAGGAACCTTGCCGAGCGGCTGCAGCTTACCGTCGGGACCGATGCGGAATTGCACCGTGCCAATACCTTTCGGGCAACACTGCTCTTCGTTGCCGACCAGCCATTGATACTGAACGGTGACGGTGTCGTCGCCGGTGGGCAGCACGGTGATGTAGGGCTTCGGGTTCGGTGTGGCCGGCCCCAAGGGCCTGTCGTGGTCGAAGAACAGCAGCTGCTGGGGAGTCGACTCGCTGGCGATAGTGGGGATGATCTGCACCCAGTACAAGCGGCAGTTTTTGGTGTGCCCGCGGGCGATCTCGACCCAGCTTGATTTGGGAACCTCCACCGGGACCGCGGCGATGGCGCGCCGCACCGTGTCGGGCGTCGGCCCGTCGGACTCCTTGCAGGTGTCGACTCGCGAGGCAGGCGGTGTGGTCGATTTGCCGCCGCACGCCGAGGCCAACAAAAGCAGCACAATCACATACATGCGACGCACATTGTGAGCTTAACGAAAACTGTGAATGTCCCCTTTGTTTCGTCAAAACCAACCCCATGGCCAAAGATGTCGACCGGACGCTGTGCGAAATTGCCGCCGAGCACGGCAACCTTGACCCGGACGCGGCGGAAGCCTACGTCCGGTCGTTGAGCGCCGACAGGCGCTGTCACCGCGACGTCTACTAGCGTCGCCCGGCACGCCCTCGCCGGACGCGTAATGTGACCGAAACGTCCTACACCCGCGGCTGAAACATCCTCATCGCACCATTCACTCAGGTAGTTGCGTCGAGGAGGGAAGTGCGCGTGGCTCGGGAGTGTGAAGGGCCCGTCAGGGACGCCGTGACAGCTGTCTGCCCGCGGCGGTGTCGGCTGCGGAACGGCGCTGGCGGCGATGATCTATTCCAGGACCAGGACTCGGCACGGGACCGGGTCGACTGGGCGGGGCTGCCGATCAACCTCGACTTCGCGTTCTCCCAGCAACAGCGCGACAAGGTGTACGCGCAGCACCTGATGCGCAAGCGCGGGTCCCAGCTGCGACGACGGATACACAACGGCTCGCGGCCGTGCGTCTGCGAACTCGCCGAAGACGACAACCTGGCCAGCCACTAGGCCTGGCAACGGCCTAATTCAGTCAACGTCGACGTAGATCGTCTGGATTGCGTTGCCGCCGTAGCCCAGACGATTCCATTCGGGTTGCTCGGGTTGGGTGTTTCCAGCCAGGTCGGTGGCCCGTGCCCGAACCGTCACCGGTCCACAGACATCACACTGGGTGAACAGCTCCCACCATTGCCAGCTGTGTCGGCGGCGTTCGCCGACCAGTCGGGCCGACTGCCATGGACCCTCGCCGACGGAGACGTCGACGTGGTCGATTGGAGCGGCGCCCGACCAGGCCACGCCTCGCACGACGATTTCCCCGGCCTGCACTGAAGCACCATCAGTGGGTTCGGCGATCAACGCGCGGACGCGCTGCTGGCGGACGGGCTCGCGGACGATGGCGCCGTCCCGCTCCCATTCGTAGCTGTACCGCTTGGTCTGGAAAAACCCCTCGAACGGGCAGCCGATCACATCGACTTCCGTCAGCCACTTGACTGACGCCACCCCGTACCAGCCCGGAACGACCAGCCGGACGGGACGGCCATGCTGCAGCGGCAGCGGTTCCCCGTTCATCGCGTAGGCGACCAGCGCACCGGATTCGCGTGCGTCGTCGACCGACAACGCGCGCTCGAATCGCACGGGCGACGTTGCGCCGTCGACAAATCCCCGGTCGGCACCGCGACACACGACCTCTTGGGCGCCTGCCGTCAACCCTGCCCGGTCCAGAACCACCGCCAGCGGCACGCCGGTCCATTCCGCGGTGCTCACCGCCCCGAACTGCCACTGCTCACCGGGGACTGGCGGATCGAAACGAACTCGGCCATTGCCGGCGCATTCCAGTGTTGCAACCAGCGACTGCTTTGGCAGGTTGCGAAGATCAGTTAAGCGAAACCGCAACGGCCGCTCAACCATTCCGGTGACGCTCAACTCGTAGTGCTCCGGATCCAATACCGGCGTTGTGAAATGGTTGCGGACGTAGAAGTGGGCAGAGGGCATAACGACACCGCCGATCAGCGCCGCAAGTGAGGTCTCGCAGTTGAGCGGATCTTCCCGGTGCACGGCCAGGCCTGGATCGCCGCCATGGGTCACGACCGGTAAACCGGCGGCCGCCCACGCGCACATCCCGCCGGCCAGATTTACCGCGTCGAAGCCCGACTGGCGAAGTGATGCGGTCACCGCCGCGGAACGCCCACCGGACCGGCACACCACTACGATCCGACGGTCGCGAGGCAGTTCATGTTGTCGAGTACGCACGCGACCGACCGGCAGCAGCATCGCGGTCGGCGCGTGCTCGGTACACCATTCGTTGAACTCTCGCACGTCAAGCAGCAGGGCGCCGGCGTCCACCATGGCTTTGGCCGTGTGGGGGCCGGTCTGTGGTGTCTCATCGGCGACCTCATCGCCGCACGCAACCGGAAAGCCGGCGTTCTGCCACGCGGCGAATCCGCCAATCACGTCAGAAACGTCGTCGAAACCCGATGCCCGCAGCATGCTTGCGGCCACCATAGAGCGGTAGCCGCTGGCGCAGTAGACGACCAGCGGGACCGTCGGATCAAGATCGGCGAAGGAATCCGTCAGGGTCGGCAACGGCATCGTCAGGGCGCCGGGGATGATGCCCCCCGCAGCTTCCTGGGGGCTGCGAACATCCACCAATTGCAAATGGGGCTGTAAGCCGCGTAATTCGGCGAGCTGGCCAATGCTCAATCGAGAAGTGGTTTCGACGAGATCCGGCCGTTGCGCGAAAACCCCCGCCAGATCACGTAACTGGCCGACGACACGATCAAAACCCACGCGCGAAAGGCGGATCTTGGACTCACGCGCCAGTGCTACATCGCCGACCAGCACGATGTCGCGGTCGGGTGACAAGACGTTGCCGGCCCATTCGGCGAAGCGTCCCTGCAGACCAACGTTGACCGCTCCGCGAAGATGCCGCAGCGCGTAGTCATCCGGCTCCCTGCTGTCCAGCAGGATGGCGCCGGCTTGGGCATGTTTGCACACGTCATCGATGTCAAGCAATGACGGTAGGTTTCCGTCGAGAAGCGGGCGCACCTGGCGATTACGGTGAGCAGCAAAATGAAAGTAGCGCGGCTGCACTGGCTGCCCCTCAGTGACCGTCGCGACGAACTGGTCCACATCGACCGCCTGTACGGCATAATTGGCCTGCCGCTGCTCGCCGATCGTCGAACTGGTCTCGTTCGACAGCCGTTTGCCGCACATTGATCCGGCACCGTGGGCGGGAAACACTCGCGTCGCATCGGGTAGCTTGAGGAGTTTGTTGTGCAACGACCCGTAAAGGGTGGTGGCCAGCGCATCCGCCGATACGCCCGAAGCCACGAAAAGGTCTGGGCGGCCGACGTCACCAACGAAAAGCGTGTCACCGGTGAGCACGCCATAGGGCACCTCATCGCCGGCGTGCTCATAGACCACGACGCAAATCGACTCGGGAGTGTGACCGGGTGTCGCGAGAATTTCCAGGGTCACATCGCCCAACGAGATGCGCTGCCCGTCCGCTAAGGGCTCGACGGGGAACTCGACGTCGGCGCCCTCGCCGAACGAGATTTGTGCTCCGGTGGCTGCGGCGAGCTCCAGGTGGCCGCTGAGAAAGTCGGCGTGGATGTGTGTCTCTATTACCCGTTCGATGCGAAGCCGGTGCCTGGCCGCTTCAGCTAGGTACTCGTCGACATCGCGCCTAGGGTCGACGACGACCGCGCGCCCGGTGGTCTCATCACCGATCAGATAGGAAGCGTGCGACAAACAGTCCAGGTAATGCTGGGTGAAGATCATTGCTGTTAACTCTTTTCCGATTGTGTCACCGGTTACGCGGAGTGGGCTGCCCATACACGGCCACCACGACGGTGCGGTCCAGGCTGTTGTCTGACCACACCCCGATGGCGGTGTTGGCGCAATCACGGATGATCGTCATGTCGTCGGGGTTGTAGTACCACTGGTTGACCAGTTCGAGGCTGCTGATGGACATCGCCGGGTTGATCGCCACCGTCTCGGCGGCTTTGCCGTTGAATCCGGCGGCGTTGGCACGGTCCTGCGGCGTCGATCCGTCGGATCCGATGTCATCGTTGATGTTTCGGTTGTTGATCATGTCTTCCGCGTGCCATTCGGCGGCCAGCGTCAGCGCGTTGTTCCGGATGACGTCGTTCGTGCAGCCGGCCTGGTGCTGCAGGGTATAGACAGCGGAGACGACGGCGCTGTTGAGCCGCTTGTTGTCGGCATGTGCAACGGGGCTGGCCAATGCTGCTGTGCCCGAAAGGAGTACCGCAATGGGTAACATGCGGCCGGCACGCCACCACTGGACGGTCATGTCATCCCTCCAATCACACGGGATCGAAATGCGAGACCATCCAATGGCCATTGACCTTGTCCAATGTCGTTCGGATGACGGGCTGAGTGTCGGTGGGAGCGCCCTCGCCAATGGTCACCGTTTGGTTGACGAACAACAGGACAACCGCGTGGTTTGCGGTCGTCGAAATGGGAGCCACTGCACTCACTTTCGCAACCGCAGTGATGTGCCTTTCTTTGGCGCCCGGAATCACGACTTCGCGGGTCAGCGCGGTGTAGGCGTCCTTAAAATCGCCGGTCAGCCGTTCCCGCGCCGCACCGAGGTCCTTTTCTACCGAGTCCGCCTTGTACGACAGCAGCGCGACCGTGTCTTCAGCGGCGGCACGCACCGATTCGGCGCGTGCCCGGGCAAGATCATCGGCTGCGCCGTCCACCCATTTGAAGTAACCCAACGCCAGTGCCAGCAGCATTGCGAATCCGGGCAACAGGCCAAAAGCGAGCACCCGAGACCAATTGATCCGGCGCCGCTCCCGCGTAGTCTCGGGCTTGTCATCGGCGGCCTTACCGGCCACCGATTCGCTAGTTTCCTCCGAATCTTGGGCGCTGCGCTCTAAGTCTCGCGCGTTGGCATCGATTACTTCCTCATCGCGAGTTGCGGTTTCGTCGAGTGTCGTCATGGCACGAACACCACGTTGGACACCTTGGCGTCGTCACCCACCGAGCGCACCTCGATTCGCATCCGCCATTCTCGCGGCGCCTCCTCTCCACCGGCGGTGCGTGATTTCACCGCGACGGCCACTAACACCTGCGCCGAATCGCTGCGCTGAGATTCCAGACCGGCATCGGTAACCGTGCCTTGTGATTTCGACTGCGCTGCCTTGACGACTTCGATGAACGGCTTGGACCGCTGCTCGAAATCGTCGCGAAACGCTCCGGTGGCCAATTCCAGGATCCGCTGAACGTCGGCGTCGACCTGGGTGTAGTCGATCGTCGTGAGGTCCACAGCGCCCTGACGAGCGGTCTGGATGAAAAGGTCGCGGCGGGCTTGGGCCTCGTGCTTTTCGTAGGCGCGGTAGCCGAGCCAGCCGGCCAATCCGGTCAGTGTCGCAACGATTAGGGTGCCCGCCACCAACGCCGATCCGGTGCGTGAGAGCGGCCGACGGGTGATCAGGTGCCGCCAGCGAGCGACGCGGTCTGTCGCTGGTTTGCCGTCGGTCTCGCGGGCGTCGTCGATGTTGGTGACGTCGTCTTCGGTTGTCTTTTCGACTGTTCCGTCGGTTTCGGGGTTATCGGGCTCGCCGGCCATGGTGCTCCTCACTCTGCCTCGGATTGGGTATATCGGACCGGGCCTGCTTACGGTGGCGGTACTAGGAGGGACTGCCAGTTCTTCGCACGCGGGTGCGCCAAGTCGGACTCCGTGTAGCGGTGCCCGTCGGGACCGATGTAATCGCCGGTCGCCGAGTCATAGGTCGCGACCGCGAGCGGCGGTGGCGACGGCACCGGCGGTGCGGTGCCCCGCGGTGGCGGCAATCGCGGATCTTGTCCTGGCGGATACATCGGAACGCCCTGCCCGCTGGTGGTGGCGTTCGGGTCGCCCTTCCAGTTGTAGCCGTCGTTGAGCGGCACGTAATCTTCGTCGCTTTCGCACAGCTCGACGGTGGGCGCACGCTTCCATGGCTTGGCCTCACACGGGATATTGCGCACCCCACGGACATTGAACTCCGAGTTTTGCGGCACACGGCAAAACAGGTCTGCCGCCGGGCGGTCCGGAGCGTCGACGCTGGCAGGCGAGCGGCGCTGGGTTGGCGGCAGATAGCCCGTTGTGCACGGCGGCGGCAGGTTGATGTTCAGGTTGAAGTCCAACTGGGCGCCCCGGTACTCCTGTTTGGTGTTGGAGCTCGGTACCACGATCGCCGCCATGGCCGCGATCCCTTGCGGCAACAGCACCAGTAATTGCTCGACATCGTGTCGGTAGACGACGGCGATATCACCGAGACTCACCAGGTTGGCGAACAGCACCGGCACCGCAGGTGCCACCCGATCGAATAGCGCGCGACCCTCTTCCAGCCCAGAAGCGCCTTGTGTCAGCAGGTCTCGCACGGCCGCATCCTGCGCCTTGAACTGCGCCATGATGGCTGCGGTTCGATCGGCCCAGGTAGCGATCGCCCCCGAAGTCTGGACCTGAGAGTTCAGCACCGGCGGAGACTGATCGATCAGGGTCGCGAGCGGGTCGACGGTCCGGCCTCCCGCGATGGCTAATGCCGTCGACCCGTCGACGATACGAGACAACTCGGGCCCGAGGCCGCCGACCGCCCGGTTGGTCTCGTCGATAACCGTATGCAGGTTATCGCGCGGAATCGCCTGCAGTGCACGGTTGGTCAGGTCCAACAGATGCCCGATGTCGACCGGCACATCGACGCGGCCGGCAGGAATGACGTCCCCGGCACGCAAGGGCCGGGACTGCACGCCGTCCTTCCCGGGCTGCGGAGTCAGTTCAATGTACTGCTCACCGATCGCCGAGCGGCTGTGCACCGAAGCTTGGACGTCAGAGGGCACCTTGACGCCCGATCTCATCGCGAGCACCGCACGCACTCCGGTGGCGGTGACATCGACCGACTTGACCTGGCCTACGTCGGTTCCCCGATAGGTGACAACCGATGTCTGATAGAGCCCGCCCGATTCGGGCAGGTCGACCGTGACGCTGTACTCCCCGATCCCAAACAGCGTCGCGGGCAGCTTCATAAAATTGAAAGCCATTGCGCCGCAGGAAAGTACCGTCACCAGCGTCAGTACCGACAACTGGATCCACGTCCGACGATTCAGGCGCAGCACTAATACCCCCCGAAGTGATATGGAAAGGTCAGCGGATTGCCCGCCGTCACCGGGCTCGGCTGCATCCCGATCGTGCGTCCCCACTGCAGCTCGAGCTGGGTAAGGTTTCCTTCCCACCGGGAGCCGGTGAAGATCCCCTGGTCTATTCGGCTCAGCGTCAGATCAACGACCAGAGTGAGGTTGGCGTAGTCGCCACGGAACCAATTCCTGGCGGTGGATGCCGGCCAAGGATAAGCCACCAACCCGTCCAGACCCCTGGTGAGCGAAGGCCCGGCATCGGCGAGTGACCTCAACACCGGCGCGATGTTGCGCAAGTTGTTCACCAGAGATTCCTTGCTCTGGTGGATGGTATCGGCCGCGATCGCGCTGAACTTGCCGAGTTGATCGACCGCATCGGCGATCTTGGTGCGCTCCTCGGCCAAGACCGACAGTGCTTTTGGCACAGTCGTCAACGCCTTGTCGACTGCGGCATCCCTCGCGGCAAATTGGCGCGCCAGGGAATTGAGGTTCTCCGCGGCCGCAATGATGTCGTCGGTCTGGGCATTGGTGCCGGCGATGAACTCGTCCAGCTGGTGCAGCAGGCTGCGCATGTCGTTTTCCCGGCCGGCGAATGCTTTGGCGACCGCTTGATTGATTTCCTGCAATTGCCCGATGCCGCCGCCATTGAGCAGGATCGACACTGACGCCAACGTCTGCTCGGTGGTCGGATACATGCTCGCGCGCGACAACGGGATGACCGACCCGTTGGTGAGTTGGCCGACGGGCGGCTCGTCCTTGGGCGCCGCGAGCTCGATATGCATCGAACCCAGCAGACTGGTCTGGCCGAGTTTCGCCGTCACATTCGCCGGCAGGTGCACATCGCCTTTGATCCGCATGGTGACCAGGGCGTGCCAGTCCTGCAACTCGATCTTCGTGACGTTGCCGACGTTGACGTCGTCGACCCGAACCCGGGTGTTTTCTTGAATCGTTACCACATCGGGCATTTGGGCCTGGATCGTGTAGGAGCCGGGTCCGCCGCCAGCGGTGCCGGGCAGGGTAAACGAATTCAAACCCTTGAATCCACACGCCGGAAGCGCGGTGATCGACAGGATGCCGACTGCGGCGGCGATCGCCCGTCTCACGATGGCCCTGTCGGAAGCATCAGGTTCTGCAGTACTTGGGTCGAATTCATCAGAGTGCCGGGCGGGGCCTCGACGGATTGGGCCGCCTCGGCAGGCGCGGGTTGCGGCTCGTCTGCCGGCGGCGCCGCGGGCGGTGGTTGAGGGGGTGTATAGCCGGGGCGAAGCCAGTCCTCGCTGTAGGTGATCTCGTTCGGCCTGGCCTGGGTTCCGACGAACGGGTTGATCCCGACCGGAATGTAGTTGTAAATGCGGTTTTTGATGATCGGGATGATGTATTGCAGGCAAAGCTTTGACACCCTGTCCAACCGGTACCGGGAGGCGGCTTCGATGGAGCTGCAGATCCACTGCGGGATGTCGGCGAAATTGTTCAACGCCATGATGCCGGTCATCGCGCTTTGCGCCGGCTGGTAGATGTTCAGGAAGTTCTGGAACACGGTCGGGGCGATATGCAGGATCTGTTTGATGTCACCGCGGCTGTCGTTGAGCGCGGTCGTGATGGAACTCAGCCGGTCTACCGTGACACCCATTGCCTCCCGGTTGTCGGCGAGGAATTCGCGCACATCGGTAAGGGCACCATCCAAGGCCTTCACCGCATCGGCGACTTCGTTAGGCGTGTTCGACAACACGGTGGTCACACTGGCCAGGTTGTGGTTGAACGAGGCCAGCAGATCGCTGCTGGAGTACAGCGCCGACACCAGCAGCTGCAGATTGCGCGCCGTGCTGAAGATGTCGTCAGCGTGGTCACCAAGCGCTGAAATCGCTTCGGACAGCTTGATGACCGTATCCCGAGCGGTGTCGCCCTGGCCGCGCAGGTTGTCGGCGGCCGAGTTGACGAATTCGCCGACCGAGTTCACGCCGCCCGGCGTCGTGGGCTGCAGCGCGTCGGTCAGCTTCTCTAGCTGCTTGCGGAAGTCGTCCCATTCGACGGGCACCGCGGTGCGACTCAGCGGAATCGATGCGCCGCGGCTCAACTTGGGGCCGCCGGAGTACGCCGGGACGAGTTGAATTGCCCGGGAAGTCACCAGTGACGGAGACAGGATCGCGGCGCGCGCATCGGCGGGGACCGGATACTGCTTATCGACGGAGAAGGTGACCTTCGAGCTGTTCGGCTGCGGCTCGATCTTGTCCACCACGCCGACTGCGACTCCGAGAATCCGTATCTCATCGCCCACAAACAGGCCGTTGGCCTCCGTGAAATACGCCGAGTAGGTGTCCTTCTCGACGTCATTCCAGAGCTTCCTGCCAACAAGGAAGGAAGCCACGGCCAACGTCACGACCAGCGTGAGCGCCGTCAGCGTTCGAAGGTTGCGTCGAGTCATGTTCACTGCCCCCCGGTTCCGGCGGGCGCGGAAGTCGGCTCAGCAGGTGGACCCGGCGCGGGTCCCGGCGAGGGAGGCTGAGACCACAACGGGACCGGTGCGTTCTCGGGGGGCACGGGTGGAGTGCCGGTCGGTGGGTCCACTGCCTCCGATGGCAGCTTTTGATCGGGATTCAAGAACCGGTCGTACATCCGCGCGTCAATCGTCGGCCCACTGATCTGGCCCGGAATCAGGTTAGCGACATAGGCTTTGAAAAACGGCCCGGAGCCTAGGCATTCACCAAACGACATTGCGTATCGTTTGAAGTTGGGCAGTGTTCGTTGCAGGTCCTCTTTGCGGTTGTAGAGAACCTCCAGCAGGCCATTGAGCTTGTCGAGGGCCGGCTTGAGTTGAGTGCGATTGTCGGCGACCAGGCCTGAGATCTGATGCGAAACCGCCGTGAGGTTGTTCATCAGCGCGTCGAGCGAATCCCGTTCGTCCAGTAGCGCTGCCAACAGAGCGTTGGAGTTCGCGACCAGGCCGGCGATCTGCTGGCTACGTCGGCCGAGGACCGCCGAAACTTTATTGGCGTTACCCAACAGGCTTCTTAGCTGCGCGTCGCGATTATTGAGCGTCTCCGAGAATCGGGCGACTCCTTGCAACGCAGGCCTGAGATCCGGCGGGGTTTCCTTGAAAGTGTTCGCCAATGTCGTTAGAGCCGAGGACAACTGGGCGGTGTCCAGACCGCTGATCGTGGTCGTGAGGTCGCCCAGCGCGTCGGGTAGGTCATAGGGCGAGTGGGTACGTTCCAGCGGAATGGTCCCCGTCAACCTGCCCTCGCCACGCGAGGTGAGTTCGAGCATCTTCGCGCCCAGTATCGTTTCCGTTTTGATCGTTGCTTCGGTACGGTCGCCCAGCTCGATGCTCTTGCGGATGGTGAAACCCACTCGGACCTTGGTGCCCTCCAGGTGGATCTCCGAAACCCTGCCGACGCCCATGCCGGAAACCCGCACCGAGTTACCTACTTTGATGCCACCGGCTTCCGAGAAGTAGGCCGAATAGTCGTTCGTATTCTTGATGAACGGCAGTCTGTTGTATTGGAAGGCGGCGACGACCACGCACGCCAGGACTACGGTACCGATCGCCCCTACCAAGACGGGATTGCGCTGGCCGAGTGGTTTCATTTTGAGTCGCGTCATTGCGGCGTGCACCGCCCGCTGGCCTGCCCGAAGAGCTTGACGAAGATCGGGTTGCCCCCCTTGCCGTTGAGCTTGAGCGACACTTCGCACATATAGAAGCCGAAATAGTCGCCATTGAGACCCTGTCGGGCCAGAACTTGGTAGATGTCGGGCAGGTCCTTGAGCAGTTTGTCGACATACTCTCGGTCCGAGAGCACCTGCGCGGACATGCGGTCGGTCTCGTGCACCACGTCCTTGATCGGCTGGCGCGCCTGGACCAGCAGATCGGTGACCGAGCCGGCAGCCGCATTGATATACGCCAGCCCGGTGGAGATGTCTTCCTTGCGCTTCGCCAGGCCGTCCACCAGTGCGGACAGCTTGTCCAAGCCGTCCGAGAACTCGTGGTCTCTAGCCGCGAAGGTGTGCAGCACGGTGTTCAGATTGGCGATCAGCTCGCCGATCAGCTCGCCGCGGCCGGCCAGGGTCGAGGTCAGTACTGAGGTTTGTGACAGCACCGACGCCAGGGTGCCGCCTTGCCCCTGGAAGATGCGCAGCAATTCACCGGACAAGGCGTTGACTTGGTCGGGATCCAGCGCTCGGAACAACGGTCGGAAGCCGCCGATCAGAGCATCGATGTCGAGGGCGGGCGATGTCCGCGCCAACGGGATAGTCGCCCCCGGAGGCAACCGGCGTGGTGCCCCGGGTCCCTCTTCGAGCGCGAGATACCGGTCCCCGATCAAGTTTTCGTAGCGGACCGCGGCTTTGGTGCCTTCGGCAAGCCGCACGCCTTTGTCGACCGCGAAGCCGACGGTGACCGTGCCGTCGCGATGCAGCGTCAGGTCACCGACCTTGCCGACTTCCACCCCGGCAATGCGCACGAAGTTGCCCGATTTCAGACCCGATATGTTGGTGAAGACCGCTGAATAGCCGGTGCGGTCCTCGAAGCGCAACTGCCCGAAAACCGCGATCAGCGTAAACGTGAAGACCAGGCAGACCGTCGTGAACAGCGCTACGCGGGCGAGGGTGCCGGATAGCTTTCTTCTCATGGTGG
>Ga0335070_10002223_pt1 | contig 22677 bp, 20 predicted proteins | sample Lox_Sample_13_FD_206722 | JGI IMG/M metagenome (GOLD analysis project Ga0335070, IMG submission 206722) | Soil microbial communities from Loxahatchee National Wildlife Refuge, Florida, United States - Lox_Sample_1.3 | ecosystem: Environmental > Terrestrial > Soil > Wetlands | place: USA...
CTCAGCCACGCGACCAGCGGCCCGGTGCGCAATCTGATGGGCTATCCCGGCGCGGTCATCGCCGACATGCTGCTGCAGACCGTCGGTATCGGCGTCGCCTTCATCGCACTGATGCTCGGCGGCTGGGGCTGGCGTCTGCTGCGTGCCCATCGCCTGCCGCTGTGGTGGCTGCGCATCGCCTCGCTGCCGGTGATGGTGCTGCTGGCGGCGATGGCGGTCTCGGTGCTGCCGGCGCCGTCCGGCTGGCCGCGTCCGCTCGACGCCAGCCTCGGCGGCGTCGTCGGCCAGCTCTTCCTCGGCGGGGTCACGCGGCTCGCTGCGAAATACGGCCTCGGGGCCCAGATCGTCGCCGCGCTGGCGGCGGCGATCGCCGCGGCTCTGCTGGTCTTCACGGCCGCGATCACGCGCGGCGAATGGCACGCCGTGGCGCGCTGCGGCGCGTTCCTGGCGCGCCACGCCTGGGCCGGGATCCGGGTGTTGGCCGCATGGCGGCCGCGGTTCGGCGACCCCGCGCGCCAGCGCGCCCAGACCCGCGAAGCGGCGCGGCGCGAACGGCTTGAGCCGTCGCTCGACGGTGAGCCGCGGCCGGAGATCGAGGACGAGCCTGAGGTCGAACGTGTCCGCCCGGCGGCGGCCGAACTGGTGGCGCCGCGCGCGGCCGAAGCCGCGCCGAAGAAGCCGCCGAAGAAGCAGGCCAGCCTGGATCTCGCGGCGCGCGGCGGACATCGCCTGCCGTCGCTCGACGTGCTGGCAATGCCGAAGTCGTCCGGCGTCGCCAAGATCGACGAGGAGGCGCTGGCCCAGAACGCGCGCCTGCTCGAATCGGTGCTCGACGACTTCGGCGTCAAAGGCCAGATCGTCAAGGTGCGGCCGGGCCCGGTGGTGACTCTGTACGAGCTCGAGCCCGCGCCCGGCACCAAGACCAGCCGCGTCATCGGCCTGTCGGACGACATCGCGCGCTCGATGAGTGCGGTTTCGGTGCGCGTCGCCGTGGTTCCGGGGCGGAACGTGATCGGCATCGAGCTCCCCAACATCGCGCGCGAGACGGTCTATTTCCGCGAGCTCCTCGCCGAGGACATCGCCGATCGCAACGGACAAGCCTTGTCGCTGGCGCTCGGCAAGGACATCGGCGGCACGCCGATGGTGGTCGACCTCGCGCGCATGCCGCATCTGCTCATCGCCGGCACCACCGGCTCGGGCAAGTCGGTCGCGATCAATACCATGATCCTGTCGCTCCTCTATCGGCTGTCGCCGGCCGACTGCCGCTTCATCATGGTCGACCCGAAGATGCTCGAGCTGTCGGTCTACGACGGCATCCCGCATCTGTTGTCGCCGGTCGTGACCGATCCGAAAAAGGCCGTGGTCGCGCTCAAATGGGCGGTGCGCGAGATGGAGACACGCTATCGCGCGATGTCGAAGCTCGGCGTCCGCAACATCGCCGGCTACAACGCGCGCATCGCCGAGGCGAAACGCAAGGGCGAGACGCTGACCCGCAAGGTACAGACCGGCTTCGACGAGGCCGGCAAGCCGATCTTCGAGGAGCAGCCGCTCGACATGGTGCCGCTGCCGTTCATCGTGGTCGTCGTCGACGAGATGGCCGACCTGATGCTGGTCGCCGGCAAGGACGTCGAATGGGCGATCCAGCGCCTGGCGCAGATGGCGCGCGCCGCCGGCATCCACCTGCTGATGGCGACGCAGCGCCCGTCGGTCGACGTCATCACCGGCACGATCAAGGCGAACTTCCCGACCCGCATCTCGTTCCAGGTGACGTCCAAGATCGACAGCCGCACCATTCTCGGCGAACAGGGTGCGGAGCAGCTGCTCGGCCAGGGCGACATGCTCTACATGGCCGGCGGCGGCCGCATCACCCGCGTGCACGGTCCGTTCGTCTCCGACCGCGAGGTCGAGGCCGTCGTCAAGTTCCTCAAGGATCAGGGCGCTCCGGAATACGTCGAGGACGTCACGGAGGAAGAAGACGAGGGCGCGGCGATGGCGCTCGGCGGCGGCGAAGGCGGCGGCTCGGGCGACGCACTCTACGACCAGGCGGTGGCGCTCGTCGCCCGCGAGCGCAAATGCTCGACCAGCTTCATCCAGCGCCACCTGCAGATCGGCTACAACCGCGCCGCGCGCATCGTCGAGCGGATGGAGGCGGAAGGCGTCGTCAGCGCGGCCAACCACGTCGGCAAACGCGAGGTCCTGGCGCCGAAGGGCGATTACGCTGCGTGATGCCGCGCCGGACGGACCCCCGCTTGCCCGCCGGGGAGGGAGCGCCTATATCTCCCCCGCGGGCCCGATGTCGCACTCTCTTCTCAACCGCCGCCACGTCCTGATCGCCGGCAGCACGCTTGCCGCCGCCGCCCTGCTCGGCATTCGCCCGGCCTCGGCCGACGTGCCGCGCCGGCAACTCTCGTCCGCCGATCAGTCGGACGTGAAGCGCGTCGAAGACTATCTGAACGGCATGAAGACGCTGCGGGCCCGCTTCCTGCAGATCGACAATCGCGGCGGCACCGCCGAAGGCAAGCTGTTCATCTCGCGGCCGGGCAAGCTGCGCGTCGACTACGACCCCCCCAATCCGAACCTGCTCATCGCCAACAACAGCCTGCTCATCCACTACGACCGCGATCTCAAGGCACCGGCCTACCTGCCCCTCAACTCGACGCCGGCCGGACTCTTGGTCCGCGATCATCTGACTCTGGGCGGCGACGTGACGGTCACGAATGTCGAGCACGGCCCGGCCGTGCTGCGGCTCACGGTGACGCAGACCTCCGACCCGCGCGCCGGCCAGGTGACCTTCGTCTTTGGCGAGCGCCCGTTCGTGCTGAACAGCTGGCAGGTCACCGACGCGCAGGGTGCGGTGACACGGGTCACGCTCTACGACGTCGAGTCCGGCGTCACCCTCGATCCCAAACTGTTCGAGTTCCGCGATCCGGCGACGTTCGGCGAAAGCGGGACCCGCTGACGCGGCGATGACGGCGCCTTCAGTCCCGCTGATCGGCGTCACCGCCTGCATCCGCTCCTTGGGGCGGGTCTCGGGACATACCGTCAGCGAGAAATACGTCCGCGCGGTGGTCGACGGCCTCGGCGGCGTCCCCGTCATCATTCCGGCGCTCGGCTCGGAGAGCGACGCCGCGGCGCTGCTCGCCCGCGTCGACGGCCTGCTCTTGACCGGAAGCCCGTCGAACGTCGAGCCGCATCACTACGGCGGCGAACCGTCCCGGGCCGGCACGCTCCACGACGCGCAGCGCGATGCGACGACCTTGCCGATGATCCGCCGTGCCGTCGCGATGGGCGTTCCCATCCTGGCATTGTGCCGCGGCCATCAGGAACTCAACGTCGCGCTCGGCGGCACGCTCCACCAGAACGTCCACGAGCTGCCGGGAAAGCGCGACCACCGGGCACCGCGCGACCAGCCGAACGAGATCCGCTACGGCCCGGCGCACGCGGTGACGCTGCAGCGCGGCGGATTGCTCGCCCAGCTCACCGGCCACAGCGAGGTGGTCGTCAACTCGCTGCACGCGCAGGCGATCGACCGTCCCGCACCCGGACTCGCGGTCGAAGCCGTTTCGAGCGACGACGTCATCGAGGCGGTGCGCCTTACCGGCGGTCCCGGGTTCGGCCTCGGCGTGCAGTGGCATCCCGAATGGAGCATCGCCAGCAATCCGTTTTCCGCCGCGATCTTCGCCGCGATGGCGGCGGCGGCGAGGGACTACGCGGCGGGCAAGCGGTGACCGTTTGCGGACGTTCCGTTCCATTCCATCCGCGACGGCGGAGCTGATTGAGATTCCGAGCGAGGACGGGCTGGTTCTGAACCTCTACCGGCTCGCCGGCGGTCACGATCGTCCGGCCGTGCTGTTCGGCCATGCTTGCGGATTCGCCGCCGGATCCTACCTGCCGCTGCTCGCGCGCCTGACCGCCGTCGCCGATGTTTTCGCCTTCGATGCGCGCGGTCATGGCGGCAGCGACGCGCCGAGCGGCGACCTCTCGATCTATAGCCCGAGCCACTATGCGCGCGACTTGGCGCGTATCGCCCAGGCCGTCGCCGAACGCAAGGATGGCGCGGCGATGTTCTATGTCGGGCATTCGCTCGGCGCCGCGGCCGTGCTGCGGCTCGGTTCCTTCCACACGGCGGAATTCGGCCGTATTCCCTGGCGCGCGTTGCTGCTGTTCGAGCCGCCGATCTTTCCGCCGCCGGAGCATCCGTATTACGCCGAAAGCCAGGCCGAGGACCGGCAGCTGGTCGAGCGGACACGGAACCGCCGCGCGCATTGGCCGAGCGCGGCGGCGTTTGCGGCGGCACTGGCGGGACGCGGCGTTTTCAAACATGTCGGCGCTGAGTTTCTGCGCGCGCACGCGGCGGCGGGGTTGCGGCCGGACGCGAAGGGCAGCGGTTACGACTTGTGCTGCCCGCCCGCCGTCGAGGCGCGGACATTTCAGGCGTTCAACGAGCCCTCCGCCTTCGACGCACTCTCCCGCTTTCCCGCCGGCCTGCCATTGCACCTGATCGGCGGCGATGCCGCGGGCCCGCGGCGAAGTTGGGTAACGCTGATGGCGCCGGAAATCGCCGCGCGGCTCGGCTGCGGCTCCGCATCACGCCGCTTCACCGCGCTGCCCGGCCGCGGCCATCTCATGGTCCAGGAAGACCCGGAAATGACACAGCGGCTTGTCCACAACCTCATTTCAAGCTTCTGATATTCAATATCAAATTCATTTGAAGCGGCGACGGTCGCGGCGTCTTGCTTTCGGCGGCAGCGGTCCCCATATCCCCTTCAGAAGCGGCCGCGGTTTCTTCCGGCCGTTCGAGGGTGGCTCCCCTGACACCCTCGAGCTCTTGACGAGAGAGCTTCGAGCGCCCGGTCCTCCCCCCCGACCGGGCGCTTTTATTTTGGGCGCAATCCTCTCCGGCCAGCCAGTCCGCGCTTGACGATCCGCCGCGCGCAACGGGAAATTTGCCCGTTCTCATTTACGGCCACGCCAAGCCCATGAAGTCCCCGCGTCTCGCGAAGCCGTCCGGCCCGCCGCGCCCTGTCAAACAGAACGCGGCAGCGATCAAAGTCGCGCTTCACCGCAACAATGCACCCGGCGCCCCGCTGCTGCCGACGGCGCCCTATGCCGTCAGAACCGTCCCGCCCGCGCCGCCGGGCGCGATCCGCATCGCGACCTGGAACATCAACTCCGTGCGCCTGCGTTGGCGACTGCTCAAGAAGCTCGCCGCAACCGCGGCACCCGACATCATTTGCCTGCAGGAAACCAAAACGCCCGACGAACATTTTCCGGCGAAGCGCCTCGCCGCCCTCGGCTACGAGCATCAGGCGGTTTGCGGCATGAAGGGTTACAACGGGGTGGCGATTCTCTCGCGCCGGCCGTTACACGCCAGCATGCCGCGCGAATGGTGCGGCCGGACGGACTGCCGGCACATCCTTGCGGCGTTCGACATCGCCGGTCAGCGCGTCGAGTTGCACAACGTCTACGTCCCGGCCGGCGGCGATATCCCCGATCCGAAGGTCAACCCCAAGTTCGATCACAAGCTGCAGTTCCTGCGCGAACAGGTCGCCTGGTGGGACGCTCAACCGCAGAGCGGCACCCGTATCCTGGTCGGCGACCTGAACGTGGCGCCGTACCAGACCGACGTCTGGTCGCACAAGCAACTGCTGAAGATCGTGAGCCACACGCCGGTGGAAACCGAACTGCTCGGCCGGCTTCTGAGCGCCCACGATTGGACCGATGCGGCGCGTCATCTCGTGCCGGAGCCGACCCACATGTACACGTGGTGGAGCTACCGCAACCGCGACTGGAAGGCGTCGGATCGCGGCCGGCGGCTTGACCATGTCTGGGTGACACGCGAGCTGAAGCCGCTGTTGGCCGGGGTCCATATTCTCAAAGGTGCGCGCGACTGGCGGCAGCCGTCCGACCACGTCCCGGTGATCGTCGACATCAAGCCGTAACGCGATTCAAGCCTTCGCCGGCTTGCGATAGAGGAAATATCGCCCGACCGGGATGCCGTGCGGCAGACGCTCGCTCAGCCAGCCGTGGGAATTGGGCTGCATGTTCTGGTCGGAAACGACGAGACCGCCCGGCGACAACAGCGCGTTGATCGGATCGGCCAATGCCCGCGCCTGCGTGCGCGACGCCTCCTCGTCGCCGGATCCGGTGTCGGCATGGACCAGCGCCACGACCGGCCCCAGCCGCTCGGCGAGGCGCGGGAGCGTGTCGCGGAACTCGCCGAGGATCAGATGCTCGGCATCGGGAGTGCAGGCGGGATGAGCCGCCAGTTGGCGGTCGAGCGCGAAGATGCCGCGCGAGCCGCCGAATTTGGCACGGAGATGGTCGTAGGTTCGACCGTTGCCGAGACCGAGCTCGACCACCGGCCCCGGCAGGTCGCGCACCGCCTCCGCCGCCCAGTCGAGACAGGCACGCTGCGCCTCGAGGCGCCGTATGAAGCTATCGAGCCGGCTCACGCGCGATCAACGCTCGTCGATGTCTATCGGGACATCGACCGGCCCGGCGAACGCGAACACCAAGGTCAGCGGGAATGTCCCGCCTTTGATCAATGGCTTGGTCAAGCCGTCGAGTTCGACATGGACGCGACCGGGCCGCATGGTGACCGGCCGCCGCGGCCGCACCTCGAGGTAAGCGACCTGTTCGACCACGCCGTTCTGGGGATCGTCCTCGATGAAGCGCGCGCTCTTCGCCACCGGGCTACGCGCGCTGAGCAACCGTTCGCTGTCGGAACCGCGATTCTCGATGATCATGTACACTTTCGCGACCGTCGCGCCCTCCTTGGTCGGCGGCGTCCACGCATCCGAGATCGCAAGCTGACCCCAATAGAACGGGCGGGCGAGAGCCGGCACCCCGGTCAGGGCGGCCCCCGCAAGCAGCGCCCACTGCGCCACCTGCCGGCGGCTGAGTTCCATGGCGCGTCCTCCGTGATGGCGACCGCCTCGCGCTGTTGTTGTCGCGGATGGCCGGTCGCCTTGGGCATCCTAGACCCCAGCCGCCGGCCCTGCAATTCCAACCCGCGGCTTTCGAGCGATGAGGCGGTAGCAAAATCGTGTGGTTTCAACAATTTAACTAAAGATTTATGCGGTATAATGGCGCCGTCATAATTGTCAAGGAATCTTGTCTTTTGACCGCTTTTGCGTCTGTGGCATAGTCGCCCGCTCAGGGGGAGAAACCGAGGGAGACAACCCTTGGCTAATATTCGCGAAGCGCGGGCAGGTCGACCTGCCGGGGGACCGCGTGTCCTCATCTATAGCCACGATACGATGGGCCTCGGCCATCTGCGCCGATGCCGGGCCATCGCGCATGCGCTGGTCGAGCGCGACAAGGACCTCTCGGTCCTGATCCTGTCCGGATCGCCCATCATCGGCAGTTTCGATTTCAAGGCGCGGGTCGATTTCGTCCGCATGCCGGGCGTGATCAAGCTGCGCAACGGCGAGTATACCTCGCTCAACCTGCACATCGACATCACCGAGACGCTCAAGATCCGCGCCTCGATCATCCGGCACACCGCCGAAGCCTTCAAACCCGACCTCTTCCTGGTCGACAAGGAGCCGCTCGGCTTGCGCGGCGAGGTGGCCGCAACCCTCCACATGCTGAAGGCCAAGGGCGTGCCGCTGGTGCTCGGCCTGCGGGACGTGATGGACGATCCCGTACTGCTGGAGCCCGAATGGCGCCGCAAGAAGGCCCTGCCGGCGCTGCGCGACTACTATGACGACATCTGGGTCTACGGCCTGCCGCAGATGTGCGATCCACTGGCCGGCCTGTCGCTGCCGCGTCATGTGCAGCGGAAGATCAGCTTCACGGGGTATCTGCGCCGCTTCGAGCCGCCGGCGGTCGCGCGCAGCTCGTTCCCGGCGCTGCCGGACCAGCCCTATATTCTCGTCACCACCGGCGGCGGTGGCGACGGTGAGGCGCTGATCGACTGGGTCCTGCGCGGCTACGAATACGACGCGAACCTGCCGCGGGCGCTCCTGGTGCTGGGCCCCTTCATGCAGCCCGAGCTCCAGTCCGATTTTCTGCGTCGCGCGGCGCGGCTTCAAAACGTCGAGGCGATCACCTTCGATGCGCATCTCGAGCTGCTGATGGCGCGCGCCGAAGGCGTCGTCGCCATGGGCGGCTACAACACGTTCTGCGAAATCCTGTCCTTCGATCAGCGCGCCGTCATCGTGCCGCGCACCGCACCCCGGCTGGAGCAGTTCATCCGCGCCCGCCAGGCACAGGAGTTCGGCCTGTGCAGCATGCTGGTCGACGACGGCGCCCGCGATGCGGCGCAGATGGCCGCGGCGCTGCGCCATCTGCCCGAGCAACGGCGGCCGTCGGAGGTCGTGGTGCCTGGGCTGCTCGACGGCATGGACAACGTCCATCGTCTGGCACGCCGCTGGCTCGACCGCCCCGAAACGACGCGCAAGCTCATGCCGTCGCGCCGGCTGACGGTCGTGACGAACCAGCGCGCCGCCGGCGACTAAGAGCCGGGCAAACCCGGCTTGGGGGCCTGGCATGGGCGGGGCGCGGAATGCGCCCGGCGCCGCGCGCCGCAATCCGCGCTTCGACCGCGCCGCATCGCACCTGGCATGCCGGACTTTTACTCGCCCGGTACGGTATAAACACCGCAGCGAAAATGGCCGACAGTCTCCCCTATTCCGAACCTTCCGGCCCGCGTCCGGCCGTGGCCGTGGTTCTCAAAGGCTGGCCGCGGCTTTCCGAGACATTCATCGCGCAGGAGATACGCGGGCTCGAGCAGCGCGGATTCCGCCTGCGCTTGTACTCCTTGCGCCATCCCACCGACCGCCACGTCCATGCCGTCAATGCCGCGGTGACGGCGCCGGTGAGCTATCTGCCCGAATACCTGTACCAGGAGCCGCTGCGCGTTCTCCGCGGCTGGCGGCAGGCGCGCCGGTTGCCGGGTTATCGCGCCGCCCGGGATCTATGGCTGCAGGATCTGCGCCGCGATCCGACGCCGAACCGCGTCCGCCGCTTCGGCCAGGCGCTGGTGCTCGCGGCGGAGCTGCCGCCCGCGATCGCGCATCTCTACGCACATTTCCTCCACACACCCGCCTCCGTCGCGCGCTACACGGCAACGATGCGCGGGCTGTCCTGGAGCGTCTCCGCCCACGCCAAGGACATCTGGACGATCCCGGATTGGGAGAAGGCCGAAAAGCTGAGCGCGGCGTCCTGGGCGGTAACCTGCACGACGGCCGGCCGCGATCACCTGCAAGCCCTCGCCAACGGTACGACGGTCGAGCTCGTCCACCACGGCATCGACGTCACGCGCTTTCCGGCCGCAGCGCCGCGCGCCCAGCGCGACGGCCACGACGCACGAGACCCCGTCCGGCTGCTCTCGGTCGGCCGTGCGGTTCCCAAGAAAGGTTTCGCTGACCTGCTCGCGGCGCTGGCGTTGCTGCCGTGCGATCTGCAATGGCAGCTGGTGCATATCGGCGGCGGTCCGCTCTTGCCCGAGCTCAAGCGCCAGGCCGAGCACCTCGGCATTGCCGCGCGCGTCGAATGGCGCGGCGCGCGGCCCGAAGCCGACGTGCGCGCGGCCTATCAAGCCGCCGACTTGTTCGTCCTCGCCAGCCGCGTTACCGCGGACGGCGACCGCGACGGCATTCCCAATGTCGTCGCCGAGGCGATGAGCCAGGGTCTCGCCGTCGTCGCGACGACGTGCGGCAGCATCCCCGAGCTCGTCGTCCCGAGCGAGACCGGGCTCATGGTCGAGCCCGGCGATGCCGGCGCCCTGGCGGCGGCGATCGCGGTGCTGATCGGCGCGCCGGAGCGCCGCGCCGCGATGGGCGCCGCCGGTGCCGCGCGCGTCTGGCGCGACTTTCCCGCCAGCCGCGGTCTCGATCGGATCGCGGCTCTTCTTGCTCCTGCGGTCGCATGCGAGTCGCCTTCTACGCGCCGCTGAAACCGCCGGATCACCCGGTCCCATCGGGCGACCGTCGCGTGGCGCGACAGCTCATGGCGGCGTTGACGGCGGCCGGGCACGAGGTCGAGCTCGCGGCGCGCCTGCGCAGTTTCGACGCCGCCGGGGACGGCGAGCGGCAGGCCCGCCTTGCCGGCGTCGGCGGCCGGCTCGCCCACCGCTACATCCACCGGCTCTACGACCGCCCCTTCGCGGAGCGGCCGCAGGCGTGGATGACCTATCACCTGTACTACAAGGCGCCGGATTGGATCGGGCCGCGCGTCGCCACGAAGCTCGGGATTCCCTACGTCGTCGTCGAAGCGTCCGTCGCCGAGAAGCGCGCCGGCGGTCCATGGAGCCTCGGCCATGAAGCGACCATCGCCGCCCTCGCACGCGCCGCGGCGATCATATCGCTGAACCACGCCGACGAGGCCGGCGTCGCGCCGCATGTGGCAAGCGCCGAACGCCTGCATCGGCTGAAGCCGTTTCTCGACATCGCTCCGTACGCGGCCGCCGCAGCCGCGCGCGACCGCCATCGCGCGGCGACAGCACAGCGCTTCGGTCTCGACGCCGATCGCCCTTGGCTGCTCGCGGTCGGGATGATGAGGCCCGGCGACAAGCTCGAATCCTACAAGGTCCTCGCCGAAAGCCTCGGCCGGCTGCGTGCCACGCGCTGGTCGCTCCTGATCGTCGGCGATGGATCGGCCCGTGATGACGTGCGCTGCGCCTTTGCCGGCTTGGGCGACCGCATCGTCTATGCCGGTGCTCTGGCGGAATCGGCCTTGCCGGCGATCTATGCCGCCGCCGACATTTATGTCTGGCCGGCCGTCAACGAGGCGTTCGGCATGGCCATCCTCGAAGCGCAGGCGGCGGGGCTGCCCGTGATCGCCGGCGACAGCGGCGGCGTCGCCGGGATCGTCGCCGACGGCGTCACCGGACGGCTTGTCCCACCGCGCGATGCCGGCGCTCTGGCCGCCGCCTTGGACCCGCTCCTCGCGGACGGGGCGCTCACGCGGCGCATGGCACTGGCCGCTCTCGACAAAGTCGCGGCCGAGCACGACCTCGGCGCAGCCGCGCGGCAGATCGACGCCATCCTGCGCGCCGTGTCGCCGACCATGGCACGCACGTGACCGTCCTCGCCCTGCTCCGCCATGCTCCGACCGATTGGAACAAGGCGCGGCGCCTGCAGGGCCGCGCCGACATTCCGATCTCGGATACGAGCCGCAGCGAGCTGGCCCGCCGGCGTCTGCCGCAGTCGGTCGGCGAACTTCGCACATTGTCGTCGCCGCTCCGCCGCTGCCTCGAGACCGCGGCCTTGCTGTCGCTCGAGCCGGCCGTCGAGCCGCGGCTCGTGGAGATGGATTGGGGCCGTTACGAAGGCCACACCCTGCGGGACCTGCACGCCAGATTCGGCTTCGACCTCGCGGCAAACGAGGCGCGCGGCCTCGATTTCCGGCCCCCGGACGGCGAGAGCCCGCGCGACGTGCAGACGCGAATCGAGCCGCTGCTGGCGGAGATCGCCGCCGCGGCGCGGCCGACGCTTGCCGTCACCCACCGCGGCGTCATCCGCGCCGTCTATGCGCGCGCCATCGGCTGGGACATGAAGAGCAAGCCGCCGCACGAAGTGGATCTCTACGCCCTGCAGATCTTCCGGCTGGCGCCGGACGGCACGCCGGTCGTGGAGCGGCTCAACGTGGCGCTGGAGATACGATGAGCGGGCGCGTGTTCATCCACGTGCAGCATTTGCTCGGCACCGGGCACGCGCGGCGGGCGGCCGCGATCGCCGCGGCGCTCGCCGAGGCGGGATTCGCGGTCGAGATGGCGTCGGGCGGGCCGCCGATTCCCGGGCTCGCCGCCGGAGGCGCGCGCCTGATCCAATTGCCGGCGCTGCGGGCGCGCGATGCCGGCTTCAAAACGCTGGTCGACGGCACTGGCCGACCGGTGGATGACGCGTGGTGCGGCGCCCGCCGTGACCAGCTGCTCGCGCATGTCCGGCGCTTTCAGCCGGACGTGGTGATCACCGAGCTGTTTCCGTTTGGACGCCGGCTGATCGAGTTCGAGCTCGTGCCGCTGGTCGAGAGCGTGCGCATGCAGCGGCCGCGGCCGCTGATCCTTGCGTCGTTGCGCGACATCCTGGTGGCGCCGCGCAGTCCGGCGAAAGCCGCAGAGGCGATCCGGCGCGTCGAAGCGTGGTACGACGCGGTCATCGTCCACGGCGATCCGTCGTTGATCGATCTGCCGGCGAGCTATCCCGCCGCGCAGGCGGTGGCGGCGAAGACCTATTACACCGGTTACATCGCCTCACAGCCCGGACCCGAGGCGCCGCCGGGTGTCGGCACCGGCGAGATCGTCGTGTCCGCGGGCGGGGGTGCGGTCGGTGCAGCCCTGTTCGACGCAGCGCTCGCGGCGCGGCGCAACGGGTTTGCCGCAGATCGTACGTGGCGGTTGCTCCTGGGCGGCGATCTTCCGGCGGGAGCACGGGAGCGATTGACCGCCCAGGCCGATGCGACGCTGATCGTTGAACCGGCGCGCCGGGACTTCGTCAGTCTGCTTGGCCGATGCCATGTTTCGGTCTCACAGGCCGGCTACAATACGGCCATGGACATCATCCAGGCCAACGCGCGCGCGGTGCTGGTGCCGTTCGCGACGGACGGCGAGACCGAGCAGACCCAGCGGGCGGCCGCCTTCGCCGCCCGCGGCTGGGCGGAAGTGGTCGCGGAGGGCGAGCTCGATGCGACGCACCTCGCGGCCGCGATCGCCGCCGCCGCGGCGCGCCCGCCCGCCCGCCGCACCCTGAACTGCGACGGCGAGCGCCAGACGGTTCGTCGCGTGACGGAGCTCCTGGAGCGGCACAGGGCTTCACGATGACCGGCTGGAGCGATCTCGAGGCCGAGCTCGACAGCTGGGCCGCGGTCGACCGCGTGGCCGAGTTCTGGTGGCGCGACGACGATGCCGTCAGCGCCACGACGGCGCTCGACCGGCTGCTCGCCTTGCAGCGGCACGCCGGCGTCGCCATCGCCCTCGCCGTGATTCCCGCGCGCGCCGACGAAGGTCTGGCGCGCCGGCTGTCGGGTGAACGCGATGTCGTCGTCTTTCAGCACGGTTGGTCCCACGCCAATCATGCGCCGGCGGGTCAGCCGAAGGCGGAGCTCGGGCCACATCGCCTACCGGCGTACGTGCTGGGCGAGCTCAATCGCGGCGCTATGGCGCTCGATCGGCTGTTCGGACCGACCTGGCCGAAAGTATTGGTGCCGCCGCACAACCGCATCGCCCTTCCCGTGGCCAACGGCTTAGCCGCGGCCGGCTATGTCGGCCTGTCGATCGACAGGCCACGCACCACTTCAAACATTCCCTTGGCCCGGGTTAACGTCCATATCGACATCATGGAATGGAGCAAGACCCGCGCTTTCCTCGGCGACAGCTTGTGCCTCGACCAGGCGATTGCGCATTTGCGCGCCAAGCGGACGGGCGGCGCCGATGCGGCCGAACCGACGGGTTTTTTGACCCATCATCTCGCCCACGACGAGCCGGCCTGGGGGTTTGCGGAGGCGTTCCTCACGCGCACGGTGGCGCACCGGGCGGTACGGTGGCGCGAACCGCGCCAACTTTTCGCCGCCGAATCGGCCCGACAGTGACTGAATTTTACTATCCATTCAGTACCTTACGGGCGGACTACATCCGCGCCACCGTCGGCCTCGCGCTGACTCTCGGGCCCGCGGCGGCAATTCCACTGGGTTCGCCGGCAGATTATGTGCTGCTGCCCGCGGCGGCGCTGTTCGCGGCTTTCGCCTGGCGCACCGGCTGCCGCCACCGCTGCCGCGTCCACCTAAGTAATGCCCGTATATCGATTTTTTGCCCCCGGCAGGTTAGCTTGGACTGGCAGCGGATCCGCACCGTCAAGCTCAGTTATTTTTCGACGCGACCGGACCGCTCGGGGGGATGGATGCAGTTGACGCTCCAGGGAGAGGGAGACGATCCACAGCGCCAGGGGCGCTCGCGGACCATTCGCCTTGATTCCGGCCTCGACGGTTTCACCGAGGTCGCCCGCCGCGCGGCGGCGGCCGTCGATGCCAACGCGCTGCCGGTCAGCGCGACAACCCACGCGAACTTCCAGGCCCTCGGCCTCGACATTGCCGAGGGCCGCGACCGCGGCGAAGCCGGCGCTTTGCGACGGGAACCCGGATGACCGATCTGCTCACCGTCCGCGACCTCGCGATCGAGTTCAAGATCCACGACAGCATCGTCCGTGCCGTCGACGGCGTCAGCTTCCGCATCCGGCCCGGGTCGACCGTGGCACTCGTCGGCGAGTCGGGCTCGGGAAAATCCGTCATCAGCCAGGCGATCATGGGCATCCTGCCGCGCGTCGGGCACATCGGCGGCGGGCAGATTCTGTTCAACGACCCGCGCGACAAAAGCGTCGTCGACATCGCCAAGCTCAATCCGGACGGCGATGCGATGCGTGCGATCCGCGGCGGCCGCATCTCGATCATCTTCCAGGAGCCGATGACCTCGCTGTCGCCGTTGCACACCATCGGCAACCAGATCTGCGAGGCCCTCCATCTGCACCGGCGGATGGACAAGAAGGAGGGCGAGGAAGTCGCCGCCGACATGCTGAACAAGGTCGGCTTCAAGGATCCGAAGCGGGCGCTGTCGATCTATCCGTTCGAGCTGTCAGGCGGCCTGCGCCAGCGGGCGATGATCGCCATGGCCCTGGTGTGCCGGCCGGCGCTGCTGATCGCCGACGAGCCGACGACCGCCCTCGATGTGACGATCCAGGCGCAGATCCTCAAGCTGTTGATGGACCTGCAGCAAGAGTTCGGCATGGCCATCCTGATGATCACCCACGACCTCGGTGTGGTGGCGAACACCGCCGAAGAAGTGGTCGTGATGTACCACGGCAAGGTGATGGAATCGGGAACGCGCGACGATGTCTTCCGCGACCCGCGCCACGCCTATCTCAAGGCCCTCCTGCACGCGGTGCCGCGGTTCAACATGGCCCCCGGCGAGCGGCTGGTGCCGCTGCGCGAGATCAAATACGCGCCCGAGGCCCTGGCGCATGCACGGGTCCCCTGGCCCGAACGCGCCGACGCGGCGGGGCCGCTCCTCGCCGTCCACCACGTGAGCAAGCGGTTCTCGGTGCGGAAATCCGGCTGGTTCGGCCGCGGCAACACGACATCGGTCCTCGCGGTCGACGACGTCAGTTTCGAGGTCCGGCGCGGCGACTGCCTCGGCCTGGTCGGCGAATCCGGCTGCGGCAAGACCACCTTGTCCAAGATGCTGCTGCGCGCCGTCCTCGCCGACACCGGCAAGGTGCTGTTCAACGACCGCGGCACGGTGCGGAACGTGTTGGAGCTGCCGGCCGAAGCGCTGACGGAGTTCCGCCGCCGGGTGCAGTTCGTGTTCCAGGATCCGTTCAGCTCGCTCAACCCGCGCATGACGGTGTTCGACATCATCAGCGAGCCGCTGATCATCCATCGCATCGGCAACGCCGAAACCCGGGCGGAACGGGTGCGCGAGCTGATGCGTCTGGTCGGACTCGACGTGCGCTTCCTCAACCGCTATCCGCACAGCTTCTCGGGCGGGCAGCGGCAGCGGATCGGCATCGCGCGCGCGCTGGCACTCCAGCCGGAGCTGCTGCTGCTCGACGAACCGGTATCGGCGCTCGACGTTTCGATCCAGGCGCAGATTCTGAACCTGCTGAAGGATCTCAAGAAAGAGCTCGGCCTCACCTATATCTTCATCTCGCACAATCTCGCGGTGGTCGACTACATCGCCGACCGCATCGCCGTCATGTGCGCCGGACGCCTGGTGGAGCTGGCGCCGCGCGAAGCCCTGTTCCGCCGCCCGGTGCACCCGTATACGCGCGCCCTCCTCGCGGCGGTGCCCGAACCGAACCCGGACCGGCGGCTCGATCTGACCGCACTGATGGAAGGCCGGGCGTCGGTGCCGGCCGCATGGCCGCCGCCGTTCACCATCGATGGCCGCACGCAGGCTGCCTTCCTCGATCTCGGGGGCGGCCATTTCGTCCGCGCGGCGGCCACGGCAACCGCCCAGGACCTTCTCCGCAGCGCAGAACAGGTGCCGGCATGATTCGTCTTCTCTTCATCGCCGCCATGCTGTTTGCCGCTTTGCCGGTGCACGCGCAGCAGCGGCAGCGTCTGCTCGAAACGCCGAGCCTGGCGGCCGAGATCGATGCCGGGCGGCTGCCGCGGATCCGCGAGCGCGTCCCCGAGGAGCCGTTCATCAGCAGCTTTTCGACCCCCGGTGCCGTCATCGGCAAGCACGGCGGCGAGCTTCACATGCTGATCGGCCGCGCCCAGGACATCCGGATGATGGTCGTGTACGGCTATGCGCGGCTCGTCGGCTACGACGCGAACTTCAATCTCGTGCCGGATATTCTGGAGAAGGTCGACGTCGAGCACGACCGGGTCTTCACCTTGCACCTGCGCCGCGGCCACCGCTGGTCGGACGGCCAGCCGTTCACGGCCGAGGACTTCCGCTACTGGTGGGAGGACGTCGCCCACAACAAGCGCCTGTCGCCTTACGGCGTGCCGAAGACGATGATCGTCGACGGGAAGGAAGCCGCGTTCGCGGTGATCGATCCGTTCACCGTCCGCTTCAGCTGGGATTCGCCCAATCCCTATTTCCTGCCGGCGCTCGCCGGCGCATCGCCGCTGTACATCTATCGGCCGGCGCACTACCTCAAGCAGTTCCACGAGAAATATGCCGACGCGGCGAAGCTGAAGGCCGAGGTCAAGGAGGCCGGCGCGCGCAATTGGGCGCAGCTGCACAACCGCAAGGACAATCAGTACAAGAACGACAATCCGGATCTGCCGACGCTCGATCCCTGGATCGTGCAGACGGCGCCGCCCGCGGACCGTTTCGTGTTCCTCCGCAATCCCTATTTTCACCGTATCGACGCCGAAGGGCGCCAGCTGCCCTATATCGATCGCGTCATCATGAGCGTCGTCGACGGCCGCATCCTGCCCGCCAAGACGGGCTCCGGCGAGACCGACCTCCAGGCCCGCGGCTTGACCTTCAACAACTACACCTTCCTGCGCCAGGCGTCGAAACGGAACGATTTCAGCGTCGAGCTCTGGAAGACGGCACGCGGCGCGCAGCTGGCGTTGTATCCGAATCTCAACGCCAGCGACCCGGTCTGGCGCGGCCTCAACCGCGATGTCCGCTTCCGCCGCGCCCTCTCGCTCGCGATCAACCGCCACGAGATCAACCAGGTCGCCTATTTCGGCCTGGCGCTCGAAGGCGGCAATACCGTTCTGCCCGGAAGCCCGTTGTATCGCCCGGAGGATCGCGCCGCGTGGTCCCGGTTCAACCTCGCCGAGGCCAACCGGCTTCTCGACGACGTGGGGCTGACCAAGCGCAACGATCAAGGCGTGCGACTTTTGCCGGATGGACGGCCGCTCGAGATCATCATCGAGACCGCGGGCGAAGACACCGAGCAGGCCGACGTGCTCGAGCTCATACACGACTCGTGGCTCGATGCCGGGGTCAAGCTGTTCATCAAGCCCTCGCAGCGAGAGGTCTTCCGCGACCGCATCTTCGCCGGTGATACGACCATGTCGATCTGGCCCGGGCTGGAGAACGGCCTTGTCACCGCCGACATGGCGCCGGACGAGTTTGCGCCGACATCGCAACAGCAGCTGCAATGGCCGAAATGGGGCGAATACATCGAAACCAGCGGCAAGAGCGGCGAGAAGCCCGAGGATCCGCTCGTCCAGAAGCTGCTCAGCCTGCACGCGGCATGGCGGAATGCGGCCAGCATCGACGCGCGGCGCGACATCTGGCGCCAGATGATCGAGATCAACGCCGACCAGGTGTACTCGATCGGCCTGATCGCGGGGGTCAAGCAGCCGGTCGTGCTGTCGCGTCAGCTCCGCAACGTGCCGAAGGAAGGCGTCTACAATTTCGAGCCGGGGGCGTTCTTCGGCATCTATCATCCCGACACGTTCTGGTGGGACAAGCCCGCCACGACGGCGGAGGCGCGCTAGCCCATGCTCAGCTACGTGGTACGACGACTTCTGATCATGGTGCCGACATTGATCGCAATCTCCGCGATCGTGTTCATCATCATCCAGCTGCCGCCGGGCGACTACCTGACGACGATGATGAACGAGCTGCAGAGCCAGGGTGAAGGCGGCAACCTGGAGAAGATCGAGTTCCTGCGGCAGCAATACGGCCTCGACCGTCCGCCGATCGAGCAGTATTTCCGCTGGGTGCTCGGCCTGCTGCAGGGCGATATGGGCTGGTCGTTCGAATACAACGTGCCGGTCACGACGTTGATCGGCCAGCGGCTGCTGTTGTCGTTCCTCGTCGCCTTCACCACCCTGATCTTCACCTACATCATCGCGTTTCCGATCGGCGTCTATTCGGCGACGCACCAGTATTCCTGGGGCGACTACGGCCTCACCTTCGTCGGCTTCATCGGCATCGCGACGCCGAGCTTCCTGCTGGCCCTGGTGCTTCTCTATCTGGCCAACGTGTTCTTCGGCACCTCGATCGGCGGCCTCATGGACGAGCACTATCTCGGCCAGCCGATGTCGTGGGCCAAGTTCAGCTCGGTGCTGGCGCATCTGTGGATTCCCGTCGTCGTGCTTGGCACCTCGAGCACGGCCGAGATGATCCGGCTGCTGCGCGCGAACCTCCTCGACGAGCTGCAGAAGCAATACGTCGTGACCGGGCGGGCCAAAGGTCTGTCACCCGGGCGCCTGCTGGTGAAATATCCGCTGCGGATGGCGCTCAACCCGTTCATCGCCGACATCGGCAGCATCCTGCCGCATCTGATCTCCGGCTCGGCGATCGTATCGGTCGTGCTGTCGCTGCCGACCAACGGCCCGATGCTGCTGCGGGCGCTGCAGAGCCAGGACATGTACCTCGCCGGCTCGTTCGTGATGCTCGAGGCCGTTCTGGTCGTGGTCGGCGTCTTCGTATCCGATCTGGCGCTGGCGGTGCTCGACCCGCGCATCCGCCTGCAGGGCGGGGCCGTGCGATGAACGACGTCGTCTCTTCGCCGCTGCCGCCGGAGCGGATGCCGCACTTCGTCAGCGACGCGCCCTTCGACCGCCGGGCCGCCGAGCGCCTGTCGCCCGATCTCGAACGTTACTACCGGGCGTCGCAATGGCGGATGATGTGGTGGAAGCTCAAGCGCCACCGCCTCGCGGTCGCGTCAGGCGTGATCCTGATCGCGATGTACGCGTCGATTCTCATCAGCGAGGTTATTGCGCCCTACAATCTGACCACGCGCAACACCGACTTCATCTACGCACCGCCGCAAGTCGTTCATCTCTTCCACGAAGGACGGCTGGTGGGTCCGTTCGTGTACGGGTTCTCCTACCATCTCGACATGGACACGCTGCGGCGGGATTACGAACCGGACACGAGCAAGGTGCAGCCGATCCGCTTCTTGTGCCTCGGTGACGCCTACCGCTGGTGGGGCCTGGTGCCAATGCGGCTGCACCTGATGTGCCCGGCCGAGGGCGGCACGTTGTTCCTGCTCGGCACCGACCGGCTCGGCCGCGACATGCTCTCGCGCCTGGCCTATGGCGCCCGGATCTCGCTGACCATCGGCCTGATCGGCATCAGCTTGAGCTTCGTGGTCGGGATCACGCTCGGCGGCATCGCCGGCTATTACGGCGGCTGGCCCGACCATCTGGTGCAGCGATCGATCGAGGTCCTGCAGTCGTTCCCCAAGCTGCCGCTGTGGATGGCGTTGTCGGCGGCGCTGCCCGTGTCGTGGAGCCCGCTCTACGTCTATTTCGGAATCACCATCATTCTGGGACTGCTCACCTGGACCGGGCTTGCCCGCGCGGTGCGTTCCAAGCTGTTGTCGCTGCGTGAGGAGGACTTCTGCACGGCCGCCGTGTTGATGGGCGCCTCGCCGAAGCGGATCATCGGCCGGCATCTGCTGCCGAGCTTCATGAGCCATCTCATCGCGTCGGCGACGCTGCACATCCCGCAGATGATCCTCGGCGAGACGGCCTTGTCGTTCCTCGGCTTGGGCCTGCGGCCGCCGATCACGTCCTGGGGCGTGCTGCTGACCGAAGCGCAGAACATCAACGTGGTGGCGCTTTATCCCTGGCTGATGCTGCCGGTGGTGCCGGTCATCATCACGGTCCTCGCCTTCAACTTCCTCGGCGACGGCCTGCGCGACGCGGCAGATCCGTACAAATAGTCAGACCCGTTCGATCCACAGACTGGTTTCGAAGGCGCCTTTGGGCAGCGGCAGATCGGCGATGCCGGCGGCGGCGATGTCGGCCGCCATGCGGCTGGCCGCCCAGTGCGACGACCACAGCAGACGCCAGCCGCCGCCGATCAGAAGCGGAACGAGCGCGTTCTGCTCGTTATAGCCGCGCCACGACCAGCTCTCGGGATAGGCGTCGGGCAGGAACACGTCATGGAAATGGACGAGCACGCCTGCCATCAGCCGCGGCAGGACCGTCGCCAGGATCCAATCGACGTCGCTGCCGGGCACCAGGATGTGGCTCGAATCGACGAACACGACATCGCCGGCGGCAAGGCCGTCGAATAGCGCGGCCGGCGCGTTCTGGACCGTCGTGCGGATCCATTCCACCGGAAGCTGCGCCAGGCTGGCCCGCGGCTCCGGATCGACCGCGACCAGGCGGGTCTTCAGCCCGCCGGCAGCGATCGCGCGCGCCATGAAGCGGGTCGAATGGCCCGAGCCGACCTCGACGATGCGTGCCGGACGCCGCTCGCTCACCAGCGTGTGGGCGACGACGCCGTCAAGCCGCGGGAACCAGTCCTGGTCGAAGCGCGGCAGCGGCGGCGGGCCAGCAAGCGCGCGCAGAGCCGGCAGATGCGGGGCGGCGGCCGCGAGAAGACCGCGGAAACCCGGGCCGGCCGCCTCGAACAAGGGGACGAGGGAACCGTAGGCGGGCGGCGGCCTGACCGTCGCGGCGTAACGATGCGGGATGAAGAAGCCGCGGCCGCGCGCCGCGAGCATCGGCAGCGCGAGCGCACGGCGGCGCCACGAACGGCTGGCGCGGCGCCAGAGGGAGCTCAGGGCGTTAATGTCAGCCCTTCGCGCGCGACGATAGTTCCGGGGCGCGCCTTCTCGGCCGCGGCCGCGACTCTGTCCATGAAGTCGTCGTCGTGCATCGGATCGTGGTGGAAGACCACGAGCCGGCCCGACTTCGCGGCATTGCACAGCCGCACGCCTTCCTGCCACGTCGAATGACCCCAGCCGACGAATTTCGGAAACTCCTCGTCGGTGTAGGTGGAGTCGTAGATGACCAGGTCGGCGCCGGCGATCAGCCGCAGGATGTTCTGATCGGGCTTGTCCGGCGTGTGCTCGGTGTCGGTGACGTAGCAGATCGATTTGCCGGCGTACTCGATCCGGTACGCGGTCGCGCGATTGGGATGATTGAGCGGTGCGGTGCGCAGGACGATGCCGGGACCGGGCGTCAGCGTCGTGCCGCAATCGAAGTCGTTGAAGGTGATCTCGGCGCCGAAAATGCTGATCGGAACCGGGAACAACGGCTCCATCATCATCTCCGACAGCACCTGCTTCAGCGTGTAATCCGGCTTCAGGTGGCCCGCCCAGAAGCGGAGCTTGTTCGCCTTCTTATACGCGGAGCTGAAGAACGGCAGCCCCTGAATGTGATCGACATGGGTATGGGTGAAATAGACGTCGGCGTCGAGCTTGCCGAGCTTGTCGAGATGGGCCCCGAGCGGCCGGATGCCGGTGCCGGCATCGAAAATCAGCAGACGGTCGCCGCAGCCGACCTCGAGACACGAGGTGTTGCCGCCGTAGCGAGCCGTCGCAGCTCCGGGAGTTGCGATCGATCCGCGTACTCCCCAGAAGCGGACGTAAAACTTGGCGGCTGGTTCCAAGACCTCCTCCCGTACTCAGCCTAACCCATTCAGCGGCATGGTCCCATTCCCATTTGGGTGTTCCGTGTTGGACTGTGCGGTCTGCCGCCTCAGGCCGGGTGTGACGGCCGTCACAGGGCGTCAGCGCCGAAAAGGGGGCGTTTAAAGATTGAGCCGATAGCCGCCGGGAGCGGTGATGAGGATCTCGGCCCGCGCCGGATCACGCTCGATCTTCTGGCGCAACCGGTAAACGTGCGTCTCGAGGGTGTGAGTGTTAACGCCGGCGTTGTACCCCCAGACTTCGCCGAGCAGGATCTCGCGCGACACCGGCTTGTCGCCGGCCCGATAGAGGAACCGCAGGATTGCGACCTCCTTCTCGGTGAGGCGGATCTTCTTGCGGGATCCGTTCTCGATCAGCATCTTGGCGGTCGGGTGGAAGGTGAACGGACCGATGGTGAACACCGCATCGGTCGAGGCTTCATGACTGCGCAGCTGCGCATGCAGGCGCGCCAGGAGGACGCCGATCCGGAACGGCTTGGTCACATAGTCGTTGGCGCCGGATTCAAGCCCGGAGATCGTGTCGCTGTCACCGGCGGCGGCGGTCAGGATGATGATGGGGACGCGGATGCCGCCGGCCCGCAGACGCTTGCAGACTTCGCGGCCGTCGAGATCGGGCAGCCCGACGTCGAGCAGGATCGCATCGAACCGGTCGGCTTTCGCGGCGTCCAGGGTAGCGGCGCCGGTGTCCACCTGGACGACCTCGAACTCGCCGGTGAGCTGCTCGGCCAAGGACTGCCGGAGCACGGCGTCGTCGTCGACCAGGAGAAGACGTTTCTGGGCCTTCATAGCCGCCTTGTAGCACGGGCCCTCCTATCGCCAAAGGCCCCGGGTCCATCTGCGCAGGTGCCAATATTCGGCTCTGCGTGGTG
>Ga0335070_10002224_pt1 | contig 22675 bp, 20 predicted proteins | sample Lox_Sample_13_FD_206722 | JGI IMG/M metagenome (GOLD analysis project Ga0335070, IMG submission 206722) | Soil microbial communities from Loxahatchee National Wildlife Refuge, Florida, United States - Lox_Sample_1.3 | ecosystem: Environmental > Terrestrial > Soil > Wetlands | place: USA...
GCAGCGCGCGCACCGCGAGCTCCGTGTACTTCTCCTCGATCACCACCGAGATCTTGATCTCGCTGGTCGAGATCATCTGGATGTTGATGCCCTCGTCGGCGAGCGTCTGGAACATCTTGGACGCGACGCCGGCGTGGTCCTTCATGCCGAGCCCGACGATCGACACCTTCGCGATGCGCTCGTCGCCCTCGACGCCCTGCGCGCCGATCTCGCGCCCCGCCCGCTCCGCGAGCTCGAGCGCCCGTGCATAGTCGCCGCGCGGGACGGTGAAGGTGATGTCGGTGGTGCCGTCGCGGCTCATGTTCTGCACGATCGTGTCGATCACGATGCCGGCGTCGGAGATCGGCGTGAACAGGCGCGCGGAGACGCCGGGCTGGTCCTTGAGCCCGGAGACCCGGATCTTGGCCTCGTTGCGGTTGTAGGTCACGCCGGAGACGACCAGGCGCTCCATCACGTCCTCCTCGCGCGTCACCCAGGTGCCCTCCGCCTCCTCGAAGCTGGAGCGCACGTGGATCGGCACGCCGTAGTGCATCGCGAACTTCACCGAGCGGATCTGCAGCACCTTGGCCCCCAGGCTCGCCATCTCGAGCATCTCGTCGTAGGAGACGCGCTCGAGCTTGCGCGCCGCCGGCACCAGGTTGGGGTCGGTCGTGTAGACGCCCTTCACGTCGGTGTAGATCTCGCAGACGTCCGCCGAAAGCGCCGCCGCCACCGCGACCGCCGAGGTGTCGGAGCCGCCGCGCCCGAGCGTCGTGATGTTGCCGTCCTCGTCGATGCCCTGGAAGCCGGCGATCACGGCGACGGTGCCGGCGTCGAGCACGTCGAGGATGCGGCGCGTGTCGATGCTCTGGATGCGGGCGCGCGTGTGCGCCGCATCGGTGCGCATGCCGATCTGGGCGCCGGTGAAGGAGCGGGCCCTGTGTCCGAGGCGGTGGATCGCCATCGCGAGCAGCGCGATGGTCTTCTGCTCGCCCGTCGAGACGAGGGCGTCGTACTCGCGCGGGTCGGGGCGCTCGCCGCCGAGCTCGTGCGCCAGCGCGACCAGCGCGTCGGTCTCGCCCGCCATCGCCGACACCACGACCGCGACGCGATTGGCGCGCTGCAGGGTCGCGACGACGCGCTCGGCGACGCGGCGAATGCGCTCGGGGCTGCTCACGCTGGTGCCCCCGTATTTCTGGACGATCAGCGCCACGCCACGCGCTCCTCGCTCGCCGCGACCCGCCGTGCCCACGCCTCGACCACGCGCCGCCCGAGCGCACCGGTCCCGTACGCCTCGAGCTCGCGCGCGTCGCCCGCGGCGCAGCGCGCGATCCGCACCTCGATGCGGTCTTCGGGCAGCGCGCTCGGCAGCCGGTCCGCCCACTCGACCGCCACCACCGCGCCGGGCTCGAGCAAGTCGACGAAGCCGGTCGCGTCGAGCTCCGCCGCGCTCGCCACGCGATAGAGGTCGACGTGTGCGAGCGACCTGCCGCCGGGCGCGAGGCTCGGGTATTCGCTCGCGATCACGAACGTCGGGCTCGCCACCAGCGCCGCGTCCACGCCCAGTCCCTCCGCGAGCCCCTTGACCCATTCCGTCTTGCCGGCGCCGAGGGGCCCCACGAGCCCGATCACCAACGCCGTCCCGGCCGCCTCCGGCATCGCCACGATCGCCTCGCCAAGCCGGCGCGCGACGGCTCGCGTCGCGGCCGGGCTAGGGGAATGGAAGTGCAAGCCCGGCCGGCTGCTCTGCAGCCGTCCTCGTCGCACGCAGCGCCTCGGCCGCCTCCGGAAGCTCGGCCGCCAGCTCCCCGGCCAGCACGCCGGAGCGGCCGCGACGCGCCGCCAGGCGATCGCCGGCTGCACCGTGCAGCCAGGCTCCCAGGGCCGCCGCCTCGAAGGCTGCCAGGCCCTGTCCCACGAGCGCCGCGACGACGCCGGTCAGCACGTCCCCGGTGCCCCCGCTGCCGAGCACCGGGCCCCCGGTCGGGTTCACCGCGACGCGCCCATCCGGCCCCGCGATCACCGTCGCGGCACCCTTGAGCAGCACCACGCTCGCCGCCGCCGCGGCGAGTCGCCGCGCCGCCCCGACCCGGTCGCCGTTGATCGCAGCCGGGGTCGTAGCCAGCAGACGCGCCGCCTCTCCGGGATGCGGGGTCAAGATAGTGGCGCCCTTGCGGGCCTTCAACGCGGCGACCTCGGCGGCGAAGGCAAACAGCCCATCGGCATCGATCACGAGCGGGGCGGCCACGCGCGCGGCCACGTCGCGCACGAGCTTCTGGGTCTCGGCCTCGCGGCCGAGGCCGGGACCGAGCGCGACCACGTCGCGCTCGCGCGCGAGCGCGAGGATCGGCCCGAGCGCCGACGCCGCGAGGCCGCCCTCGGCCGTGTCGGGCACCGGCGCCGTCATCGTCTCGGTGCGCTTCAGCTGCAGGATCTCGTTGATGCCGGCGGGACACGCGACCGTGACGAGCCCGGCGCCCGCGCGCGCCGCGCCCTCCGCGGCGAGCGCCGCGGCGCCCGCCTTGCCGCGCGAGCCCGCTACGACCAGAACGTGGCCGAAGCTGCCCTTGTGACCGGCCGCGGGACGCTCGGGCAGGTGGCGAGCGGCGGCGCGCGCGCGCCAGAGCTCCGCGGCCGCAGCGGCACCCGGCGCCTGGTCGGCGATCCCGATGCGCGCGACGACGATGCGCCCCGCCAGGCTGCGGCCCGGCTCGAGCGCGAGCCCGAGCTTCGGGAGGCCGAGCGTCACGGTGACGTCGGCCGCCACCGCGCTGCCGTGTACCGCTCCCGTGTCGGCGTCGAGGCCCGAGGGCAGGTCGACCGCCACCACCCGCGCGGCCGGACGCGCGCCCGCGATGCGCCGGATCGCCGCCGCTGCGGCGCCCGTGACGGGGCGCTCGAGCCCGGTGCCGAACAGCGCATCGACGATCACCGAGACCCCGGCGGTGCGGAAGCGCGGGCCCTCGATGCGGACGCCGAGCCGCTCGAGCCGCTTCGCGTTCGCCGCCGCGTCTCCGTGCAGCGCCTTCGCGTCGCCGACCGCGGCGACGCGCACCGGCACGCCGAGCAGCGCCAGATGCCGGGCGGCGACGAAGCCGTCGCCGCCGTTGTTGCCGGTCCCGCACACGACGAGCACCGGACCCGGCTGCGCGCCGCGCTCCGCCAGCACGACCTCGGCCACCGCCCGCCCCGCGCTCTCCATCAGCAGCTCGCCGGGCACGCCGAGCGCCACGATGGTGTGTCGGTCCAGGGCGCGCATCGCGCCGGCTCCGAGCAGCGGCCAGCTGCCGTCGCTCACGCCCTGCCCTCCAGCACCACCTGCGCGATGCAGGCGCTGCGGTCGTGGCTCAGGCTGAGCGCGGCGCGCTCGACCCCGAGCGCGCGCGCGCGGCGCTCCGCCTCGCCATGGAAGCGCAGCTCGGGCGCGCGTCCCGCCTCGCGCACCACCTCGATCTCGTGCCAGCCGAGCGAGCGCGGTGCGGCGAGCGCGCGCCGCGCGGCGCACTTGGCCGCGAAGCGCACCGCCAGGCTCTCACCGGCGCGCTGGCGCGCGGCGGCGTAGGCTCGCTCGCCCGGCGTGAAGAGGCGCTGCGCCAGCCGTTCGCCGAAGCGCTCCGCGGCGCTCGCGAAGCGCGGCAGCTCGACCACGTCGATGCCGATTCCGAGGACCACCGCGGCCACGATAGCCTGCGGCCGGCGCCTGCCGCTCAGCCGAGCTCGGCGCGCAGGTCGCGGATCGCCCGGTCGAGGCCGACCAGCAGCGCGCGGGCGACGAGCCCGCGCCCGGCGACGACCCCGCCGAGGACGGGCGCGGCCGCGATGAGCGCGCGCACGCGCTGCAGGTCCAGGCCGCCGCCGGCGCTGACCGCGAGGCGCAGCTTGCTGGCCAGGCGGGCGGCGTCGCCCAGGCGGTCGAGGGCCAGCGCGCGCTCCGGCTCGGGCAGGTCGACGCTCCCGCCCGTGGCGAGCTCCACCCCGATGATCCCGCCGGCGCGTGCCGCCTTGACCGCCTCGAGCTCGGGCGCGATGCGCAGCCAGGTCGGGATGCCCGCCTCCGCGAGCGCGCGTACGGCGGCCGGCGCGCTCCCGCGCAGCGCCGCGGCGTCGAGCGGCGCCGGGTCGAAGCGCGACGCGGCCGGCTCGCTCGCCAGGATCACGCGGTCGGGCCGGACCTCGAGCGCGAGCTTCAGCAGCGAAGGGGTCGGCGCCATGCGCAGCTCCAGCGTGCGCGCAGCGCGGCGCAGGTCGTGCAGGTCGCTCTCGCGCACTGGCCGCAGCGACTCGATCACGCCGACGCGCACCGCGTCGGCACCCGCGAGCTCGGCGGCGATCGCGGCCGGCGCCAGGCGCGGCTCGTCGCTGCCGGTGGCGGCGCGCAGCGCGGCCACCGCGTCGAGGGCCACCACCAGCGCGCGCACTAGGCAGGCTCCCCGCCGAGCGCGCGGCGCAGCTCCGCGGCGATCGCCTCGGCGTAGTCGCGCACGCGCGTCTCGTCCTCGCCCTCGACCATGACGCGCGCCTTGGGCTCCGTGCCGCTGTAGCGGATCAGCACGCGGCCGCGGCCGTCGAGCGCCTTCTCGACCTTGGCGACCGCCGCCGACACCGCGGGCAGGCTCTCGAGCGGGCGCTTGTCGGCCACCTTCACGTTCACCAGGACCTGCGGGAAGCGCTCGATGTCGCGCACCAGATCCGAGAGCGGGCGCTGCTTGCGGCGCATGATCGCGAGCGCCTGCAGCGCGGTGATGAGCCCGTCGCCCGTGGTGTTGTGGTCCAGGAACAGCACGTGTCCCGACTGCTCGCCGCCCAGGTTGTAGCCGTTCGAGCGCATCTCCTCGACGACGTAGCGGTCGCCGACCGCGGTGCGCACCAGCCGCAGTCCGATCTTCTCGACGGCGCGCTCGAGCCCGAGGTTGCTCATCACGGTCGCCACGACCGCGCCGCCGCGCAGCGTCTTGCGCTCGGCCATGTCGCGCGCCGCCAGCGCGAGCATGGCGTCGCCGTCGACCAGGTTGCCCTTCTCGTCGACCAGCGTGCAGCGGTCGCCGTCGCCGTCGAGGGCGATCCCCACGTCGGCGCGCAGCTCGCGCACCTTGGCGACCAGCGTCTCGGGGTTCACCGAGCCGCAGCCGTCGTTGATGTTGCGGCCGTTCGGGTTGACGCCGATCGCGAACACCTCGGCGTCGAGCTCGGAGAGCACCGTCGGCCCGACTTTGTAGGCGGCGCCGTGGGCGCAGTCGAGCACGATGCGCAGCCCTTCGAGCGTCTGCTCCTGCGGGAAGGTCTTCTTCAGGAACACCACGTAGCGCCCCTCCGCATCGTCGATGCGGCGCGCGCGGCCGACCTCTTCCGCCGGGGCGCGCAGCGAGGCGAGCCGGCCGTTCCCGATCAGCTCCTCGATGCGCCGCTCGAACTCGTCGGGCAGCTTGTAGCCGTCGTGCGAGAAGAACTTGATGCCGTTGTCCTGGTACGGGTTGTGGCTCGCCGAGATCATCACGCCGGCGTCGCAGCGCATGTCGACGGTGAGGAAGGCCATCCCCGGCGTGGGCATCGGGCCGACCTGCAGCACGTCGACGCCCATCGAGCAGATGCCGGCCACCAGGGCGTTCTCGAACATGTAGCCCGACAGTCGCGTGTCCTTGCCGATGATGATCTTGTGGCGCTCGCCGCCGCGGCGGCGGAAGACGTGGCTCACCGCCTGCCCGAGCGCGAGCGCCGTCTCCGCAGTCATCGGATCGACGTTGGCGCGCCCGCGCACGCCATCGGTTCCGAACAGCCGTCGCTCCGTCATCCCCCTCCCTCTCCCCTGATCAGTGCCGCCGTGGACCCGCGCGCGGAGGCGTCCGGGGCGGCGGCGGCGGCTCGGGCGGCACCGGAACGGGCTGGACGTCGACGCGAACCTTCACCGGCGTGGGGTCGTCGGCCCACAGGTGACCGGCGCCCGGCGAGACGTGCACCTCCCGCTCCACGGGTGCCGTGGCACCGGACACATCGACCGTTTCGGCCACGACCTCGGAAAGCCGTAGCACCTCCGAGCGCGCCCCGGTGATGCGCACCCGCGGGGGCTCGACGTCGACGGCGGCCACCCGATAGCCCTCCGCCGGCTTGCCTTCCAGATCGGGGCGCACGCGGACGAGCCGCGTCACGCGGCTCTCGAGGTTGAGCTCGATCTGCGCGGGTGAGCGGCTCACGATGCGCGAGCCGCGCGGCAGCGTCTCTTCGAAGCGCGACAGGTCCACCTCGAACTTGGCGACGCCAGGCTTGGCCCCGCTGATGTCGATCGCGTACTGGAGCCGCTCGGGTTCGAGGTTGCGCTGCGCCGCGCGCGTGCCCGAGACGCGCAGATTCACCATATCGGCGCTCTGGTCGACCACGACCAGATCGTCCGGGGTGTGCTGCAGCACCACCGGGACGTCGAATCCGCGCTCGACGCTGGACGATCCGCGCGCCACCAGCCAGAGGAAGAGCGCGAGCACGACGGCCAGGACCTTGTAGCCGAGGTTGGCGAAGGGCCGCCAGGTCATGCGCGGCCCGCGCTGCGAGCGCCGGCGGCGCCCTCCTCATCCGTCGCCTCGAGCTCCTCCGCCGCGCTCTCGGGGCGCGCGGCGCCCCCGCTCAGGATCTCGCGCAGCAGCTCGCGCAGCCGCGGGCCGTCGAGGTCGCGGATCAGCTCCCCGCCGAACACCACCGAGATCGTCGAGGTCTCCTCCGAGACCACCACCACCACGGCGTCGCTCTCCTCGGTGATCCCGATCGCGGCGCGATGTCGCGTGCCGAGGCCATCGGGAAGCCCTTCGCGGAGCGTCAGCGGGAGCACGCAGCCGGCCCACGCGATGCGCCCCGCCTGGATCACCACCGCGCCGTCGTGCAGCGGCGAGGAGGGCATGAAGATGGCGTTGAGCAGGTCCTTGGTGACCGCGGCGTCGACGGCGACGCCGGCCTCCACCAGGTCGTCGAGGCGCGTCTCGCGCTCGAGCACGATCAGCGCGCCCGCGCCGAGCTCGGCGAGCGACTGCGCCGCGCGCACCACCTCCTCGAGGATCTGGCTCTCCTCGCGCCGCGACACGGCCGGGAAGACGCCGCGACCCACGCGCGCCAGTGCGCGGCGGATGTCCGCCTGGAACAGCACGATGATGATCAGCACCGCGGAGGAGAGGAAGTTGTCGAGGATCCACTGCAGCGTGCCGAGCTCGAACGCGCGCGAGGCCAGGCTCGCGCCCGCCAGCAGCATCAGGCCGACCAGGATCTGCACGGCGCGCGTGCCGCGGATCAGCAGCAGCAGCCAGTAGATCCCGAAGGCGACGATCGCGATGTCGATGGTGTCGCGGATCGGGTCGAAGCCCGCAGCGTAGTCGGCCCAGAACGCCTGCAGCCCGTTCCAGAGGTACTCGATCATGCGTCGGGCCCCCGGCGCGCGGCGCGCCGCGCCCCGCGCAGCGCGAGCCCGACCGCGGCGGCGCGCACGCCCGCCGCGACGTCGTGCACGCGCAGCGCGTGGGCGCCCGCGAAGACCGCGACGGCGCAGGCGGCTGCGCTCGCGAGGTCGCGGGCGTCGACGGGGTCCCCGGTGAGCCGCCCGAGGAAGGACTTGCGCGAGGGGCCCACCAGCACCGGCCGGCCCAACTGCTCGGCGAGCCAGCCCGGCTGCGCCAGCAGGGCGAGGTTGTCGGCGAGCCGCTTGCCGAACCCGATGCCCGGGTCCACCGCGATGCGCTCGGGCCGCACGCCGGCGCGCTCGGCGCTTGCGACGCGCTCGGCCAGCTCGCCGGCCACCTCCGCCAGCACGTCGTCGAAGTGCGGCGCCTCCTGCATCGAGGCGGGGACGCCGCGTAGATGGCCGAGCACCAGCGTGGCCTGCGCCTCGGCCGCGGCCACCAGCAGGTCGGGATCGAAGCAGCCCCCCGACACGTCGTTCACGACGCGCGCGCCCGCCGCCAGCGCCGCGCGGGCGACCTCGCCCTTGCGCGTGTCGATCGAGATCGGAAGCCGCGTCGACTTGGCGAGCGCCTCGATCAGCGGCACGACGCGGGCGATCTCCTCGCGCGCCGGCACCTTGGCGGCGCCCGGCCGCGTCGATTCGCCGCCGACGTCGATCACGTGCGCGCCAGCGCGCTCCAGGCGCAGGCCATGGGCGACCGCGGCCTCGACGTCGACGCGCCCGCTCGCATCGAGCAGGCGCCCGCCGTCCGAGAACGAGTCGGGGGTCGCGTTCAGAACGCCGACGATCGTCACGCGCTCGCGCGGGAAGATCGGGGTCTCGGCCACGGCGTCCTCCGCCTCCTCGCGCTCCTCGAGGGTCGGGTGTTTCAGCGGGCTCCGCGATCCGAGCGGGCGTGCGCTAGCCGGGCATCGGCTCGGGGTCGGGGAGCTTCTTGCCCGGGAACTTGGGCAGCGGCTCGGGCCTCGGCTCGCGGCGCGGCTCGGCCGGCGCGTCGCCCGCCTTGGGCGGCGCGAGCGGCGCGAGCGTCTGACCCGCCAGCAGCAGGCGCAGATCGGCGGTGTCGAGCGTCTCGCGCTCGAGCAACGCCGCGGCGATGCGGTCGAGCACCTCGCGGTGCGCCACCAGGATCGCGCGGGCCTCGCCGTAGAGTCCGTTCAGGAGCTGGCTCACCTCGTCGTCGATCTCCTCGGCCTTCTTCTCGCTGAAGTCCTTGCGCGCCATGAAGTCGCGTCCGAGGAACACGTCGTGGTCGTCGTCGCCGTAGGAGACCGGGCCGAGCTTGTCGCTCATGCCGTACTTGCAGACCATCTGGCGCGCCAGGCGCGTCGCCTGCTGCAGGTCGTTCGACGCCCCGGTCGAGAGGTGGCCGAACACGAGCTGCTCGGCCGCCCGCCCGCCCATCGCGTGCTTGATCATCGCCAGGATCTGCTCGCGCGTCAGGTTGTAGCGGTCCTCGGGCGGCAGCGTCTGGGTGACGCCGAGCGCCATGCCGCGCGGGATGATGGTGACCTTGTGCACCGGATCGGAGCCCTCGGTCAGCATCGCCACCAGCGCGTGGCCGCCCTCGTGGTAGGCGGTGATGCGCTTGTCCTCGTCGGTCATCACCAGGCTGCGGCGCTCCGCGCCGAGCAGCACCTTGTCCTTGGCCCGCTCGAAGTCGACCATCGCGACGCGCGCGCCGTCGCGCCGCGCCGCGAGCAGCGCGGCCTCGTTCACGAGGTTCTGCAGGTCGGCGCCCACGAAGCCCGGCGTGCCGCGCCCGATCACCTCGAGGTCGACGTCGTCCGCGAGCGGCACGCGGCGGGTGTGGACCCTCAGGATCTCGTAGCGCCCGCGGAAGTCGGGGCGCGGCACCACCACGCGGCGGTCGAAGCGGCCGGGGCGCAGCAGCGCGGGGTCGAGCACGTCGGGCCGGTTGGTCGCGGCGACCAGGATCACGCCCTCGTTGCTCTCGAAGCCGTCCATCTCGACGAGCAGTTGGTTCAGCGTCTGCTCGCGCTCGTCGTGCCCGCCGCCGAGGCCGGCGCCGCGGTGGCGGCCCACCGCGTCGATCTCGTCGATGAAGATGATGCAGGGCGCGTTCTTCTTGCCCTGCAGGAACAGATCGCGCACGCGCGAGGCGCCGACACCGACGAACATCTCGACGAAGTCCGAGCCCGAGATCGAGAAGAACGGGACGCCGGCCTCGCCGGCCACCGCCTTGGCGAGCAGCGTCTTGCCGGTGCCGGGCGGGCCGACCAACAGCACGCCCTTCGGGATGCGCCCGCCGAGACGGGTGAACTTCTTCGGATCGCGCAGGAAGGCGATGATCTCTTCGAGCTCGGCCTTCGACTCGTCGACGCCCGCCACGTCGGAGAAGGTCACCCGGTTGTGGCTCTCGTTGAGCAGCCGCGCGCGCGACTTGCCGAAGCTCATCGCCTTGCCGCCGCCGGCCTGCATCTGGCGCACGAAGAAGATCCACAGCCCGATCAGCAGCAGGAACGGGAACCACATGATCAGGATCTGCTGCCACATCGGCGACTCGCGCGCAGGCCGGGCCGCCACCTCGATGTTCTTGGCCTTGAGCGTCTCGAGCAGCTTGCCGTCGACCATGGTCGGCGGCGCGTAGGTCGAGAACGACTCGCCGGAGCTGAGCCGCCCCTCGATGTGGCCGTCCTCGATGGTGACGGAGGCCACGTCGCCGGCCTCGACCTGCGCCAGGAACTTGGTGAACGGGACCTCGGCCGGCGCGGTCTGGCTCTGCCGGAGCATCGTGACCAGGAGCAGGATCATCAGCAGGATCACGACCCAGAGCGCCATGTTCTTGTAGAACTGCTGTGTCACGCACACCTCTCGCTGGGCGTCGCGCCGGGCGTCACGACCAGAGGATCCACGACCAGAGGACGGGCCCGCGGCCCGACGAATTCGGCGCCCGCCCCGCCCTCGAACCCGCGCTCGAGGACCTGGACCGGAGCTCGAAGGCGGGCCGGAAAGCGCTGGATTGCCCCCAGCTTAGCATTTGCCCCCCACCGGCAAGGAAGCACCGCGGGCGAGGCGGAAGCCCCGCGCGTCGCGCGAGAGCGCGAGACCGCCGGGCAGCTCGATGGCGCGGCCCGCCCGACCCGTCCGCCAGAACGCGACGATGCGATCCAGGTGCGCGCGCGAGACGTCGCGGCCCGCCCCGCAGCGGTGCAGCGCCAGGCGCGCGAGGCGCCGGGCGAGCCCATCCGGGATCTCCCAGCCCTTGGCGTCGATGCGCAGCGCGCCGTCGCTTTCGGGCGCGAACCGCCGCTCCGCCTCCCGCTCGACGAGCCCGTCGATCCATTCCGACTCCCGACGCTGTGCTTCGGCCAGATCCCCGATCGCCCTGAGCAAGCGCGGGTTGAAGGCGCCCGCGAGACCCGGCAGCCAGTCGCGTCGCAGCCGGGCGCGCGCGAAGCGGGGGCTCGCGTTCGAGGCGTCCTCGCGCCAGGCGAGGCCGCGGGCGCGGGCGAAGGCCTCGACCTCGGCCCGCGCGATGCGCAGCAGCGGGCGCACCAGGACGCCATCGCCCGAGCGCTCGGGGATTCCGCCGAGCCCTGCCGGACCGCTGCCGCGCAGCAGGCGCAGCAGCACCGTCTCGGCCTGGTCGTCGAGGGTGTGGGCCGTCGCCACGTGCTCGGCACCGGCGGCGGCCGCCATCCGGCGCAGCGCGTCGGCGCGCACGCGACGCGCCGCCTCCTGGAGCGTCGGCCGGGCGCGGCTCGACGCAGCCGCCGCGCGCAGCGCGCGCGGGTCCACGCGCTCCACCGCGACCGGCAGCCCGAGCGCGGCCGCGAGCGCCCGCACGAAGTCCTCGTCGGCATCCGACTCGGCGCCGCGCAGGCCGTGGTTCACGTGCACCACCGAGAGCGCCAGCGCGTGGCGCGCCGCGAGCTCGGCGAGGCCGTGCGCGAGCGCCGTCGAATCGACCCCGCCCGACACGGCCACCGCCACGCGGCGCCCCTCGAGTCCCAGGTCGCGCAGCGCACGGGCGAGCTCGCCGAGCATGGCTAGCGGACGGCGCTCGCGTCGCCGATCGCGATGCGCGTGCCGTCGCCCTTTTCGATCCACACCTGACAGTGTACGCGCGTGCGGGTGCCCTCCGGCACCTCTTCGAGCACGCGCGCGCGCGCCGTCACGCTCTCGTCGACCCAGAGCACGTTGGTGAGCTTCAGCGACATCTTGCCGCCCACGCTCCAGCCGGCGCCGAAGGCGTCGTGCAGCAGCTGGTGCACGAAGCAGGTGCTCATCATGCCCTGCACCACGATGTTCGGGAAGCCGAGCTTGCGCGCCTCGGCCGCATCGGTGTGGTAGTTGCGCCCGGGGCCCGAGAACATCCAGCAGCGGCGCGCGTCCACGCTCTTCTCGAGCGGCGCCAGCTCCGGGCCGCTGGCGGTCGGGAACGCGGCGGGCGGCGCCTTCTTCTGCCGGGCGGTCTTCTCGTCGACGACGAAGCCCGCGCCGGCCTCGCGGCGGGGCAGGAACGACTGATGGGTGCGGCCGCGCACCAGCAGGCGCCCGTCGCCCGCGTCGACCAGGTCGGTCTCGTTCACGACGTAGTCGCGCCCGCGCTTGTGGTAGCGCTCGACGATCGTCGAGCGCGTCCGCACCGCGCCGCCGATCGGGATCTCGCCGAACAGCTCCCAGTCCTGGCGCGCGTGGAGGTTCCCGAACAGGTTGGCGAGGTACCACTCGCCGAGCACCTTGTAGCACTCGGAGTGAAAGAGCAGCGACGGGGCGATCGCGGCGTAGCGCGGGCTCGGGTCGTCGAGCGCCTCGGCGTAGAAGCGCACCAGCTCGGGCGTCACCGTGTAGTGGTGGGAGCCGCAGTGGCGTCCGACGAAGGCCGGCTCGCCCTTCAGGTTCATGGCGTCTCCTCCGCGCCGCGAGAGTAGACACTCTGGCGCGGCGTCGCCGCCTCCGGTATCCGAGCGGAGCGCATGACCTCGAGCCCCCTTCACAACGCCGGCGGCTGGCTGGCTCGACGCGCGGTGCTCTCCGGCGAGCGCGTCGCCGTGATCGAGCTGGGGCGCGCGGAAGCCGAGCGCAGCCTCGATTACGCCGCGCTCGACGCGCGCGCAGCGCGCTGCGCGGGCTTCCTGCGCGCCGCGGGCGTGGGGCGCGGCGACCGCGTCGCGATCGCGCTCGCGAACCGCGCGGCCTTCCTCGAGGCCGTCTTCGGCGCGGCGCGCCTCGGCGCCATCGCACTGCCGATCAATACGCGGCTGGCGCCGCCCGAAGTGCGCGAGCTGCTCGACGACGCCGAGCCGGCCGTGCTGCTGCACGAGGGCGAGGCGGCGCCGCTCGTCGAGCGCGCCTGCGCCGGAGCCGCGACCCCGCCGCGCCGGCTCTCGGTGCCCGACGCCTACGAGGCCGCGCTCGCCGCGAGCGAGCCCGGCTTCGCCGTGGCGCCCGTCTCGCCCGACGACCCGATGATCCTGATGTACACCTCGGGCACGACCGGGACGCCGAAGGGCGCTCTGCTCCCACACCGCAAGACGCTCTTCAACTCGCTCAACGCCCAGCTCTTCTTCGACCTCTCGAGCCGCGACCGCGTGGGCGTCGCCGTGCCGCTGTTCCACTCCTTCGGCCTGCAGATCCTCGCGATCCCCGCGCTCTACGCGGGGGCGAGCGTGGTGCTGCAGCGCCACTTCGAGCCCGTGGCGCTCTGGCGCGCGGTGGCGGGCCAGCGCGTCACGTTCTTCGGCGGCGTGCCGACCATGTTCCGCGCGCTGCTCGCGGCGCTCGACGACCCCGAGACCGAATCGCTCGATCTCGCTTCGCTGCGCTTCGCCTTCACCGCCGGCGCCCCGATCCCCGTCGAGCTGATCCACGCGTTCGAGCAGCGCGGCATCGTGCTGAAGCAGGGCTTCGGGCAGACCGAGACCTCGATCCTCTGCTGCCTCGATGCCCGCGACGCGATCCGCCGGGCGGGCAGCGTGGGCAAGCCCGTCTTCCACGCCGAGCTGCGCCTGATCGACCCGGCGACGCTCGCGCGGGCGCCCGACGCCTGGCGCGACGTCGCGGTCGGCGAGACCGGCGAGATCGTGGTGCGCGGGCCGATCACGATGATCGGCTACTGGCGCAGACCGGAGGCGACCGCCGAGACGCTGCGCGAAGGCGGCTGGCTCCGCACCGGCGACCTCGCGAGCGTCGACGCGGAGGGCTTCGTGACGCTGGTCGGCCGCGCGCGCGAGCTCTTCATCTCGGGCGGCGAGAACGTCTACCCGGCCCAGGTCGAGCAGGCCTACGCCGAGCACCCCGCGATCCGCGAGATCGCCGTGGTCGGCGTGCCCGATCCGCGCTGGGGCGAGGTCGGTCGGGCCTTCGTCGTGCTGGAGCCGGGCGCGACGCTCGACGCCGAGGCGCTGCGCGCGTGGGGGCGCGAGCGGCTCGCGAGCTTCAAGGTGCCGCGCAGCTTCGTCGCGGTCGGCGAGCTACCCAAGACGGTGACGGGCAAGATCCAGAAGCACCGCGTGGCCGGCGAGGGCTGATCGAAGAAGGCGGCGCGGCACCTTGCGCGTGGCGGCTCGCCGGGCCCGGGCTCGCCGCGCCCTTGGTTCGCGCGGCGGCCGAGCGCTCAGGCGCTAGGAGTCATCGCCTCTGCGGGCGCCGCGCCGCCAGGATCGATCCTCCGAAGAGCACGAGAGCCAGCGTCGCCGGCTCCGGAACCACCTCGAGCGTGATGGCCTCGGACACCAGAGCCCCGACCTTAACGCCGCCGTTGTCGACGTAACGCGCCTTCACCGTCGATGCGTCGGTCCCGGTGAAGAGCGCGCCGTTGGCCACGGTCAGGTCGAAGACCCAGGTGTAGACGGAGCCCGGGACGACCGGAGAGGTGCCGACCGCCTTCGCGGCCACGCAGTCGAAGCCACTCCCGGACCCGCTGCACCCGTTCGCGTTCAGGCCGCCCATCCACTCGTTCCAGTTGCTCGGGCCGCCGGGCGCACTCACCAACGAGGCGGCCGTGAGCTGCGCACTGACCTTGAGCGCAACGGTGTCGAGGTGCGTCCCGCCGCCGTTGTAGCCCGTCGTGTCGATCGTGTAGGTGATCCGCCAGGTCTCGTGGTTCGGGTCGAGATCGGGCTGCGGCGTGCCGGTGTAGGTGATCTCGTAGATCGACCCCTGGCAGGTGCCGCAGTTCGGTCCGATCGGATTCGCGCGAGATGTCGCCGCGAGTCCGAGCGCGAGGGCCATGCCGAGCAAGATGCGAGTGCGCACGCAGTCATCCCCTTCCCTGCCGAGTGGCGGGCCCTTCCCGGCCATGTGCCGACGGCCTGCGGGCAGCCGGCTCTTCCAACTACCTGGATCGCAATGGCTTTCGTCCAGACGCCCGAGCTGCAGCTCGATCGCAGCAGAAACCGCGTGGTGTAGATTGAGAAAAGATTTTCCCCGGCGGACGCCGTGCGCGCCTTCCGGGTTCTCCTTGACAAGCTCCCGTTTTCGCAGAGAAACTGCCCCCCGCGCCCTGCTCGGCTTCACGCGGTGTCGGCCGTGGGATCTCGCTCTGTCAGGCTCCCTCCTGCTGCAATCGCTCGCACCCGATCTGGCGCCCAACGGGAGCCATCGGAGATGCGACGAACGCTGCGAGCCGAGATCGCTGTCCTGTCCGCCGTGCTGAGCCTGCTGGCGCTCCTCGCGCCCGACGCACGCGCCCAGCTGACCGACCAGACCCAGACCCCGAATCCCGCCGGGGCGGGCATCCTCAAGTCCTTCGAGCAGGAGATCGGCACGGGCGTCGGCGACGTGATGACGCCCGGCTCGTCGATCTTCCTGATCGAGCGCGATCCGGCGCGCGCGATCCAGCGCGGGCGCCAGATCTTCCAGCGCAAGTTCACCGTCGCCCAGGGCTTCGGGCCGCGCACCCACGACGGCAGCGGCGACATCGCGATGGACGGCTCGCTCGGAGCCGGCCTGGTCGACAGCTGCGCCGGCTGCCACGCGCGGCCGCGCGGCTCGGCGGGCTTCGGCGGGGACGTGTTCACCCGCCCGGACAGCCGCGACGCGCCGCACCTGTTCGGCCTCGGGCTCCAGGAGATGCTCGGCGACGAGATCACCGCCGACCTGCGCGCGATCCGCGCCGCGGCGGTCGCCGAGGCGACACGGCGCGGCGTACCCGTCGAGCGAGCCCTCGTCAGCAAGGGGATCCGCTACGGCCGGATCCGCGCGCTCGCCGACGGCCGCATCGACACCCGTGGCGTCGAGGGCGTCGACCCCGACCTGCGCGTGCGGCCGTTCTTCGCACACGGGGGAACGATCTCGATCCGCGAGTTCGCGGTCGGGGCCTTCAAGAACGAGATGGGCCTGCAGGCCGTCGACCCGCTGCTCTCGACGGCGGCGGCCGGCGGCCGCGTGGTGACGCCCGCCGGCATGGTGCTCGACGGCGCCCTCGACAAGGTCGAGAAGCCGCCCGCGGCGAGCGCGAGCGACGATCCCGACGGCGACGGCGTGCGCAACGAGATCCCCACCGCGATCGTCGACTTCATGGAGTTCTACCTGCTCAACTACTTCGAGCCGGCCACCTACAGGCAGACCCGCTCGACCCGGCTCGGCCTCGCCGCCTTCCGGGTGATCGGCTGCGACGGCTGCCACGTGCAGAACCTGACGATCGAGCACGACCGGCGCGTCGCGACCGTCGAGACCCGCTACGATCGGGCGCGTGGGATCTTCAACAATCTGTTCGCGACGGTGACGCCCCAGATTACCGAGAGCGACGACCACTCGGGCTTCCCGACCCTCAAGCGCCCGGCCGGCGGCCGCTACGTGGTCGAGAACCTCTTCGCCGACATGAAGCGCCACGACCTCGGCCCCGCCTTCCACGAGCGCAACTTCGACGGCACGCTGCAGACCCAGTTCATGACCGAGCCGCTCTGGGGCGTCGGCACCTCGGCGCCCTACGGGCACGACGGGCGCAGCATCAACCTGCGCGAGGTGATCTTGCGCCACGGCGGCGAGGCGCAGTCGTCGCGCGACGGCTTCGCCGCGTTGCCCGAGTCGCTGAAGGTCGCGCTCGTCGACTTCCTCGAGTCGCTGGTGCTGTTCCCGCCCGACGACACCGCCTCGAACCTGGATCCCGGCGATCCCAGCACGCCCGGGTTCCCGCAGAAGGGACACGGGAGCATCAAGCTCGGCGTGCTCTTCGACGACCCGAGCGAGGGCGAGTGAGGCGCGCCCGGGCCGGGCTCGTGGCGCTGGCGTGCGCGTCGCTGGCCGGAACGCCGGCCCAAGGAGACGAGATGGCCCTGGCGCTCCGCTCCCCCGCGTTCTCGGCCCACGGCGAGATCCCGTCGCGCCACACCTGCGACGGCGAGGACGTCTCGCCGCCGCTGGCCTGGGGCGATCCGCCGCCGGGCACGCGCAGCTTCGCGCTGATCGTGGACGATCCGGACGCGCCCGATCCAAAGGCCCCGAAGCTCACCTGGGTACACTGGGTCGTGTACGACATCCCGGCGTCAGCCCGCGGGCTGGCCGAGGGCGCCGGCGCGGAGCGGCTGCCGCGCGGCGCGCGCAGCGGCAGCAACGACTGGAAGCGCGAGGGCTGGGGGGGGCCGTGCCCGCCGATCGGCCGCCACCGCTACTTCCACAAGCTCTACGCGCTCGACGTCGAGCTCGGCGATCTCGGCGCCCCGACCAAGGCCGCCCTGGAGCGGGCGATGCAGGGACACGTGCTGGCGCACGCCGAGCTGGTCGGGACCTACGCGCGCAAGCGCTGAGCGGCGCCGCGCTCAGGCGCAGACGCCCGCGCCGACCAGCCGCTCGACCTCCGCCCGGGAGAGCCCGAGAACGCCCGTCAGCACCGCTGCGGTGTCGGCGCCGAGCGCCGGGGCCGGGCCGAGCGGGGTAAGCCGGGTCCGAGCCAGCCGGATCGGCCCGGCGACGTGCTGCACCGGTCCGATCTCCGGGTCATCGAGCGTCACCAGCGCGCGGCGCGCCGCGAGGTGCGCGTCGCGGCGCTGCTCGTCCGGCCCCTGCACCGGCATCGCGGACACGCCGGCGGCCTGCAGCGCGGCGGCCATCCGCTCGGCGTTGCGCCGGCGCGTCCAGCGCGCAACGCGCGCGTCGAGCGCCACGCGCACCGCCGTGCGCCCCGCGAGCGTCGCGAGCGCGGGATCGCGCCGCCAGCCGAGGTGCGCGCGGAAGCGCTCCCACGCGTCGTCGCCCACCACCGCGATCGCGCACCAGCGGTCGGTGCCCGCGGCGGGATACACGCCATGGGGACAGGCGTAGTCGACCGCGTTGCCGCGCGGCGCGGCGGGCCGTCCGGTGCACGGGCCCTCGAGGTAGAACTCGCCGAGCAGGAAAGCGGTCGCCTCGGTCTGCGCCAGCTCGATGCGCTGCCCTGCGCCGCTGCGGCGCCGCTGCTCGAGGGCCGCGAGCACCGCGACGGCCGCGAGCTGCCCGGCCATGTGATCGGGGTGCTCGAGCGACGAGCCCCCGGGATACGGAGCATCGGCGTGGTTCCAGAGCCAGGTGGCGCCCGCGAAGGCGGCGTTCAGCGGGCCGAAGGCCGGCGCTTCGCCGAGCGGCCCGCCCGCGCCGTAGCCCTGCGAGCTGACGTAGATCACGTCGGGGCACACGCGCCGCACCGCCTCGTAGTCGAGGCCGAGCCGCTGCACCACGCCGCCCTGGCGGTTCTCGGTCACGACGTCCGCCCGGGCGCAAAGGGCCAGCGCGAGCTCGCGGCCGCGCGGCGACTTGAGGTCGAGGCAGACGCTGCGGTGCCCGCGGTTCTCGTCGTTGAAGGGCCACGAGCGATTCGCCGCGCCGGGCTCGAAGCTGAGGCGGCGCAGGAAGTCGGGGCTCGCGCGCGATTCGATCTTGATGATCTCGGCGCCGAGCTCGGCGAGCGTGCGGCACAGCCCGGGCACCACGGCGCCGACGCCCAGGCTGACGACGCGCAGGCCGCCGAGCGGCGCACCGCCGCCGTCCCCGCGCGGAGCGGTCGGCTCGCGCGGCGGAAAGCCGCCGGTGTCTTCGCCGGGCGCGGGTGCGGCGCGGCGCAGCGTCGCCGGCGCGCGATCCGATCGGCACGGAAACGCTGCGAAGGGCGCATCGGCGAGCTGCGGGAAGCCGGTGCGCTCGAAGTAGCCGCGCGCGCGGGTCTGCGCCTCGGCGACGAACTCGTCGGGCGTGTTGAGCGGCGCGATCGGCACGCCGAGCCGGCGCGCCTGCGCGAGCACCTCGGCGCGCGGGCGCCCCTGCAGCGCCTCGCGCGCCACCAGGCGCAGCGCGCCGAGGACGCCGTACAGCGCGGGCAGCAGGCTCCCGTGCAGCGGGAGCTGCGCGACCGCGCCGAGCGCCCGGCCGGCCGCGCGCAAGGCGCCGTCGACGAGGCTCGAGAGCCCTTCGCCGATCACGCCCCAGGTCCCGTGGCCGATCAGCGGGTACGAGACCGGCTCGGGCGCGCCTGCAGGCGCCAGCTCGCGGTTCGCGAGCAGCGCCGCCAACGCTCTCCAGTGTCGCGGCGTGACGGGCAGCACGCGTACGTAGCCGTCGGCGGTCGGGAGCACCAGCGCCGGGCCGTCGGCGTCGCGCGGGTACGACCGCGGCAGGATCGGATAGACGCGCGCGTAGTCGGCGAGCGCCACCTGCCACGGATCCAGCGCCGCCAGCGCCGCCTCCTCGACCGACACCTCGACGCCCTGCCCCATTCCGCTGCGGGCGCGCTCCACCAGCGCGGCGAGCGCGCCGGTCAGCGCGGCGATCGCGGCGCAGTCGTGCGCCTGGTAGCCCGGAAGCCAGCACGGCGGTCGGTCGGGAAAACCCGATGCGCGCAGCGCCCCCGACGCGGCGAAGGCCGCGAGCGGCTCGAGCCGCCACCCGGCGCGCGGTCCGGAGAGGCCGCAGTCCGCGATCGTCACGTGGACCAGGTGCGAGAGGCGCGCCTTCTCGTCGGCGAGGCACTGTCGCAGCTCGTCCTCGGCCGCGAGGTTCTCGATCAGGACGTCCGCGCGCTCGCAGAGCGCGACGAGGCGCCGGAAGCCGGCGGCCTCGCGCGGGTCGAGGACGACGCCGCGCTTGTTGGCGTTGCGAAACAGGAACGGGAGCGAGCGATCGGGCGCGGCGACGCCGCCGGCGAACGGCGGCCGCAGCCGCCCGGGATCGCCGCCCGGCGGCTCGACCTTGATCACGTCGGCACCGAGATCGGCGAGGATGCGCCCGGCCAGCGCGCCGCGCAGGTCGGTGAGCTCGACGACGCGCAGCGTCGAGAGCGGCCCGCTCAGGAGCATGCGCCCGCGCGCGCGTCGAGGATCTCCTGCAGGTGCGCGTGAGAGTCCGCCACGGCGTCCGCATCCGGGAGCGCGATCGGGTCGTCGTAATGGGCGCGGATGCGGATCGTTCCCATGCCCGCGCCGCGTCCGCCCGACACGTCGGTGCGCCGCAGATCGCCCACGTGAATGGCCTCGCTGGCCCGCGCACCGAGTCCCGCGAGCGCCGCCGCGAAGACTTGCGGATGGGGCTTCGGGACGCCCTGCTCGTCGGAGAACACCGTCACCGAGAGGAGCTCGAGCAGGCCGGCGCGGTCGAGCAACGTCCGCACCGCGCGGCCCGGGGTGAAGCCGGTGTCGCAGACCAGCGCCCGCCCGACGCCCTCGGCCGCGAGCCGGGCGAGCGTGTCGCGCGCGCCCGCGAGCGCCGCCACCTCGGCCTCCGCGCCGATCCGCACGAAGCGCTCCGCGAGACGCGCTGCTTCGCCGCTCCGCTCCGGCGCGAGCTCCGCCAGCGCCCAGCGCGCGATCTCCGGCGCGCCACTCGCCATCCCCGCTTCCCAGTGGGCGATGTGCCGGCGCCAGGCGGCGTCGAGAGCGAGCCGCGCGCGCCCGAGCTCGGCTGCACCCGCCGCGCCGCAGACCGCCACGGCGAGCGCCTCGACGCGGCGCGCGTAGGTCGCGTGCCGATCGCGCTCGAAGAGCAGCGTCCCCCAGCAGTCGAACGTGACCGCCTCGATCCCCATCAGGGGATTAACTCGGCGCCGGCGCGCCGGACGCAAGGCCTGCGCCCTGCGTCAGCCAGCCGACACTCTCCTCGACCGGCAGGGTGCCGTCCACGAGCGCGTGCTCGGCGGGCGGCAGCTCCTCCACGGCCTCCCAGCGCTCGAGAAACGCGTCGAGCATGGCGAGCCAGCCCGTCCCGCCCCCGCTCCGCTCGCGCTCGCGCAGCCGCTCGCGGGCAACCGACACCGGAACACGACACTCGACGAACAGGAAGGCGGCGCCGCGCTCGGCGGCGAGCTCTCGCGCCGCCGCGCGCAACGCGCGCGTGCGGAAGCTGCCGTCGAGCACCACGGGAGCACCCGCGCCGAGCGCCACCGCTGCGCGCCGTAGCAGCTCGGGATAGAGCTTCTCCGAGAAGCCCGGGACGTACGCATCCTGGTGTCCCGCGCCGTGGAGCTCGGCACGGACGGCGTCGGCGCCGAGGTACACCGCACCGAGCGCGCGCGCCAGGCGCTCCGCGAGGCTGCTCTTGCCGCTGGCGAGGATGCCCCCGACCACGACGAGGCGGGGCGTCATGCCGGGATCACACGGGGCGCCGCCGCCGCCGCCCGCGCAGCCACGCCAGCAGCGGCACGACGGCGACCAGCTCCGCGCCGAGCCCGCAGGGGTTGGGCGTCTCGAGCGTGCGGTAGGGCTTGTTGCACTGCGGATCCGGCGGACCGAGGGCGATGCCGTGGTTGGCCGCCGCGCCGCCGTCGAAGTCGATGCCGCCGTCGCCGTCGTTGTCGAGGCCGTCCTGGCAGGCGGGGCTCTCGCTGGTGCTCGCCGCATCGAAGCAGCCGGGGTCGGCCGGGTAGTCGACGAAGCCGTCGCCGTCGTCGTCGATCCCGTCGCTGCAGGCGGGCCTCGTCGTGATGTCGAGGATCGCGCTGCGATAGAAGGACAGGTCGACTGCGAAGGTGTGGTTGCCGTAGAGCGCCGAGCTCGCGGGCTGGCCGACGAACATGTCGATCGCGAAGATCACGCCGGCCAGCTCCCAGCTGCTGCCGTTCTTGACGAACGCCGCGGCGCCCGAGTCTCCCTCGGCCGCCTGCGCCTCCCACGGCGTCACGGCGGCGGGCGGGGACTCGGTGAAGTCGGTCCAGAACGCGTGGCTGAGCGTGCTCCCGACCGTGACGTCCTGCGGCGTCGCGCTCACCTGATTGGTTCCCCAGCGCTTCGTGCCGCCGGCTCCCCACAGCCAGCCGCTGATGCCGTTCCAGCTCGTCGCCGCTCCGCGGTTGCGGCCGTTCCCGATCAGCACCAGCTCGGCACCCGGCGCCGGCGTGGTCGCGGCGATCGCGAGCGCCGGCAGGGGCGGATCCGTCTCGAGCTTGAAGACCAGCAGGTCGGCGAGCTGGCCGGGCGCGGTCTGGAAGCGGAAGCCTGCGCTCGGGCTGGCGGCGTAGCTCACGCCCCCGAACACCACCGATCCGACACCGACGTGGTTCGCGGTGACGACCCATCCGTTCCCGAGATAGACGGCCGTGAGCCCGTTCCGATTGCCGACGTTCGCCCAGCCGGGGTCGTCGGCGGGCGCGCTCGTGTTCTCGGTCCCGTCGCCCGTGGCCACGATCACCGCGCGAGCGCCCGGCGCAGAGAGCACGAGGAGCGCGATTCCCGACACAGTCCGTAGCAGCCAGCGCCTCGGCAGCATGGCGAGAGACTACAACGCCGGCCGGCGCCGATCGACCGCTTCCGTCTCGGAAATTTCGATCGACCCTTCGCGATCAACGTGCGCGCGGTGTTCCTCGCCACGCAGGCGGCGATCCAGCACATGAAGGACGGCGGCCGCGTCATCAACATCGGGAGCTGCAACGCGGAGCGCATGCCGTTCGCCGGCGGAGCGGCCTACGCGATGAGCAAGGCTGCGCTGCAAGGGCTGGTCAAGGGCCTTACCCGCGACCTCGGGCCGCGGGGAATCACGATCAACAACGTGCAGCCCGGCCCAGTCGATACCGGCATAAACCCCGCCGGCGCCAGCTTGACGATCGACGGCGGATTCACCGCATGATCGGCCGACCGCGAGAAGGAAGTTGCAGCCCTCCCTTCAGGAGACCCCATGGAGCTGCACGGTGAATCGGTCCGGGGGCGTCTGGCGAGCTTCCAAGAGGAACTCAGCCGTCGAACGGGTGGCGGTGGCTGGACTCGAACCAGCGACACGCGGCTTATGAAACCGCTGCTCTAACCGACTGAGCTACACCGCCACGCAGGCCTGCGGGACGCGGGCCGCGCAGTCTAGCGAAGACGAGGCTACGGGCGATCTCCCGGGAAGGTGCGCTTG
>Ga0335070_10002225_pt1 | contig 22672 bp, 17 predicted proteins | sample Lox_Sample_13_FD_206722 | JGI IMG/M metagenome (GOLD analysis project Ga0335070, IMG submission 206722) | Soil microbial communities from Loxahatchee National Wildlife Refuge, Florida, United States - Lox_Sample_1.3 | ecosystem: Environmental > Terrestrial > Soil > Wetlands | place: USA...
TCTCAAAGGAGAGAAACGATTCTTCAAGATCGTCTCTTGGTACGATAACGAATGGGGGTATTCAAACCGGGTGGTTGACCTTCTGCGGTATATGGCGTCCAAGAAGGCTTGAGGAACTGGAAAAAAATCGGTCTCGTTTCGTGCTTGCCCCTTTCAGGATAGCTCTCTTTCCGAAACTTTGGAACGCCGAGTATTGTAGTGAGGGTAACCTTTCATGGTAGGAAGCATCCGACATTATAGCTATGGGCTGCACGAATTCGACGGTAAAAGGCCCGGCTCCAGAGTTCTCCAAGAGAACCATCCTTACGGGTCCGGAGTCATTTTTTGACGGTATCTCGATTTGTCTACACCTTATGAGGGTTTTTGGTGTAAGAAGGAGCAGCGATGGCGTTGGGCGATCTCAATTTTGAGGTTTCAGGGTTGGGCGAGGGCCGCATTCCATCTCCCCTCAAGGGAGTCTATTTTGTGAGGAATGACGAGCGAGTGCTCTTCCATTCTGATTTGAGCGAGGCGAAAGAATATTTTGAAGCTGGGAAACCTATTCCAGCCTTCGAAAAGGCAGGCCCCAAAGAAAAGATCTACTTCGATCCTTCCAAGCTCAAATGCGGCATCGTCACGTGCGGCGGGCTCTGCCCGGGTCTCAACAGTGTGATTCGGGCCATCGTCTTGAGTCTTCATCATAACTACGGAGCGGAAACGGTCTATGGTTTTCCATACGGTTACGAGGGCCTCACGGATCGTTATGGCCACAAACCGGTCGAGTTAATCCCCACTGCCGTGGACCGTATTCACGAGCAAGGCGGAACCATTCTCGGTTCGTCACGGGGGAATCAAGATATCGGCGAGATGGTCGATACGTTGGAGCGAATGAATATCGGAATCCTTTTCACCATCGGAGGCGATGGAACCTTGCGGGGAGCGAGTGCGATCTCGGAGGAGATCGACCGCAGGAGGTTGAAGATCGCTGTGATTGGCATCCCGAAGACGATTGACAACGATATCTCCTACATTCAGAGATCCTTTGGCTTTGCGACAGCGGTCTCCGAGGCAGGGAGGGCTATCACCGCGGCCCATATTGAAGCCAAAGGGGCAAGAAATGGGATCGGATTGGTAAAGCTGATGGGCCGGGAGTCTGGATTCATTTCCACCTATGCAGCTCTGGCCTATAGCGATGTAAACTTCTGCCTTATCCCTGAAGTTCCTTTCACCTTGGAGAGCTTCCTCAAGGCTCTTCATGAAAGACTGGAAAAGAGGGGTCATGCGGTGGTCGTGGTGGCGGAAGGAGCAGGTCAGGACATTTTGGGGAAGACCGGAGAGAAGGATGCCTCCGGCAACGTTCGATTTCAGGATATCGGAATCTTCCTGAGAGACCAGATAAACGCGTATTTCAAACGCAGGGGTCTTGAGTTCAGTCTGAAGTACATCGACCCGAGTTACACCATACGGAGCGTGCCAGCGGATGCCAATGATTCCGCGTTCTGTCTCCTCTTAGGACAGAATGCCGTACATGCCGGTATGGCAGGACGGACTAATATCGTGGTCGGTTTTTGGGCCAACGAGTTCACGCATGTTCCCATCCCCATGGCTACCTCGGAGCGCAAGAAGTTGGACCCGGCGGGATGGGTTTGGAACAGCGTCCTCACCGTAACGGGGCAGCCGAGGGAAATGCGGTGAGGGTCATGGAGGACGAAGACCTAGGAGGGATAAAAATGGCTTTGCCAAACCATAAAACCAAAATCGTTTGCACGATCGGACCGGCGTCCGAATCAAAGGAAGTCATGGAGCAGATGATCCGGGCCGGAATGAACGTCGCCCGGCTCAACTTCTCCCACGGAGATTTTTCCAGCCATGAAAAAACGATCAAAAATCTCAGGGCCGCCTCGCAGTTGACAGGGCACCGCCTTGCCATCATGGCAGATCTGCCCGGGCCTAAAATGCGTATTGGTCAGTTTTCAAAGGAGCCAATCGAGCTAAGGATCGGCGATCCCTTCACCTTGACGACGGACAACATTGTCGGTGACTCGAGCCGGGTTTCCGTCAGCTTCTCCCGGCTCCCGCAGGCGGTGAAACCCGGTGATCGGCTGTACCTGAATGACGGGTTGATCCAGCTTGAGGTCGTGAAGGTGGAGGGGGCTGACGTCCGGTGCCGCGTCCTCGTCGGAGGCGAACTCCGCTCCAAGAAAGGGTTGAACCTTCCCGGCATCGACCTTGGCATCCGGGCTTTCACCGAGCAAGATCAGCGCTGGCTGGCGTTCGCCAAGGAGCAGGGTCTCGACGCAGTCAGCCAGTCCTTCGTCGAGGGCGCTGCAGACATTGCCGCTGTTCGTCAGGCGGCAGCCGATCTGAATTACCATCCGTTCCTCATCGCCAAGATCGAGCGGTCGAGGGCTTTGGAGCGTATCGATGAAATTCTGGAGGTCACCGATGGAATCATGATCGCCCGGGGGGACCTTGGGGTGGAGATTCCCATCGAGGAGATCGCCGTCGTTCAGAAGCGGCTGATGCGTCTCTCCAATATGCATGCGAAACCGGTCATCACGGCAACCCAGATGCTCGAGTCCATGACTGAAAATCGGCGACCCACCCGCGCCGAAGCAACGGATGTGGCAAACGCGATCCTGGATGGGACGGACTGCGTCATGCTTTCCGGAGAGTCGGCCATGGGTAAATATCCGGTAGACGCTGTGGCTATGCTCGCGAAGATAGCAGCATCCGTGGAGACGCGCCGTCCTCCCATTGCGGTGAAAGAGCTGTACCGGGGGGTCGATATTACCGGGAGGATCCGGCCGGAGCATCTGATCGCTATCGGCGTAGAAGCATGCCTTGAATATGTATCTCCGGCAGCCGTGTTCGTTCCGACGCACGGCGGCACCACGGCGAGGAGCATCGGGCGGTTCCGATTTCCCGTCTGGACGATCGCCGTCAGCTCGCAGATGGCGACCTGTCAGCAACTCCAGTTCTCCTCGGGCGTCTACTCGGTCCTTGAGCCGGAGCATCCGGAACAGTGGAAGGCCTACGTCAGACGATGGGTCACCGAGCTCGGCATCGCAGGAGAACTCGCCGTTCTAACCGAAGGACCTTCCACGAAGCACCCGGAAGCAAACCATCGCATGGAGATCATCGATTTGAGGCGCTAAAGAATGGAGTAATGGAGTGATGGAGTAATGGAGTATTGAAAGAATAGAGAATTGGAGTACTGGAGTAATGGAGTGTTGGAAAGGCGAAAGGAAAAAAAGCGTTATCGAAATGGAAGTAGTTTAATACGCAGTACTCCAACACTCCAGTACTCCAGTACGCGAGTTTTTCATCACTCCATTACTCCAATACTCCAGCTTTTGGAAACATGCGGAGGTGAGACTGATGGCAAAGAAGATGGAGACCAAGGTCAGGAAGAAGAAAGCTGAAAAAGAACCGTTGCCTAAGGAAAGAGGTCCTGGCACGGATGCTCGGAGATTCAGCTGGGAGTTTCTGCGTCATCTTTTCTATACACAGGGAAGAACGCTTGAGATGGCAACGCCCAACGATCTTTACATGGCCCTTGCCTACACCGTTCGCAATCAACTTCTCGAGCGCTGGTTGCATACGGTCGAGAACTATAACAAGCCAGGGGTTCGGATTGTGAGCTATTTGTCGGCCGAATTTCTTCTCGGACCCCATCTTGAGAACAACTTGATCAACCTGGGAATCTTTGAGGAGGCGCGGAAATCCCTGCAAGATCTCGGTTTGGATCTTAGAAAAATTATCGATCAGGAGGAAGAGCCGGGGTTGGGAAACGGAGGTCTGGGCAGGTTGGCAGCCTGCTATCTGGATAGCCTTGCCACGCTCGAAATTCCGGCGGTCGGCTACGGGATCCGTTACGAATTCGGAATCTTTGACCAGAAGATCCAGGACGGCTGGCAGGCGGAAGCGACCGACCCCTGGCTCCGGTTAGGAAACCCCTGGGAGATCCACCGGCCGGAGATCGCTTATCACGTCAAACTGGGCGGACATACCGAAGCCTATCATGATGGCCAGGGGCATTATCGCGTGCGCTGGATCCCCGGCCGCGAGGTGAAAGGAACGGCTTATGATACGCCTATTGTCGGGTACAGGGTTAATACCTGCAACACCCTGCGCCTGTGGAAGGCCGAGGCCGTGGAGTCTTTTAACTTTCAAGAATTTAACGTAGGGGACTATTATGGCGCCGTGAATGAGAAGGTGATCTCGGAGACGGTTACTAAAGTGCTCTATCCTAACGATGAGCCGGAGGTTGGCAAAAAGCTCAGGCTTGCGCAGCAATACTTCTTCGTCTCCTGCTCTCTGCAGGACATGCTGCGGATCCACACTCTGATGGGGGGACGGAAGCCAGAGGCCTTTCATAACAGTGTCGCAATCCAGCTGAACGACACTCATCCCTCCATCGCCGTGGCTGAACTGATGAGACTTCTGGTGGACGAATACCAGATCGAATGGGAGAAAGCCTGGCACGTGACCGAGCGCACCTTCGGATATACGAACCATACGCTGCTTCCGGAGGCCCTCGAGAAATGGCCCCTTCCCTTGTTCGAAAGCTTTCTGCCACGACATCTTGAGATCATCTACGAGATCAATCGACGCTTTCTGGACCAGGTGCGTGTGAGATACCCGGGAGACGATCAGAGGACCAGCCGTATGTCTTTGATCGATGAGAAAGGGGAGCGATATGTCCGGATGGCCCACCTGGCCAGCGTGGGCAGCCACGCGGTCAACGGGGTGGCAGAACTTCACAGTGAGTTGCTGAAGAGGGATGTCCTCCGGGACTTCTACGAATGGACGCCGGAGAAGTTCACCAACGTTACGAATGGAGTGACGCCCCGACGCTTCGTGGTGGTCAGCAATCCAAGGCTCAGCCGTCTCATCAGCAGCAGGATCGGCGAAGGTTGGATCAAGAATCTGCAGGAGCTGAAAGGTCTCGAACGCTCTGCCGGCGACCCGAATTTTCAAAAAGAGTGGCGAAGGATCAAAAGAGAAAACAAACAGGACCTCGCCGTTTTGATTCAGGAGCGCACGGGGATCGCCGTCGATCCCGACTCCCTGTTCGACATCCAGGTGAAACGGCTTCATGAATACAAGCGTCAGCATCTGAACGTCCTTCACATCATCACCCTTTACAACCGGCTCAAACAGGATCCGAAGAGGAAAATGATCCCCCGAACCTTTCTCTTCGGAGGCAAAGCCGCTCCCGGCTACTTTATGGCCAAGCTGATCATCAAGCTGATCAACGGCGTGGGAGAGGTCGTTAACCAGGATCCGGATGTGGCTGGCCGGCTGAAGGTGGTTTTCTTTCCGGACTTCAACGTGAAGAATGCCAAAATCATCTATCCGGCGGCCGACCTTTCGGAACAGATTTCAACAGCGGGCAAGGAGGCTTCCGGAACGGGCAACATGAAATTCTCTCTCAACGGGGCTCTCACGATCGGGACGCTCGACGGCGCCAATGTCGAGATCCGTGAAGAGGTCGGAGCCGATAACTTCTTCCTGTTCGGTCGGACCGCGGAGCAGGTCTATGAAGTGAAGGCGAAGGGCTACGACCCGAAACAGTATTACGATTCGGACCCGGAGCTCCGGGAGGCCGTGGATCAGATCTCTTCCGGATCTTTCTCCGGAGGAGACAGGAACCTTTTTAAGCCCATCGTCGATTCCTTGTTGTACGGCGACCCGTATCTTCTGTTTGCCGATTATCGCTCGTATGTAGAAAGCCAAGAGCAGGTGAGCCTTGCTTATAAGGATCAAACCAACTGGACGCGAATGTCGATTCTGAACGTGGCCAGGATGGGCAAGTTTTCATCGGATCGCTCGATCAAGGAATACTGCGACAAAATCTGGGATGCCCACCCTCTCCCTATCAAACTCGGGAAGTACACGATCGGATAGAGGGGATTTTTACGCAAATAGTCTCGTCGTCTCTTCGTCCCGCGGTCTTATCGTCAATTGACGAACCGGCTGCCTGACTGAAGATTATTTCAAAGAGAGTGAGAGCCAGAAAAATCAGGGAACCCGGAGGTTTGAAATGAAAGTCGGAGTCGTGGGTTGTGGGTTTGTGGGCAGCTCGGGGGCTTACGCCATGGCTCTCAAAGGCACGGCGAGCGAGATCGTTCTCGTTGATCTCAACAAGAAGCTGGCTCAAGGTCAGGCCGAGGATATCCTCCATGCCACCCCTTTTTCACATCCGGCGCGTGTCATGGCCGGAGACTATCCGCTCCTCGCGAACGCCGGAGTTGTCATCCTCGCCTGTGGAGTGAACCAGCGCCCGGGGGAGACCCGTCTCCAGCTTCTCGAGAGGAATGTGGAAGTGTTCAAGAAAGTCATTCCGCAGGTCCTTCAGTTCGCGCCGGAGGCAGTGCTCCTCATCGTCTCCAACCCAGTGGACGTGATTACTCAAGTGGTCACCAAGCTCTCGGGAATCAACCCCTCCAAGGTCATTGGAAGCGGTACCCTTCTGGACACGGCCCGCTTCCGCGCCCTTCTGGGAGAGCATCTGGGGGCGGCGCCGGTCTCGGTTCATGCTTATGTCCTTGGGGAGCACGGGGACTCAGAGGTTCTGGCATGGTCGAGCGCGAAAGTGGGAGGGGTTCTCATCCGGGATTTCGCAAGGCAGATGCGCGTGGAATTGACGGAAGAAAAGAAGTTGAAAATTGACGACGGCGTGCGACACGCGGCCTACCGCATCATTGAGAACAAGGGAGCCACCTACTACGGCATCGGAGCTGAAATTGCTCAGATTGTTCAGGCCATTCGCGACGACGAGCGTCGGGTGCTTACGGTCACCAATCTCACAACCGGCGTCGAGACATTCAAGGGGATCTGTCTCTCTCTTCCCCGCGTCGTAGGATTGAAAGGGATCTTGACGGAACTTCGGCCCGACCTTACCGCCGAGGAACATCTCGCGCTTCAAAAGAGTGCGGATATCTTGAAGGAAGCTGCGCTCAGCCTGAACATGATGTAGGCAACATAGGGACCCACGTTCCCTGGGCACAGATATTTCGTGCTGATCCGCGACAAAGCTTTATTGAGCAGACAGAAGGAGAAGAAACCATCATGCCCGAAAATACTAAACAGGTTGAAAAGCTTGTCCTACTATCCATCATCGCACTGATGATCATCGGAAGCATCGTGATGATCCTCCCTTTCCTGCGGGCCATCCTCTGGGCCGTGGTCTTCGCGGTGACCATCTGGCCCTATTTTATAAAGTTGGAAAAAGCTCTGCGAGGAAGAACCGGCCTGGCCGCAGTGATTTCCACCCTTCTGCTTGCCCTAATCTTCTTCGTCCCCATGGTTTATGTCGGTTACAAGCTGGTCGGTCAGGCATCGGTCGTTCTTGACTATACAGAGGAGTTGACGGAAAAGGGTCTGGGGCCGCCACCTTCGTGGCTTAAGGGTTTGCCGTTGATTGGCGAAAAACTCGGAGGAATTTGGCAAACCACTGGCCAAGATACTCCGAAGCTGATCGAAATGGTCAAACCCCATATCAAAGTTCTTTTAGGCTCAATCGTAAGTGCCGGGACCGGGATGGCGCAGATCATTCTGATCACGGTTCTCAGTCTCATTCTTTTCCTTCTTGTCGTCAAGGAGGGGCATTCCATCCGAAAGAGTCTTGAGAAAATGGCGGTACGCCTGGGCGGTGAAAAAGGACGTCGCCTCCTTCTCGTGGCGGGGTCCACCATGCGCTCGGTCGTTTTTGGAATCCTTATCGCAGCGCTCATCCAGGGAATCCTGGCAATCTTCGGCCTCTGGATATCCGGAGTCCCTAACCCCGTGCTCATAGGGGCGGTCGCAGGGGTTTTCGCTCTCATTCCAATCGGCCTGATCCAGGTGATTCTTTTGCCCGCGGCAGGGTGGCTTATCTTTTACAAAGGTGAGGTCGGATGGGGCATTTTTCTCGCCATCTGGTCTTTTACGGTGATCGGAAACATCGATAACGTGATCCGGCCCATGTTCATCAGCCGCGGCGCCAATGTTCCTTTCCTTGTCATATTGCTCGGTGTGCTGGGCGGACTTGCTACGGGCGGGATTATCGGCCTTTTCGTGGGTGCAACACTGCTGGCTGTCGTTTACACGATGTTGAAGGAATGGCTGGCGGAATCGGATGAAAATTTGAGCGGAGCGCGATCCACGACAGATAGAGCAGGAGAAGCAGAAAAAGGAGTATGATTAGGAGATTCACTTCAACAATACTCCATTACTCCGATACTCCAATGTTCAATTGTTCGATTACTCCAAATGGACGTTACTGAATTTCTGACGCGCGATACTCGGGGACCCAGGGGGCAAACAAATGACCGTTCATCAACTTGCCGGTAAACCAGCGCCGAGGTCACTCCTTGCCAATATTCCAAGGCTGATGACCGCTTACTACGCCTACAAGCCGGATATTTCCGATCCGACCCAGCGGGTGGCCTTCGGAACTTCCGGCCATCGAGGATCTTCGCTGAAAAATAGCTTTAACGAGGACCATATCCTGGCTGTCAGCCAGGCCATTTGCAATTACAGGAGATCGAAAAAAATCGATGGTCCCCTCTTCGTGGGGATCGATACCCATGCGCTCTCCGAAGCCGCTTTCGCAAGCGCTCTCGAGGTCTTTGCCGCAAACAAGGTTACGGTCATGCATCAAAAGGGCCTCCGGTACACGCCTACCCCGGTCATCTCCCATGCGATCCTCACATACAACCGGGCGAGAGAGAAGGGGTTCGCAGATGGCGTCGTCATTACACCTTCACACAACCCGCCGGAGGACGGAGGATTCAAGTATAATCCGCCCGAGGGAGGACCCGCCGATCCGGAGACAACGCGGATCATCGAAGAGAAGGCCAATCAAATCATCACTCACAGATTGAAAGAAGTGAAGAGAATTCCTTTCGAGAAAGCCTTCAAGGCCGACTCGACGCACGCATACGATTATATATTTCCCTACGTGGAGGATCTCAAAAATGTGATCGACATGGAGGTGATTGCCAAGCAAAAGCTGAAGATCGGGGCAGACCCCCTCGGCGGCGCGGCCGTTGATTTTTTTGATCTCATCGCCGAACGGTATGGCCTTCAGCTCAAGGTGGTCAATCCCGACGTCGATCCCACCTTCGCGTTCATGACCCTTGACCACGATGGCAGGATCCGCATGGATTGCTCCTCTCCCTATGCCATGGCCGGCCTGATTGAGCTGAAGGACAACTTCGACGTTGCCTTCGGTAACGATACGGATGCGGATCGCCACGGCATTGTGACAAAAAGTGCGGGCCTTTTGAACCCGAATCATTATTTGTCCGTGGCCGTCGACTATCTCTTCCAGAACCGGCCGGGGTGGAGAAGGGATGCGGCCGTCGGAAAAACCCTCGTCTCCACATCGATGATCGAGCGCGTGACCGCCTCTCTAGGGAGGCGACTGTCCGAGGTCCCCGTAGGTTTCAAGTGGTTTGTGGACGGACTGATCGATGGTTCGCTCGGCTTCGCAGGAGAAGAGAGTGCGGGAGCCTCCTTTCTCCGACGGGATGGTACGGCCTGGACAACGGATAAAGACGGAATCGTGATGAACCTCCTTGCCTGCGAAATGACGGCGAAATTGGGGAAAGATCCGGGGGAGCTCTATAGAAAGATCGAGGAGAGATTCGGAAGGGCCTATTATGAGAGGATGGATGTCCCGGCATCCCCCGGGCAGAAGGCTGCCCTCAAAAAATTGTCTCCGCAGAATATCACCGCGAAAGACCTCGCCGGAGAACCGATTGTCTCCAAGCTGACCAAGGCTCCCGGTAATAATGCTGACATTGGAGGTCTGAAAGTGGTTACCCAGGGGGGATGGTTTGCAGCCCGCCCCTCCGGCACGGAGGATATCTGTAAAATATACACGGAGAGCTTTCGAGGCGAAGAACATCTGAAGAGAATTCAGAAAGAAGCGATGGCGATCGTCGAGGCAGCCTATAAGGAGGCTGGGGAGTAACTCTCATAAACTGGACAAGAAATGTCGATCTGACAGGAATGGTTGCAAAACTTCATCAGGTGCACGTTTGGAAGTTATGGGTGACATTCGTTGCTGCCTCACTCAACCTTGTCAAACCAGGTTCATCTCGCAAGATACTATTCAGAGGTGGCACGATAAAGTTTTTACGCTATCGCCGCCAAATCTCCAAGAATTTCTGAGACTGAAGGATTTCGAACGCAGGGATACCGATCGAGGGGTAAAGCAAATGAGCAAGGGGAATTCTACTGAGCAAAGGCCGGATGTGGTCAGTCTGGCAGACGGGCGGCCCCGGTCTAATGCAGGCGGCCAATGAAGGAGCGGCCAGCAAACCGGAGCGAGCCCGATCGATTGGGATCCGCGTCGACCTGCCCTTCGAACAGGACGTGAACACCTTTGTCGGAATGGCTTTTGAACATCGAACGTTTTTCACGCGGCTCCACCAATTCGTCCTCTCCTCCGACGCCTTCATCGCGGCGCCGGGTGGCGTCGGCACGGTCCTGGAAACGATGATGATCTGGCAGCTGCTCCAGGTGGGTCATGTTGCCGATTCCCCTCTCATCCTGGTCGGCAAGATGTGGCCGGCCCTGGTCGAGTGGGCACGAACACACATGCTTTCGTCGGACCCACCCCTTGCAAACCCGGAGGATATGAACATCCCTCGGTGCGTCGACGGGGCGGACGGGGCGATTGCGCTGATCCGCGCGCATCACAGCCTCTGGCAAAGAAAGCAGGCCGATTCTAAAGCCTAAGGGAGAGGCAGTCGGTTTCTTTCACATTATAAGTTTTTTGGCCAACCCCTTGATCAGGGGGGAAAGAAGTGATGAAAAAATACTCCACTCAGCCTGGGCATCGTTTTCCTTTTGGCGCAACCTTCGATTCGAAAGGAACGAACTTTTCGGTGTGGGGCCGTTTCGCCACCCGCGTGGAGCTCCTTCTCTATGAGAGGTCGGACAGCCCGACTCCTTTTCAGGTGATTGAGCTTGACCCCGAGGTCAACAGAACGTTTTATGCGTGGCATGTTTATGTGGAGGGACTCGTTCCCGGTACTTGCTATGGGTGGCGCATGGACGGTCCGGGGGATACCCGGTCCACAGGCTTTCGATTTGATAAAGAGAAGGTCCTCCTCGATCCATGGGCTCGAGCAGTGACCCACGAGTTGTGGGACAGGCAACGCGCATCCTCGCCGGGGGACAACGGCGCCTTTTCGATGCGAAGCATTGTTTTAGGCAACGACCTTTATGATTGGAATGGAGACGCGCCTTTGAACCATCCGATGGAGCAGGCCGTCATTTACGAAATGCACGTGGGCGGGTTCACACGGCATTCCACCTCTCAGGTGGCTCGTCCCGGTACTTTTGCGGGAGTGATCGAAAAAATCCCTTATCTCAAGTCGCTTGGCGTCACGGACGTTGAGTTGATGCCGGTGATGGCTTTCGATGAGCAAGATGTGCCAGAGGGAGCAGCTGTGCGGAGCTTGAGAAACTACTGGGGATACAGCACCCATAGCTTCTTTTCTCCCCATCCGGGCTACACGGTGACACCCGAGAAAGGAACCCACCGTCAGGAATTCCGCGACATGGTGAAGGCCCTTCATCGGGCAGGGATTGGTGTCATCCTGGATGTCGTCCTCAACCATACGTCCGAAGGTGGTGCAGACGGACCGACGATCAATTTCAAGGGAATAGGGAACCGGGGTTTTTACCATCTCGATCCCAGCGATCGGCGCATTTACCGCGACTACACAGGGTGTGGAAACACGGTCAATTGTAACAGCCCGGTGGTCTCGGATTTCCTGGTCGATTGCCTGGAGGACTGGGTTCAGGAGATGCATGTGGACGGATTCCGCTTCGATCTGGCCAGCGTTCTCGTTCGAGATCAGAACGGTGCCCCCATGCACTTCGCGCCCACGCCGTGGCGAATCGAGTTTTCGAACATTCTCGGAAACACGGCAGTCATCGCTGAAGCGTGGGATGCTGCGGGGCTCTACCAGGTGGGTGATTTTCCCGGATTCCGCTGGGCGGAATGGAACGGTCGATACCGGGATGTGATCCGGCGCTTTGTCCGCGGGGACGGGGGATTGATCGGAGAAGTTGCCAGCCGGGTCAGCGGAAGCAGCGATCTCTATGAATCGGAGGGAAGAGTTCCCAGCAGTAGCATCAACTTTGTTACATGCCACGACGGGTTCACACTTTACGATCTGGTCAGCTACAGCGGTAAGCACAACGAGGCCAATGGCGAGGACAATCGCGATGGCAATAACGACAATTTCGGCTCGAACTGCGGCGCCGAAGGGGAAACCAACGATCCAACAATTCTTTCGATGCGCAAACAACAAGTCAAGAACTTTCTGGCTATTCTCTTCTTGAGCCAGGGTGTCCCGATGATCCTGGCCGGAGACGAAGTCCTGAGGACGCAGCGGGGAAATAACAACGGCTACTGCCAGGACAATGAACTGAGCTGGTTTGACTGGACCCTGACCGAAAAGAATCGCGAGATGTTGCGCTTCGTCACGAAAATGATCGTCTTTCGAAAACGTCATCCTTGTTTGATGCGCAAACATTTTTTGACGGGCAAGAAAAAGAAGGAGGCGCCTTTCCCCGATGTGACCTGGCACGGGACAAAACTGAGCGAGCCGCTCTGGCACGACGCTGACGCTCAAATCCTGGCTTACACACTGGGACGGCAACGGGAAGGCGAAGAAGATCTTCACATCGTATTCAACATGTCGGACCACGGGGTGGAGATGCCGCTGCCGTCTCTTTCGGACCGGACGTGGCGCCGTGCAATCGACACGGGACAGGACTCACCGGGAGATATCTTCGAACCATCGGATCAGCCCCGAATCAAGGAGTCCTTCTATCGTGTTTCTTCGCACAGCGTCGTGGTTTTTGAGAGCCGGTAACAAAAAACCAACCCGGCATAGCCGGAACCCAAAACCGTTTGCACTTTTGAAATCCGAAGCACGAAATACGAAATTCGAAATAATCTTAAATGACCAAATTCAAACGTTCCAAATAAGAAGGTTTAGAAATTTTGACAATTCGAATTTGTTTCGGATTTCGATATTCGAGTTTCGGATTTAAAATCCACTGGATCTAGAATAACCCTGTTGTCCTTTTGTGACCATTCCGTTTCTAAGCGGCTAAGGAGGGACTTATGGCAAAGATTGTAAAGGCAGTTGGAAGAGAGATTCTCGATTCAAGGGGCAATCCGACCGTGGAGGCGGATGTCCGATTGGATGATGGCAGCATCGGCAGAGCCGCGGTGCCTTCCGGTGCGTCCACGGGCGAGCACGAGGCGATTGAGTTGCGTGACGGAGAAAAATCGCGCTATCTGGGGAAGGGAACGCGCAAGGCCGCGCAACACATCAACAGCGAGATTGCCTCGGCCATCAAAGGGATGGAGGCGACCCGCCAGGCAGAGGTCGATCGTAAGATGATCCAGCTCGACGGAACGCCGAACAAGGGCCGACTCGGAGCGAACGCGATTCTGGCCGTCTCCATGGCGGTTGCCCGGGCGGCTGCCACGTCGAAAAAGATGCCCCTGTACCGATTTCTCGGAGGGGATTCGGCCCTTTTGCTGCCGGTTCCGATGATGAATATCCTGAACGGAGGGGCCCATGCGGACAACTCGGTGGACTTTCAGGAATTCATGATCGCTCCTTTCGGGGCGCCGAACTTTGCCGAGGCCCTTCGGATGGGCGCTGAAGTGTTCCATACTTTGAAGAGCGTGCTGAAGAAGAAAGGCTATTCAACGGGTGTGGGAGATGAGGGAGGATTTGCTCCAAACCTCAAATCGAACGACGAAGCCCCGGAAACAATTCTCGAAGCCATTACGCAGGCGGGATATAGGCCCGGTACAGATATCGGTCTGGCCCTCGACCCGGCGGCCAGCGAATTCTTCGATTCGAGCAAGGGGAAGTATGTTTTCAAGAAATCGGACAAGAGTGAGAGGTCTTCCGAGCAGATGATCGAATTCTGGTCGAATTGGGTTCGGCAGTATCCGATACTTTCGATCGAAGACGGCATGGCGGAAGACGACTGGAAAGGATGGAAGCTCCTCACCGACACCCTGGGGAAAAAGATCCAACTCGTGGGTGACGATCTGTTCGTGACCAACACCGAACGATTGGCGCGAGGGATCCGGGAGGGGATCGCCAATTCCATTCTCATCAAGGTGAATCAGATTGGAACATTGACGGAGACGCTCGATGCGATGCGAATGGCGAAGGAAGCTGGTTACACCTGCGTGGTTTCCCATCGATCCGGAGAAACCGAGGATACGTTTATTGCCGACCTGGTGGTGGCTACAGGAGCCGGACAGATCAAGACCGGCTCTGCAAGCCGTACCGATCGGATTGCCAAGTATAATCAATTGTTGCGTATCGAGGAGGAGTTGGGAACTTCGGCCAAATTTGCAGGAAGAAAAGTCTTCAAACAATGACGGTGATTTAGAGTGACGAGTGTCGAGTGACGAGTGAAAACTCAAAATTCAAGACTCAAGCCTTTCGACACTCAGTCCTCGCCCCTCGACACTTGGGCAAATGGGAGAGCAACCTATGCACAGACTCGTTTTGGTCAGACACGGAGAAAGTACCTGGAATAAGGAAAACCTCTTCACTGGTTGGACCGACGTAGACCTTTCAAAGAAAGGCGTTCAAGAAGCTACAGAAGGAGGTCGCGTTCTCAAGGAGCAGGGATATACCTTCGATATCGCCTTCACCTCTGTTTTGAAGCGGGCGATTCGAACCCTTTGGATCGTCCTGGACGAGATGGATCTCATGTGGATTCCCGTGATCCGGGACTGGCGCTTGAACGAACGGCATTACGGCGCCCTGCAAGGTCTTAACAAAGCCCAGACGGCAGAGAAGTTCGGGGAGAAACAGGTCAAAATCTGGAGGCGGAGTTATGACATCCGCCCACCGGCCTTAGAGGAAACCGATCCCAGGAACCCGGCGAAGGACCCGCGTTACAAGGAATTGAAGAAAGAGGAAATTCCACTGACCGAATGTCTGAAGGATACAGTGGAACGTTTTCTTCCGTGCTGGCATGATGTGATTGCGCCCGTGGTGCGCTCGGGAAAACGAGTCCTCATCGCGGCCCACGGAAACAGCCTGCGAGCTCTTGTTAAATTTCTGGATAACATTCCTGACGATGTCATCCCTGAGGTCAACATTCCGACGGGAATGCCGCTGGTCTACGAGCTGAAGGACGATCTCACACCGATACGGAACTATTATCTCGGCGACCCTGAGAAGGTGAAGAGAGCAATGGAGGCGGTCGCCAGCCAGGGCAAAGCTAAGAAATAGAGACGTCACCGTCACTATTGTCAAAAGTTATACGAGAAACTACTCTGAGAAATATCGAAGGGAAGGGAAACCCTCCCCCTTGAGGGGGGAGGGAAAGGGGTGGGGGTGAAAGACCTGACGGGCGTAGCAAGAAGACTCAGGAAATACTCTACGAATACAGAGCAGCATTTATGGAGGCACCTCAGAGACAAACAGATAGAAGGTTTTAAGTTTCGTCGCCAACAACCCATAGGCCGTTATGTTGTGGATTTTGTCAATCTTGAAAAGAAACTTGTCGTAGAGGTGGACGGCGGCCAGCATGCAATCGACGCAAGGGACAAAATTCGCGATGAATGGCTCAGGGCTGAAGGGTATGAGGTCTTGCGATTTTGGGATAACCAAGTACTCAGCAACTTAGAAGGTGTTTTGGAGACAATTCGAGCTTCCCTTCTCACCCCTCACCCGGACCCTCTCCCCCAAGGGGAGAGGGAAGATAACGTTTGACGAGACGCACTTTTCATGGAGGAGCTGGTATGAAAATTCTAAGCACACCCCGTATGGAACGATGCATCGGTTGTCACTCCTGTTCCCTCGCTTGCGCCCGTCTGGTGCACAGGCAGCTTTCCTGGGATAAGGCAGGAATCCGGGTCCAGTCGACGGGCGGTCTCTCCACCGGCTTCGAGGCCAAACCCTGTCTGGCCTGCGATCCTGCACCCTGTGCCATCGCTTGCCCCACGGAGGCCTATTCACAGCGAAAAGGGGGCGGCGTGGTGGTCAGGAAGAAGCTGTGCATTCGTTGCGGAGCTTGTGCTGAGGCTTGTCCGGTTGACGCCATCTACCTGGACCCCTCCGGTGACCCCTTCGTCTGCATTCACTGCGGTCGTTGCGTGGAATTCTGTCCTCATGACTGTCTGGATATGGTCGAGGTCCCTGCCCGCTCGTCAGCCGATAAAGACCGAAAGGAGGTGGCGGCGTGATCAGGGATCATTTCCGGGTACTCAGAGTTGACCTTTCCACCGGCCGGGGTCAAGTCGAAGAGATCGAAGGCCGCAATACTTACGCGGGAGGAAGCGGCCTTGCGGCGCTTCTGTTCGACCGGATGGGCTTTTCAGACCGGAGGTGGGACGATCCGGAACAGCCTTTAATCTTCGCCATCGGACCCCTCACGGGATACTTTCCGCTGATGAGCAAAGTGGTCTGCGCCTTCAAATCGCCCTACCACGATCAGTATGCTGAGAGCCACGGCGGCGGTCGGTCAGCCCTGTCGATGCGGTTTGCGGACCTGGACGCCCTGGTGATCACGGGGAAGGCTAAGCGCCCGAGCTGTCTGGTGGTGGGGTCCAGGACACTGGAGGTGAAAGACGTCCACTATCTTTGGGGAAAAAGCGTACAGAGGACTGGTCAAATGCTGCGTCGGATGGCGGGTGGGTCCGGACATCGGTCCATTCTTCGGATCGGACCCGCGGGCGAGAACCGGTCAGCCATGGCGTGCATCAACGTGGATACCTACCGCCATTTCGGCCGTCTGGGGGGCGGGGCGGTCATGGGCGCGAAGAACCTTAAAGCCATCGTAATCATAGGAGACGAGTCCTTTAAGCTGCCTGACGGCAAGGAATATGCCCCACTCTTCGAGAAGATCTACGGGCAACTGACCGAAACGACCATGATGGACAAGTATCACAACCTGGGCACGCCCATCAACGTGGCGGTGCTGAATAAGATCCAGGCCATGCCGTGCCGGAATCTCCAGCGCACCAGCGACGAAGCTATCTCCGGCATTACGGGAGAGACCTTTGCGGATCGCACTCTCCTGCGGAACACCGCCTGTGCGGGATGCCCGGTGGGGTGCATCCACCTGGGCTTCGTGCGCGAAAAGTTCGGCGAGCCGAACCAGTATCTCTACCGGCAGGTGACGTACGATCATGAGCCCATCTTCGCCATGGGCTCCATGCTGAGCGTGCTGGACGCCTTCCAGGTTCTAACCCTTCTGGAAGTTGCTGAAAAAGCGGGCCTGGATGTCATGTCCGCCGGAGTGGCCTTGGCCTGGGCCACGGAGGCCTTTGAGAAGGGCCTCCTTTCCGAAAAGGAAACGCTGGTCCCCCTGAAATTCGGCGATGCCAAGGCCTATGCCCAGGCGGTAAAGCACCTGGGTACAGGGGCCAATGATTTTTACCGGTTGTTGGGACAAGGAACGCTCAAAGCGGCGGAACAGTACGGAGGGATGGACTTCGCCTGCGTCCTCGGCCAGGAGATGGGGGGATATGCCACCGGCGAGGTATTCTTCGTCTCCCAGGCGCTGGGGCTGCGCCATTCCCACCTGGACGCCGGAGGGTACTCGTATGATCAGAAGCAAAAAGGAAAAGATGTCGCTCAGGCCGTGGAGTTTCTGGTTCAGGACGAGAAGGCCCGGGTCTTTCTCACCTCCATGGTCTCTTGTCTTTTCGCCCGGGAAGTTTACAAGGAGGCCGTGCTGGCCGATTGTTTGAATGCTGTTGGCTACCCGAATCTGGCAGAAAATCTAGACTCCGTCGCCCGAAGGATCCAGACCATACGCTGGCAAATCCGGATAAAAACGGGGTTTGACCCTGGATCTGTGAAGATCCCCCAGCGGTTCAAACAGGTCGTGACCTGGAAGGGGCCCGTGGACGGGAATTACCTGGAATCCTTACAAGAGACCTACGCCCAAAAGATCCGGGAGATAGCGAAACGGGAAGAAAGTAGTTCCGCCCGATCGAGGTGAATCATGAGGATGCATTTAAATCCCAAGCACGAAATCCGAAATTCCAAACGGTTTTGTTTGGAAATTTGGTCATTTCAAATTAGGATTTGTTTCGGATTTCGATATTCGGATTTCGGATTTGTCCAATTATCAAACCTCTTTGGTTCCGGTTATGACCGGTTAGGAGGATGGTCATGCCAAAGGCAAAATGCATTTACATATTCGGGGCGGAACCCCAATCCGGAAAATCGGCAGTCCTGCTTGGAATGATGGAGCTCCTCTCCGGTCGCGTACAACGACTCGGCTTCTTCCGGCCCCTCGTTCGTGAAGGGGAGACTCGCGACGACGCCATTCGCATGATTACCGACCGTTACCACCTTTCTTTCCCCAATGGCGTCAGGTACGGGATGACCTACGAGAGGGCCCGTTCTCTTGTAGGCGAAGAAAAATACGATGAGCTCTTGAAGCGGATTCTCGAGGAATACAGATCCCTGGAGTCGCAGTGCGATGTTGTTGTATGCCTCGGCACCGGCTTCCATGATATCCCTCCGGGGCTGGCCCTTGACTTCAATATTGACGTTGCCAACAACCTGGGCGCCCTGGTCGTCCCGGTAGCGACGGGATACGGGCGAACCCCACGGGAAACCATTCGCAAATCTTCGGTACTCCTGAATTTATTGGAGGCCAAGAGGTGCGAGGTCCTCGCCCTCTTCGTCAACCGGGTTGCCCCGGAATGTGCGGACGAAATTCTGGGGCTGATGGCCAAAGAGAAAACCCGGGTTCCGATCTTTGTCCTGCCCGAGCTTGCCGTGCTGGCCAAACCCTCGGTCGGAGAGATCGCCGAGGATCTCAAAACCACCCGTTGGAGAGGAGACCCAGAAGGTTTCACGCGCGAGGTGGAGGAGATTAAAATCGGGGCCATGGAGCTTCCCAACTTTCTCGACCGTCTGGTCGAAGGAACTCTCGTCATCACGCCGGGCGACCGATCCGATATCATCCTGGGAAGCCTTCTGGCCGACGCGGCCAGCACTTACCCCCGGGTCGCAGGACTCCTTCTCACGGGTGGCCTCAGGCCCGCCCCGCAGGTCCAGCGAATCCTCGATGGGTTGCGCAAGTCCCCTGTCCCGGTTTTGACCACGGAGGAGGATACCTTTATGGCCGGGACGCAGGCATCCCAGGTGCGCGGAAGAATCCGGCCAGAGAATCCTCGCAAGATGGCGATCGCTCTGGGGCATATGGAGAAGCACATAAACGCTCAAGCGCTCTACCAGCGAATCGACCTCTCTCGCTCGGAGCGGGTCACGCCGATCATGTTTGAGCACACCCTGGTCGAACGGGCGAAATCGAACCGGAGGCATATCGTTTTGCCGGAGGGGACGGAGGAACGCATCCTGCGGGCCGCTGAAATCCTCCTCCTTCGCGGAGTGGCCGATCTGACCCTTCTCGGCAATGTCGAGGAGATCCGGCAAAAAGCGAGTTCCCTGGGCCTTTCCCTCAAGGGAGCGGTCTTCCTGGACCCGGCCGATCCCGGGCGAAGGGAAGCGTACGCCCACACTTACTATGAGCTTCGCAGGCACAAGGGAATTTCCGAGCAGATGGCCTTTGATCTCGTGGCCGATGTGGCTTACTACGGGACCCTGATGGTCCATCGCGCGGAGGCGGACGGGCTCGTCTCGGGAGCAGTGCACACGACGGCCCATACGCTGCGGCCAGCCTTTGAAATCATCGGACTGAAACCCGGCTTCTCTCTCGCCTCCAGCATCTTCTTCATGTGCCTTCCTGATCGGGTGTTCGTCTTCGGCGACTGTGCCGTCAACCCGGAACCGACCATGGAGCAGTTGGCAGACATCGCCGCCAGCTCCGCCGAAACAGCGCGGGCTTTCGGCATCGAGCCGCGTGTGGCCATGCTCTCCTACTCCACCGGCGAATCAGGAAAAGGGGCGGATGTGGATAAGGTGCGGGAGGCAACCAAGCGAGTCCGAAACTTGCGGCCCGATCTTGCTGTCGAAGGGCCGATCCAGTACGATGCCGCCGTGGATCCCTCCGTGGCCCGGACCAAGTTGCCCGGGAGCCAGGTCGCAGGCCGAGCCACGGTCTTCATCTTCCCCGACCTGAATAACGGCAACATCACCTATAAGGCGGTTCAGCGGTCCGCCAATGCTGTGGCCATCGGCCCGGTCATCCAGGGGCTCAAACGGCCGGTCAACGACCTGAGCCGCGGCGCAACTGTGACGGACATTGTGAATACCGTGGCCATCACGGCGATACAGGCGCAGGAGAGAGGGGCGTGATCAAACGCTTGGGGGAAAGGCAGTTGGGTTCCAAAGTTTTAGAACGCGGTTCTTTCAGGTATGGGGACCCTTCGCTGGTTGGAATAGGAGTGTTATCATATGCTTGAGACCACTGAATCCAAACCGTTAAAGGTTGCCGCTCTGAACCTTTTCCACCCAACTGCCTCTCCCCTTTTCCAGAAACTCGGATTCTTCATGTTGGGAGATAGCGTCATGGAGAGGGGGATTGGTGCATGAAGGTCGTGGTCATCAATTCGGGAAGCTCCTCGGTCAAGTATGAAGTATTCGAGAGCTCCGACTTCTCTGTCCTCTCCTCTGGGTTGCTGGAACGGATCGGGGAGAGCGAGAGTCAACACACCCACCGCGCCTACGAACCCTCCGGTACAGTCAACGAAACCGTACGCAGGGGACAGGTGAGCAACCATGAGGAAGGGTTTCGCTTCATCTTGAGCATGCCTGCAGAATCCGCCGTGATCAAGAGCGCTGCGGAGCTCCTCGGGATCGGCCACCGGGTGGTCCATGGGGGAGAAGCTTTCCGGGAGCCCGTGTTGATCGATGAGGATGTGCTGGAGACGATTCGAGACCTCATCCCCCTCGCGCCGCTCCATAATCCGGCGAACCTCCTGGGGATCGAAGCGGCGCGGCGAGTTTTCCCGGGCGTGCCCCAGGTGGCGGTTTTCGACACGGCCTTCCACCAGTCCATGCCGCCCCATGCTTTCACCTATGCGCTGCCCTACAGCTTTTATGCCCTTCACCGCGTCCGGCGGTACGGTTTCCACGGCACTTCCCATCTCTGGGTGGCCAAGAAAGCAGCGGCTCACCTGGTAAGGCCTCTCAATTCCCTTAATTTGATCACCCTCCATCTCGGAAATGGAGCAAGCGCTACGGCGATCCGGCAAGGTCTGAGCGTCGATACCTCAATGGGCATGACGCCCCTGGAGGGTTTCGTCATGGGAACACGCTGCGGAGACCTGGACCCGGCCATTCCTTTCTACCTGCAAAGAGCGACTCAAATGCCAGAGGGAGACCTCGAAGCGGTTTTGAATAAAGGGAGCGGGCTGAAGGGAATTTGCGGGGCGAACGACATGCGGGAGATTCTCCGGATGGCAAACCGCGGGGAACCGCTGGCCCAGCTTGCCCTGGAGCTTTACTGCTACCGCATTAAAAAGTACCTCGGGGCCTACTTCGCGGTGCTCGGCCGGGTTGACGCCGTGGTCTTCACCGGCGGCATCGGAGAGAATGCCGCTCCCATCCGGAAGCAATGCTGCCAGGGACTCGAGGGGCTGGGAGTCGCGGTGGACGACGGGAAAAACGAGAAGGCCTACGAGGAGGTCCTTGAGATCCAGAAGGATGACGCTCCCGTCAAAGTTCTGGCAATCCGGACGAAGGAAGAACGGGAGATCGCAGAGCAGATGATCCATACAATCGAAAAAATGAAGGGGTTACCGCACGAAGTGTGATATGCTCTCTAACAGTCCCTTAGGAACGAAAGTGTGGGCAAAATGACAGTGAATTTGGCGCTATGAGCACTTGATTCCAAATCCGAAGCTCGAAACAAATTCAAATGTTCCCAATACGAAATTCGAAACGCTTCTGTTTTGAACATTTGAGAATTCGAATTTGCGATTTGTTTCGCCTGCCTGCGCGTAGCCGCTTCGGCGAAGGCAGGGATTTCGATATTCGAATTTCGAATTTGCTGAACCACCAAGACCTGTTTGGTTCCGGCTAGGCCCGGGTAGTTTTAAAGAGGGAGAAGATACGCTCTTTACTGGAGGTGCTATGGAGGGGAAGAATCCCAGAACGAACGATCTCTCAAACTACAGTGTGACCGAAAGCCTTCGGGATCAGCGCACGGTAACCATCCGTGCGATTCGTCCGGATGACAAGGGGCTCATCATCGACGGTCTCAACAACGTGAGCGCCGAATCGATCTACCGCCGGTTCTTGGCGATTAGGAAGGAACTCACCGCCGAAGGTTTGAAAATAGTGACAGAGGTCGACTTCGTGAATGTCGTCGCGCTGGTGGCTATCGTGGAGAAGGATGGGAATGACCAGATCGCGGGCGGGGGGCGGTACATCCGGACCGGGCCATCCGGTAGCGGGCAAAGGGCAGAAGTGGCATTCCTGATCGGAGACGCATTTCAGGGTCTCGGGATCGCATCGCTTCTATTTAAACATCTGGTGGCGATCGCACGAGATTCGGGAATCACACAGTTTGAAGCGGAGGTGCTCCCTTCGAACGAAGCGATGCTCAGGGTTTTTGCACGGAGCGGCCTTCCTGTGACAAGGACCGGGACGGGTGGCACCGTTCACGTGTCGATGGAATTGAGCGGAGAAAAGTGAAACTCGGCGGCAGGTGGCCAAGCCTGATTGGGTGGCCCATCTTCTTCAGCGGGAGGACACCTCGT
>Ga0335070_10002226_pt1 | contig 22670 bp, 17 predicted proteins | sample Lox_Sample_13_FD_206722 | JGI IMG/M metagenome (GOLD analysis project Ga0335070, IMG submission 206722) | Soil microbial communities from Loxahatchee National Wildlife Refuge, Florida, United States - Lox_Sample_1.3 | ecosystem: Environmental > Terrestrial > Soil > Wetlands | place: USA...
CCCTGCCCAGATCCTGGCTGCCAAGGCGCTGCTGGACCGGGATCCCAACCCCAGCGAGGAACAGGTTCGCCAGGCGCTTTCTGGCGTCCTTTGCCGCTGCACGGGGTATCTCAAGCCGGTCCAGGCGGTGCTGCGCGCCGCGGCGGTAATGCGCGGCGAAGAGGTCGCGCCGGTGGATGGGGCGATTCCGGCCCCGCCCGAATGGCTGGGAGCACCTGGAACAGGAGAGGGAGCTTCCGGGACTTTGCCGCCTCCCGTCGGTCAGCCGGATGCTCTGGTCAGCACCGGCGTGATGCCCCGCGTGGTCGTCACCCCGCAAACCGAGACCTTTGCCACCATCGGCCGCGCCGAGCCCAAGGTGGACTCGCTCAAGCTCGTCCAGGGAAAGCCAGCCTATACCGCGGATATCGAGATGCGCGGCATGCTCGTGGCCAAAGTGCTCCACAGCCCCGTTGCCCACGCCCGGATCAAATCGATCGACGCCAACCGCGCCCGGGCCTTACCCGGGGTAGCGGCTGTCCTGACCTACAAAGACATCCCCCGCGTTGTCTACTCCACCGCCGGCCAGTCCGACCCGATTCCCGGGCCGCTGGATATGTTTTCGCTGGACGACAAGGTCCGCTTTGTGGGCGACCGGGTGGCCTTCGTCGCCGCGGAGAGCACGGCAATCGCCGAAAAGGCCCTGACCCTCATCGACGTAGAATACGAAGAACTTCCTCCTATTCTTGACCCCCGTGAGGCTCTGAAACCCGGCGCACCCCGTATCCACGATGAGCCCGAATACGTCAACTTCGCCGACTCGGACCCTTCTCGAAACCTGGCTGCTGAAATTCGCATTGATATCGGCGATGTCGAGAAAGGCTTTGCCGAGGCCGACCGGATCTACGAGTATGAATATGAAGTTCCTAAGGTCCAGCAGGCGCACATTGAGCCCCACGTCGTGGTGAGCTACTGGGACGAAGACGATCGCCTGGTGATCCGCACCAGCACCCAGGTGCCATTCCACGTCCGGCGTATCCTGGCTCCCGTGTTGGGCCTGCCAATCAAGCGCATCCGGGTGATCAAGCCGCGCATCGGCGGCGGGTTTGGCGGCAAGCAGGAAGTGCTCATCGAAGATGTCGCCGCCCACCTAACCATCGCCACCCACCGGCCGGTCCGTTTCGAGTACGACCGCGAAGAGGAGTTTATCGCCGCTCGCTCGCGCCACCCAATGCGCGTCCGCGTCAGGACCGGCGTCAGGCTCGATGGGACTATGACCGCCAATGCCATGTACTGTCTCTCCGATACCGGCGCCTACGGCTGCCACGGTCTCACGGTGACCGGCAACACCGGTTCCAAGTCGATGGCCCTCTACGTGGGGGATGGACCGTACCGCAAGACACCCAATATCCGCTTCTACGCCGACGTGGTCTATACCAATACTCCCCCCGCGGGCGCTTTCCGCGGCTACGGAGTTCCCCAGGGCTACTGGCCGGTCGAGCGCCAGATGGAGCGCATCGCCCGCGACCTGGGTCTCGACCCTATTGAGTTCCGCCTCAAGAACGCCATCCGCGCCGGAGAGTTGCACCCCTTCAGTACCGCCTGGAGCGAGGGCCGCGCCCCTCGCCCGGAGAAGGTCCATACGGTGGGCCTGGAGCAGTGCGTTCGCCAAGGCAAAGCCGCGATCGGCTGGGATCAGAAGTATCCCAACCCGACCTGGCGCCTGGTCCCCGACAAGCCGCACCTGCGCAAGGGCATCGGCGTCGCGATGGTCATGCAAGGCACGGCAATCCCCTACCTGGATATGGGCGGCGCGTCGATTAAAATGAACGATGATGGCTCGTTCAACCTCCTGATCGGCGCCACCGACCTGGGCACCGGTTCCGACACCGTTCTTGGCCAGATGGCTGCCGAGGTGCTTGGCGTCCCGCTCGAAGATATGATTGTCTACTCCTCGGATACCGATTTCACCCCCTTCGATAAAGGCGCCTATGCCTCGTCGACCACCTACATTTCGGGTACGGCCGTGGTCAAAGCCGCCGAAAAAGTGGCTGAGCGCATCCGTGTGCGCGCCGCGAAGATGCTCAGCTCGAAGGAAGGCGCTCCGCTCCAACCCGACCAGATCCGCCTCGTCGATCGCCAGGCCATCGCCCCAGACGGACGTGCGGTCACCATCCGCGAGATCGCTTACAACGCCTTGCACCACGAAGACCAGGAACAGATCATGGGTGTGGCATCCTACGTTTCACCCGTCGCCCCGCCGCCCTTCGCAGCCCAATTTGCCGAGGTGACCGTGGACGTCGAGAGCGGCCAGGTCACCGTCGACCAGTTAGTGATGGCTGTGGATGCCGGGGTGATCGTCAACCCCATCACCGCCTCAGGACAGATCGAAGGCGGTATGACCCAGGCGCTTGGTTATGCAGTCTGCGAAGAAATGCGCTATGATGAGTTGGGGCGGGCGCGCGAGCGCGATCTCCACAAGTACCACATCTTCCGCGCGGACGAGATGCCCGACCTGCAGACCCTCTTCATCGAGACCTTCGAGCCCTCGCATCCCTTTGGGGTGAAGGCGGTCGCGGAGATCCCGATGGATGGCGTCGCTCCTGCAGTGGGCAACGCGATCCTCGACGCCTGCGGCGCAGAGCTGTCCGCCAACCCCACCATCCCCGAGCGCGTCTGGCAGGCATTACGCAGGGTGACACAATAATTTGCACGGACTTTGTTTTGTAAGAAGGAAGACCTATGGCAAGCCCTATTTATGTGATCGGCCACGTGAACCCGGATACAGACTCTATCGCGGCAGCGATGGGATATGCCTGGTTGCTACACGAACGAGATGGGATAGACACAGTTGCGGCGCGAGCGGGGCAGGTCAATCCGCAAACGGCCTGGGTTTTGAAGTACGTCGGCGCAGAAGCGCCGCTCTTGCTCACCGATGCCTCTCCCAGGTTCAGCTCGGTGGTTCGCCGCCTGGATACCAGTGCACCGGATGCGCCGCTGCGCGAAGCCTGGGCAATCGCTTCGCGCACCGGCGGGGTCGCCCCGATCGTCAATACGGATGGCACCCCCTATGGGCTTCTCACCGGGCAAAGTATGTTCAATTTCCTGAACAAGTTAGTTGGTCCCAACCCGCGCACACGCGATATCCACATCGGCGAGATCCTCGAATATCCCTGTAACCAGACTACGGATACCAGCGTGGCTTGCTTCCACGCCAATACCCGAATCCGCGATGTGCTCAACCACATTCTCCGCGAAGAAGGGGATAACTTTTGGGTGATCGATGATAACGGCCTCTATGTAGGCGTTTGCCGCCAGCGAGATGTCTTAAATCCACCTCGCCTGCGCCTGATCCTGGTCGACCACAACGAGCCCCAGCAGTCCATCGGGTCTTTAGAGGAAGCCGAGTTGCTCGAGATCCTCGATCACCACCGCCTGGGCAACCCTTCTACCCACGTCCCCATTAAGTTCACTGTGGATATCGTCGGCAGCACCAGCACGCTCGTCTCCGAGCGCACCGAGGAAGCCGGTCTGAGCGCGCCTCCCAATTTGGCCGGGATGCTCCTCGCTGGGCTACTCTCCGACACCCTCAACCTGACCTCGCCGACCACCACCGAACGGGATAAGGCCGCTGGTGAGCGGCTGGCCCGCTGGGCGTTTGTTGGCGGCAGTCCTCTGCGCGGCGAGACGATCGAATCCTTTGGCAAGAAAGTCTTCGCGGCCAACGCGGGGCTGGAGAGCCGTGATCCGGCCGAAGTGGTCAGCAGCGATATGAAGATCTATGAATCCGGCGGGTATAAGTTCGCTATCGCCCAGGCCGAGGTCAGCGACCCGCTCCAGATTTCGGATCACCTCCCCGCGCTCAAAAAAGCGCTCCAGGAATTGCGCGAAAGCCGGGGGCTGGATTTTGCCATGCTGATGATCACCGATGTGGTCGGCGGATCCAGTCGTTTGCTCCTGACCGATGACTACCCGCCTGTGCTCAACGACCTGCCATACCAGCCCTGTCCGGATGGAACGCTGGAGGCGCAGGGCGTGGTCTCCCGTAAGAAACAGCTTTTACCCGTTGTCCTGGGCCTTCTGGAGGGATAAGTGAAAAGATGGATATTTATCGGGAAGTAGTCAATTTACAAAACCATCAAGAAGCAGGTGCGTTGTGCACCATTATTGAAAGCAATGGATCTACTCCCCGGCACGAGGGCAGTAAAATGCTGATCTATGAGGATGGCCGTTTTATCGGCAGCGTCGGCGGCGGCGAGGTTGAAAACCGGGTGATCGCCGAGGCGAAAGAGGCCATGCTCGATGGCAAAACCCGCCGCCTGAGTTATAATATGGTCGATCCGCAGCAGGGCGATCCGGGCGTCTGCGGCGGAACGGTGGAGGTCTACATCGAGCCGATCCTCCCGCAGCCAACCCTGGTCGTGGTCGGCGGCGGTCACGTTGGGAAAGCCGTCGCTCACCTGGCCAAATGGCTCGGGTTCCGCGTCGCGGTCAACGACGACAGGCCTGAGTTCTGCACCCCCGAAGCCAATCCAGACGCCGATGAATTTTACCCGGTTCCTATGTCTGAATTGCCGGCTCATCTTAAGATCAACTCCCAAACCTACCTGGTCCTGACCACCCGCGGCATGCTCGTCGATGTTCCCGGTCTACCGCCGCTGCTGGACACCCGCGCCGCCTATATCGGTCTGATCGGATCAAGGCGGCGTTGGACGATGACCCGCAAGGCGCTGCTCGAAGCGGGTGTCCCCGAGGAAAAACTCAACCGGGTGAACTCGCCAATCGGGCTCGAGCTTAACGCTGAAACGCCAGAGGAGATCGCCGTGAGTATCCTGGCCGAGATCATCGCACTGCGCAACGGCGGTACTGGTAAAAGGATGAAGATGGATTAGTGTCCGTCCGGAGGTTTTTGCTCAATGTGGCATGATTACATCAACGCGGAGACAGTCGAAGAAGTCCTGCAGGTCCTGCACGACCGCCAGGAAGAAGCGCGCATCGTCGCCGGCGCTACGGATCTGATTCTCGAGATGGAGCGAGGCGTCCGAAAAGGAATCACCACCCTGATCGATGTCACCCGCATCCCCCATCTCGACCAGATCTTACTGGATGAAGATGGCCTGATCCATATCGGCCCTCTGGTGACCCATAACCTGGTCGTTGCTTCCAAGCTCCTCCGCGAGATGGCCTTTCCCCTCGTCCAGGCTGCCTTGGAGGTGGGGTCGCCCCAGATCCGTAACCGCGGTACCATTGCCGGCAACCTGATCACCGCCTCTCCTGCCAATGACACCATCACTCCCCTCATGGCCCTGGGCGCCCAGGTCACGCTCCGCTCTTTAACCGGCGAACGGAAAGTTCCTCTCCAGGATTTTTACCTCGGAGTGCGCAAGACCGTCATGCGCGCGGATGAGATAGTGGTGGATATCGCCTTCCCCTCCCTCACCCCGGCGGATCGCGGCATATTTATCAAGCTTGCCCTGCGCCGGGCTCAGGCGATCTCCCTGGTGAATATCGCCGCGATCTGTTCTATGGTCGGTGATACGGTGCGCAGCGCGGTGGTCACCCTCGGCGCAGTCGCTCCGACCATCATCCACGCCCGCGAGGCCGATGAATTTCTAGCCGGGAAGCCGCTCGACGAGCCGGCCATCCACGCCGCCGCCGAATTGGTCATGCAGGCTGCCCAGCCGATCAGCGACGTCCGCGGTTCGGCAGCTTACCGGAAAACCATGGTGCGCGTGCTCGCCCGCCGCGCCCTTACGGCCCTTGCCCGCGGCGAAAACCAGAGCTTCCCCAGCGAACCGGTTCTCCTGGTCGGCAAACCGGCGAACGGTAAGGGAAGCCGCCTATCCACTCCCCGCCGCGCTCCGGGTCCGGGGGAACCCATCCAGACTCGAATTAACGGCAAGGACTATACATTCAACGGCGGGCAGGGGAAGACCCTGCTTCACTTCCTGCGAGAAGAGGCGCTGCTCACCGGCTCGAAAGAGGGCTGCGCTGAAGGGGAATGCGGCGCCTGTACGGTATTTCTCGATGGCCAGGCGGTGATGAGCTGCCTGGTGCCCGCGCCCCGCGCACACGGGGCTGAGATTGTAACCGTCGAAGGCCTTGGAGCGGACGGCCATCTCCATCCTGTCCAGGAAGCCTTTATCGCAGCGGGGGCCGTTCAGTGCGGCTACTGCACCCCAGGATTCTTGATGTCGGCGGCAAAGCTGCTCGAAGAAAAACCTACTCCCACTCAAGATGAAATCCGGCAGGCGCTCACCGGCAATCTGTGCCGCTGCACCGGCTACTACAAAATAATCGAAGCCATCGAACAAGCCAGCAAAGCAGGAGGTATCCATGGGTAAATACAGTTCTTACAACCGCGCGACAAGTCTCCGGGAACGCCAGGCCAGACAAAAGGCGCATCCGGTCTGGAGGGGGATCGGATTCATCACGATGGTCCTGGTCCCCTTCGTGTCCTATTTCCTGATGCTCTGGTTCTTGCAAGAAAACGCTGTACAACATTGGTGGGCCATCCCCAACGACTATATCGCCAGAACTGGAGATCCCTATCTCTACGTGAAGATCGGCGTGACCGTAGTCATTTCGATCCTGTTATATGCGGTAGTTTCTTTTATCGGGGTTATTTTTCTGCGTGTTTTGGGAAAGCCCCGCTACGGCCCGTTGGACGAGCCCGAGGTTGACCGGCGCTCGATACGCCGCCGTTAAATCGGAGGTTAGAATGCCAGTTGTTGGCCAGTCCGTTGTCCGCCTTGACGCAGAATCAAAAGTGACGGGAGAAGCTCGCTATCCCGGCGACTACAATCTCCCCAACCAGGCCTATATGAAAATCCTCTTCGCCCGCCGGCCGCATGCCCTGATCAGGGCGATCGACACCAGCGCGGCGGAGGCGCTGCCCGGCGTGATCGCCATTTTCACCGCCAAGGATGTGCCTAACAACGAGTACGGGTTGATCGTCTCCGACCAACCCGTACTCTGCGGGCCGGGGTCAAACAAGCCGTTTGCTGACCGCGTCCGCTTTATCGGCGACCAGGTTGCCCTGGTCGTCGCCGAGACTGAGGAAATCGCCACCCGCGGGGTCGGGATGATCCAGGTAGATTACGAAGATCTGCCCGTGGTCAATGACGCGATCCAGGCGATGGCTCCCGGTGCGGTCCGCCTCCACCCGGATCGTGAATCGAACGTTTTCTGCCATTACCGCATTCGCAAGGGCGATGTGGAGGCCGCCTTCGCGGCCGCGGACGTGATCGTGGAGGGCGAGTATCACACCCCCGCCCAGGAGCACGCCTACCTCCAGCCCGAGGCTGGCCTGGGCTACATCGACGAGGAAGGTCGGGTGACCGTTCTGGTCGGCGGCCAGTGGACCCACGAAGACCAGGAGCAAATCGCCTGCGCCCTCAACCTGCCAAAAGAAAAGGTGCGTGTGATCTATCCTGCCATCGGCGGCGCGTTCGGCGGGCGCGAGGACATGTCCGTTCAGATCGTTCTGGCCCTGGCTGCTATGCGTCTCCACGAGCGCGGCATCGATCGCCCGGTCAAGATCATCTGGACCCGCGAGGAGTCGATGATCGGGCACCACAAGCGCCATCCCTATCATCTCCGCGCCCGGTGGGGAGCCACCAGGGAAGGCAAGGTGATCGCCGCCGAGGTCGAGGTGATCGCCGATGGCGGCGCCTACATTTACACATCGACAAAGGTCCTGGGCAACGCGACTTTGATGTGCACTGGCCCATATCACATCCCCAACGTCAAAGTCGATTCGTACGCGGTCTACACCAATAACATTCCCAACGGCGCCTTTCGTGGCTTCGGCGGCCCCCAGGGCGCTTTTTCCGCCGAGATCCAGATGACTCGCCTCGCCGAGGCCCTGGGGATGGATCCGGTCGAGATCCGCATGCGGAATCTCCTCCGGGAGGGTGACCTGCTTTCCGTAGGCACCCCGCTTCCCAAAGGTGTTTCCATCGTCCAGGTCGCCGAAGAATGCGCGCTGAAATCCGGCTGGATCAAGGCCGCTGCTGGCTGGTCGCGCCCCGCCGGGTTTTCTTCTGAGGTTCCCGGGCATCCCAAACTCAGGCGTGGCGTCGGTTTTGCCTGCGCGTTCAAAAACGTGGGCTTTTCTTTTGGCGCGGCGGAAAACTGCTGGGCTACGGTGGAGCTGCACGGCGGAGTAGAGATCGAGCGCATGGTGGTTCACCATGCTGCCGCGGAGGTCGGCCAGGGCAGTCACACAGTTATCGCACAGATGGCTGCCGAGGCTGCCGGCCTGCCCCTCGAAAAGGTCGCGCTGATCACTGCCGATACCGCGACTACTGAGAATTCGGGCAGTGTCTCTGCCTCGCGGATGACTTTCATGGCCGGCAATGCGATTCGCGGAGCAGTCAGCGCCGCGCTGGAGAAGTGGAAAAACGAGGAGCGCCCGGCCGTAGCTAGCTTCCAATACCGCCCGCCGAAAACCACACCCTACGACCCTGAGACGGGTAAATCCGAGCCCAACTTTGCCTACGGCTATGTCTCCGAGATGGTCGAGGTCGAGGTAGACGTAGAAACCGGCCAGGTCCGCCTGGTCAACGTCACCTGCGCCGACGACGTCGGCCGGGCGGTCAATCCATCCCAGGTCAAAGGCCAGATTGAGGGCGCGGTGGTGCAGGCCGCTGGTTATGCCGTCCTCGAGAATTTCGTCCAGAAAGACGGCTACTGCCTCACCCCCGGCCTGTCAACCTACCTCATACCGACCATCCTCGACATTCCCGACCAGGTCAATTCCCTCGTCCTCGAGTATCCGGACCCGATCGGCCCGTTTGGCGCCCGGGGGATGGCTGAGATGCCTTTCCTGCCGCTGGCCCCGGCGGTGATCGCCGCGGTTCGCCAGGCGACGGGAACCTGGATTTATACCTTCCCGCTCACACCTGAAAGGGTTCTTGCCGCCCTCGGCGGGGTCGCCTGAGCCATGATCCTGATCCGCGGCGGTGGTGACCTCGCCAGTGGAGTGGCCTTGCGCCTGGCGCGCGTCGGTCTGCGCGTGCTGATCACCGAGTTGCCCCAGCCGCTGGCCGTTCGCCGCCTGGTCTCCTTTGCCCAGGTCGTTTACGATGATGAGATGGCCATCGAAGGCGTTCATGCCCATCTGGCCGCCAACCTGGACGACGCTGTCGCCTGGATGGAGCGCGGCCAGGTGACGGTCCTCGTCGATCCGGATGGCAGCGCGATCTCAGCCTGCCGCCCGCTGGTGCTGATGGACGCGCGGATGCGCAAGCGCCCGCCGGACACTGGCCTGGACGCCGCTCCCCTGGTGATTGGCCTGGGTCCCGGGTTCACCGCCGGCCTCGACTGCCACGCCGTGATTGAGACCAGGCGCGGGCCGTTCCTTGGCCGGGTTATCTGGGATGGCCCTGCCGAAGCAGATACCGGTCTCCCCGATCCAATCGCCCAGCGCCAGGGAGAGCGCGTGCTCCGCGCCCCCGCCGCGGGGATATTCACTGCCGATAAAAATATCGGCGATACCCTTTCGGTGGGACAGCAGATCGCTGAGGTAGCCGGCCAGCCCATTCGCGCGCCTTTCCCAGGCATGCTCCGCGGTCTGCTTCAATCCGGGACGCCCGTTTCCAGGGGGGTCAAAGTGGGCGATATCGATCCGCGCCTGGATCCGCGCCTCCCTGGCCTGGTCTCGGATAAGGCCCTGGCGGTGGGCGGCGGCGCGCTGGAAGCCATTCTCACCTGCGCTGAGATCCGCCGCCGCCTCTGGGAGGAGTGAGCGGCCTTGGATCTCGTTCAGGCTCTGCGCCTCCCCTCCCCTGCCCGTCTTGCTCTGGTGGGCAGCGGTGGAAAGACCTCGGCGATGTTCCAATTGGCTCGCTCGCTTCGCGGTCCGGTCTGGATCACCACCAGCACCCACCTGGGTCTCGACCAGGTCACTCACGCTGACCGCCACCTCACCGTCCCGGAATCGCAAATCCTTGCCGATGCGCAGCCCGCACTCGCTCCCGGTGTGACCGCCATTACCGGTCCGCAGTGTGACGAGCTTCGCGTCGGCGGGCTGGACGAAGTCCAGCTCCTCACCCTCCGCAATCTGGCCGACCGTTGGAATATCCCCCTCCTCATTGAAGCGGATGGGGCTCGCGGCCGCCCGCTCAAAGCCCCCGGCGACCACGAGCCCGCGATTCCGTCCTGGGTCGACCGGGTGCTCGTCTGCGCCGGCCTGTCGGGCCTGGGCCGCCCGCTGGATCCGGAGTCAGTCCACCGCCCCGAGCGCTTCAGTGAGCTCAGTGGTATTTCTTTGGGCGAGACAGTGACGCTGGATGGTCTGGCGAAGGTGCTCGCTCACCCGCGGGGCGGCTTGAAAAACATCCCGCCCTCGGCTATTCGTTCCCTGCTTCTCAACCAGGCTGATGACCCTGAGCAGGTTGCCCTTGCCGGCAAGCTGGCTCGCCGCCTCATCCCGCTCTATTCCGAAGTCGTGATTGCTTCCCTGCGCGCCCGTCTGGGCCTGGACTGGGCCGACCCGGCTGCCGGCCGCATCCATGCGGTCCACACTCGTGTCGCCGGAATTGTCCTCGCCGCCGGCGAGTCGAAGCGTCTCGGCCGCGCCAAGCAAACCCTCGAGTGGCGCGGCGAGCCCCTCGTCCGCCAGGTGGCCTGGCTAGCCATCCGAGCGGGGTTGTCTCCAGTGGTGGTGGTGACCGGCGCCGGCCGCGACGCTGTGGAACAGGCCGTCAGCGGGCTGGCTGTGACCTGTGCGACCAACCCAGAGTGGGCGCTCGGGCAGAGTAGCTCGCTCCAGGCCGGATTGCGCGCCCTGCCGCCCGGAATCCGCGCCGCGCTGTTCCTTCTCTGCGACCAGCCACAGATCCCTGTCGAGCTGACCGAACATCTGGTCAACCGTCACGCCCGCACCCTGGCTCCCTGCGTGGTTCCCTGGGTTGGCGGTCGCCGCGCCAATCCCGTCCTCTTCGACTGTGCGGCCTTCCCCGATCTCCTGGCCCTGGAGGGCGATACCGGCGGGCGGGCGGTCTTTAGCAAATATGCCGCTTCTCTCGAGAAGGTGCCCTGGTCCGACGAGACCATCCTGCTGGATATCGACACCGAAGAGGATTACCGGAGGCTGCTGGCTTTATGATCGCCGCGCTGGTCCTCGCCGCTGGTTTATCTCGCCGCATGGGCTCCCCCAAGATGCTTCTCCCCTGGGGCCAGACGACGGTCGTCGGCAGCGTGGTTGGAGCCCTCCAGGCGGCAGAGGTTCCCGAGATCCTCGTCGTCACCGGCGCGGTCCGCGAGGAGCTGGAAAAAGCTCTCTCCGGCCGCCCGGTGCGCTTCGTTCACAACCCGGAGTATGCCAACGGTGAGATGCTGGTCTCCCTACAGGTCGGGCTTTCTGCGCTTCCTCCTGCTTGCACCGCGGCCCTGACCGTTCTCGGCGATCAGCCCCAGATCCAGCCCGAGGTCGTGCGGGCGGTCTGCGCAACGGCCGGGGAGCATCCTGGCGCGCTGGTCATGCCCAGCTACCAGATGCGCCGCGGCCATCCCTGGATCCTTCCGGCCCGCCTGTGGCTGGAGGTCCAGGCCATTCGCCGCCCGCAGACCACGCGAGATTTTCTCCAGGCGCATGCCCCTGAGATCATTTACGTCAACGTGGATACGCCCACTATCTTGATGGACCTGGACACCCCTGAGGAATATCAAAAAGCGGTCGGGAAGGGCGCGTGATTTATTCCCCCTACTTCAACCCGAAAATCTCAGCGGCAGCCTGGACCAAATCCGAATTGTTCGCCGGGTCGTCTTTGACGACGCGGTCTGGCTGCAGGCCGCGGCCTTCCAGGCTGTTCTCGAACCCGGGGATCCACCAGTAGGCCGCCGTCACGTGCAGACTCGATCCGTCCTGCAGGTTAAAAACAAGCTGGATGCTGTCTTTCCCATAAGTCGGTGTGCCCACCAGTTGGGCTCGCCTCTGGGCCTGCAGCGCTCCGGCGATGATCTCTGCCGCGCTGGCGGTATTCTGATTGACCCACACCACCAACGGGATCTCGGCCAGCGGGCCGGGTTTCGCCACCCCGTAATCCCGCACCGCCTCCCCGCGGTACTGCTGGCGGATGACCGTCCCGGATTTCAAGAACAGCCGTGCGACGTCGACTCCTCCATCCAGTAGCCCGCCGCCGTTGTTGCGCAGGTCCAGAATAAAACAGGACGCTCCGCGTCGCTTCAGATCAGCGGCGGCATTGCTGATCTCATTGGCCGATGTGGCCGAGATCACGCTCACCCGGATGATCCCGATCCGCGGGTCCTGGGGAGACAGGTTCCAGGTGGTCGACGGCAGCGCCACGTCGGCGCGTTTGACGATCACCTCCTGCGCGGCATAAACTGGGGCGCGCTGGATGATCAGCCGCACCACTTGCCCGACCGGGCCTCGCAGAGCAGCCTCGATCGTATCCAGCGGGGTGTCGGCCTGCACCTCCAGGTCATCCACCCGCGCCAGCCGGTCCCCATCCTGCAACCCCGCCTGTCTGGCCGGTGAATCGGGATAGGGGAACAGCACCAGGTGGTTTACCTGGTCCCGTTCCATCCGCACTCCGATCCCCCCAAAGTGGCCGCGCAGCTCGTCGTTCTGGAGCTTCGCTTCCGCTGGCTCGATAAAGACCGTGTACGGGTCGTCGTAGGCCTGGAGCAGTCCCTTGATCATCCCCCGTTCCAGCTTCACGTTGGGCGGCATGTCTTTTAACCCGCGGTCGCGCAGCAGCGCCACCACCCGGTTGAGGATCGGGTAGTTGGGGTCGACTGTTTCATCGATCCACGGCCGCAACCAGAACCCGGCGGCAAAAGCGATCAGCATCGCCGCGAGGATGAGGAAGAAGGGGAGGATGTAGAGCTTGATGATTTTCAATTATCGATTTCCGATTTTCGATTTGTCAGTGGTGTCGAACCGATATTTGCGTTAAATGTGATTGTGATTATAATAGGGATACGGCGGTTGCGCCGGAATTGATCGCTCAGGAGGATTTACGGCGGTTCATTACCAGAGCTGAATATCTTGGGAAGCGAAGCGCATGGCCCGGCTGGCCTATGCTCCAACTCCATGGGGAGAGGGCCGGCAGGGTGACGAGGATGAGGGTTCTCCACCGCGAGGTGGAGTTAACCGGAATGCTCCAGGTTTGCAGCCTGTGCTCCGGGAAAATCGAAGGATCAGCGGAAGCCCTCCGGAAACAATTTTCCGTCTTTTTCCCAGGTTTTATCAATCGAGGATTGCAAGCTTCAGCTTGCAATGATCATCCACGGCATGCCAGGAAGCGCAGACCCGGTTTGGGCTTCTGTCCAGGCTGCCTGTTCTGACCGCAAGTCTTTGCTTGTTGGCGCCAGTCCTGCGGCGGGATCCCGGCCCAGGTGATGGATCCTATCCTGGATTCATCGCTGCCGCTGGTGATCTCGCCTGCCGGGCAGGGAGGAAATGAAAATGTGTGGAATCGTCGGATACATTGGCGAAAAAGACGCAACCCCGATCATCCTCAATGGCCTGCGCCGTTTGGAATATCGCGGCTATGACTCGGCCGGGATCGCCGTGCTGGAAAACGGTCGCATCGGCGTCCGCCGCGACGCGGGGAAACTGGACCGCCTCGTCGCGCTGGTTGACTCCGAGCCGCTCCACGGGCAAATGGGCATCGGCCATACTCGTTGGGCGACCCATGGCGAGCCTAACGCTCGCAACGCCCATCCTCACGTAGGCACGACCGGCGACGTGGTCGTCGTACACAACGGCATCGTCGAAAACTTCCTCGAGCTGAAAGAGGAGCTCAGCGCCGAGGGGGTGAAATTCAACTCGGATACCGATACCGAGACCATCGTACACCTGGTCGAGCGCCACCTCTCCTCGGACGTCGGCCTGGTCGAGGCAGCCCGCAAGACCCTCGCCCTGCTCAAGGGCGCGCATGGCATCGTCCTCATGTCTGCGGCCGAGCCGGAAAAGATCGTCGCCGCGCGCATCGGCAACGCCGGTGGGGTGGTGATTGGCCTCGGCGAGGGCGAGACTTACATCGCCTCGGATATCCCCGCCATTCTCGAGCACACCCGCCGGGTAATCTTCCTCGAATCGGGCCAGATGGCGGTCGTCACCCGCCAGGGCGCGATTGTTACGAAGCTCGATGGCACCCCGGTGCAGGCGAAAGTGAGCTCCGTTGCCTGGGACCCGGTAGCCGCCGAGAAGGGGACCTACCGCCACTTCATGCAGAAAGAGATCCACGAGCAGGTCCGCTCGTTGACCGATACCCTCGCTGGCCGGGTCGATTTTGACCGGGGGACCATCCGCCTCGCACAGCTCGGTCTGGATGTGGACCTGGCGCGCCGGATCCACAAGATCTTCATCACCGCCTGCGGCACCGCCGCCTACGCCGGCATGGTCGGCAAGCTGCTGATCGAAAGGATCGCCCACATCCCCGTCGAAGTCCAGATCGCCTCCGAGTTCCGCTACCAGGACCCGATCCTCGACGCGGACACCGTGGTGCTGGCGATCAGCCAGTCCGGCGAGACCGCCGACACGCTGGCGGCGATGGAGGAAGCCCGGCGCAAAGGGGCGGTGGTCTGGTCAATCGTCAACGCAATCGGCTCCCAGGCGATGCGCATAGCCGATGGATACATTTCCATGCAGACCGGCCCCGAGATCGGCGTCGCTTCGACCAAGGCCTTCACCGCGCCCCTCGTCGACCAGTACATGCTCGCCGTCCTCCTCGCCGACCTGCGCGGCTCCCTCCCGGCGGAGAAAAGAGAAGCCCTCGTCTGCGACCTGGCCAAAGTCCCCGATCTCGCCGGGCGCTGCCTCGACCGCGAGAAAGAGGTCGAGGAACTGGCCTACGAGCTGAAGGACATGCACAACGCGCTCTACCTGGGGCGGGGGATCAACATGCCCATCGCCTACGAAGGCGCGTTAAAGCTCAAGGAGATTTCGTATATCCACGCGGAAGGCTACCCCGCCGGCGAGATGAAGCACGGGCCGATCGCCCTGATCGACCGCTACATGCCAGTCTTCTGCCTGGCCCCTCGCGACCCCTGGTACGAGAAGATGATCAGCCAGATCGAGCAAGCCAGGGCGCGCGGTGGGCGGGTGATCGCGGTGGCTACCGAAGGCGACGAGCGCGCCCGCGAGCTCGCCGACCACGTCCTCTGGGTCCCCGATGCACCCTGGATGCTCAGCCCGGTGGTCACCGTCATCCCCCTCCAGATGCTCGCCTACCACATCGCTGCCCTGCGCGGCCTGGACGTCGATCAGCCCCGGAACCTGGCTAAGAGTGTGACCGTGGAATAAAGCGCTAAGGGAAATGGAGGCCTTTTGGTACGTCTCCGCCAGCAGCCTGCCATCCACTACTGGCTATCAGCAACACGACAGCACGGAGAATAACCCGGCGGTCGTCGATAACCAGAATGAAAACTATATCATCCAGTGGCGAACATTCGGCGCTTCCTCGCCTTATTTGAGCCTGTGCGGTGTGCGCGTGGCATACCATGCTCCATTGGGGGCAATCTATCTTCCCGCCGTATCCAGGTAACCGGTCGCAGGCAGCGGGTTACAAGGACTCTACCTCTTTCTCTAACACAGCCACCGGCGCCAGGCTCTCCGTTCCCCCCGAGCCGTGCAGGGTAGAAGCCGCGGCCAGCGTGGCAAAACGCTGGCTGCGTCCGGCGTCCCACCCATTGAGCAGGCCGTAGATCATCCCGGTGTCGAACGCGTCTCCGGCCCCGATCGAATCGACGATTTCCTGTTCCGACACCCGGACGGCCGGGCATTCCCGGGTCTCATCGCCTTCCGCCAGCAGCGATCCCCGGCTGCCGCACTTGATAACGATTGTCGTGGGACCCTTCTTGCGCAGGAATTTCGCCGCCCGGACCAGGTCGTCCTCGAGGGTGATCTTCCGGGCCTCGTCCTCGTCCACGAGCAGCAGATCGGTATGCTCCAGCAGCGGCGCGATCGGGCTGAGCCACGGGGTATCGACCGGCACCGCGACAAACTGCGGATCCAACGAGGTAGAAAGGCCCCTGGCTTTTGCCTCCCGGAAAATCTCCGGCAGATCCGTATTCCACGTAGAAGGAAAATGCAGGTAGCCGGCGCAGTGGATGTGGCGGTGGTTCCCCAACAGGAACTCGCGCTGTTCCGCTGTGATCGGGTTCGGCCACGGCTGGTGGCCGGGCAGGCGATAGGTCAGCGGCCGTTTCTTGCTGCCAAACAGCAGCATGTAGATCCCAATCCCGGAGAGCGCGCCCGCCTCGCGCATCACGTGGGTCATATCCAGCCCGGCGAGACTCAGGATCTTCAGGATGCTGTCGCCAAACGAATCGTCTGCCAGGGTCGAGACCAGGCTGGTTTGAAAGCCAAAGCGGGCCAGGTCCTGCGCGATGTATCCGGCTGATCCGGCCGCGCACAGGTGCACGTCCGCCGGTCCGGACCAGTTCAGTAAGTCGTCGATGCGGGTCGGCGCCTGTCCGGTGATGAGCAGGTCGACATTTAATGGGCCAATCAGTCCGATATCCCGTTTCATGGTTTTAATGCGTGTTCGGCGGGAAGAGCCAGTTCCACACCCGCGCGTAGCGTGGGATGTTCGAGCGCTGGCAGTCCGGGTTGATGCCGCCCTGCTCGACCGCGCACCAGTAGGGCAGGAGCTGCCCGGGAAGGATGGCCGGCACCGAGAAGATGTTCTCTTCCATTTTCGGCATGCGGATGACGTCGTCGACCATCGGGGCGATCCGCTCGTCGTCCTCGGCGACGATGGCGATCGAGGAGGACTTGAGCATCTGCGTCACCCTGGCGATGTCGATCATGTGCTCGTACGCTTCTCCGGGCGGCGCAATGATGATCGTGTAAATCAGCTCGTTCGTCAGTCCAAGCGCTCCGTGGATGTGGCGTCCCCAGCACATCGGATGGGTGGGGATGTGCGCCATCTCCTCGAATTTCAGGCTGAGCTCTTCCGCCGTGCCGAGCTGCGCGCCGCTACCGACGGTCAGGATTGCTCGCGCGCCCTTCATTCGCCTGGCGATCGAGTGGCAGCGTGCGTCCACCGCTTCGAAGGCGCTGTCCATCCAGATTCCAGTAGAGCGAAGCTGATCCGCGAGCTCATCGTAATCCCAGGCGCCCGGCTTCACCCGCCTGCCGATCTCCAGGGCCAGCATCTGCGAAGCCGCCAGGCGGGTGGCGTAGTGGAATGTGTCCGAGCCACCGGTGTCGTACCCGCCGGCGCAGACGATATTTTCGTCGGCGATCTGGCTGAGTGGGCTGCCCTCGATCGATGTGAAGGCGACCACGTACGCTCCGGCATCTTTGGCTTTCTGAGCTGCCCTGTTGGAATCCGGCGTTGACCCGCTCCCCGAGTAGGCCATGAAGACCGAGCGCACGTAATCGTAGGGACGGGCGTACATCTGGAACTCCACCGCATCTTCCTGGTCGGCGACCCAGCCACTAAATTTGGCATAAGCATAAGCTGCCACCTGGGCCACGAATTGCGAGGTCCCCAGACCGCTGCCGATCACGTGGTTGATCCCCCGGTTGACCAGCTCGTCGGCAATGTGGGGGATTAAATCGGCATTTTGCGCAAGAGTGTCGGTCACCGCTTTTCCTTCGATACGGATGTCGCCGTGCAGGTTGAAGGGATGCTGGGTCTTTGGCTCGGTCCCTAGCGCCCGGTACATGATTGGGTATTCAGCGGTACCTTCGATCAAGGCTTCGACGTTCTCCGTAATGCCCCATTTCTTGACCCGGTACCCGGTTTTGCGTAGTTGTTCTTCGTTCATAATTGCTCTCCTCGTTTTTGTCCAAAGGTATACTGGAGAATTTCCTCCTCGTTCGTCTGGTCGCCATCCAGGATCCCCTGGACGGCGCCGTTATTCAAAACCAGGATGCGATGAGCCAATCCTAAAAGCTCCGGGATCTCAGAGCTGACCAGCAGGATGGCATTGCTGCTCGCTGCAATCTCGTGGATCAACCTGTAGATCTCCATCTTCACGCCCACGTCGATCCCCTGGGTCGGCTCGACGAGGAGCAGGAGTTCAGGTCGGATGGCCATCCATTTTGCCAGCGAGACCTTCTGCTGGTTTCCTCCGCTCAGATTGCGGACGAGCTGCTCCAGGCTGGGCGTGCGGATGGCCAGGTCATCGACTTCTTTCTGGGCCAGGCAGCGTTCTCCCTTTGCGTCGATCCAGCCGAACCGGTTTGACAGCCCGGCCAGGGAGGGCAGCCCGATGTTCCTCCGCACTGATAGTTCTTCCAGCACGCCCTCCTTTTTGCGATCTTCGGGCATGTAGCCGATGTGCGCGGCTTTCGCCCGCGATGGGTCTGGCCGGTACTGCTGGCCGTGCAGGAGAATGTGGCCGTTGGCGATCGGCCAATCCCCGATCAAAGCTCTGCCCAGCTCGACCTTGCCCGAGCCGGCGAGCCCGGTGATGCCGAGCACCTCGCCGCGGTGGAGGGAAAAATTGACCTGATCAAAAGCTGGCGGCGAGCTCAGGCCTTCCAGGCACAGGATCTCTTCCCCCAACGCCCGGTTTTTCTCCGGGAAAGCTCCCTCATACTTTCTTCCGAGCATCAGACCAATCAGGCTGTCCGGGGTCACCTCTGCAATCGGCGCGGTGTGGACGCTTTTGCCATCGCGCAGGATGGTGACCTGGTCGGCCAGCATAAAAATTTCTTTCAAGCGGTGCGACACGTACAGAATGGTCACGCCGCCGGCTTTCAGCTCACGGATGATTGCAAACAGCGAGTTCGTCTCCTGGTCGTTCAGCGCCGCGGTCGGCTCGTCCATGATGAGCAACCGGCATTCGCTGACCAGCGCCTTTGCAATCTCGATGATCTGCTTTTCACCCACCTTGAGCTCGCCCACCATTGTTTTCGTAGGAAGGTAGGCCGCTCCCAGCCGCTCCAGTGCGGATGTGGTCCGCCGTTCTGCTTCTCGTTCATCCAGAAAGCCCCACCTGCGCGGCTCACGACCAAGATTGACATTCGCCGTGATGGTGCGCAGATTGAGCAGGTTGAGCTCTTGATAAATAGTCGAGACGCTCGCCTGGATGGCCTCGGCAGGGTTGGCGGGGCGATAGGGCTTGCCGTCCAGGAGGATCTCCCCTTCGTCCGGAGCAAGCGCCCCGGAGAGGATCTTCATCATGGTTGATTTCCCGGCGCCGTTCGCGCCGACCAATGCATGGATGGTCCCACGCGTGACGTCGAACGAGACCTTGTCGAGGGCCTTGATACCTGGGAAGGTGCGGCTGACGTGCCGAACGGAGAGGAAAGTGTCCATTGCAGCGCTGCCCTCCTCAGGTTCGGCGGTAGCGCAGCCGGTCCAACGACAGCGCCAGGATCAGGATGAGCCCCGAGATGATTCCCTGGACGTAGAGCGAGATCCCCAGGAGCACCATCCCATTGGTGATCGTCATCAGGAAGATGGCGGCAATCAGGATATTCTGAACCTTGCCCTTGCCGCCGCTCAAGCTGATCCCGCCCAGGATAACGGCGGTCAGGATAGGGAACAGGAATTCGTTGCCCATGCTGGATGTGGCCGATCCCTGGCGCGAGGCTTGCATCAGCCCGCCAAAGCCGGCGAGGAGACCGGCGAGGGTAAAGGTCAGCATTTTCAGCCGGTCGACCTTGATCCCTGCCAGCCAGGAGGCCTTTTCGTTATTTCCGATCGCGTAGACGTTTGCGCCATAAAGCGTCTTGTTCAGCACCAGGTAAAAAAGGGCGATGAGCACGAACATCAGGAGGACGGGGAACGGCAGTGGACCGATGTACCCGCGCGCCAGGAAGGCGATGCCATCCAGTTGAGGCCCAACGATGGTCTTCCCCTGGGTATAGGCCAGCGCCATGCCGTTCAGCACGTTCATCATGCCGAGCGTGGCGATGACCGAATTGATGCGTACCTTGGTGACCAGGAAACCGTTGATCCACCCGATCAAACCTCCCACTGCGACGGCGGCCACCCCGGCCGCCAGGGGAGGCAGGTTATAGTTCACCATCAAGCTGACCGAGACGATGCCGGAAAAACCCAGGATCGCCGCCAGCGAAACATCCATCCCGCCCAGCAGCATGATCAGCATTTCCCCGATACCGACGATGGTGATGATCGCCGACTGGCGCAGGACGGTAAAGATATTTTGCGACGTCAGGAACGTGCGGGTGGTCAGGATGAGGATGGCGATCCAGACGATGAAGATCAGGATGAAACCATTCTCACCGACCAGGTCCACGATCCTTTGACGTGCGGTTTTGCTTTGAGCGAGCATAGGGGTCCTCCCCTGGAGGGGTTCCTTCCCTCCCGCGTTCCAAAATACAGCGGGCGGGGAGGGAAGGAATTCGTGGAAAATGGCTACTTTAAGGTTTCTTTCGTGATCTTCACCACGTCGACTTTGATATTCTTTTCGAGGGTCGCGCCGGCCAGTAGCTTGACGGCGGCGTTGATCGCCATGGTCCCGGTCGCCGCAGGGTTGGTGTCGATGGTTCCGTAGTACATGCCCCCGGCCTTGATCAAATCTTTGGCGTGGGCTTCGGCGTCAATGCCGACGATCACTGTTTTCGCCGGATCCTTCTTGGCGGCTTGTAACGCCGTCATCGCGCCGTACGCGCCGGCGTCGTTGATGCTGGCTACCACGTCAATCTCCGGATGAGCCTGAAGCGCGTTTTCCATCGAGGTTTGGCCGAAGTCGGTCGTGCCGCCCTTGAAGCGGCCTACGATCACGGCGTCCGGGGCATTCTTTTTCAGGCATTTTTCGATGTTATCCGCACGGATGACCACGTTGGGAAGGTCGGGGTAATCCAGGATGGCGACGGTCGCCTTGCCGCCGAATTGCTTGTTGATCGCATCCGCGGCCAGCTCGCCATTCGCGCAGCCGAGATCCGCATCTTCGATGCTGATGCCGATCCCGTTAATCGCCGATTCCCGGCCGGAGGTCTGGACGATGAACACGCCGGCGTCCGCGGCGGCCTGAATGGCCGATTTGACCACGTTCGGGTCGACCACGCAGATGACGATCACCTTCGCTCCTGCGGAGACGAAATTCTCGATGGCTGAGATCTGCTGCTCCGCCTTGGCTTGTGGGTCGAAGATCTCGGCGGTAATGCCGAGCTCCTTCGCGCGGGCCACGGCAGAGTTTGCCACCGTCGAGTGATATTCTGAGCCCATCGTGCAGGGGATCAATCCGATCTTCCCGCTGCTTAGGGCTGCCTTTGCCGCGGCGACTTCGGCGTCGGTGGGAACGAGGTCTGCGGCAGTGCCGAGCTTATCAGTGAGCAGGGTTGGCTTTACGGAAGCAGGCGGTGGAGTGGTCGGAGCCGCGGGAGGCGCGGTTGGGGGTACGGTGGTGGGCGCAGGGGCGGCGGGCGGTTGGGTGGGGGTGGTGGTCGCCGCCGGGGTTGGCGTGCAGGCGACCAGGATTACTACCAACATGACAAAGGCAACGATCTTGTTCATTGGTCCTCCTAACTGATGCTGTAGAACGCTTCGAAACAGTCGAATGTGAACACAGTTTCAGTTCTATTATTTTCTCCTGGCCTGCCTCCTTTCCAGGTTTTTGCTTAACCTTCGTATTCCAGGATCGAATCCGCGGTCATTTCGTCGGTGATCAATACCTTGATCAGGTGCCCATGCAATGCGCCGATCAATGGCAAGACCTTGTCGACGCCGCCAGCAACGGAGATAGTCAGCGCTTCCGAGCGCAGGTTGTCCAGAGTGATACCAACGATCCGGTCCTCGAATGAGGAATGGATCTCATTCCCGCGGATATCGTAAAACCGAGCGCAGATGTTGCCCACGCTTCCCGCCTGGCGGAGTTGTTCCAGGTCTTGTGGTTTGAAGATCCCTCCCCGGGTGAAGATCATGTCACTGGTGATCGACCCAACGCCGAACAGGTAAATATCCGCGTGCTGAGCCTGGACCAGCGCGGCAGCGATGGAAGGATTGGCCCCGGTTAGCTCGCGGACTGAGCCAGAGCCCAGGATCGCTGGAGCATTGATCAGAGTGATGCTGGCGTCGAAGGCTACCGCAGCGGCGTGTGCCATGCGGTTGAAATCGATGTCCATTGCCTCATGGCCAATGTTGCCCATCGCCTGGACAATGGTGACGTTTGGCACGCGCTTCTGATGCAGCCAGTTAAACACCTCGGAAAGTGTCCGCCCAGATCCCACACAGATCCGCTGCCCGGGTTCGACGACCCGGTCGATGTATTGTGCGCCGGCGCGGGCAATGGTCTTACGCAGCGGTTCGGGCTGCAGGTTGAACGCCGGGACGACGATCGCATCCTTCAGGTTGCCGAAGCGTTCTTGCAGAGCGGCTTCGACAGTTGAGACGCGCTCGTTGGGCGCGACCACGCGCACCTGGACCAGATTGAGCTCTCTGGCCTGCGTCAGATAGCGCGACACCTGCGAGCGGGATATTCCCAGGGATTGCGCGATCCTGGTCTGGTCGTAGTTTTGCTCGTAGTAGGCCCGGGCGACCTCGAGCAGGAGCTCGATCTTATCGTCCCCGTTAAGCCGGATGCGGTTTTTTCGCGTGGGTTTGATTTCCATTGGATCCATAATGCAATTATGTGCATGCAATTATGTGCATTTCAATTATAGCGAATATCCAGCGTTTTTCAATAGACTCTTTTCGGTGATTACCCACAAATAGGAAGGGAATAGAAAGCTCTGCTCGAACGTGGTAAATTGAGGTTGCGAAACCAAATTTATCGTTAGGAGCAGAGCC
>Ga0335070_10002227_pt1 | contig 22657 bp, 17 predicted proteins | sample Lox_Sample_13_FD_206722 | JGI IMG/M metagenome (GOLD analysis project Ga0335070, IMG submission 206722) | Soil microbial communities from Loxahatchee National Wildlife Refuge, Florida, United States - Lox_Sample_1.3 | ecosystem: Environmental > Terrestrial > Soil > Wetlands | place: USA...
GCTCGCGCTCGCGTTGTTGGCGTGGCAGTGGCAGCCGATTCCCGAGCCGGTCGTATGGCACGTCGAGGATGGGACACTCGCGACGGCGTTATGGATCGTGTTCTGGCTCGGCTGGGGCGTGGCGCTGGTGAGCACCTTCCTCATCAACCATTTCGAGCTCTTCGGGCTGCGGCAGGCGGCCGCACGGCTGATGGGTGGCGCGGTCCCGGACCCCACGTTCCGTACGCCGCTGCTATACCGGTACGTGCGCCATCCGCTCTACTTCGGGCTCGTGCTTGCCTTCTGGTCCGTGCCCCACATGACGGCGGGCCACCTGCTCTTCAGCGCGGGTGCGACGGGGTACATCCTCGTCGGCATCTGGTTCGAGGAGCGCGACCTCATCCACCAGTTCGGCGATGCGTATCGACGTTATCGCGACCAGGTGGGAATGCTCCTCCCCTGGCGAAAGCTGTCGTGAATTTACGGTAGCAGCGTGCGCCTTCGCGTCCTTGAGCGACGGCTCGAGATAAGCCGAGATCACCTTCTTCGCATTCGGGTTGATGTCGTCGAGGTACGTGTGCGATCCGGCGCCCGGCTGCGGCTCGCGGAAGAGGCGATCGTAGAGCCGCACCTCGCAAGCGTGCGCATGCGCGGCCGAGAGCCAGTGGATCACGCCCTTCGTCTTCACCGACTCCGCGCCCGGCGTTCCCGACTTGGTCTCGGGCAGGTAGTCGCAATGCACTTCATCGACCCGGCCGTCGGCGCCCTTCGAGAAACCGGTGCAGCGAACCACGAAGCCGTACTTCAAACGAACCAGGTTGCCGGGGAATAGGCGGAAGTAGCCTTTGCTCGGCACTTCCATGAAGTCCTCGCGCTCGATCCAGAGCTCGCCAGTCATGGGCACCATGCGCTTGCCCCAATCGGCCTTCTGCGGATGGTTCGGGGCGAAGCATTCCTCGACGTGGCCCTTGGGCCAGTTGTCGATCACGAGCTTCAACGGATCGAGCACGGCGATGCGGCGAGGCGCGATCTCGTTCAGCACCTCGCGCTGGCAGTCCTCGAAGATCGAGTAGTCGATCAGCGAATCGGACTTGGAGACGCCCACGCGCTCCATGAAGAGCTTGATGCCCTCGGGCGTGAAGCCGCGGCGCCGGCAACCGACCAGCGTCGGCATGCGCGGATCGTCCCAGCCGTCCACGTGCCCTTCCTTCACGAGCTGGATGAGGAACCGCTTGCTCATCACCGTGTAGGAAAGATTCAGCCGTGAGAACTCGATCTGTTGCGGCAGGGGACGTTGCAACAAACCAAAGGAAGCGATCTTCTCCAGCACCCAGTCGTAGAAAGGCCGCTGGTCCTCGAACTCCAGCGTGCACAGCGAATGCGTGATGTTCTCCAGCGCGTCCTCGATGGGGTGCGCGTACGTGTACATCGGGTAGATGTGCCACTTGTCGCCGGTGCGGTGGTGGTCGGCGTTCTTGATGCGGTAGATCGCCGGGTCGCGCATGTTGATGTTGGGCGACTTCATGTCGATCTTCGCGCGCAGCACGTGGGAGCCGTCGGGATGCTTGCCGTCGCGCATCTCGGTGAAGAGCGCGAGGCTCTCTTCCACGGAGCGCTTGCGGTAGGGCGACTCCATCCCGTGCTCGGTCAGCGACCCGCGAGTGGCGCGTAGCTCCTCCGCTGTCTGTGAATCCACGTACGCGTCGCCGTGCTTGATGAGCTCCACGGCGAACTCGTACATCCAGTCGAAATAGCTGCTCGCGTGGTAGAGGTATTCGTCGTTCTTCCCGTAGTCGAAGCCCAGCCACTTCACCGAGTCGAGGATGGCATCGACGTACTCCTGCTCCTCCTTCTCCGGGTTGGTGTCGTCGAAGCGCATGTGGCAGATGCCGCCATACTCGCGCGCGAGACCGAAGTTGAGGCAGATCGACTTGGCATGCCCGATGTGGAGATAACCATTCGGCTCGGGCGGAAAGCGCGTGCGGATCTTCGCCGGATCGACGGGCGCGTTGGCGTGCGTCGCCGCCGGCCCGGGCTTGCCGCCCCAGCGCCGCTGCGAATACTTCCCCTCGGCCAGGTCGCGATCGATGTGCTGGCGGATGAAGTTGGTGATGTGCGCGCCTTCGGGGGGCGTCTTGGAGTCGTTCATAGGGCACTATTTTGCCCGACCTAAGCCGTATATGATTTTCCGGCCATGAAACTCGCTCCCGCGCTCATCGCCGGCATTGCGGTTACGCTCATCGCGGGCAGCGCACTCGCCACGCAGCGCACATGGACCGGAGCGCACAGCGCCAACTGGTCGGACCCCGGCAACTGGCAGAACGGCGTGCCCGTGAACGGCGACATCGTGGAGCTGCCGGTGACTGCGCCGCATACGTGGATCAACGACCTCGGGCCGATCACCCTGGATAGCTTCCTCCTGCACAACGACGACCCGGTTTCGTTCTCGGCGCCCGCGGGGCGCGATGGCACCATCACGCTGCTCGCCTACTACCAGAACATCCCCGGCGGCTCGCTCGACGTTCCCCTCGTCCTCCTGTCGGGCGACGTCCAGGTGTACCCGGCTGGCAAGATCACCATGACCAAGCCGTGGACGTTTGGCGGCGGCACCGCGGTCATCGAGGGCGGCGGCGTGATCCAGCAGGCGCCGATCCTCGAGACGCAGCGGACCTCCCTCAGGATTCACGTGGTGTTATGGGACGGAAGCGCCGCGGTCAACACGACGGGCGATTTTTCGCTCGATACGAGCCCGTCCCCGAGCCATATCCACCTCGATGCGAGCGCGCTGGGGAAGGGGACGTCGCCCGCGATCCTGAACGTCGCCTTCCTGGATCTCACCTCATCGACGCCGGGCCCCATCACGCGCGCGCTCGACCTGCGCACTTTCACCGAGCAGGGGCTGTGGCTTTCGGTGAAAACGCCCGACGCGACGCCGACCCTGGCGGGCGCGATCGCCCTGAACGCGAAGCTCGTTGCGATGAGCGACATGAATCTCACCGGGCCGATTTCCGGAACGGGCCGCCTCGTGGTGTTCGACCTCTCGCACGTGACGCTCTCGAACGGCGGCAACTCGTTCAGCGGCGGCGTGGAGCTGCAGGGGGGCGTGCTGTACGCGAACACCTCCAACACGATTCCAGCGGCGGGCGATCTCACGGGGGGCACCGGCACGCTCTACCTTCACGCGGCGCAGACGGTCAAGAGCCTCAACTGCACGTTTCTCCTGTACTTCGACCTGGGCGTGGCGCTGCATGCGACTCAGTCGGTGACACTCAATCTGTGCGACCTGTGGACGACTCAGCCCGGCGGCACGCTTCCGCCCACGATTCCCCTCATCTACAACGATGGCCCGCTGCCCGTGACCGGAACCTTCGCGGGGCTGGCCGAGCTGGCGTCGGTGCCGGTCTCGGTGAACGGGGACGTCCGTTACGTCACCTATCACGGTGGCGACGGCAACGACGTCATGCTGCTTCCGACGCCTGTCGTGACGACGCAGCTGGTGCGCACGCTCCAGTTCGACCAACAGTCCTACACGGTCGCACCGGGTGCGACGTTGACGGTTACCGTCACGGTCCTCGATGGCGGCGGAAGGCCGGTTCCAGGCGAGACCGTGAACTTCGACACGCCCTGCTTTGCAACGACGAGACCCGTCACCGGACCGTGCCTCGACCTCGTGGGCGAAGCGCAGGAGATCACGAACGCGCAGGGCCAGGCGGCGTTCACTGTCCAGGCCGAACAGTTGAACGGCATGTCCTCGCTCAGCGCCTTCGACCAGTCGACCGGCAACGGGAACACGAGCGTGCAGGTGTTGATCGCGCCGATCGAGGGCTACCAGGACATGTGGTGGGCCGGCCCGCAGGAGAACGGGTGGGGCGTGAGCATCACGCAGCACGGCGACACGCTCTTCGCGCTCATCTACGCCTACGACGGACAAGGCAAACCCACCTGGTACTCGATGCCCGGTGGAACGTGGGATGCGAATCACACCGCGTACACGGGATCGCTTTACGTGCCGAGCGGCTCGCCTTACTACGCGTACGACGCATCGCGCTTCGTTCCGGGCAACAACATAGGCACCGCGACCTTCACGTTCACGAGCGAGAACACCGCGACGCTGGACTATCGCGTGACGCTCTTTTCCGACCGGAAATTCCTCCAGCGCGAGCTCTTCGGCCCCACGACCGGCGCGAAGGGGGCCCGCGGCGACATGTGGTGGGGCGGGCCTTCCCAGAACGGCTGGGGCGTCGCGATCCTGGAGCAGGATCCGGTGATCTTCCCAATCTGGTTCACCTACGACGCAAACGGCCGTCCCACATGGTTCCCCGTGCCGGTGGGGTCGTGGACCTCGCCTGACACGTTCGCGGGCCGCATCTACCGCACCACGAGCTCGGCATGGCTCGCCGTGGCCTACGACCCCTCGAAGCTGCAGGCCACCGACGTGGGCTCCTTCACCATCCACTTCAATGGCGACACCGCGCAGGTGAGCTACACGATCGACAATACCGCCGGGACTTTGTCGCTCGTGAAGGAACCGTTCTAGCTCCCACCCGCGCAGGTAGGTGCGCGGGGCCTTGCGCAAGCCCACAATGCCGTCCATGACAAGGGAGGCGCGATGGGACCTTTCGATCCCCGGCGGCGCCGTTTCATCGCGGGAATGGCGAGCTGGGCCGCCGCGGGCCTGAGCGGATGCACGATGCCGGACATCCACCTCTGCGAATCGAGCATCTCGGACTTGTCGCTGCCGCTCGGCATCGACGTCCACTCGCACGTCTTCAACGGCACCGACCTGCAGATCGGCGAGTTCTTCGGGCAGGTCGTCGCCAATAGCGTGGGCTCGGAGCTGCAGGGTATCGTCACCGCCGTGGGCTCGTTGCTCCAGGACATCAACTGGCATACGGCCCCCAGGGCCAGCGAAGAGATCGGCCGTTTGGCCGGCCTCAAGACGATCTACTCGGCGTGCGATGCGACGACGAAATCCTCGATCGATGAAGCGCGCGAGATGGGCTACCAGGCCGGGCGGCGGGCGCTGCTCGATGCGCGCGATCAAGCCGCCAGGCGCAAGGCCCTCGCGCCGTCCACGAACGACGCGCTCGAGGAGCTGCTGCAGCCTACCTACGCCCAGTGGAAGGCGAAGCGCGACGTGGCGCGCAAGGCGAGGCTCGCGGCCGACTCGGGCCTCGCCGCCGGGAAGAGCATCACGGGCGCGATCGACTTCGTCCTGCACAACTTCAACTACCGCCACGTGAACGTGCTCGACTACCTCGAGACGTACTCGCAGGGCGCGCGGCGCAAGATCGACCTCCTCGTGCCGAGCCTCGTCGACTACGACTGGTGGCTCGCGCGGGGCAGCGGCACGCCCTCGAGCCTCGACGACCAGGTGGCCGCCATGGAGCGTATTTCCGTCCTCACGCGGGGCCGGGTGCACGGTTTCGTTCCGTTCTGTCCGTTCCGGGAGGCGATGGGCGCGGGCACGTCGATGAGCCGGGTGAAGGACGCCATCGGCAACCGGGGCTTCATCGGCGTGAAGCTCTATCCGCCGATGGGGTTCGCGCCCTACAACAACACGGGGCGCACGGTGTGGGCCGATCATCCGGGCTCGCTTCCCGACGACGCGAGGCTTGCGGATTTCGGTGCGCGGCTGGACGCGGCGATGAAGGGCCTCTTCGACTGGTGCCGCGCCAACGACGTGCCGGTCATGGCGCACACCAACCACTCCAACGGTCCCAATCCCGCATTCGAGGATCTCGCCGGCCCGGAGCGCTGGGGCGATGCGCTGCGGGCATTCCCCGGCCTGCGCGTGAACTTCGGCCACTTCGGCGATTGCGACGCGGGCGGCGGCGACCCCGCCAAGCTCAAGGCCTTCCTCGCGCTGATGTCGGGCCCGGGCGGCGGCCGTGCCTACGGCGACAGCGGCTACTTCGACAACGTGCTTCCCGACCCCGACGGCGTGCACGCGACCCTGGCCCGGCTCTACGGCGAGCCCGCGACGTCGCTCATCGCCTCGCGCTTCATGTACGGCACGGACTGGGAAATGATCCTGCAGGAGCGCGAGGTGGATTCCTACTTCGACCGCTTCATGGACCTGATGGACGGCCTCGATCCGGACGCATTCTTCGGCCGCAACGCCGCCGCTTTCCTGGGGCTCGGCCGTGGCGAGCGCAACCGGGCGCGGCTGGACGCGTTCTACGATCGCAACGGCGTGAGCCAGCCCGACTGGATCGCAAAGGTGGATAAACTGTCCTGACAGTATGCGATTCCCGCCATCTTGATGCGCACCCTTGTCACCCCCGCGAAGGCGTTGACGCTCGCCTTGTTGATCCTCCTCGCGCCGATCATCGTCCACGCCCAGTCGATCCCCGACTTCGGCCAGCTCGAGGAGCGCCTGCACATCCGGTCGGAGCAGAAAGAGCAGTACGACCGCGCAGTGGGCGCCACGAAGCTCGCGATGCTCGCCGTGGGCCTCGCGGCCATCGAGATGAAGAACGCGTTCGCCGCCGAGCTCGCCAAGGACCGGCCGGACTTCCGCGCGCTGGCGAGGAAGCAGAACGAGCTGATCGAGCAGCAGCGCCCGCTCTTCCAGGAGGCGGGGCGCGAGTGGCAGAAGCTCTACCGGCTCATGGACCCGGACCAGGTGCAGGCCGCCAGGGCTTACCTGAACGACAACCTGGGGAGGCTCTTCCAGTAGCCGCGGGCTAGGTTCCCGCTTTCGCTGGAGCGGGCCACTCCGGAATGCACCCCAGCGCCGGGAACATCGGATCCAGCGGGAGGCAGGGCTTGGCTTCCGTCCCCGAGGGCGCCGCCTGGTCGATGCGCTCCACGAAATCGGCGATCTTCTGCGCGACCAGCGAGCGCTCCGTGTCGAAGAGATGATCCACGTAGCGCAATAGCCAGAGCCGCTCGGCGCTGTTCAATGGTCGCTTGAGCAGCACCGCCTTCTCCACCTCGTTCGAGAGGACCTCCACGACGGCGTTCGAGGCCTGCTTCGCGCGCTCGATTTCCACGTTGTCGGTGCGCAGGCGGTCGATGGCGATCCAGCCCACGGTGTAGATGGAGAGCTCCTCGTCGTTCGCGGGCGGCACGCCCTGGAAGCGCTGCGCGAGCCGCTCGGCGAGCTTGCGCGCATCGTCCATCTTCCCCGCCCGTACGAGCTGCATGACGAGGTCCATCCCGATGCGGACGTCCATCGTCCTGTAGTCGTTGCCCCCGCCCGCTTCCCCGTAAAGCTGCGTGGCGAGCGGCAGGTTCTCCTGCGCCGCCGCGATGTACAGGCGTCGCCGGTCGAACACGCGCAGGTCGTTCGCCTTGAAGCCCCTCTTTTCCGCCACCTCGCGCCCGCGCTTGAACACGGCGTCCGCTTGCGCGAGATCGCCGTTGCGCAACAGCCGCTCGCCTTCGTCGAGGAGTTGCGGCGCCTTCCAATCCTCGTAGGGGTCCACGTGGCGCTTGCAGGACGAGACCGTCGCCGCCGCGATCACCGCAACCGCCAATGCCGTAGCAAGCCTCATGGCGCGCGATTATCGCGTAATCCGGAACCGGTATCATTCCCCCGCCAATCGGGGAGGGGGCATGTGGGCGAGAACGTTGTGGGCCGCGATGGGTGTCCTCGCGGTTGCGGCGCGCGCGGAGGAGCCGTCCCGGGAGCCCGAGCCGTGGAACATCCATGGCCAGCTCACCTTCGTGCAGCAGGCCCACCCGTCGTTCACATCGCCCTACGAAGGACCCAACAGCCTCCTCGGGGAGCGGGAGTCGAAGGAAACCGTCGACGTCACGCTCTTCCTGGGCGCGCGCCTGTGGAGCGGGGCGGCCTTCTACCTGAACCCGGAAATCGACCAGGGCTTCGGCGTGAGCGATACGCTGGGCGTGGCCGGCTTTCCCAGCGGCGCGGCCTACAAAGTGGGCCAGTACCGGCCCTACTTCCGGCTCCAGCGGGCCTTCGTGCGCCAGCGTTTCGACCTCGGCGGCGAGGCGCAGGCGATCGAACCGGGACCCAACGAGCTCGGCGGCACGCTCACCGCCGACAACGTCACGATCACCGCGGGCAAGTTCGCGGTGACGGATGTCTTCGACAACAACCGCTACGCGCACGACTCGCGCGGCGACTTCATGAACTGGTCGGTCATCGACACGGCCGGATTCGATTACGCTGCCGATGCGTGGGGCTACACGGCGGGCGTGGCGGTGGAGTGGACGAAATCGTGGTGGACGCTGCGCGGCGGCTTCTTCGACCTGTCGGACGTTCCCAACAGCACCCACCTCGAGCCCGGTTTCAAGGAGTTCGAATTGATGGTCGAGGCCGAGGGGCGCTACGAGCTGGGCGGCCGGCCCGGCAAGGTGAAGGGGCTCGCCTTCGTGAGCCATGCCCACATGGGAAGCTACGCCGATGCGCTCGCGCTCGCGCAATCCACGGGCACCACGCCCGACACGGCAGCCGTGCGGCGCAGCGCGCAACGCGCGGGCGCAACGATCAACGCGGAGCAGGAGATCGCCGCCGACGTGGGCGCGTTCGTGCGCCTGGGGTTCAACCAGGGCGACAAGGAAGCTTTCGACTTCACCGACGTGAACCGCTCGCTGTCCCTCGGCGTATCGCTGGGGGGCCGCCGGTGGGGGCGTGCCGAGGACAACGTGGGCGTGGCGCTGTCGGTGAACGACATTTCGTCCGATGCCCGCCGCTACTTCGCGGGCGGTGGGCTGGGCATCCTGGTGGGCGATGGGCGACTGCCGAGCGCGGGGACCGAGCAGATCTTCGAGGCGTACTACTCGTGGCGCCCCGCCGAGCACCTGACCGTCTCGGCGGATTACCAGCACGTTGCCAATCCCGCGTACAACCGCGATCGCGGGCCGGTGTCGCTCTACGCGATCCGGGTGCACGCCGACTTCTAGGGCACTAGGCCGCGGCGGGGAAGGAAACCGTGACGCGCGTGCCGGCGCCTGCGGAGGGCTCGCCCACGGAAACCTGCGCCGCGTGGCGCTGCGCGATCTCGCTCACGATCGCGAGCCCCAGCCCGCTGCCCTCGGTGGATTCGTTGTCGAGCCGCCGGAAGCGCTCGAAGATGCGCGTGCGCTCGTCCACGGGAATGCCCGGCCCGTCGTCGATCACCTCGAGGAATGAGCGCTCCTTGCCGTTGCGCGTGACGACCTTCACCGTCGTGGCGCCGTAGCGCGCCGCGTTGTCCACGAGGTTCGACGCGAGCTCGCCCACGAGGATCGCGTTGCCGTGGATCGGCGCGGGCGCGAGATCGAACTCCAGCTCCACCTTGCGATGGGCCACGCCGCGCAGCCACATGCTCGCCTGGTCGCTCACGATGTCGGCGAGGTCGCAGCGCTCCTCGGGCATCTTCGGGTTGGAAACGGGGTCGGCTTTCGCGAGCGAGAGCACCTGTTGCGCGAGGCGCGCGAGCCGCGCCGCGCTCTCCCGCGCGTGCTCCAGGTGCTGCGCGCGCTGCGCGGGATCGGTGATGCTCTTCGCGAGGTCGATCTGCGTGACGAGGCCCGCGATGGGCGTGCGCAGCTGGTGCGCGGCGTTCGCGATGAAACGCGCCTGCGCGCCCTGCGCTTCGCGCAACCGCGCGAGCATCTCGTTCAGCTCGTTCACCATCGGCCGCAGCTCCTCGACCGTGCCGCCCTCGGCGACGGGGCGCAGGTCCAGGTAGGTGCGCGCCTGCAGCTGGCGGCGCAGCTCGTCCACGGGCCCGAGGCCCTGGCGCACCGCGTAGAGCACCGAGATGGCCGAGGCGACGATGAGCAGGCCCGCGGGCAGCAGGGCGGAGAGCAGCGCGTCGCGCGCTGCGCGGTCGCGCTTGCGGCAGGTCTCCGCGGCCACGATGCGGATGTTCTGGCCCTCGATCGTCGTGCCCAGCGCCACGGCGCGGATGCGCTGGTCCAGGTACGTGGTGTCCCAATAGCGAGGGTCCGGACCGGGATTGAAGTCCGGGTGGGGCAGGGCGCGCTCGCCCGCGACCACCTCGCCGCGCGCGTCGATGACCGCGTAGTAGATGACGTCCGTGCTGTCGGCGCGCAGCACGGCATCGGCCTGCTGGTCGAAGACGAGCGTGGGCCGGCCGTTCACCAGGTGCACGTACGGGAGGATCGTGCGCGCGATGTCGCCGAGGTCCAGGTCGTACGCGTCGGTGAGGCGCCGCTCGAGGAAGGCATAGGCGCCGGCCGTTGCGACGGCGCCCACGATGAGGAGGGGCGGCAACAACCAGAGCAGCAGATGCTGCCTAAGGCTTCTCACTCTTCCAGGGTTCGACCAGGTAGCCCAGCCCGCGGATCGTGCGGATGCGGATGCCCGCGGGCTCGAGCTTGCTCCTCAGGCGCGAGATCTGCACCTCGATCGCGTTGGCCGACATGTGCTGGTCCCACGAGGAGATGGCGCCGGCGATCTTGTCCTTGGCGACGATCGCTTCCACGTTGGAGAAGAGGTGCACGAGGATCGAGAACTCGCGCTGCGAGAGCTCGAGCGGCATCCCGTTGATGGTGGCGCGCTTCTTCGCGAGGTCGATGGTGAGGGGGCCGTGCTCGATCAGCCGCGCCTTCATCGCGCGGCCGCGCCGCGCGAGCGCCGAGACGCGCGCGATGAGCTCCTCGGTGGCGAACGGCTTCACGAGGTAGTCGTCGGCGCCTACCGTGAGCCCGTGCACGCGGTCGCCCAGGGCGTCGCGCGCCGTGAGCACGAGCACGGCTTGCTCGGCGCCGTGGCCGCGGAAGCGCTTGAGCCACGTGAAGCCGTCCACGCGCGGCAGGCCGATGTCGAGGATCACGAGGTCCACGTCGGTGACCTTGAGGGCCGCGTCGGCCGCCTCGGCGCTCGCCACGGCATCGGTCACGTAGCCCTCCCGGCGCAGCGTTTCCGTGAGGCCGTTGGCGAGGATCGGATCGTCTTCCACGATGAGCACGCGCATGCAGTGAATGATACGCGCGGCGAGGGGTTCGGAGGTACAGATTCCTGCAAGTTTGATGGGGCATATTGCCCCTCGGTCCAGCAGCCTGCCGATGAATGAATCGACTCCCTTTCGGGCTGGCGGCGACGGGCCTCGTCTACTGCATTGCGCTTCCGCTCGCGCGTGCCGCTGATGGCGAGTGTGCCGCGCCCCCTCCGCCCCTCCTGTCGCTCGCGGCGGCCGAAGAGCGTGTCGCCCGCTGCAATCGCGATGTCGTCGCGGCACGCCTCGCGGTGGCCGCCGCGCAGGCTGACCTGCGCGTGGCCTCGCAGCGTCCCAATCCCGTGCTCACGCTGGGCGCATCCAATATGAACCCGCAGGCGGGATTCGGGTCGGGTTCGCTGCGCGACAAGACTTTCGACAGCTCGTTGCGCATCGACCAGCTGATCGAGCGCGGCGGCAAGGCCGAGCTGCGCGAGGCCCAGGCCACGGCGCTCCTCGAGGCCGCGCGCGCCGACATCGCGGAGCAGCTGCGCTCGCAGCGCCTCGCGGTGCGCACCGCGTTCTTCGACCTGGCCGCCGCGCAGGAGCGCGTGCGCCTGCAGCAGGAGTTCGCCGACCTGTCGGCCCAGTCGGCCAGGGCCTCGGGGCTTCGCGAGGACAAGGGCGACGTGTCGCGCGTCGAGGCCAACCGCTTCCGGCTCGACGCCGCGCGGACCGCAAACGATTCGCGGCAGGCGCGGGCCGATCGCGAGCGCGCGCGCGCCGACCTGGCGCGGATCCTGGGCGCCGAGGCGTACGCGTCCGGCCTCGAGGTGCGCGTCGAATGGCCGGAGACCGAAAGCCGGCGGCAAGACGGTGATCGCCCGGACGTGGCGGCCGCGCGCCTTCGGCTGCAGGCCGCGCTCGCGGGACGCGAGCTCGCGCGCCTCATCGCCACGCGCGACGTGACCCTGAGCGCGCAGGCCGACCATTGGCCCACCTCGGAAACCAACATGCAGGGCACGGGCATCTCGTACAGCCTGTACCTGTCGCTGCCGCTGCACGTGCGCCACGCCAACGAGGGCGAGGCCGCGCGCGCCGCCGCCGACTTCGACACCGCGCAGGCCGTGCTGCTGCGCCTGCAGGCGCAGGCCGATGCCGATGCGAAGCTCGCCCAGGCCGACTGGGAAGCGGCTCGCGAACGCCGCGAGCACGTCGCGACGGAAGTGCGCCCGCTCGCGCGCGACGTCGCCGCGGCGGCCGAGTTCGCCTATTCGAAGGGCGCCACCGGCGTGTTCGACCTGCTCGACGCCCGCCGCTCGCTCAAGGCCGTGGAGCTGGACGAGGTGCAGGCCAACGGCGATGCCGCGAAGGCCTGGGCGCGCCGCGAGGCTTCCCTCGAGCGCCTCGAGCCATGAAGCCCGCGCCCAAGGATTACGGCGCCCACAACAAGACCTCGGTCGAGGCGATCTACGCGCTCATCTTCGCGGTGTGCGTGCTGCTCGCACTCTTCCTGCTGGTGGGCTGCGGCTCGCGCAATGGCGAGAACGCGGAATCCCCGCCCGCCACGGTGAAGGGGGAATCGGTGATCTTCCGCGATGCGGCGAATCCGGCGCTCGAGCGCCTGGTGGTCGAGCGGGTGCAGGCGCCCTACGAGCATGACATCCTGCTGCCGGCGCGCCTCACCTGGAACGAGGAGCGCACCGTGCGCGTGTTCGCGCCGTTCGCGGGCCGTGTCACGCGGCTCATGGCGCGCCCGGGCGATCGCGTCGAGGTGGGAACGCCGCTCGCCGAGATGAGCTCGCCGGACTTCGGGCAGGCGCAGGCCGATGCGCGCAAGGCGCAAGCCGACCTGGCGCTCGCCTCGCACGCGCTCGACCGCCAGAAGGAGCTGAACGCAAACGGCGTCGCGAGCGCGAAGGACCTCGAGCAGGCCCAGGCCGACGCGGCGCGCGCGCGGGCCGAGGCCGACCGCGCGCTCGGGCGCCTCGCCTCCTATGGCCACGACGTGTCGGGCGACAACCGGTTCGTCCTGAAAAGCCCGACGGCGGGCGTGGTCGTGGAGAGGAACATCAACCCCGGCCAGGAGCTGCGCCCGGACCAGCCGGGGGCGCCGCTCTTCGTGATCACCGATCCCACGCACCTGTGGATCACCATCGACGCGGCCGAGACCGACATCGCGGGGCTGCGTCCGGGCATGCCCATCGTCGTGCTGAGCAGCCTCTTCCCCGAGGTGACGTTCCCGGGCGAGCTCGCGCAGATCTCCGACTTCATCGATCCCACCTCGCGCACGCTGAAGCTGCGCGGGACGGTGCCCAACCCGGAGCGCCAGCTCAAGGGCGAGATGTACGTGACGGCGCGCATCCGCGTGCCGAAGGGAACGCTGCCGATGGTGAACATGCGCGCCGTGTACCTGTCGGGCACGAACAACTACGTCTTCGTTCGCAACGGCCCCGCGATCTTCACGCGGCATGCCGTGCGCGTCGGCCGCGAGACGGACGGCCGCGCCCCGGTGATCTCGGGCCTCAAGGAAGGAGACGTCGTGGTGGTCACCGGCAACCTGCTCCTCGACCAGCTGCTCGCCACCGCGCCGGCCTCCGCCGAGAAGACCGCCAGGCGGTAGATGATCCGGAGCATCGTCAGGTTCTCGCTGCGCCAGCGGCTGTTCGTCATCGTGGGGGTCGCGATCTACGTGGTCGCGGGACTCATCGCGTTCGACCAGTTGCCCGTCGAGGCCTTTCCCGACGTCTCGGACACGCAGGTGAACGTGATCGCGCTCTATCCCGGCCGCGCCGCCGAGGAGGTCGAGCGGCAGGTGACGATCCCCATCGAGACCGCGCTCTCGGCGGTCCCCAACGTGGTGCGCGCGTTCTCGCACACGCAGTTCGGCCTGTCGTTCATGATCCTCACCTTCAACGACAAGCCGAGCGACCAGCTGGTGCGCCAGCAGGTGATCGAGCGGCTGCGCGGCGTGGACCTGCCGCCCGGCGTGGAGCCGGACATCGCGCCGCTCTCGACCGCGATCGGCGAGATCTTCCGCTTCCGCCTGCGCGGCGATGCCCTCTCGCCGCAGGACCTGCGCACGCTCCAGGACTGGGTGGTCGAGAAGCAGCTTCGCCTCGTGCCGGGGGTGGCCGACATCGTGACGATGGGCGGCAGCATGAAGCAGTTCGAGGTGAACCCCGACCTCGCGAAGATGCGCGACTCGAAAGTGACGCTCGCGCAGCTCTTCACCGCGCTCACGCGGGCCAACGCCAACGCGGGCGGCGGCGCCGTCACGCGCGGGCGCCAGCAGTTCCTGGTGCGCAGCCTCGGCAGCTTCCGCTCCTCCGCCGACATCGGGCAGGTGGTCGTCGCCGAGAACAAGGGCGCGCCGCTGCTGGTGAAGGACCTGGCGGAGGTGCGCGTCGGATCCGCGCCGCCCCAGGGGCTGGTGGGCCAGGACGAGGCCGACGACATCGTGAACGGCATCGTCATCATGAGGAAGGGCGAGAACCCCTCGCGTGTGCTCGAGGCCCTCAAGCAGAAGATCGACTACGTGAACGCGCAGGTGCTGCCCAAGGGCGTGGAGATCGTGCCGTACTACGACCGCTCGTGGCTCATCGCCAAGACGCTGCGCACCGTGTTCACCAACCTCACCGAGGGCGCCATCCTGGTGACGCTCGTGCTCTTCCTCTTCCTGGGCAACCTGCGCGCGGCCCTCATCGTGGCCGCCGTGATCCCGCTCTCGCTGGTGGGCACGTTCCTCGGCCTCACCTTCATCGGCATCCCGGCGAACCTGCTCTCGCTGGGGGCCATGGACTTCGGGATCATCGTCGACGGCGCGGTGATCGTGGTGGAGAACATCGTGCGCAGGCTGGGCGAGCTCGGGCCCGAGAAGCTCAAGAACCCCCGCGCGCGCTTTCACGCGGTCGTCGAGGCGGCCGGCGAGGTCGGGCGGCCGACCGTGTTCTCGATGATCATCATCATCGCCGCGCACATCCCGATCTTCACGCTGCAGCGCCACGAGGGCCGCATCTTCTCGCCGATGGCCTGGACGGTGACCTCCGCGCTGGTGGGTTCCCTCATCGTCTCCCTCACGCTCGTGCCGCTGCTGTGCGTGAAGCTGTTGAATCGCCGCGTGCCCCACGGCGACAACCGGCTGGTCGAGTGGCTCAAGGCCCGCTACGAGCCGTGGCTGCGCAGGGCGGTCGCGCATCCCAAGCGGGTGCTGGCCATCGCGGTGGGCGCGCTCGCCGTGGCCCTCGCGCTGGCCTCCCAGCTGGGCAGCGAATTCCTGCCCGAGCTGAACGAGGGCACGACCTGGGTGAACCTCATGCTGCCGCCGTCGGTCTCCCCCGGCGAGGCGCAGGACCTGATGCGCGACGTGCGCAAGGCGCTGCACAGCGTTCCCGAGGTGCACACGGTCATCTCGAAGGTCGGGCGGCCCGACGACGGCACCGATCCGAAGATCTTCAACTCCTCGGAGATCTTCGTGGACTTCAAGCCCGAGTCGCAGTGGCGCTCCGGGCTGACCAAGGACGACCTTGTCCGCGAGATGGATGACGCGGTCTCGCAGATTCCCGGCATGGAGCCCTCCTTCTCCCAGCCCATCCGCGACAACGTCCTGGAGAGCATCTCGCAGGTCGACGGGCAGATCGTCATCAAGGTACGCGGCGACGACCTCGACCAGATCACCGCCGAGGCGCGGCAGGTGCTCGAGGCGATCTCGAGCGTGCGCGGCGTGGCGCGGGCGTTCATCGACCGCGACGGGTCTCTGCCGCAGTACGTGATCGACATCGACCGCGCGGCCGCATCGCGCTACGGCATCAACGTGGGCGACGTGCAGGACCTCATCGAGACGGCGCTCGCGGGCAAGGCGACTTCCGAGCTCTGGGAGGGGGAGAAGCATTTCAGCGTCGTCGTGCGGTTGAAGCCCGGCGAGCGCGAGATCGCGAACCTGCCCGGCCTGCTGGTGGCCTCCCCCGACGGCGCGCAGGTGCCGCTGCAGAACCTCGCGCGCTTCCGTTCCTCGTCCGGCGCGCAGGACATCGCGCGCGAGAACGGCCGGCGCGTGATCTCGGTGGGCGTCTTCATCCGCGACCGCGACATGGGCAGCGTCGTGAAGGACATGAAGCAGCGCGTGGCCGCGAGCGTGAAGCTCGGGGAAGGCGACGAGATCGGCTGGTCGGGCGAGTTCGAGAACCAGGAGCGCGCGATGAAGCGGCTGTCCTGGATCGTGCCGCTGTCGATCGCGCTCATCTTCCTGCTGCTCTTCGACGCGTTCGGCTCGTTCAAGAGCGCCCTGCTCATCATCGCCAACATCCCCTTCGCGCTGATCGGCGGCATACTCGCGCTGTGGGTCACCGGCATCCCGGTCTCCGTTTCCGCGGCGGTGGGTTTCATCGCGCTCTTCGGCCAGGCCGTGCTGAACGGCGTGGTCATGGTCACCTACTTCAACCAGCTCGTGCTCGAGGGCATGCCGCCGGAGGAAGCGGTGATCGTGGGATCCATGGTGAGGCTGCGCACCGTGCTCATGACGGCGCTGCTCGCGATGCTGGGGCTGCTGCCGATGGCGCTCTCGCGCGCGATCGGCTCGGAGACGCAGCGCCCGCTCGCCATCGTGGTGATCGGCGGGCTCATCACCGCCACCGCGCTCACGCTCTTCGTGTTGCCGGCGCTCTATCGCCTCGCGGCACTGGAGGCGGCCCGGCAGGAGCGGCGCGCGGCGCAGGAGCCGGCCGAGTAGCTTACTTCGCGGCGTTGCGCGTGCGCATCTGCGCGATCCACGAAGCCGGCAGCGCGATCGAAAGCCCGGCGCCTTCCTTCGGCTTCGTCGTCGCGATGCCCACCAGGTGGCCGTACACGTCGAACACGGCGCCGCCGCTGCCGCTCGCCGCGACCGGCATCGACAGCTCGATCACCTTGCCGTCGGCCGAGGGCTTGAGGCTCTTCACCGTGCCCTCGGTGAGCGCGAGCTCGCCCGAGGAGTTGGCGCCGAGAACGAAGATCGCATCGCCCGCCTTCGCCTCGTCCGTGGCCACCGCGAGCGGCTTGCCGGCGAAGCCCGCCACCGCGAAGCGGCACAGGTCGAGCACTTCGTCGGTCACGTCGAGCGTGGCCGAGTTGTTGTCGGCTCCCACGCGCACCACGAGCTGCGAGCCCGCCGGGATGCCGTGGCACGTCGTGACCATCGCGCCCGGCTCCACCGAGAGCGCGAGGCCCACCGGCACCGCGCGGCCCGACATCTCGTAGCTCATCACGCGGCCCACCGCGGCGCTCGCGTTCGTCATGATCTGCGCGGCGTTGAGCGGCTTGGGCGGCGGCGGGGGAGGAGGCTTGGGCGCGACCGCGGGCTCGGGCGAAGGCTGCGGGGCCGTCTCGTGGCCGCGCAGCACGAACACGAGTGCCAGCGCGAGCACCACCACGGCGCCTACGGCAGGCAGGAGGAGCTTGTTGCGGGGCTTCCCTTCCTCCTCGCCGCCTTCGAGGACGAGGTCGGGCGCGGCGGCCTGCTCGGCGGCCGCGGCCTTCTCCTCCGCGGTCAGGAGCGAGGCGTCATAAGCGGCGCGGCGGTTCTTGTCGGCGAGGATTTCCATCGCCTGGTGCAGGAGCACCTGCGCGCCCGGGTCCGGCGGCGAGGCGCGTTGCAGCTCCGCCAGGCGCTTCTTGTGGGCGAGGCCGATGTCGATCTCGTTGGCGTCGCGCGGCACGCCGAGGATCTCGTACAGGGTCTTCTTGGCCGAGGCCATGGGCGCCGATGATACGCCTAGCCGAACACGAAGCAATCCATGCCGAGCGATCCCATGACGAGGCCCAGGTCCACGCGCTTGCCCGGAAGGCCGCCCGCGCCCAGCGCCACGAAGAAGGGCTCGAGGTGCTCGTCGGTGGGATGGCTGCGCGCGGCCGAGGGCGCGCGCTCGCGGTAGTCGAGCAGCGCCTCGGTTTCGCCCTTCGCGACGCGTTCGGCCATCCAGTCGTTGAAGTCGCGCGCCCATTGCACCGGCTGGTTGGAGCGCCACTGGATCTCGCGCAGGTTGTGCACGATGCCGCCCGAGCAGAGCACGAGCACGTTGTCGTCGCGAAGCGACGCGAGCGCCCGGCCCAGCGCGTGATGGTGGCGCGGCCCCTCGTGCGATTGCACCGAGAGCTGCGTGACCGGGATGTCGGCCTGCGGGTACATCCACTTGAGCGGCACCCAAGCGCCGTGGTCGAGGCCGCGGCGCGGATCGATCGAGCAGGCGATGCCGGCGTGCGCGAGCGTCTTCGCGGTGAGCTCGGCGAGATCCGGCGCGCCTGGCGCGGGATAGCGCTGCTCGTAGAGCTCGCGCGGGAAGCCGTTGAAGTCGTGGATCGTCTCGGGCCTCGCCACGCCGCTCACCGCGGGCGTGGCGGTGTCCCAGTGCGCCGAGACCGCGAGGATCGCGCGCGGCCGCGGCAAGCCCGAAGCAAGCTTCGCCCACGCGCGCGTCTCGCCGGTCTCCTCGACGGCCAGCGTGGGGGCGCCATGGGAGATGAAGAGCGCGGGCAGGGCCATGCCCGGATATTACCTACTTGTCGGAGGGCTTCATCGTGGCGAGGAGCTTCTGCGCTTCCTCGAGCGGCCGGTCGCGGCTCAATTGCAGGTCCTGCAGGGTGACGGGCACCTCGCGATCGGGAATCACGCCCTCGCCCTCGATGCGCTTGCCGTTGGAGAGCACGAAGCCCACCTCGCTGTACGCGAGCTCCGCGCCGCCGGGCACGCGCGCGTAGCCGAGGAAGCCCAGCAGGCAGCCGCAGCTCGGCTGCCCCACGACCTGCGCGCGCCCGCTCGCCTGCATGGTGCCGGCGAAGAGCTCGCTCGCGCTCGCGCTCGCCATGTTCACGAGGATCACCACCGGGCCGCGGTAGGCTTCCTCGTTGCCCTCGACCACGTTCTTCAGCTTGATCACCTCGACCGTGCCGAAGAAGAGGCTCACGGGCTTGCCCGAGCGCGTGAGCACCCGGCCCAGCTCGGCGCGCCTGGCGAAGAACTTCTCGAGCATCATGTTCACCGCCTGCGCGGAGCCGCCCGGGTTGTTGCGCAGGTCGATGACCAGGCCCGGCGTGGACTTGAGCGATTGCACCGCTGCGATCGCCCTGAGGCTCGCGCCCAGCGTCCATTGCGAGAAGCGGATGTAGCCGAAACCCGAGGGCAGCACGCGATGCGCCTCGGTGGGCGGGAAATGCAGCGGCCGGCGCGCGAGCGTGGCCTCGAAGCGCGTGCCGTCGGCGCGCTCGAATCCCAGCGCGACCTTCGAGTCGAGCTCGCCCGACATCATCTTTCGCACCGCGCGCAGGTGGCGCGAGCGTTCGGTGGAATCGAGGCGCGTGTGCGCCCTGGCCTGCTCGTAGGCTTGCATCGCGGGCTCGCCGCCGACGCTCACCATCGCCATGCCCGGGCGCACGCCCGCCCACCACGCGTCGGAATCGGGATTCACCGACGAGACGACGAGGCGGCCGTCCAGCGGGATGAAGGAAAGGCCGAGCGTGATGGCCTCGTCGCGGTTGCGCAGCTCCACGCGGCGGGGCGATTCCACGCGCGTGTGGGCATCGTGCAGCTCGCCCGTCATGCGATCGAGCGCGTCCCAGAACGCCTCGTCGTCGGGCGCGGCGAGCGCAAGCGGAAGGTAGCGGGCGCGCACCGCATTCCAGTCCACGCCGTTCAGGCGCTCGTCGTAGTAGCGGTCGCGGATCGTCGTCCAGATGAAGTCCAGGGCCCGCTCGCGCGCCTCGCGCGGCAGCGTGGCCGGCGGCGGCGACGGCACGACTTCGGTGGGAATGGGCTGCGCCTCGCCCATCTGGCGGCCCAGCATGTTGTTCGGATCGATCAGCGAGCAGCCGCCCGCCAGGATGGCGAGGGCCGCCGCGAGCGCGTGCGGCGCCCTGCCGCCGCGCCTCATTCGCCGGACTTCTTGGGCCTCATCGTGAAGAAGAGAACCCCCATCGCGAACAGGAAGAGCAGCACGAGCACCGGCAGGCGCCACTCCATGATGTTGGAGAAGAGGTCCTTCTGTTGCGTGGCCGGGCCGAAGGTGATGGCGTCGGTGTCGTTCGGCAGCGCGCCCACGTTGGTGACCTTGCCGGTGGCCGGATCGATCGTCACGAGGTTCGCCTGCGTCGAGCGGCCGAAGTTGGTGTTGATGCCGAAGAGCACGCCGTGCGGCGAGTAGGCGAGGCCCGTGATGAGGTCGGGAAACGGCGCCCCGGTGAGCCCCGGCCCGGTGGTGATCATGCCCGTTTGAATGTCCACGGTGTCGACGGTTCCGGCTCCGCCCGTGGCCGCGAGGTAGGCCTTGCCGCTGCCGATGATGGCGAACGCCCCCTTGGCCGCGCCGCGTTCGATCGGCCGGCCGCGCGCCGTGGCCCGCCCGGTGTCCAGGTCGACGGTCGCGATCTGCCGGGAATTCGCGAGCCAGACGTAGAGCGTCCCGTCGGCATCGAAGGAGATGTCGGAGCCCGCGTCGCCCAGGTCGCCCACGGGGGTCACGTTGCCGGTGAGGGGATCGACGATGACGAGCGAATGGGGGATCGTCGCCGCGGTGGCCGAGGTGATGCCGTAGAAGACGCCGGTGCGCGGGTGGATCGCGAGGCCCTCCATGCCGATCGGCGTCTTGCCGACGTTGAGGGAGGTCACGAGCTGGGTGGCGGCGTTGTCGGGATCTACCGTGTAGAGGTTGCCCTCGACGCCCTTGTATCCCGGATCGGAATAGGTCCGCACGCTCACGGCATAGAGCGTCTGCGCCATCGCGCCGGCGGCGAACAGCACCGCGGCGGAGGCAGCTGCGAGCACCTGCAGGACGCGTTTCATCGCCACCTGTCTCCGGAAGGCGCTGATTCTAACCTGCATTGGCCGGCGCATTGGTGGCGGCGGGGCAGGCGACCGCGTGCAGCGTGGAGCCCGGATAGTCGCGCTGCAGGATGGTGAGGCGCGCGACCATCTCCGTGTCGGGCTCGCGGACTTGCATCGCGAGCTCGCGCAGCTCCTTCACGAAGGGGCCTTCCACGGCGCCTTTCACCCCCTTCGCCTCGACGCTCGCCAGGAAGCGGCGCGCCGCCTCCTCGGTCGAGAAGACGCCCAGCGAAAGCGCGTTGTCGGGGCGGATGGAGACGTCGCTCACGCCCTGGCGCCGCACCTGGGCCATGGCCGCCTCGGCGCTGCGCCGGTCGTTCGCCGGGGGGATGGACACCCAGTAGCGCGAGACGTCCTCGACGCGGCGCTCGGTGAGGCGATCGCCCAGCTGCAGCGCCGTGAACGCCGTGCGCGCGCGCTGCGCGTCGGCGGGCGCGATGCCGGAAAGCTCCACGCACGCGGCCCCCGCCAGCTCCTGCATGGCGCGGCGCGCTTCCTCGGAATTCCGGGCAGCCACCGCGGGCGGGGTCACGCCCACGATGCGCACGTCGTTGCGGTTCAGCTCGCGCGCGGTGAAGTCGGGCTTGGCCTGCGATCCCGTGAGGTAGAGGTGCGCGCCGAAGCCCAGCACCACGAGCAGCAGGAGGAAGAAAAGGAAGCGGAACACGGTTCAGTCGTTGCGGGCGATCGCGAGCAGGCCGTCGAGCACGAGGTTTTCCTGGAACGTGGCCGGGTACGGGAGCCATTTCTCGATCTCGCCGGCCGCGCCCCCGGACAGGATGATACGGCCCGGCGGCGTGCCGCGGGCGGCCATGGCAGCGCCCATGCGCGAGATCGCCCCCACGCAGGCGTGCACCGCGCCGCTCGCGATGGCCTCCGCGGTCGCGTCGGGGAAATCGAGCACGGCCCCGGGCGCCTCGCGCAGCGCCGCGGTCCCCTGGTCCAGCGAGCGGCGCATGAGGGCGGGCCCGGGCACGATGAGGCCGCCCAGGAACTGTCCCGTCGCGGTCAACGCGTCGATGGTGAGCGCGGTGCCCACGTTCACCACCAGCTTGTCGCCGCGATGGCCGTGGTGCGCGGCGATGAGCGCCGCCCAGCGGTCGGCCCCCAGCTGCGCGGGATCGCGGTAGGCGTTCTTCACGCCGAGCTGCTCGCGCACCGAACCGATCATGCGCAGCGCGATGCCGGCCTGCCGGCACGCCTCCTCCAGCTGCGAGCGGACGGCGGCGCCCGCCACGTTGCAGGCGATTGCCGCTTCCACGGGCAGCGCCGGGCGAAGCGATTCGTAGAGGCGCGCGGCCTCGCCCGTCGCGACCGCGCCGCGCACGCTCCATGACACGCCGTCGTGCACGCCCCACTTGATGCGGGTATTGCCCGCATCGAGCGCAAGGACCACGGCTTCGGGATCGTTCATTTCGCGCGCAGCGTGATTTCGGCCGAGGCGAGGTTCACGATCCGGTCGTCGGCGGTGCGCACCACGAGCGCGCCGTCCGGGGACACGTCCACGACCTCGGCGTCGAAGGCCGCCTCGCGCCCGGGCGATACGCGCACGCGCCGGGCCTGGTAGGCATGCAGGGAACGCCACGCTTGCCGCGAAGCCGCAAAGCCGTGCGTGTCGAAAGCCTCGAGGGAGGCGGCGAGCGTCGTGAGGAGCGTGGCGAGCAACTCGCTTCGCGACGGCACGGGGTCCGCGCATTGCGCGATGTCGATCACGGGCTGGTCGATGCGCTCGAGCGCGCGCTCGCCCAGGCGGTAGTTGAGGCCCACGCCCACCACCGCCACGCTCGGGCCCTGCATCTCGCCGCTCGTCTCCACCAGGATGCCCGCGAGCTTGCGGAAGTCCACCACCACGTCGTTGGGCCACTTCACCTGGACGCGGGAAACCCCGCAGGCGGTCGCGGCGCGCGCCACCGCTTCGCCCACCGCGAGCGACAGGCCCCCGAGGTGGCCCGCGCCGCGCTCGAAGCGC
>Ga0335070_10002228_pt1 | contig 22654 bp, 18 predicted proteins | sample Lox_Sample_13_FD_206722 | JGI IMG/M metagenome (GOLD analysis project Ga0335070, IMG submission 206722) | Soil microbial communities from Loxahatchee National Wildlife Refuge, Florida, United States - Lox_Sample_1.3 | ecosystem: Environmental > Terrestrial > Soil > Wetlands | place: USA...
GATTCCAGCCCCTTGTTTTCTACTGCTGGAATGCCGACCTTGATCTTCTGTTTTTGTGCTGGTTCCACATGAATCGTAATTGATTCAATATCCTTGAAACGCTCTCTGATCTTCTCTTCGATCTCATCTGAAATCTCGTGTGCTTTGTCCAGAGGAAGAGCTTCTTCCACCTCTATGTGCATCTCACCAAAAGACACGGGTCCTGATTTATGCAGTCTAAGTTCATGCGCTCCTCTTACTCCTCGCACCTTCTCTGCTATTTCCTTCATTTCTCTGGCCTTTTGCGGACTCAAGCAAGCATCCATGAGAACCAACACCGCATCTTTTCCAAACCACAACCCGACTTTCATAACGTACAGCCCAATAGCAAAGCCAGCCAAAACCTCAGCCATCGAATAACCTAGGCTGGCAAAACAGACGCCTGCGAAAACCAATAACGAAGTGTACACGTCTACCAAAGAATGTTGTCCTTCACCAACAAGCGACTGAGAGCCGATAAGGCTTCCCACGCTCTTCTTGTATCTCCCAAGAAAGTAAGAGACTAGCCCTGAAAAGGCGGCCATCGCGAGAACGACAGAGGGAAACAGGACAACGCTAGGTTCGAACAGTTTATCCACAGCCTCTTTCAGGATGAAAACACTTGATACAATGATCGTCACGGCGACTATTAGCAAAGCCAAGGTTTCTGCCTTGTAATATCCGTATGGAAATCTTTCAGTAGGTTTTTTCTGAACTAGCTTGAGTCCAGCCCAGACAGCAAGCGAGGAAAAAATGTCAGCAAAGGAATGAATAGAGTCTGCAAGCAATGCCACGCTCCCAGAGATCACCGATACTGTGCCTTTCAGAAGACTGAAAGCTAGGAGAACAGCTGCAGAAAGAATCGCAGCTCTTTCTCCTTTTCTAAAAAGCTGATTCTTCTCGTCCATTCCTGAACCAGGCTCTCAGTTCTAATCCTAGTGATGGTGCGCATGATGACAGCCTTCGGTAAGCTCTTGAAGCTTGTCATCATTGTATGCAACGATCACGTCTTTGACCGTATCTGCGTTCGCCTTGAGCACAGCTACTCCTGCTTCTTGGAAGCCACTCAAACCTCTTGGGCCCATTCCATAGGTTATAATCGCATCAGGTTTCTGCTTCAGAATGTGCTCGTGCATGTGGCCTTCACCACCGAAATGCTCGCCTGTGTTTTCCAAGGTTACGATGTTTTCCACCTTTCCATCATTGTCCAATGCTAGAACAGCGTAGAAGGGCGCTCTTCCAAAATGCTCAGCTATTCGAGCGTTCAAACCGTTATTGTCTGATACGGGAACAATAACTGTTGTTTTCTTTTTCGTTGTGTCACCTCCTTTTTCCGTGATACCTTCATCTTCGTTTTAGGAAATGCTCGATCTTGTTGACAATTTCCATGAAGGATTTCGAAGCTGCGGAGTTAGGATGCTCGACAATGAATGGTTCGCCTCTGTCGGCATCCTCACAAATTCGCTGGTCAATCGGAATATCCCCGAGAAATGGGATATTCAGTTCTTCAGCTATCTTTCTCCCGCCCCCTGATTCAAAAATGTCGGACTTTTTTCCGCAATGCGGACAGACGAAGCTACTCATGTTTTCGATAACTCCGATTACAGGCATTCTCAGCTGCTGAGCAAAAGTGACAGATTTCTTAACGATCACTTGTGAGACTTTAGAGGGAATTGTCACAATAACCACTCCGTCCATTTCTGGTAGCAGTTGAGCGATGCTTAATGGTTCATCACCAGTGCCTGGAGGAAGATCGATTAGCAGAATGTCCAGATCACCCCACACTATGTCTGACAGGAACTGGCGTATTGCAGCCATTTTCAGTGGTCCCCGCCAAATCACGGGGGAATTTTCGTCAGGCAACAGGAAATCCATTGAAACAACCTTTATTCCCAACGTTCCTGATGGCGGAAAAGCCCCAGGCGGGCCTAACTGGAGTTTTTGGCCCGTCAGTCCTAGCATTCTGGGTACGCTAGGTCCGTGTATGTCTGCGTCGAGGATTCCAACACGATCAGTATGTCCATGCATAGCAAGAGCCACTGCGAGGTTCACTGCCACAGTGCTTTTCCCAACGCCTCCTTTGCCGCTTATTACAGCAATCTTGTGCTTGACTTTGCTCATCCTATTCCTGAGCTTCTGTTCCTGCTCCGACAGCTGCCTTTGCCTCTCCAAAACTTGCTCGTTTGTCATTTTGCAAGCACCATTAAATCTCGAAGTGGCCCTTGTGTCCTCTTCCAAGTCGGGCATACCCTCTGTCTTGAGGGGCTCTGTGGATGCTCCTGCTTCCACATTTGGGGCAGCTGTCTGGTCTTCCTGTTCCATGGGGTACGCTCCACTCGTGCCCACAAGCAGAACACTTGAATTTCCTATTCACGTTCGTGATGTATTCTCCTCCTTCTATTCGAATTGCCTTGCCGTTAACCAATGCATCTGCCACTTTCTTTCTCGCAACCTCTATTACCCTGTGAAATGTGGGTTGCGATATGCGCATACTATCTGCCGCGGCCGTCTGTTCTAATCCTTGGAGATCCTTCAGCCGTATCGCCTCAAATTCATCTACATTCAAGTTAACGCTTTCCAGTGAAGTCATTGGAACACCTCTAGGTTTGAAATATATCACTCCTGGTTCACAGCATACTCGTCGGCAGATTCTTGGTCTAGGCATTATTATGAATAAATATTCATAACTCTCTTAAAGATTTCGGAACACAAACTGAAAAAACCAGCATGCAGAAGACATGAAAACTGAATAAACGTTATACGTAGGAAGACATAATTCCAACAAAAACAACTTCATGCTATACGAGAGGAAATGTCTTGGTCAAATGTAGCAAATGTACTGTATTTGTGTGCGAACATCCAGAAAAGGCTGAAGCCACTTCTAAACTAGATTTTTGCCCGATGAATATCGAGACAACCACTCTCATAGAAGCTGCAAGGGAGTATGAGAAACCTAGAGTGAGAAAAATGGCTAATGTTTCAGCGCTTGTGGAGTCACAAGGTTATATGAAGTGGACTCGAGTCGAGGAGACCATCGAGTTCGCTAAAAGAATGGGTTTCAAGAAGCTTGGCGTTGCCTGCTGTGTAGGATTGATGGAGGAAGGAAAAGTATTGACTGACATTCTAGAATCCAATGGTTTTGAAGTGACCTTCGTCTTCTGCAAGGTCGGCGGTATCGAGAAAGAAAAGCTGGGATTGAGAGACGCAGACAAGGTGAAGCCTAGTACGTATGAACCCATGTGTAACCCCATAGCCCAAGCTCTTATTATGAACAAGGCAAAAACAGAGTTAAACATAATTGTGGGACTTTGCGTAGGGCATGATTCTACTTTCATTAACTACTCAAAGGCACCTGTGACAGTTTTGGTTGCCAAGGACCGCGTCTTGTGTCATAACTCTGTTGGAGCGCTGTACACTGCACGAGGATACTACAGACACAAACTCTACCACTCACATAGAAGATGATCGACTTTGACTCTTGGGGTATGAAAAAATGGGGATCATTCCGTAGTTTTGCCGTCGAACTCTTCTGGCTTCGCTAGTGTATCCGCTTTAGTCTTGCGTACTGTACCGTCTTGATGTTCAGGTGGCGAGTATATCGTGTACAACTTTAGTTCCGTATTCTTGGACGTATTGGTCACATTGTGTCTTGCACCAGCAGGCACTATTACAGCATCTCCATCAACGACCTTATGCTTGACGCCATCAATAGAAACCACGCCCTCACCCTTCTCAAATCTGAAAAACTGGTCGATGGTCTTATGAACCTCTTCGCCTATTTCTTCATCAGGCTTGAGGCTCATCAACACAAGCTGACTACGTTTCCCAGTATACAGCACACGCCTGAAATCACTGTTGCCCAAAGTATCCTTCTCGATATTAGACTTGAAACCTTTCATGCTTCACACCCTACCTAGAGCTCTGTAACGCTTCGCTAATAAGCTAATCGTTCGTCTATGAGTCGCTGCTACGACCTTCACCTTGTCTTAGTTATTGGCTATTCTTCATATTTGGAACATAACATGCTGATCGAAATTCTCGAGCTCTCGCCTTGATAGCGAAAATGCGAGTAAAACTAGTCTTTTCAATAGCAATCACGCTATATCTTACTCGCAAATCAATAGAAAACCAAAAATGTTTGAACCGAGAGTTTGAAGCTATCCCGGGCTACCAAATATTCTTTGCGTGCGTGCCACAGCGTGATTTTCGTAAAAAGTCGAGTTCTAAAATTTGAATAATTGATGGGAAACGAATGTTCCATACACGGTTAGTCAATTTGGTTCATGCAAAAGATTTAAGCCATTCTAGTGGGCTTATATTTGCAGAATCAAAAACACATGGTCGTGAAACAGATGAACAGAACCATGGCTATGGGGCTCGCGGTTCTATTTCTCGCTTTGGTTTTGTACTTCCGATATACGCGTTGATTGAAAGCTACAACGAAGACTTCAGAGATCTTTTGCGCAGAGGGCCTTTGCTCGATGAGACTCAAATAGAAGGATATTTTCAAGACGCAACAGCAAGGCACGTAAGAATTCTCACTATTCTCGCCATCGTCGAAGTAGTTTTTGTGATCTTGTTTGTCATAGCGCTGAGAGCCAGCTTCAAAGCCCTCTAGATTAGATAAAAGCTTCACATTTTGGTTTGGACCGACTATTTTTCGCGTTTAGGATTCTGATCTTTTGAGTCGTTTATCAACTGAAGTTTCTGAAGATGACTCAGCCCTTTGATTTTTCTTTCCTTTTTCATGGCGTCAGTTATCGTCCGAAATTTCTCGACATAAACGAGTTTTCGGGGCTTATGCGCCCTAGTGTATCTTGCGCCTTTTCCATTCGCGTGGAGTTTCACCCTTGAGTCAAGATTCTTTGTATAGCCAGTGTAGAAAGTCTCGTCTTCGCACAAAATGATGTAGACATAGTAAGGCATCTGCGTTAAGCTCCACAGGCAAGCTTCATGTGGCTTAGGGTTAAAAACCTATTTCCGTCAAACACTCATCATCGAACACAATAGATGTCAAGTCATTTCTTGCTGATCGATGAGGACATCATGCTAAAGATAGGTCTGGGGTAGAAGAATGTTCTATCTCATGTCTCCACAAGCGTTATCTTCTTGAGTAGACTAGTGAGTTTTGGGAGAGAGGAAGCTTGTACAGAGCAGCAGTTACCCAGATACTGGTATGCTTTTTATCGGTAAAACATGTTGCGATGCTTGTGTGCAAACTCTGAGAGGCGTGATTCTATGAAGCGTCAAGTGTCAAATAAGCTGGTCTCTGCCTTTCTGGTTTTTTTGGTTTTATCTGCTGTTTGCATCACGTTCAACTTCACTTTTTCTCAAGTCTCCGCGGCTGTGGAAAACTTTGCCATCACTGCCTCAGGAGACGATGGACACGTCTATGGAAGAAACGCTGACTATTCGACAGCAAGAAGTACTGCGTTTGCTTCAGAAAACACCACGGCCAGCGTGACCATAGGACAAAAATACCAGCTCTTTCCAGCTTATTATTTCGTCTATCGAACTTTTTTGAAATTTGACACGTCAGTCATTCCACTTGACGCCAACATCTCATCTGCAAGCCTAAAAATCTACGGGTACCAAGACTATTCAAGCACAGACTTTGACATTCAAATTCAAGGATGGACAGGAGACACACCAATAAACACTGGTGACTACAACCAATACGACTCAGCCAACAATGGAAACATATCAACCTCAAGCTTTGTCACAGGCGGATGGAACACCATTCCAATAACAAATTATGGAATATTGAAAAGAGAAAGCTGGACGAAGATTTGTTTACGCTCAAGCCGAGACGTGGATTCTACGGCTCCTACTGGAAACGAGTATGTAACGATATACACTTACGATCAAGGGGCGAATTATGCACCTTACCTGGAGATAAACTACACTGCTCCATTACCAAAATACTCAAATGTAGGTCATAATACGAGTCTCGCAGGAGCAAACTGCGAGTTTTATACCAACTGGTCGTCTTCGCTTGGGCTCAGCGGATACATTTTCGGATGGAACATGACTGGAGCTTTTACAAACGATACTTGGACAGACCCTTGGAGTGGCTCTCCTAAAACGGCATGGAGTAACGTGACAAAGATGTTGAGCATTGAAGGAGGTAACAGAATAGAATGGTGCTTCTGGGCAAATGACACACACAATGAGTGGAACACAACTGGACTGATGGCTTTTGTCGTTTCAGGATACCCAGCCTATTACAATGCCACGAGCTCTGATTCTATCACAAGCAAAGCCTGCACTTTTAACGCTACTTGGACGCCCAGAGACGGCAGCCTCAGCCATTACATCCTTGAAACGAACAACACAGGTCAGTTAGTGAACTACACGTATCCTTTCGAGGGCAGAACCTTCAGCAACGTTACATTGATTCTCAACTCGACCCGATACGTCACAGTACAGTGGAGGATATTTGCAAACAATACAGACAACAGGTGGAACTGCACGCCCATAAGCTACATCATAGTTTATCCGCCTACTCCTCCAATGCAGAGGGGTGTCCTGGGCTACTCTGACACAAGCGGAGAAAACGGAATCTACTACAAAGGAGCAAAAGAAGCGATCTATTGTGCATGGCTAAATTCTTCAAGTGTGAAGTTTCAGGTGGCAGCTTATGACATTGGCAGTCAGCAGTGGACTCCCACTGTTGACGTGTCAGACGCTCCTTCTCCAGAGGGTCATTGGCAGCCTTCAATCGGCATCTTACCAAACGGCTCAGTAGTCATTTTCTATGGACACCTTACCTCAGTGAAATATAAATTCACTACCCAAAGCGCAAAAACGCAAGCAAACCTTACGGCTTTAATCTCGGAATGGTCAACTGAATACGTTATAGCAGATACTGAAAACAAACACTGTTCATATCCATATCCAATATGCTTTGATGATGTGCTTGTTCTGTACTATCGCTACGATGACTTTTATCATTGGAGAGTAATTAACTTCACAGATTCGTGGCAAACCGCAAGAATGCTCATGTCATCATCAATAGAGATCTACATGTGGTTCACAAAGATTAATGAGACGATGATTATAGGTTCAGGACGCATGCAAGACAACGGCTACAGGAATGTTTTGCTTTTCTACAGTAATGACAAAGGTGTGACTTACTATCAGGTAAATGGAACGGGTTTGACCTTGCCGTTTGACTCTACTACTATTGTGGCTGTAGACACGGGACCAGATAGACAGACACTTTTTCCCTGCTTGGACAAGGAAGGCAGAGTGGTAGTAAGCTATATTCCAACTGATTTTCTGATCAGTAGATGGTTCTGCACCATAGCCTACTACAACATCTCGATTGGAAATCCTGGAGGAACATTCATACAAGCAAATGCAACGGATGAAAATGATCAAGTGATTGAAGCCTCAATGTGGCTGTTCTACGACACCTATTATGAGCAGCCAGCCACTTGGTGTTCACCTCTAAACAAGTTCAATGTGAGCATAAAAGAGGAATATAATCTTGGCAATCCCACGAAATACGTGCGGATGCCCAACAACCTCACCAAGTTTCTAAAAGTCTACGAGAACACAACTCTGTCTGCAAAAGTCGATGGTAGACAAATTCAAAACATGCCAAGAGCATTCGAGGTTTTTGGAAGAATAGAACAAGGATATACATTGGGATACCAGAAAAAAGGCAGCAGCAACTACTCAGACATTACTATCGACAGAATTTTTGGCTGTCGATATGTCGCAAACTCTTCTTCAAAGGTCAATAGTGTAGTTGTGCGCATCTGGTGGGGCGGTAGTATCAACAGTCTCTATGGAAAAGCTGCTCTCTATGACTCATCTTTGAATCTTATCAGTGGTGGAGAGGAAACAAATATTGTCGGAGGATACGACAAGGTATGGGATTATTGGACTTCGAAAATACCTTTAAGCGGTTATGTTCAGCTTGAAGCTGGAAAAGAATATTGGATATGTTTCAAGCTGAATGGAGGAGCCTACCTCTACTATGATCAAGGTTCAAACAATCAATCTTTCGTCGTGTTCACAAGGTACACTTCATCGTGGAACCAAACTTTATCTATAACCAATTTTGACAATAGAACTTTCTCATTCTTCGCTCTCTCAATAGACTTGGAATGTTACGGACTCAAACTGAAAGTGCACAACCTCAACACTGATTTAAGATATGTCACGATCCAAGAAGCCATTAACGCTCCTGAAACATTAGATGGACACACGATTTTCGTTGAGGGCGGAGTTTTTCTTGAAAGCGTCGTCGTAAACAAGAGTTTGACGATCATGGCAGACAGCACAATGAATGTGCTTGCTGACGGCTTGAGCGGCATAGTCTTTGACGTGACAGCTAATAATTCGAGGATAGAAAACCTCATCATAACGGATGGAGACAAGGGCATAAGGATTTGCGGAGTCAGCAATGCAACCATAAGAAAAAATGTGATTTCTGGCAATTCTGCTGGCATTTATGCGTATGAAGTGATCAATTGCCTGATTTCGGGAAACAACATCACATCTAACAGTCAGTATGGCATGAACCTTACAAACATCGATGAAGTCACAATCGAAAACAACATTGTTAACGGCAGTTCAGAAGGCATCTGTCTTTCTACTGCATCGTTTGGCACACTTTCGGGAAACACCATTGCATCGAATATGGAACACAATCTGGTTATCAATGAGGTTAACGATGTCAACGTCAAAAACAATGTAGTCAGTGATGGTTCTGGCGGCATATATGTTTCTGAAGCATCAAACTGCAATCTTGCTGGAAACAATGTCACATCTAACACTCAATACGGACTGAACGTCGTATATCAGATCAACAACGTAACCATAGAAAACAACACGATAACAGACAGCGCTGACGGCATTTATCTTTACAATGCCTCGAGCTGTACCCTTTCAGGAAACAACATTACATCCAGCGGTAGATACGGTCTAGACATAAACTGCTCTTCAAACTTAATTCTCAGAAACAATAATGTCAACTCGAGCAAATACAATTTCGGAGTCGTGGGAAACGAGCTTTCTCACTACGTCCATGATATCGACCAAACAAACGAAGTAAATGGCAAGGCAATTATCTATCTCATTAACTTGACAGGCGGTGTTGTTGATGGTGCGCTCTTCCCGAACATGGGCTACCTAGGAATCGTGAACTCGTCTAACGTTCACATCCGAAGCGTGGAGCTTAAAGATAACATTCAAGGAATACTGTTTGTGGCGACTAATGACTCATTTGCAGTCAAAAGCAACATCACGAACAATCTATACGGGTTCCACCTATGGAGCTCGTACAACAACGCCATTTTCTACAACAACTTCATCAACAATTCCCAGCAAGCTTATGAGCGGCTTTCGGTTAACGTTTGGGACAATGGTTATCCTTCTGGCGGCAACTATTGGAGCGACTACTCCGGCATAGACCAGTACAGCGGTCTATACCAGAATGAGACCAATAGCGACGGGATAGGAGACACTCCTTACGTTGTTGATGCAGACAACAGAGACAATTATCCACTGATGTCACTGTATCCGTGCATTCATGCGATAGCCGTGGCAGACGTCACGCCGTATGAAGTTGCAGTCAAACGGGGTAATGTGACACAGGTGAACGTGACCATATTTGATCAAGGGCATTTTGCCGAAACTTTCAATATGTCTTTGTACGCCAACGCGACGCTCATTGACATTATCGTGGATGCCTCTGTAACTAGCGGAGGTTCCGTTACGCTCACGTTTGATTGGAACACGACGGGCTTCGACCTCGGAGAATACATTATCAGCGCCTACGCATACCCCGTCATCGGCGAAGCGTACATTGTAGACAATTCTTTTGTTGACGGCTGGATTCATATTGGCTTTCATGATATGGCAGTCTTGAACATCACAACATCGCGCGTATTGATTGGAAGAGGATTCAACATTACAGTCAGTGTCACTATTGAAAACCAGGGTGACTATGATGAGACCTTTGACCTCGTAATCTACGCCAACACGACCATAATCGCTACGTTCAACATAACCCTTTCAGCAGGAAGTTCTACAATCATGACTTTTGCATGGAACACTTCCAACTTTGCCTATGGAAACTACACGCTAAACGCCGAGATCGTTCCAGTTGCTAATGAAACCGAAACCCAAGACAACACGTTCAGTACAGGCATCATAAAAGTGTCAATTCCAGGAGACGCCAACGGCGATTTCAAGGTTGGTCCAGCAGACTTCGCTTTGCTCGCGGCTGCTTATGGCACAGCCCCAGGCATGCCAAAATGGAACATGTACGCTGATTTCAACTGTGACGATAAGGTCGGACCACCAGACTTTGCAATACTCGCCAAATACTATGGTCAAAGCGTCCCATAAGTCTAGCACTCTCTATTTTAGCGTCTTGCTTATCAGCCATGATCCATCGCACGTTGCAGTGTTCAGATGGCTCAGGCCTTCTCTGCACGTTCCGAATTTCATTCCGTTTCTTTCTGCAAGATTGCGAATTTCCTTCATTAGCTTAAGTCGCAAGTCTCGAGGCAGGAAAGTATATGCACTTGTCTTTTCGTCTTTTTCAAAATAAAGGGGTTTCAGCTTTTGCGCGATCTTTGGCAGTGCCGTGTTGAGTCTTTTCCAGTTGTCAGGCTTGACTTTGTACGTTGAGCATGTCACATGCTTAACGCCTATGGAAGCAAGTGTTCTGACCAGTTTCTCTGGGCTGTCATTTACAAAGGGGATAACTGGGTCTATACGTGCAACAGTAGGAATGCCTCTTGTCACTAGGCATTCCATGGCTTTCAAACGTTTTGAAGGTGATGGAGCATTCGGCTCTATGATTCCTGCAACGCTGTCGTCATCGGTTGTTATGGTCATGGCGACAATTGAAGGAGACTTTCGCAGTAGATCAGTATCTCTAACAACCAGATCAGACTTTGTGATTATTTGAACCCTGCAATCATTTTCTGACAGGATTTCCAAGCACTTGCGCATTAAGCCATTTTTCGCTTCGATGTTTGGGTAGGGGTCAGATGAATTTGAGACAGAAACAATCTCGCCTTTCAGCTTTAGAGCTTCTCTTGTGAGTCTTGGAATCAGGTCTTTTTTTGGCCTGCAGTTGAAGAATCTTGGGATATAGCTTGAAGCGTAGCAGTAGACGCATGCGTGGTCGCAGCCCGTGTACGGATTAAACGTCAGTTTAAGCGGACAGGTGCAGAGTGTTGAACGCCACGGATCGAACTTCGCTATGAGGCTCACGACAGGTTACCTATATTTCGAATTTTCCGATTATTTTCCTCTCTTTTTCCGAGGTTATTTCAGCCACAACATGAATGTAATTCTGGAGTCCAGAATTCTCTATTCGCGGTTTAAGTAGCTCGTCTATCTGGAAAATGCCTGCCGAGTTTGACATCGTTATTCTTATGATCACTGGTTTTTCTTCGCCTTCTTGAATGTCAACTTTCTCGATTGACAAGGCAGAAACAGAGTGAATGTCAACTTTTCCCGCTTTAAAAGGAATTCTGGCTCTTCCCTTTTCCATGTCAAGGGCATCCGCTATCCGCACAATGCCGCCCTCTACAGTCAAGGGTTTGTTCGGATCTTCATGGCACACTATGGAGTGCAACGTTTCAGAACAGATTATCACACGCTCTTCTGCCGAATAGATCGGTTGCAGATATTTCTCTATGAAACCCAATGCTAAAAGAGCTCCAAACTGTTCATGCTGATTCCTTCTAACAGACATTCCCAAATCATGAAAAATCGAACCCAAAACCACAACGACCTCAGCGTCTTCGTTTTTCATTCCATAATGTTTCACTATGCTGGGAACAACATTTTTCTCAATGAGGATTCTGAGAAGCTTCAGCGCCGAGTTGGCTACTATTTTAACGTGGGTTGGACCGTGATCCGTGTAGCCCATGCGATCAATAGCCATCACATTGCAGCATCTCCACAATGTCTGCAGTTTCGTGTCTTTTTTGACTTCATCAATGACCTGCTTCAGCTTGTTGTTCCCACGGAACGGTATGTTGAAGACGTATGACACTTCTATTCTGCCTCCACTTAGCATAGCTTGTTGATTATTATAGGTGTTTTCTTATCTTTGCCGCAACCAAGTCCAATTCGCCTTTACTAACAATTTCTCTAGGTCTACGCGACTCTTGTCCTTCATACCTTGGAATTATGTGGACGTGAAAGTGGAAGATGTTTTGATGAGCAGCTTTTCCATTGTTTTGGACGATGCTTATTCCACCTGCTTCTTCGCCTTCTGCAATTGCTTGTGCCACTTTCTTCACGATCTTGAAAAGATATGCAATCTGCTCGTCTGGAATCTCGTATATATTCTCATAATGCTCTTTCGGTATTACTAACGTGTGGCCTTCATTAACTGGCCTGTCATCCAAAAAAGCTACGACGTTTTCATCCTCGTAAATGCGACTTGCCTCTTCTTCGTTTCTTACGATTCTACAAAACGTGCAAGCTTCAGACAATGGGTAATCGCCTTTTCTAGCTATAAGAAAATGAAGTGCATTTTAGTTTTGTCGTGATTTGTGCGGTTCACACATTGTGCATATGTAATTTGCAGAAATTGGGTTGTGCTTCTACGTCTTTAATTCGTCAAAGAATTCTGTAATGTCCGTCATAGGCATGCCTGCCTCGTCGCTGATTTTCTGCTTTGCAGGACTATTGCTTAAATAGAAAGGTATCCTTTGAGACATACGCTCTTGGAAAGTGGGCACAAACTCGTTTTTGTAGAATATTCCGATCGGTATTCTGTCACCCCACTCTCGACTTTTGTCCATTGCAGCAAGCTTTTTTGCGAATTCTTCGGAAACATCGGACACGATTGGGTTGTACCCTGTTTCTTCCAGCTTGTAAAGCCTAGGCATAGGCTTGCCTGTCTTTGGATCCACTCTGTCTTCCCCTCCATACCACTCTTTCGTGTTTATGTCATTGTAAGTAGGACACGGCTGCAGAATGTCCACAAGCGCCAAACCCTTATGCTGAATAGCCTGTTTCAGAATTTCCTTCAAGTGTTTAGTATCATAGGCATATGCTCTGGCAACAAACGTGTAGCCTGAAGCAATAGCCAGCATAATGGGGTTAACTGCCTCGTTGATGTTCGGTTTAGGAATGGATTTCACTCTTAAACCACGCTGAAGCGTCGGTGAAGCCTGTCCCTTAGTCAATCCGTAGACTCCATTGTCATGTATCAAGTATGTAAGGTCAAAGTTTCTCCTTCCAGCATTCACGAAGTGTCCAGCTCCGATGCCCAGTCCGTCGCCGTCTCCTCCGACAGCGATAACTTCCAGTTCTGGATTAGCCATCTTTATTCCCTGTGCAAAAGGCAGTGTTCTGCCGTGAAGCGTGTGCACCCCGTAGGTCTTGATGAAGTGCGGAGGCTTGCCCGAACAGCCGATTCCAGAAACAATCACAACACGATGCGGCTCAAGCTGCAACTCTGCCAGAGCCATCTGCAAAGCTGCCAATATGCCAAAGTTTCCGCATCCAGGACACCAGTCAACGAACACATCTGTTTTGTAGTCTGATATTTTAAGAGCCAACCGTCAGCACCTGCCTCTTATCGGCTTTGTCGTTCAGAATTAGTCTGAGAGCCTCATAAACTTCAGTTGTCGTCATGGGACGCCCATTGTATTTCAACATGAAAAAGTTCATGGGTATAGCTGTTTTCTCCATTATGATTGCTCCAAGTTGTCCAGAATAGTTCATTTCAATGTCAACTGTTCTCTTTGCCTTTCTAAGCATGTCAGCGACGAAATCTTTCGGGAACGGGTGCAGAATGCGAACCTGCAAGAACCCGAGATCAAAACCTTCCTTGTTTAGCATTTGCATAGACTCGAGAATGGCGCCTTTTGGAGAGCCCCAACTTACGATTATCGTTTCAGCGTCTGTGTTTCCGAAAAAGTTGATTTTCTCTTGAACGGATACTTCTTTCTCGATGGTGTCAAGTTTTTTCATTCTTTTCTCCATCATCTGCGTTCGGTTAAATGGTTCTTCGCTTATGTGTCCAAACTCATTGTGTTCGTCTCCTGTGTACCAGTGGATGCCATTCTTTGTTCCTATACGAACTCTAGGCGAAATGCCCGTTTCGGTGAACTCGAATCGTTTATACTCGCCCTTAAGATCGGCTTCATCGAGGATTTTGCCTCGTTCAATCTTGACCAGATTCGGATCGAAAGCGGGATATGTTTGGGAACTGTTGGCAAGCGCCTTGTCTATTAAGTGAATGACTGGCACTTGGTATTTTTCTGCATAGTTGAACGCAAGTGCGGCGTCGTAGAAGCATTCTTTGATGTCGCCTGAGGAAAGCACTATTCTGGGAAATTCGCCGTGTCCGCTGTAGATAGCGAATCTGAGGTCGTCTTGTCCATGTCTGGTTGGCAAGCCAGTAGACGGAGCGCCGCGCTGATAGTAGGTTATGACAACTGGCACTTCGTTGTTGCCTGCCCAAGACAAGCCTTCAACCATAAGAGAAAAACCAGGTCCTGAAGTTGACGTTGAGGCTCTTGTACCTGTCAAGGCTGCGCCAGATGCAGCGTTTATTGCGGCAATCTCGTCTTCAGTTTGAAGAACTACAACTGCTCTTTCTCCATCTTTTCTCTTGAGAATTTCATGTGCTTCTATGTACTCACTTTCATCGGCAGCAGGGGTTATGGGATAGTATGTTTGAACTCCACATCCACCTAAGACTTTGCCAACTGCAACTGCCTGATTTCCAGAGAGAAATATCCTTTTATCTTCTGCTTTCACTTTCTCGAGTTTTTTGTCCAAACCATGCGGGAAACTCTGCTTCGCATAGTTGTAGGCAACATCAAGAGCCAAAGTGTTCATAGTGATGACGTTTGGTTTATCAGCAAAAATAGCCTTGATTGCCTTCTCAATTAGGCCCTCGTCATAGTTGAGTAAACCGAAAGACACGCCTATGGTCAACACGTTAATCATTCGAGTAACCTTGCTCAGCTGAGGAATACCCAACTTTTCTGCAACATCCTTCAGCAACTTCATGTAAGAAACTCGAAAAACCCGAATCCCATTTTTCTCGGCTTCTGAAAGAAGATCACTTAGACTGCCGCCTAAGCCCCTCTCATCCAGCTTCAGGCGAAGCTCATCCTTAAATTCATGAGACAAAGTGGGAATGTCGAAAATCTTTGCGCCAGCTTGCTCCTCGTCGATTATTATACCGCCGCCTGAAACAACTTCGTCGATATGTCTGACAACAGTCTCAGCGTCGAACGCTGCGAGCAAATCCACATCGTTTACGTTAGCTGCTACTTCATGATCTGAGACTCTAAGGTGAAAGTAGCTGTGCAATCCTTTGATGTTTGAGTGATATTCTCTTCGACCATAAACATAGAGACCGCCATACCCGCATGCTCTTCCGAAAATGTTTGCGGCTGCATCAACGCCGCTTCCCTGTGGACCCCCAGCCATCCAATTGAAGTCTTCAGCAGCCAATTTGCCTCACTATCTGAAAGGTCTAGTTTGAGAAGGTTTTCTATCCGCCTGTTGCCTTATCAACACCTATGCAGCAATCGCACGCAGTTGTTTCGCCACAATAGGGACACCTGCACATGCAGTCGTCAATGGGTTGACCACATTTCTCGCAAGTAGGTTCGTCGACTTCTTCTGACTGCAAACCCTCACTCTCCATCATTCTACTGTTACTCTGAAAATAAAACCTTTTACAGTCTCAACGAATCAGCAACCTTCTTGATCACTGCAGCTGACTTTTGAAATGCAGCAACCTCGTCTCCAGCTAATGGAAGCCTAATGGCTTCTTTCACGCCCGTTCCGTTCAAGACCACAGGCACGCTTAGGCAGATGTCTCCTACGTCATAGTAGTCTTGAAGTAAGCAGGAGACAGTTACGATCGCATTTTCATCACGAACTATGCTCTCTACTATTTTAGTCAAGCTCAACGCAACTCCATAGTTGGTTCTACCTTTACGCTTCGCAATCTCGTATCCTGCATTTCTCACTTTCAAGAACAGGTCATTAAGATCATCAGGATTATACGGGACCTTGCAGATTGGGCAATAGTCCTTAAGCCTTATGCCTGCAACGTTGGCAAGGCTCCACACAGGTACTTCACTGTCACCATGCTCTCCTATAATGTAAGCGTGAACGTTTCTTGGGTCAACCTGAAGGTACTCGCCAAGCAAGTAGCGAAGCCTAGCCGTGTCCAAAATCGTTCCAGACCCAATTACCCTGTTCGGAGGGAACCCTGACAATTTCAACGTGGCATAGGTCATGACATCCAACGGATTTGTTACAACCAACAGGATTCCTTCATTGTTGTACTCTGTTATGGAAGGGACTATTTGCTTCAGCAACGCGAAATTGCCAGCTGCCAATTCCAGCCGTGACTGCTGAATCTTCTGACCCTTGTCAACTGCAATAACGATTATGTCAGCGTCTTTACAGTCGGAATATTCTCCTGTTTGTATTCTTGCTGGGTAGGCAAAGGGCATTCCATGGTTAAGATCCATAACCTCTCCTTCTGCCCTCTCCTTGTCAACATCTATGATCACGATTTGAGAGGCTAATCCATGAATAAGAAGAGAATAGGCAAAAGTTGTTCCAACAAAACCGGCCCCAACAATAACAATCTTTGGTCCACCAACAGCTTTCACTGTCAAATCAGATTTCGCCTAGCTATGAATAATCATAAAGCTGTATTTATATTCCCCGAAATGAGCCCCGTCACTCAGGAATTCAAGCATCAGTTTTTCCACGGTTTGCCTGTCCAGCTCGACAGGGGCAAACTCTCAATGAGAGGTTGATTCATGATCTCTTATGGCCGCAATACGCACTTTTGTGGGCACTTGGTTTTCGAGCAGTTTTCCAAAAGGATTCTGTTATTTCTGAGAAGCGTGTTGTTGTCGCGCCTTTTCTGATCATTTCCTCGATGGCTTCGGCACTGTCTCTTGGGCTCTTGTTTATTCCTTTGGTTGCATCATTTAACAGCACAGCTTCAAAGCCTAATCTCAAGGCATCAAGAACCGTGTTCTTCACACAATAGTCAGTTGCCAATCCACCCACGAAAACCCTTATTATGCCTTGCTTCTTCAATTCAGCATCCAATTCTGTGCCGTCAAATCCTGAATAGCTCTCTCTAAGAGGATCAGTGGCTTTTGATATTATCTTTGCTTCTTTTGGCAACTTCAGATCAGCGTGAAATTTAGCTCCTTCAGTGTTCTGTATACAGTGAGGCGGCCAAATTCCGCCGAACGGTTTAAAGGACATGTGATTCGGAGGATGCCAATCTCTTGTTGCGAAGATTCTTGCTTTCGCTCTTCTGAACGTGTTTATGTATTTGTTAAGCATGGGGATTATTTTGTCGCCTTCAGGAACAGGCAAAGCTCCCCCAGGGCAGAAATCCTTCTGTACATCTACTACTATGAGAGAATCGTTCTTGCTGATCTTGAATTTTCTTTTCATTGACTTCTACCTTAGGCAACAGCATTGAGAAGGGTCGAACTGTGTGATAATGAATTTGTGTGTGAGTTTAAATCTGTTTGGAACAGATTGCAGCGTGATCAGTAGCTGTAAAAGTGTTAAAAGCATGGCTCAGCTAGTACTTTCAGCGAGGCAAGGTAAATGGGTTGAAATCCTCTGCGATCCACCAAAACAATTGATCATCCTAGAATGCACAAGATATCCTTCAATTGAGTCACTCGCAAAAGTCTTGGCTGTCATCTTAAGCAGTGGGGAAACAGTCATACTGAAGTGGGCGGAAGGCGTGGCCTTCATGTACACTTCTCTTCAACCGACAACACAAGACCTGATAAGTGAATTGCTCAAGGGAAAGGTATACTGGTCTGAACTTGTTTATGCTGAAATGTCAGAATATAAGCCAACGATACAGGTCAGCACGTTAGATGTTCCAATAATTGATGTATCTCCAAATCCACTCCTTAGAGATGCGGCTGTTTGGATGAAAAATCACAAGTCATAGCCTACTCACATATTACATTCGTCTCCGCAAGCTCGTTAATTGCTTGTCTCATATGGAGACGTTTAGCAATCTATGGATGACAGGATGCTGCTTTGGGCGTGACGGAACCTGTTAGGACAGCTTTTTTAGAGCATCAATTACTTCCTTGATGTCAGGAAGCTGAGCCAGCTTATAGATTTTGAAGAAAACTATTTTCTGTTCTTCGTCAACAATAACGTTTGCTCTCTCCGAAATTCCGTCCTCGGCTCTGAACAATCCATATGATTTTGCTACTTTGCCGTGCGGCCAAAAGTCTGAAAGCAGCCGAGTGTTCTTGATGCCGAGGCTTTCTGCCCAAGCTTTCTTTGAAGGCACAGGGTCAACACTTACTCCAACGGCTATTGTGTTGAGAGAATCGAAAACTTTTTTGCTATTCTCCAAGGATTTCATTTGTTCCGCACAGACAGAAGTCCAAGCCAACGGGTGAAACGAGAGCAGTGTTCTCTTTCCCTTGAAGTCCGAGAGCGTGAACAATTGTCCATTTTGATCTTCTAGACTGAAGTTCTTTGCTTTGTCTCCTATTCTCAGTTTTCTCTCCATTTCTTGTTCCTTCTTTGTCGTTGACTGCAACTAGGCTTTTGCCTTTTTAACACTTTTGTGAGCGGACTAACAGTCGCAGCCGGCAAACAGTGCTTGTGCATTTGTCGGAAAGCCATTGACTATTGCCATGATTCCTTAAGACCAGTCTTAGCTGTTATGAGTCTATTTTGGACAAGGTACTTGTGTGCAGCAAGAGCGGCTGTGGCACCTTGACCAACGGCGATGGAAATTTGCTTCTCTTCAATGTCAGTAACGTCTCCTGCGGCAAACAAACCTTTCACACTTGTGGATTGATCTCTGTTAACGGGAACTTCACCTGCTTCATTGAGCTCAACCAATCCTTTTAAGGGATCCGAATTCGGCGTCAAACCAATTTCTAGGAAAACGCCATCTACATTGAGATCATACCGCTCTTTCCCATCTATCGATTCGAGTCTTACACCAGTCAATTTGTCCGTTCCCAGGAAGGAGCGGACAATCATCGGAGTGTGAACAGTGACGTTTCTTGCATTCAAGACCTCTTGAACCAATGCCTCATCAGCTTTGAAGTCTTTTCTTCGATGAATCAGGTGGATTTCTGAAGCAAAACCAAGTAGGTCATGTGCAGCGGTGAAAGCCGAGTTGCCGCCTCCAACCACGGCTAGACGCTTGTCTTGGTAAAGTGGGGCGTCGCATGTTGCACAGAAACCTATGCCTTTTCCGATAAACTGCTCTTCTCCAGGTATCCCGAGTCTATTGTACTCTTTTCCTGCGCAATAGATTACTGATAACGCCTTGAAATGACGGTTGTCTTCGGTGATTACTGCAAAACTATTATCCTCGCGTTTTATTTCTACGACGTTTGAGCCGATGTTTTCGGAAATGTTGAAGCTTTCCAGATGGTTGCGGAATGCTTCAGCCATTTCCACTCCTCCAACACTGGGCATGCCTAGATAGTTGTCGATTGTGGCTGTGTCTGTGATTTGTCCTCCGAATTTCTTTGCTATCAGAGCCACATCAAGCCCTTTACGCACGGCATAAATAGCTGCAGACATCGCCGCTGGTCCTCCTCCTACAACTGCAACCTCGTACAAGTGCTCTTCCTGCGCTTGTTTGGCCTTGCGCATGCCTCGAGCTTCACGCACAGCTTCTTCGACACGCTTGTACTCTTCAGGATTCACTGCTTTCAAAATCTCCAAGTAAACGGCGGCTTCAGGCAAGGCACCTTCGAAAGAATAAACCTCATTGACGATTGTTTTGGGAATTGCTGTCACACGGTATTTTTGAACGAGTTGAGGGAACTCTGAAGCCTCTACCATGTCAGCGCGGACTTCATCATTAACGAATGCAAACTGGTGTGCAGTATGCACCATTCTGGGGCAGTAGGGACAGGTCAGTGTCACCATCACTTGAAGATGAACTGGCTCGTTAATGCTTTTAACCAGTGCTTCTACTTGAGGGTCTAAGCCTGAACGTTCAGTGGACACCATGAGGATGGCTTCCAAAAGCGAGGTAAATTCATACCCAACGGTAAGACCGTAGAATCGGATTCCATAGTCTTTTTTCCCAATGACTGCTGTGGCAGGTATCTTGTCTATCTTGAAGTTTCTAGCTTCATCGCCGTGCAGCACGAAGTCGTAAACTTCGAGTTCAAGCTTGTCAGATAGCGAGGTTGCTTCCTTGAGAAGTTCAAGTTGCTGCTCGCATGAAGGGCAGGCATTCGGTTGAGTGAAGAATACTAGTTTCACGCGCTTCACGAGGTTCTGCAGTATTTGCTGAAGCTCTGTGCGGGTTTTGTCGTCTATCACTTTAGCCGTGATAACTCACCTTTAGAGTCAGAATCTCCAGATGTAACTTCGTGAAGTGCATGCTTAAAGTGCAGTCCACCCTCCATCAACAAAGAGCGTTTGTCCCGTAACGTAGTTGGAAGCTGGTGACGCTAAGTAAACGAGAGCAGCTTTCAAATCAAGCGGTTCTCCTGTTCTGCCAAGCGGCGTTCTGGACAAAACGTGTTTCATTGCACCTTCATCCTTGAAAACTTGCTCAGTCATTTCACTCGGGAAAAACCCGGGTGCAATCGCATTCACGTTTATCTTGTAAGGTGCCCACTCTATCGCGAATGCTCTGGTCAAGTTTATGACTGCACCCTTGGATGCATAGTACGGCGCAGCGTGAAAAATGTCACCCACGACACCATAGATTGAGGCTATGTTGACAATCTTGCCGTATCCTTTCTTAATCATTTCACGCGCTGCAGTTCTGGCACACAGGAATACGCCCGTCAGGTTAATGTCAATCACCTTTCTCCATTCTTCAAGTGTCATGTCAACTGACGGACTTAGAGACGCGATTCCAGCATTGTTTACAATGATTTCCAATGAGCCGAGATTCTCGATGGCAGTTTTCACCATTCGGATGATCTGATCCTCTTGGCTTACGTCAGTCTCAACAGGAATGACTTTCACATCATATTTGCCCTTTAAGTCTTCAGCCACTTTGACGAGTCTTTCATACCTTCTTGCTGTGATTACGAGGTTTGCTCCACGTTCAGCCAACGTCTCTGCAAATGTCACCCCCAACCCACTAGATGCTCCAGTCACGATAGCTGATTGACCTTCGATGTCAAAACACAAATCTGCAACTGTCTTAGTCAAATCCAATGCCCCCACAAAAGTCGTTTCAACGTGGGAATTTAAGATTTTCGCAATATGACAGTTACGCTACGAATCATATTTGCACTGTATTATAGGCGTTTAGAACTGTTGCGCGCACATACAGGTAATGTGGAGCCTCGGGCGGGCTTTGATCCCACGACCTACAGCTTACAAGGCTATCGCTCTACCAGGCTGAGCTACCGAGGCACCTGCCATGCTATAGCAACAACACAACAACCAGCATAAAAATCATTCCACAGACATACATCTTAAACGCAAGAACACGAGGACAAGAAACAGGAAGAACAGGCAAGGCGGTGTCACACTGAGACGTAATCCTTATATCATCCGAACACGCTTCAGAGATAAATTGGCTAACTTACTGACGTAAAGCCATATTGCAAATACATGCACCTCCCCATCAAACACGATTGGGAGCGAAGAGGAAGAGTGAACTCTCTCAATAAGAGAGCTCACAGTGACACCACGCACAGGCCAAAAAGCAAGCACACACAATAACGAGTTTCATCCGGTACGACAAACGGACATTGCCGAAAAGCTCGACATGCCACGCCGTCTGGAGGATGGCTCGGCTTGAGTGCTGAAGAAGGGCGCGGCAAGCCGCGAAAGAGCCCCGGGTAAGCGCATGCATCTATAGAACCGGGGATTCCTCAATGGGACTTCCTATCATGGTTCTTCGGAACCATGATGCTCCCTTCATGGGAGCGGGAACCCGCCGAACGGAAGCATCTTAGTAGACGGAGGAAAAGAAACCAAACGGGATTCCCTTATTAGCAGCGAGCGAAAGGGGAAAAGTCCAAACCGAATCCCACAGGGAAACCTGTAGGAGATGTAGTGTGATGGACCCGGCTTCCTCCTCGCTGACCAAGCAGAAGTGGCCTGAAAAGGCCTGCCAAAGAGGGTGAAAGCCCCGTAAGCGTAAATCAGAAGGAGTTGAGCTGGAGTTCTGAATATCGTACCCTGGCTTGGGTGCGAGAAGTCGGCGGTCACCAACCGCCAAGACTAAATACAACTCAAGACCGATAGCGCACCAGTACGGTGACGGAAAACTGAAAAGTACCCCGAAAGGGGGGTGCAAAGTGCCTAAAACCAGACGGTTACAGACGCGTGCAGCCCAGAAGGGTAGATCCCTCTCGAAGGAGACCGTCGTGAGACGGCAGTACGAGAGAGGGGGACCAGGGTTGCATATTCCGTCTATAAACACGGACCGGGGAGCTTACGGCTGTGGCAAGCTTAAGGGCGTTAAACCTGGAAGCATAGGGAAACCAACATGCACGCATCCCGCGCAAGCGGGACAGGTGCGGAGTCTGAAAGGGCTCGAAGTCACAGCTGTAAAAACTAGAAACCGAGCGATCTAGCCCTGGGCAGGGCGAAGCTAGGCGAAAGCCTAGTGGAGGCTCGCAAGGGTTCTGACGTGCAATTCGTTCTTCAGACCTGG
>Ga0335070_10002230_pt1 | contig 22628 bp, 16 predicted proteins | sample Lox_Sample_13_FD_206722 | JGI IMG/M metagenome (GOLD analysis project Ga0335070, IMG submission 206722) | Soil microbial communities from Loxahatchee National Wildlife Refuge, Florida, United States - Lox_Sample_1.3 | ecosystem: Environmental > Terrestrial > Soil > Wetlands | place: USA...
CTCGATCCGGTTTGGTCCGGGTTCCGCGAGCTCTCCGTTGCACCTCGACGGGACAACGGAGCGGAAGACCCACCCACCACAACCGAACTCGAAGCACCCTCCTGGGCGAACGCGACCACGGCTAGCTGGAGGCTGAGCAACCCCGCAGCCATCACCACAACGTGCTTTGCATTTACTCTCATCTCCGTCTTTTCTCGGCCGCCGCTCAACGCGGGCCGATCTTTCAGCTCGGGCGATCAAGCTGTGCACCGAAAGGTAGCGGGAGAGCCCAAGGATCACAAGACTTGGAAAGTGCTGTCCACGGTCGTGTACGTGGAAGATGCACCTCGCTCTTGTGATGAAACCACGACTTGGGCCGTCAGGCTTGGCTTTTCGAGAAGCGGAGCAACGCGGGATTGCAGGCCGCCGCTCCAGTTCTGGTGCACTCACGCGGGGGTACGAAAGTGGATCGTGGCCGGCAGGATTCATCACCAAAGTGGTGTGATCTCGCCTACATCCGGGCCCCGTTCTTTTGGCGCATGATCATAAGGTGAAGTCAAGAATCGCCGTAAAATCCACCACTCCCACGGAGAACGCTGTTCATGTTCTGGTGGCCGATTCTGGCCCGTTACAATCGCAGCTTCTCACGCGCGCCCTCCGTGCTCGCCGCGAGTTCCAGGTATCGGCGGTCGCCCTGAACAGCAGTGCGCTCAACGATTTCCTTCAGTCCAACCCTGTCGATGTCGTTCTGATCGCGGGCAACCATGTTCCTGATTGGGGCCTGCTGCGCTGGTTGCGCATCACATTTCCCAAGGTCGCAACCGTGCTGCTCGCCGAAGATGACGACCAGGAACTCGTAATTCACGCTTTGCGCGCCGGCGCTCGTGGCATCTTTCTGTTCACTCACGATCACTTCCGCATGCTGTGCAAGTGCATCCAGCGCGTGGCGCAAGGGGAGATCTGGATCAATAACCAGCAATTGGGTTATGTGATTGACGCATTAGCGGAGGTCCCGACCTTGCGCGTAGTGAATTCCAGCGGGAGGATGTTGCTGACTCCACGCGAGGAGCAGGTGGTCGCATTGGTGGCCGACGGCCTGAGCAATCGCGATGTCGCGGAGGAACTCGGCCTGAGCGAGCACACTATCAAAAAATATCTGCTGCGCATCTTCGACAAGCTGGGTGTCTCAAGCCGGGTTGAGTTAGTTCTTTATGCCATGTCCCACGGCGAAAACCGTCCCGCGGAATGGATGCCGAGTTCCGCGCAGATGCACGCCTAGGTTCAGCCCCGGGGCCAGGCCCGGCGGATTTTGCCGTCGGGATACAATGGCAGCATGGCAATTCAGGTTGATGACGCAACTGCGGCCAACAGCAGCATGGCGCGCCGGTGGACTGTCATCGCCTCAGGCCTGCTCATTCTGGCGCTGGCGTTGGTGGTGATCTACACCGGCCCGAAGGCGTTTCTCAGTCCCATCGCGCTTGTCGTAGTCTCCGCAATCGGACTCGCCGCTCTGTTGCTGCAACTGCGTTTTCGGCGCGATCTGCCAAACTTCCACTCCCCAATCTGGCTAAACATTCTCGGTGTGCTCTTCGCCGGTGCGGCATTTCTAGGCGACCGTCTGCATGCAACTCAGGCTGTTCTCGATGCGGCGGCCTTCGGCGCGGTGGGCTGTTTCGGCATCAGCGGCACGGTGATCCTCCACGCGCTCAGGCGGCGCGCTCCGCGAAGTTCGCAAAGCCTATCCGAGTAAAGTAACAGGCTACCCGCGTTCTCAAAGGCAGTACTCCCCACGAGAGACTCCGAGATCCCAGTACAATGCCGCTATGCGGGTCACGCTATTCGGAGCTTCCGGTCTGCTCGGGCAGGAACTCGTGCGCGCGCTCAGCCACGAACAACTTGCCGCACTTTCCTCGCGCGATGCTGACCTGCGCGACGCAGCGCGTGTGCGCGAGGTCGTGCTCGAGTCCCAGCCGGACTGGATCGTCCTCGCAGCGGCCTACACCGATGTCGACGGCTGCGAAACAAACCAAGATCTGGCTTTTGCGGTCAATCATCAAGGCGCAAGTCACGTGGCCCAAGCCGCGCGAGAGACTGGCGCACGGCTCTTATTTGTAAGCACCGACTATGTCTTCGACGGCACAAAAGGATCGCCCTACGAGACGGGCGACAAGCGAAATCCGATCAATGTTTACGGCGAGACGAAGCGGCGCGCCGAGGAAGAATTGCTCGATTTGCTTCCCGAGGTTTGCATCGTGCGAACCTCGTGGCTCTTTGGTCATGGCGGCAAGTGCTTTCCAGCAACGATTATCCAGAAAGCTGCACCCACGCCACAACAACCCGCGCCTCAACTGCAGGTGGTCGACGACCAGCGCGGTTCCCCCACATTCACGCGCGATCTCGCCGCAGCGATCAAGCAACTCTGCGAACGGAAAGCAGAAGGCATTGTGCACGCGACCAACTCCGGCGATTGCAGCTGGTACGACTTCGCAGAAGAGATTGTGACCACGAAAGGACTTCCGGCCATGGTCCATCCAGTAAGCACCGCCGAATTCCCCCGCCCTGCCCGGCGGCCAGCCTATTCGATCCTATCGCCGGTGAGCTTGCATTCCCAGGGAATCAAAATGCCGACGTGGGAAGATGCTTTGCGGCGATATCTGGAGAAGGTGTCGGTCGCATAGTCAGGCAAATTGAAAGCGAGTTGTACGGCGCTTTGATTACATGTTCGCGCCTTTCAACTCGCCCATTGCCCCAACCATCTTCACTTGCCCAGCTCAAATACAGTGCCTGCGTTGGAAGATCCGCCGGCCAGGGTCGTGCCGTACAGCGTGGACCCGCTTAAGAGCGGTGTTCCGGATGGATAGGCGCCATCCACACCACACATCAAAACCCCTGTCAGTACTGCCATTTGCCGCCTCACACCCCTCGTGCTAGACTTCCGCTGCCTGACGGAACGCAATCGCTCAGCCATCCCCAGCCGAGGTCTCTCCGTGAAATCTCTTAGTCTCTTTCCGCTCTTGCCTTCGTTAGTCCTTTGTATTTCGCTGCAAGCAGTCGCGCAGGATGATGTCCACCACATTTCCGCGAGAATGCCGGTGCAAGGCACAACCACAGAGCTTTCTGCCGAACGCCCATATGTCGCGCCCATTCCGCAAACGCAATCGCGCATTCATTCCCAAGGCAACACCTGGACCCTGCAAGCCACCATTCCCGGCGCAGTAATTCACGACATCGCATTTCCATCGGCGCAGGTGGGCTACGCCGCTGCCGAACTCGGTCAGGTATGGAAGACCGCCGACGGCGGCAAGACCTGGACAGAAGTCCTCAATCTCGGCTTCCCCTACTATTTTTATGGAGTCACCGCGCTGAGCGCGAAGGTGGTCGTCGTATCGGGATTTATCGATGCTTTCCCCGCCACCGGACTCGTCCGCTGGAGTCATGACGGCGGCAAAACCTGGAGCGATGATGTCGTCGTCTCCAATACGGGAACCTCAATCCGCGTTCGCTTTGTCAAGAAACTCAATGGCCTCGTCATGGATCTCGACGCTGGTGCTGAAAATCTCGCGCAGTACACAACCGACGGTGGCGCTGCTTCGTCGGACTGGACCAATGTTGTCTCCGATCCGAGCGGCGCGTGGTTCGGCGACCAATTCAGTTTTCTGAAAAACCTTCACGCGCGCGCTTCCGGCATCGATCTTTGCAGCAGCCTCGATGGCGGCGCTGACTGGAGTTGCGGCCCCAGCGTCGATTCCGTTTTTGACGGCGAGGTCTTCTTCCTGAATAACGACAAGAACGGCTGGGTTGCGGGCGGCGAGATTTCGCCCAACGTCGAAGGCTGGGTTCACGTCACAACTGATGGCGGCAAAACCTGGAGCGGTCGCACGCTCGACGGCCCGTGGCCGATCCGCGAGCTTCTCTTTCTCACTAAGAAGACAGGCTGGGCGGCCGGCGGCAACATTTACACGGGCGTCGGTGGCATCTATTTCTCAAACGACGGCGGCCAAACCTGGTCGCTCAACGTCAACACCGGCTCGGAGATGGACGCCTGCGACTCGAAGCCGTCCAAGCCGGGCCACCAGATCTGGTGCGCCGGCTACGATGCTTCACTCAACGGCCACATCTGGACCACGAACGTCAACTGATCGCGCTCAGATAAGCCACGGGGCACGGCTGTTTTCGCCGTGCCCCTTGTGCTTTCCCGGGATTGTTGCGCCCCGGGCGCGGCTTTTGGCGCCATCGGGAAATCCCAAGGCTCACGCCGTCGTGTTCAGAATGCTAATGAGCGATGCAGTGTTCGCGCCCGGTTTATAAACCGGCGGCTGGGTCAGAAGCTTCTGGAACGTCCCTTCAAGCTGCGCAAACGCCTGCTGCGCACCGCTCAAGTCGCCTGATTGTAGAGCCTGGCCGATCGCGGCAAAAAAAACGAACTTTAGGAATAACGAGGTAAAGGTTACCGTGATGCGTGGCGGAAGCAAGCAAAATCAAAGCTAATTCGAATGTGACCGTAGCGCCGGCGTCTCGCCGGCAGTTATGGCGGCGTCCCCGCCGCCAAAGCACTGCTCCTGTTTCTTGTCGGCCGTTAATTGTTCGTTGGTATTCGCCCTCAGCTTCTCCCGTCATCAACCCCGTCTGATTTATCCTTACTCTTCGCGGGGGGGCATTTTCTTGAAAATCAAAGCCAGGAAGTCGGTCAGCATCTTTTTCTATTTCCTCGTCGCCAGCGCGTTGTTCGAATTTCCCGCGCTCGCCCAACCCTTCGACCCATCCCTCTTTCAAGAATTGCGCTGGCGATCCATCGGCCCGTTCCGCGGAGGCCGCACTGTCGCCATCACCGGCATCCCCGACCACCAAAACGTCTTTTACATGGCGCCGAACAATGGCGGGGTGTGGAAGTCGACCGACTTCGGCCGCACCTGGAATCCGATGTTCGACGATCAACCCACAGGCTCAATCGGCGCACTCGCGGTCGCGCCATCCAAACCCGACGTCATTTATGTGGGCAGCGGCGAAGGCCTTCGCCGTCCTGATCTCTCCGTCGGAAACGGCATCTATAAATCGACCGACGCCGGCCGAACGTGGCAACATCTCGGCCTGAGAGACGCGCAGCAGATCTCCGCCATCATTGTCGATCCCAAAGATCCGAATCGCCTCTTCGTCGCCGCGCAGGGCCATCCTTACGGCCCCAACCCAGAGCGCGGCGTCTTCCGCTCCCTCGACGGCGGCCAGACCTGGCAAAAGGTGCTCTATCAGGATGAAGACACCGGGGGCATGGATCTCGTCTTCGATCCCTCCAACTCGCAGACAATCTACGCCAGTCTCTGGGCGTCGCGCCGTCCGCCGTGGACCACAGGCGGTGGCTACAACGGCAAAGGCAGCGGACTCTACAAATCCACCGACGGCGGCAACACCTGGCATCAACTCACCAAAGGGTTGCCCGGAGAGGCCGAGGGTATCGGTCGCATCGGTCCCACCGTCGCCCCCAGCGATCCCAATCGCCTCTATGCCTGGGTTAACGTAACGAAGCCCAATGCGAAGCCGGGCAGCGGCATCTACCGCTCCGACGATGCCGGCGAAAGCTGGCAGCAGGTCAATAACGAAGAGCGCATCCACGAACGCGGCGACGACTTCGGCTGCGTACGCGTCGACCCGCGCGACAAAGACACGATCTATGTCGCCAATACGACTACCTACAAATCCACTGACGCGGGCAAGAACTTCACCGCCCTGAAAGGCGCCCCCGGCGGCGACGACTATCACACCATCTGGATCAATCCCGAGAATCCGGACATCATCGCCCTCGCCGTCGATCAGGGCGCGACCATCAGCGTCAACGGCGGACAGACATGGTCTAGCTGGTACAACCAGCCCACCGCGCAGTTCTACCACGTCATCACCGACAATGAGTTCCCCTACTGGGTCTACGGAGGACAGCAGGAGAGCGGCTCGGCGGGCATCGCCAGCCGCAGCGATTTTGGCGAAATCACGTTTCGCGATTGGACTGTCGTTGGCGTCGAAGAATATGGCTATGTCGCGCCCGACCCCCTGCATCCCAACTTGATCTATGGCGGCAAGGCTACAGTCTTCGATCGCAACACAAGTCAGACGCGCGAAGTTGGCCCAGTCGTATTGCGAACGGGCAAGTACCGCTTCAACCGCACGGCGCCAATCATCTTCTCGCAAGCAGACCCCCACGCGCTCTACCTGGGGTCGAATGTTCTGTTCGTCACTCGCGACGGCGGGAACAGCTGGCAGGAGATCAGTCCCGATCTCACCCGCGAAGATCCCGGCGTCCCCGCATCATTAGGCCAGTTCGTCAACGACGATCCGATGGAAGGCAAACATCGCGGCGTCATCTATTCGGTTGCGCCCTCGCCCAAAGACGCGAACCTGATCTGGATCGGTACCGATGATGGCCTGATTCAAGTCACGCAAGATGGCGGTAAGAGCTGGCAAAACATCACTCCTCCAGAGCTGACGCCGTGGAGCAAGGTCGCGCAGATAGACGCCTCGCACTACGACACGGCCTCAGCCTACGCAGCCATCAATCGCTTCCGTCTCGATGACCTGCATCCTTATATCTATCGCACCCATGACGGCGGCAAGACCTGGCAGAAGGTCGTGAACGGATTGCCCGAAGACGAACCGGTCAACACAGTCCGTGAAGACCCTGAGCGCAAAGGCCTGCTCTTCGCCGGAACAGAGAAGAGCGTTTACGTCTCCTTCGACGACGGCGACCACTGGCAATCGCTGCGCCAGAATCTCCCGGCAACATCGATCCGCGATCTGGTCGTTCACAATGACGACATCGTGGTCGGTACACACGGGCGCTCGTTCTGGATTTTGGATAACATCACGCCGCTGCGGCAACTCGACACGAAATTGAATGCCACACAGGCGCACCTCTTTAAACCGCAGCTAACCTATCGCCTGCGCCGTGACAATTACACCGACACGCCGCTCCCTCCCGAAGAGCCCGGGGGCCAGAATCCTCCAAATGGCGCCATGATCGACTATTGGATCGGTTCTGAGAAGGTCAATGGGCCTGTAACGCTGGAAATTTCTCAGCTTCTCGCTTATCCAGTGCAACACATGGAGAAGCAAGAACCGGAAGAGCGCTCAGTCCGTCGATTCAACAGCAACGACAAGCCCGACGAGGTGAATCCCAAAGACATTAATGTTCCGATGTATTGGGTACGCCCTCCGCAAGTTCTCTCCTCTGCTCGGGGAATGCACCGCTTTGTCTGGGATCTCACGTATCCCGTGCCAGAACTTCTCAGCCGTGACTTCCCTATCTCCGCGATTTATCACGACACGCCTCTGCATCCGCAGGGCGCAACGGTTTTGCCTGGAAAATACCGGGTAAAGCTCACCGTGGGAAATCAGACATACACGCAGGATCTCGAAATCCGCATGGACCCGCGCGTAAAAACGTCGCCCGATGACCTCCAACGCCGTTTCGACCTCGACCGCAAAATCGCCGACTCTCTCCATCGGGACCACGAAGCTCTCGAACAAGCCCGTGATCTGCATTCGCAATTGAAAGCTGCCGCAGCGAAGAATCCTAAGCCCGCGTTGGCAAAATCAATTCAGTCCTTGGAGGCGAAAGTCGCAGCCATCGAAGGCACCGAAGGCGGCTACGGCATGCGCTATCTAACAACGCCCGAAGGCCGCAGTCTAGCCCGCCTCAACAGCGCCTACGGCACCATCCTCGAGCAACTGGACACCGCCGACGCCGCCCCAACCACGCAACAAGAGGCGATGTTCAAAGAACTGGAGAAAGCGCTGGCAGAACAATTGGCCGCATGGAACGAGATCAAGACGAAAGAAGTTCCTGCTCTGAACCAGCAACTGAAGAAAGCTGGCATCTCGGTAGATCTACAGCAGGCCACTTCCGGTGAAGCCATCTCAATCCAAACCACAACGCAGGATAAAGATCAGGACGTAGAGTAAGCCCGTGTGGCGCGGACACTCCTGTCCGCGCTTCCCGCTCACCAAAAGCATAAGGCTAGGTCTTTGAGAAACTCATGGTCTCGGCCGCGCCGCTCTGTTTCGTTTTGGGAATGAACCTCTGAGAAATTAGGCGCATTCTTGTTGACTTAGCCTCGAAATAGTCCTCTTATAAAGGAAGGTCGCAAAAGAGCAAGATCAGGTTGGTCTCTTGCTTTGGCACTTAGTCAAAATAGAGACCGTGTAAAAATTACAAAATTTGGAGGGGGGGGAGGGGGGTACCCTCTCTAACACGGAAACTCCGACCTTACCAACTCCATCGCCGCCTCATGGGTAGCGACCCGTCCTTCGAGCTGCGCATCCTCGACGGCGTCCAAAATTTCTTTGAACCTCGGTCCGGGCGAATACCCGGCGGCAATCAAATCGTCTCCGCTGACGAGAGCCTTCGGGCGAATCGCCTCCGGCGGCATCGACTCGAGCCGCTCGCGCGCGTAGTCATAGAACTCGAGGATGTTGTTGCTGGAGAGCGCGTCGAGACGATGCACTTCCAGGTGCTCGTCGAATTTCGGCATCCGCAGGAATTTTTTCAGCGTCGACTCGTTCATCTGCCGGACCTGCGCAAAGCGCATGTGATTGTCGACCAGCGCCACAATTTGTTCCGTCTCACCGTTCGAAAATCGCAGGCGCCGGCAAATTGCCTCGGCGATCTTCACGCCAACGTCAACGTGCCCGTCGAAACGAATTCGATCGGGCGCAACGCGGAAAGTCGCAGGCTTCCCGACATCGTGCAGCAACGCTCCCCAAGCCAGCGTCTTCGAGCAGCCAGCCGGCAATTTTTCGAGCAGCAACAGCGTGTGAACGAACACATCGCCTTCAGGATGAAACTGCGGAGGCTGTTCCACACCCTTCATCGCAGAAATTTCCGGCAGCACCTCGCGCAGCAATCCGCTCTCATCCAGCAAAAGAAACGCGAGCCGCGCGCGGCCTTCCGTCAGCATCTTGGTCAATTCCTCACGCACCCGCTCCTGCGACACCTGATGAATCTGCAGCGCAAGCTTCCGAATCGCCGCGAAAGTCGAGGGCTCAATCTTGTACTCAAACCGAGCCGCAAACCGCACCGCGCGCAGCATACGCAGCTTATCCTCCCGAAACCGCCGCGCAGGCTCGCCAATCGCGCGAATAACGCCAGCCTTGAGGTCCTCGCGGCCGCCGACGAAATCCAAAATCCCATCGGTCAGCGGGTCAAGCAGCATGCCGTTTATTGTGAAATCGCGCCGCTGAACATCCTCGCGCGGATCCTTGGTAAATCGAACTTCATCAGGATGGCGACCGTCGGAATAGCCGATGTCCGATCGAAAAGTAGCAACCTCGACGGCAGTTGCCTCTCCCCCAACATCCTGTGAGTCCTCGGCGGCCTGGGTTTTCCCAGGCACAAGCACGACCCCAAACTGCTCGCCCACAGCCAGAGTCCGAGGGAAGATGCGCATAACCTGCTGCGGAGTAGCGTCCGTCGACACGTCGTAGTCGGCAGGTTCGCGCCCCAGAATAAGATCGCGGACGCATCCGCCATTGAAATAAGCCTGAAATCCGTGCGAGCGAAGCGTGCGCACGATCTCGGTCGCGAATTGGCGAGCAGCAGACATTCCAGGTGAACTCGGCGAATCGTCTACACTTGAATGAGGTTCGAGCTCGTAGCTCTAAGCTCGTAGCTGGCGGCTCGGAGCTCGTAGCTCAATTATGCCCGACGCAACCATCCTCGGCATCGAAAGCTCCTGTGACGAAACAGGCGCTGCGGTCGTACGCGCGGGCGAGCAGATCCTCTCCAACGTAGTCGCGTCGCAGATCGCGACGCACGCACCTTACGGCGGAGTCGTTCCCGAACTCGCCTCGCGCGAGCATCTGCGCGCAGTCCTTCCGGTAGTTCGCGGAGCGCTCGCCGAAGCCAAACAAACCTACGACTCTATTGATGCCATCGCGGTCACTCAAGGCCCAGGTCTCGCAGGCGCTCTGCTCGTCGGCATCAGCTTTGCCAAAGCCCTCTCCTTCGCGCTCGAAAAGCCACTGATCGCGGTCAATCACCTCGAAGGCCACGTTCACGCGGTCCTGCTTGAGCAGCGCGACAGCAACAATGGCGATCTTCAATTCCCCGTTCTTGCGCTCGTAGTCTCTGGCGGACATACGCACCTTTATCTCGCCGAGCGCAAAGGTAACCTCTGGACCTACGCAGAAATCGGCCACACGCGCGATGATGCCGCCGGAGAAGCCTTCGACAAAGTCGCAAAGCTGCTAGCGCTCGGATATCCGGGCGGACCAATCATCGACCGCCTTGCTCCACATGGCAATCCGCAGGGTGTCATGTTCCAGATTGCCCAGATCAAGCATCGCGATCGTAATGAAGTCGCGAGAGAGAAGAAAGCCAAAGCGTCGCAGACGTACGATGGCGATTCAATCCACGCAGCCCACTCCTCCGATCCGCGCCCGCGCTTCGACTTCTCCTACAGCGGAATCAAGACCGCGGTTCTGCGCTATGTCGAAACGGAGCATCTCCAGCCCTTCATCGAGACCCGGAAGAAGGCTCTGCAGCAGATCGCGAAACCCACTCTCGAAGATTTCCTCCGCCTCAGCGATCGCCAGACGCTCGACCTGGTTGCCTCATTCCAGCGGGCAATCGTCGCCGACCTAGTCAGCAAAACGCTGGCCGCAGCCCGCGAATACGACGTTAGAACGCTGTTCGTGAGCGGAGGAGTCGCTGCAAACCAGGAACTGCGCGCAACCTTCCAACGCGAGGCTGAAATGGAAGGCATTCCCGTCTTCTTCCCTTCCCGTCCGCTTTCCACCGACAACGCAGCGATGATCGCCGCAGCAGCGTACCCGAAGTTCCTGCGCCAGGAATTCGCCCCCGCCGATTTCTCCGCCGAAGCCAGCCTGCCTCTCCGCTAGCCTGAAGTCACAGGTTTAGCTCTTGGCACGCAACTCACACCTCGCGACTCCTTCTGTTACAGAACTGTTACATTTCCCAGCTACAATAATGGCCGTGAAACCGACATTGTTCGTCGTGGAAGACGATCCCGACATTTCCCGCCTTGTGCGCCATCATCTCGAAGGAGCCGGCTTCAATGTTCGGCTCTACTCAACCGGCAATGTAGTCGTGAACGACGCGGAGCGCCAGCGGCCCGCCCTCTTTTTGCTCGACATCATGGTGCCCGGAAAAGACGGCCTCGAACTCTGCCGCCAGATTCGCCAGTCGGTAACGCTCGCCTCAGTCCCTGTCATATTTCTGACGGCCAAAGGAGGCGAAGCCGACCGCATTCTCGGCCTCGAACTGGGCGCCGATGATTACATTCCGAAGCCGTTCAGTCCGCGCGAACTCGTCGCCCGAGTGAAGGCCGTCATGCGCCGCTTCGAGCGTCCGCTGCCGCTTTTGCCCACCAAGATCGAAGAGGTCCACATCGATCCTGCGGCGATGACGCTCACGGTCCGCGGCAAGCAGGTCCCAACCACCGCGACCGAGTTCCGCCTGCTCGACTACTTCATGCGCCACGCCGGACGAGTCTTTACACGCGATCAGCTGCTTGATTCGGTCTGGCGCGACACGGCTTACGTCACTCCGCGCTCGGTCGATGTCTACGTGCGACGCATTCGCGAGAAGATTGAGCCCGACCCCGAAAATCCCCGATACCTGAAGACGGTGCGAGGCGCGGGCTACCGCTTTGAGGTCCCGCGTTGAGAACGCGCATTTTCGCCAAGCTGATGATTGTGTTTCTCGTCGTGATTGCCGTCACGGCGGTCACTCTGCAGGTAACTGTCCGCCATGTTTGGCAAAACACGCTCCACGAGCAGATCGAACGGAACCTCCGCCAAAAGACGCAGATGTTCGCCTATCGTGTCGACAACGACCGCCAGCACTCGCTCGCCGACATCACTTCGCAGGAAGGCCAAGCCGCAGGCGCCCGCGCGACGGTGATCGACCCGAGCGGTAATGTGCTCGCCGACTCGCAAGCCGACCCAAAGACGATGGACAATCACCGGAACCGGAAGGAGTTCGTCGCCGCGCTCTCTGGTTCGGTCGGCGTCGATGAGCGCATCAGCCGAACTGTTCATATCCCTTTCATTTACGTCGCGGCGCCCATCTCCGGAGGCGCGGTACGCTTCGCCTATCCCCTGCCGGAAATCGAAATCACGGACCGACCGTTAGGAAAAGCGCTGCTGCGCGGATCGCTCATCGCGTTCGTGATCGCGCTTTTCATCTCCGCCGTAATTTCGCATTACGTCGGCCGCCGGCTGAAGCGCATCGTGAACTTTGCCGACCGCGTCGCCAACGGCGACCTCACCGCCCGCATTGCTTCCACCTCGATTGATGAAGTGGGCCAGGTCGCAGCCGCGCTCGACCGCACGGCACGCCGCGTGGAAGAGAGCTTCGGCCGAGTACAGACGAGCCAGCACGAACTGGAAACGCTGCTTAACAGCATGCAAGACGCGGTGGTTGCGGTCGGAATCGATGGTCGGGTGCAATGGGCCAACCGGGGCATGTCCCGCCTCCTGCACCGTTCGCCCCGGCTCGACGCTCCGCTCACAGACTCCATTCGCGACCCCGACTTTCTTACCGCCGTGCAGAGTGCGGCGCGTGAGCAGGTCGTGACCTCGGCTCGCTCAAACACCATCAATCCAGGACGCACCTACGACGTCACTGCCGCTCCCATGCCCGGAGGCGCCGTGGTAGTCGTGCTGCGCGATCTCACCGAGACCGAGCGCATGGAGAAGACGCGCCGCGACTTCATCGCTAACGTTTCCCACGAACTGCGCACGCCCCTGACCTCGATTCAGGGATACACCGAGACGCTGCTCGACACTTCGGGGCTGGACAATCACGTGCGCGACTTCCTGGAAATCATCCGCAAGAATGCCGCGCGCATGTCGCGTCTCACCGAGGATCTGCTGACGCTGGCGCGCGTGGAATCAGGCGAACAGCGGTTCGATATTCAGAACGTCAGTACCGACGAACTGCTCCAGGATGCGCTGGAAAGCTTCCGCGAGGTCGCCCGAACATACGACGTCGAACTGGTCGTCGAAAACGCGACTCCCGATGCGCAAGTTAGTGCCGACCGCGAGGCGATTCACCAAATTTTTTCCAACCTCATCGAAAACGCTTTGAAGTATGCGGCGAGCGGCAAGAAAATCGTCCTCGGAGCAAGGCCTGCATCCGCCGTCTCGCTTGGGGCCGCGTCCGGTTCAGCGGGGGCTACGTCTTCGAGAGTTGGCGCTAGCTCTTCTGTTGCGAAGGCTGCCGCGAGTGCCGCCCGCGAAAGTGCGGTCAAGGAATCCTCCGATTCGAACTCGGATGGGATCGGAGTCGAATTCTACGTCCGCGACTTCGGGCCAGGCATCTCCTCGGAGCACCTGCCGCGCCTCTTCGAGCGTTTCTACCGTGTCGACAAGGCTCGCTCGCGCGAATCTGGAGGCACCGGGCTCGGCCTGGCCATCGCCAAACACATTATGTTCGCCCACGGAGGCGCCATTCGCGCCGAGAGCGAACTCAACCATGGCTCCTCGTTCCTTTTTGTCCTTCCTACGTCGCACACGCCAGAGGGCTGAGGCCCCCGAGCCATCGTCTGCCGGCCAAGGAGAGGCGCATCCGGTTTCACATAGGGTGCTACGCGAAATTCACCGCCTTTTAACCTCTGCGCCTCGTGCCAGTCCTATGATTTCCACAGGTGTATTTTGGGACCTAAATTGACGCCAATCCGTTGGACCACGCGTCTAAACTGGATAGAGTGTCTCCTATGAGCACGGCCAGCGTGAAAACACCGACCCCGGGACCCAGTGCCGCCGAGCTCGTCAAGCGCACAGTGGAAGCCTGCGAACTCGCGCGGCAAGCCTCTGCCATTGCTGCTGAAGGGGTAGCCACTGGCTCCATGCAGCGGCTCAATGACATTCGCCAGTGCGAAAAAGATCTCGACGGAATTGACCTGGAAGTCGATTCGGACGTGACCCGCATCATCAACCAGGCCTCGCCCGAAGAGACCGGTCGACTTCTCGCCTGCATGAAGCTCATGATCGGCCTCGAGCGCATCGGGGATCTCCTGCTCAGTTTTGCCACCAGTGCGCAGGCGGCTGGAGCCCACATCGATCCGCAGGACTCCCGCGATCTCACTCACATGGCGACCATCCTGGAAAAAATGCTCGCCGATGTCGGCCATTCCTTTTCTAGTCGCGACGTCAAGAAAGCGATTGAGGTGCTGCGCGCCGACGCCGAGATGGACCGCCTCCGTAATCTGATCTTTATGCGCCACATCGAAAATCCCGAAAACGTCGAGCGCCGCGCCAGCCTACAAGTCATCTTCATGACGCAATCGCTGGAGCGTGCCGGCGATCACGCCAAGAACCTCGCCGAAGAAGTTTGCCATTTCGTCAGCGGACGCAGCATCCGCCACCTGCTCATGGCCTACGACAAGCCGAAAGAGCAGATGTTCATCGAGTGGCTGCGGCACCGGGACGGAAACCCGCAGTAGGGTTCCGACGTTTTTTGCCGTAGTCTCCACTACCTATCTTTGTTCTTTTAGAACCTTCAGCGCCCTAGATCCACTCTTGAGCCTTGTCGCCCTTGACAGTCCCGCGCCCTCGCAGCGAGACTCGGTTCAGCCGCTTCCACATCAATTCTCATGCCCGGATCCCCCCAGTCCGACACCTCCGCCTTCCCCGACCTTCCCGGTAATCCCGGCATCGAGGCGCGCGCGGAATTGAGCGATACGCTTCAGGAGAGCGAGCTCGATGCGGCGCTCCAGCTATTGGTCGAACGGGCACAATACATTACAGGAGCGACAGGAACGGCCCTCGCGCTCCCGCAAGGCAATGAAATGGTCTGCCGCGCCAGCGCCGGAGCATGCGCTCCGGCCGTCGGCGCTCGATTGCAGGTCCGGTCCGGACTAACCGGTGAGAGCATCTCCCGCCGCCAGCTTCTGCGCTGCGACAACGCCGAAGCCGATCCGCGCGTAAATCTGGAGACCTGCCGCGCGCTCGGCATCGCGTCTATCGTGGTGCTGCCGCTCATGCGCCGCAACGGAGAAGTTCGCGGCCTCTTCGAGCTTTTCTCGGATCACCCTTACGCGTTCGAAGAACGCGATCTGGTTGCGCTCGAACGGATGGCGGCGCTGACCATGACGGCGCTCGACCTTGCCGAGCAGCGTGGGGACCTGGTGACTCCTCATGCGACAAAACAGAGCAAGCCAACAGCAATCGTCTCGCCCCCAGCAACGAAGGAGGCAGCGAAGCCTCATGCACCAGCGCAGGACTCGGCGAGAGAAGTTGTAAGAACCGATGCTGCGGAATTACCCATTCGGATTTCGCCGGAGAAACCGGATCAACCGCCTTCTGTACAGAGTAAGGGGACCGTAGGCCCGCCGCCGGAATCGCAGACCGCAGTGGCCGAGCCAACCGTTCTCAACCCGCCCGTCGCACCTGAGCCCGTTGCTTCTTCAACCGCTCTTGAGACCTCTTCGTCCGAGCCGCCTGCTGTTCCCGAGGCCATGCGTCGTATACAAAAATGCGCTTCCTGTGGATTCCCGGTCTCAGAAGGCCGCAAGCTGTGCCTGGATTGCGAGAGCCTCGAGAAATCAAAAGTGGAAGCCGCAAAAAAGGCGGGTGAGAAAACCACTCTAGAAGAGACTAAGAATGCCGTGATGCCGAGCAGCGAGGCAAACGCCGTTGGGATCGGCACCAGCGGCGAACAAAGTTCCAGTGGCGGCGTGCCTGCCGCCGTGCCTGCCGAAGATCAATCGCAAGCATCATCGGGCGCGACGCCGGATGAAATCCTTCCACCCTTTCTGACCAATCCCCAGCTGACCACGGAGTCTTGGCTTGCGAGCCATGTCAACCTACTGGCATTTGTTGTTCTGGTGCTTGCAGTATTCGTGGCAGCGGTCGTTTTCTTTCGCTGAGCGGGCTGCGGAGGGCTGTACCTCCGCGCATATCCAACCTCGTACGCAAGGTTAGAGGGTCCGTGCCACTCTCGATAGTACCGTTTTCCTTGACAAATACCCGCTAAAACTCATACTCTGCGCATAACTGCTCGCTCATAAAGGTGACTATTCAATGAAAAATGTGTATGAAGTGTTGCGCCAGAAAGAACTCGAGTTAGCCCGCCTGGAAAAAGAGGTGGAGGCCCTGCGAGTCGCTGCCCCGCTGCTCTCCGAAGAGAAGGAACCGATCATAGAGGCGCCGAAGCCAACGCTCACCACCGCGAACCCGCAGCAGCCTATCCGGATTCCCGCGCCGGTTGCCGCTCAAGCGGTCAATCAACCCGCGCGCGCCGCGGGTTGGGAAGATGCCGCGAAGCGCTGGCCGTAAATCGGAAAGCAATCAGAATCTCGCCCACTCCAATCCATCTCGGATTGTAGTGGGGCTTTTATCTGTCCCGTCTGATGGAGCCAAGCTGCAGTTAGGATTTAAGGACTGCTGACCAATTCTGCAATCTGACCTCTGCAATCTGCAAACCCAATCATCCTTGCGTCGTAAACGCCAAGGCCAGGAGCGTCTTCTGCTCAACCTCATGCGCCTTAGCTGAACCAGTCGCCGGGCTCGCGCTTCCTGACCGCTTCACTGACAACACTGGCCGGCCCTGCGCGATCCTCTTGAAGCGCGGCAGCATGTAGAAGAGCGCGCCCATATTCGACGGTTCCTCCTGCACCCAGACAATGTCGCGCGCCCCGCTGTGCCGATTGAATTCCGCTTCGAGTTCCGCTTCGGGGAACGGATACATCTGGTCGAGAAATACGATCGCCGTGCTCATATCCTTGCGCCGCTCGCGCTCGGCCCGCAATTCATGCCCAATCTTTCCCGTGCATACCAGAATGCGCTTGGCATCCTGCGCCTCGTTGTCAGGGATCACTGGCAAGAAACGTTGATGCGTCAGATCCTCAACCCGCGAGAGCGCGTCCGGATGCCGCAACATGCTCTTCGGCGTAAACACGACCAGCGGTTTACGCCAGTGGCGTAGCGCCTGCCGACGCAGCAGATGGAAATATTGCGCGGCATTCGACGGCTGGCAAATCTGGAAATTGTCGCGCGCCGCCAGTTGCAAATAGCGCTCAATGCGAGCCGATGAGTGCTCCGGTCCCTGTCCTTCATGCCCGTGCGGCAGAAGCAGCACAAGCCCAGAGAGCAAGGCCCACTTGTCTTCGCCCGCGCTCACAAACTGATCGATGACCGCCTGCGCTACGTTGGCGAAGTCCCCGAACTGTGCCTCCCACAAAACCAGCGCTTCCGGATAGTCGCGGCTGTAGCCATATTCAAATCCCATTACGCCCGCTTCCGAAAGCGGCGAATTGTAGATCATGCACGGCGCCTGATCTTCGGCAACGTGATTCAGTGGAACGTGTTCGTTTTCGTTCTCGGTATCGATCAGCACCGAATGCCGCTGATTGAACGTCGCACGCCGCGAGTCCTGCCCGCTCAGCCGCACGGGAATTCCGCGCCGCACCAGGCTGGCAAACGCGAGCGCCTCGGCCATGCCATAGTCGAGAGGCTTCTTGCCCGTTCCCATCTCGACCCGCTGTTCAAGCAGCTTCTTCACTTTCGGGTGAATATGAAATCCCTCTGGATACGACGTCAGCTTAGCGGTCAGCTCTTCGAGTTCCTCGCGCGCAAGTCCGGTAGGCTGCTCATACTCGGCCTTATAACGTCCTCCAAAGTATCCGTCCCAATAGCCCGGCAAATCTCGAAGCAGAGGTTTCTTCGTGACCTTCGCCGCCGCTTTCTGCGCTGCCTCAAACTCGCCCTTGATCACCGCCGCTTGCTCGGCAAAATTCTTTGCCCCAATCCGCTTCGCGTAAATCTCGAACAGCGGACGATGCTCCTTGATCGCCTTGTACATCAGCGGCTGGGTGACGGTTGGATCGTCCACTTCGCTGTGACCGTGCCGGCGGTAGCCGATCAGATCGACCACCACATCGCTGCCGAACTGATAGCGATACTCAGCCGCCAGCCGGGCAATTCGAATGACCGCGTCCACATCCTCGCCATTCACATGAAAAATCGGCACCGCCTGCCGCCGCGCCAGCTGCGCCGAGAAGCGGGACGAATGCTCTTCGCGCGCGTTCGTCGTAAAGCCAAGAAGATTGTTCACAATGATGTGAATCGTTCCACCGACCGTATATCCAACAAGGTCGGCATAGTTCAGCGTCTCGGCAGTAATTCCCTGCCCCGCGAAGGCTGCATCCCCATGCACCAACAGCGGCAGATATTTCGCGCGTCCGCCCTCGCCTGCGCGATCCTGTTTCGCGCGGGTCCGCCCCACCGTCACCGGATCGACCGCCTCCAGGTGACTCGGATTCGACGCCAGATGAATATGAATCTTCTTTCCGCTGCGAGTGACGTACTCACCGGTGGCGCCAATGTGGTACTTCACATCGCCCGACCCAAGCACGCTGCGCGGATCGACATCTTCGAACTCGGCAAACACTTGGTCCGCCGGGCGCTTGGCCACATGAATAATTACGTTCAGGCGCCCTCGATGGCTCATGCCCATGACGAGTTCGAGCGCGCCGTTCTCGCCAGCTACGTCGAGAATCTCGTCCACCGCCGGCAAGAGTGAGGTGTTTCCCTCCAGCGAAAAGCGCTTGTTCCCGAGATAGCGCGACTGCAGCGTCTGCTCAAACAAGTCCGCCCGTGTCAGCAAGTCCAGCGCGCGCTCCTGGTCCACCGCGCCCGCTTCGCCCTCGATTCGCTCCTGAATCCAGCGCCGCCGCTCCGGGTCGGCAATGTGCATGAACTCCACGCCCACCGAGCCGCAATAAAGCCGCCGCGCCTCGCGCGCGATTTCGCTGTCGATCCTCAGGTCAGGATGCGGCTGCGGAGGCAACAAACCCAGCGGATTCAGCTCCGCCTCAAGATAGCCAAACTGCCGGAAAAGTCCGAAAACTCTTTCCCGCTCAAGCTCTTCCATGATTTCGGGAGCCACAACTTCCGAGGTCCCGCCTGCATTCCGTGTCGAAGTCGCCATAATGATCTTTATAGAATAACGGATGAACGCCGCGCCGCGCGGATTCAAAGAGGATGAGAATTGGCTCCAACCGGGCGCAGCCGAGAGCGATGTCCGCCCTACACAGTCTCAATCACCTGAATTTCGCTCGCGATCTCTGACGCCAGTGTTTCCACATTGTCCGGCAGTTCTTTCCGGGCCGTCTCAGGAAACATGCCCAGCACATCCGCATAGCTTCGAACCATGCTGTACTTCGTCATTCCGAAGCCGAGCGCATCGGCAAGCAGGCAGCTTGCGGCGACAATCGACTCGACTCCGCCAGGCCGCGCCGCGTAATGATGATGCCGGGCCGTAATCTCCAAAAACGCTCCCGGGAGCTTCCACAACTTCACCAGCGCCGCGCCTGCCTCGCAGTGATCCACTCCAAACACCTCTCGCTCCTTGATCAACAGGTCGCGCGGATCGTCGACGTCGTTCTCGACAATCTTCATATAAGCGGCGGGCGCGCCCGTAGCCATCGCCGCGCGGCCAATGTCGTGCATAATTCCCGCCGTGTAAGCAAATTCTCTATCGAGCCCCCGCGCCGCGCGCTCCCCAATCACCGCGCACGCCAGACTATGCCTCCAGCATGCCTGTAGAGGCTTCGCCACCGGTCCCTGAAGATACGCTTTCAATCCCACGGTGATGACGATGCTCCTCAGTCGCTGGAAGCCAAGCAACATCGAAGCCTGCACCACGCTGGTGATATTGCGCGAAAATGCCACGAGCGGAGAGTTGGCGAACCGGAGGATCGCCGTCGAGAATGCCGGATCTGGGCGGATCAGGTCGCAAAGTTCAGGAAGCGATGTATCCCGTCCAGCAATCAGGTTCAGCGCCTTCAGTGCGATCGCCGGGAACGGCGGCAATTGTTCCGGCCGCCAGAGCACAGGGGATGGTGCTGCTTTTGCGGACGAGATGGCGGCGCCCGTGCCCATGCAGTTTTTATCGGCACTAGCACTGCCGATCATTAGTGACTACAAGCCAATGGCAGAGCTTCCCTCGCGATTGCACGGAGGGTTTCAGTCTTTCTCTGCTACTCTGATTCCTTCCCTTAGAAATTCTCATGCGCTGGCTCTCCACTCCGGTCGATCCATCCCAGGTTCGGGCACTTGCCGCTGTGCTGCCGGAACTCAGGCTTGACGCCCCGCGGCACACGTTGTCTCTTCTTGCCGAACTCCTTATCCGCCGCGGCGTCAACGAACCGGAGGGGGCAGCGCGCTTTCTAAGGCCGATCCTGGAACACCTCCACGACCCGCTGCAGATGTCGGGCATGAAGAGAGCCCTCGATCGGCTCAATGCGGCCGCCGAGCGCAAAGAGAAGATCCTGATCTATGGCGACTACGATGTTGACGGCACGACCGCCATCGTCATCCTCAAAACGGCCATCGAGCTTTGCGGAGGCGCCGCTGATTTCCACGTTCCCCACCGCATCCGCGAGGGCTACGGCATGCGCGACGAGGTCATCGAGCGCGCCGCCTCCGACGGCGTGCGTCTCATCATCAGCGTCGATACCGGCATTCGTGCCTTCGCTGCCGCCGACGCCGCCCGCCGCACCGGCATCGACCTCATCGTCACCGATCATCACCTGCCCGGAACCGACGGCGTCCCGCAAGCGCTCGCCGTAGTCAATCCAAATCAGGCCGGATGCGAGTACCCATGCAAGCACCTCTGCGGAGCCGGAGTTGCGTTCAAGCTGGCGCAAGGCCTCATGCAGCGCCGCCTCGAAACAAAAGATCAGTCGCGGCTGCTGATGTCATTCATGAAGATAGTCGCCATCGCGACCATTGCCGACTCGGTTCCGCTGCTCGGTGAGAACCGCGTTTTCGCCAAACTCGGCCTCCAAGGTCTGCGCCGCCCGGTCAACGCGGGCCTGAAGGCTCTGTTAGAAGTCGCCAAACTTGGCGACGGCCGCGAGTTGACCTCGGCCGAGATCGCCTTCCGCATCGCCCCGCGAGTAAACGCCGCCGGACGCATGGATGTGGCGCGTGATGTCGTCGACCTCTTCAGCGTGAAAGACTTCGAGCGGGCCCGCGAAATCGCGGGGCGTTTAGACAAGCTCAACTCCGATCGCCAAGACGAAGAGCGCCGCATTCTGGAGAGCATCTTTCAGCGCCTCGACGAAGCGCCTACCCTGCGGGACGCCTACTGTGTGGTCGTCGATGGAGACGGCTGGCATCGCGGCGTAATCGGCATCACGGCGACACGGGTGGTCGAGAAGTACGGTCGTCCCACGCTCGTGATATCGCGTGAAGCCGAAGAAGCCCACGGCTCCGGCCGTTCCATTCACGGGTTTCACCTTCTCGATGCACTTGAGTCCTGCCCCGAACTCTTCTCGCGTTACGGAGGTCACGCCGCCGCGGTCGGCTTCGCTCTGCCCTGCGCCAACATCGAAAAGTTGCGCGAGCATCTGGATGCCTATGCACGCGCCCGTCTGACGCTCGGGAATTTCGAACCGCAACTCGGTTTCGATCGCGAACTCCCGCTGGATGAAGTCACGCCCGAACTCCAGCGTGCCCTGGGCCTGCTCGAACCATTCGGCATGAACAATCCAGAACCGGTCTTCACGGCAAAAGCAGTACGTGTCATAGCCCCGCCACAGGCGCTAAAAGACAAGCACGTGAGGCTGAAAGTCTCGCCGTCGAATGGAGGCACGGGCGCCCCGCCCGTGCGGGCACAAGCCGTCGCAAAAGAAAACGCAGGCGCAATGGCGCAATGCGAAGCGGCAGAGAAGCCATCGCAATCCGGCGTCGCCACGCTAGACCAACCCGCTCCCTCCTGGCGCAGCAATGTAGTCTTCAAAGCCATGGGATGGGGCATGAAGGAGTCCTGCGATCAACTCCAACTGCTCGCCGGAGACCGCGTCGACATCGCTTACACTCTAGGCATGAACGACCACCCCGAATTCGGCGGCCTGGAACTAACCCTCCGCGACCTAACCCGCGCGACTAAATAACAGTCCACGGCAAATTCACCAGAACTAATTGCGCTCCGCCCCGCATCCTACTCAGAGATGACAAGACACTGACTGTTGTTATTCACGGGTGCTATACTCACGCTCCCGCCATGGAGGTGTTCTATGCGCCGTCGCTTCGTCGCCTTTGCACTTCTGTCGTTCGCCCTCACCTGCCGCGCCCAGAGCAAACCAGCCGACAAGAAACCGCAAGCAACTCCGCCACCGGCGAAAGAATCTGCCGCGCGCCTTCCGGTAAAGCGCGTCGTTCTCTACAAAAACGGCGTTGGCTATTTCGAGCACTCGGCGCGGGTGCACGGCACGCAGGACCTCCGCATCGATTTCACCACTGGACAACTCAATGATGTGCTCAAGTCACTCACTGCGGTCGACATGGGTGAAGGCCGGATCACTTCGGTCCGCTACAATTCGACCGCGCCGCTTAACGAGCGCCTCAAATCACTACGACTGCCTTTCGGCCAGGAAACTACGAGTTCCGACTTCCTGAATGCCTTGCGCGGCGCGCGTGTTGAAGTCCGCAGCGGCGCTACATCCGCCACCGGCAGGCTTCTCAGCGTCGAGAAGCTCCGCAAACAGGATGCTCGCGGCAACTTCGCGACCGACTTTTCGATCGTGGGAGACACGGGTGATCTCCGCACCTTCGAGCTCAGCCCATCCACAAGCGTGCGCCTTGCCGATCACGACCTCACCGACGAAGTCGGAAAGTACCTCAATCTGGTC
>Ga0335070_10002231_pt1 | contig 22622 bp, 16 predicted proteins | sample Lox_Sample_13_FD_206722 | JGI IMG/M metagenome (GOLD analysis project Ga0335070, IMG submission 206722) | Soil microbial communities from Loxahatchee National Wildlife Refuge, Florida, United States - Lox_Sample_1.3 | ecosystem: Environmental > Terrestrial > Soil > Wetlands | place: USA...
GGCCCGAACTCGCGGTTCTCCGCGGTCATTTGAAGGACGCCGAGACCCGGTCAAGCTCCTCCATGTCGCTCTCCGACAGACGGAACGACATCGCCGCGGCCAGGTCGTCGACCTGGGCGGCCCGGCTTGCGCCGGGGATGACCGTGACCGTCTCGCCATGGCGGGCGATGAGCCAGTTGAGGGCCGCTTGGGCCTCGGTGGCGCCGTATTTCGGCGCGATGCGGCGGAGAGCTTCGACGACAAGACGGCTTCTTTCGAGGCCGCGCCGCCTGAACCCCGGCATGAATCTCCGGAAGCCGGGCGTGCGGCGCACGAGGGCCGGGTCGTCGTGGAACTTGCCCGAGAGAAGGCCCTGGGCGAGCGGCGAATAGGCGATGATGCCGACGCCGAGGTCCTCGGCCGCTTCGAGAACCCCGCTTTTTTCGATGCTGCGGTCGAGCAGGCTGTAGCGGACCTGGTTCGAGACGAGGGGCAGGCCGCGCGCGGCTAGGAGCCGATGGGCCTTCTCCATCCGACGCCTGGAGAAGTTGCTGACCCCGACGAAGCGGACCATGCCGTCCTCGACAAGGCGGGCCATGGCCGCGAGCTGCTTTTCGAGCGGGGAGACGGAGTACGGGTTGTGGATCTGGAACAGGTCTATGGGGAAGGGAGCCAGGTTGGCCAGGCGGTCGCCGATGGTGCGGGAGATGGACGAAGCCCTTCGGAGGACCGGATTCCATTTGGTGGCGATGACGACTTCGCCCGGCGCCTTGCCCAGGGCTTGCAGGCTCCTGGCCAAGGCTTTCTCCGATTCGCCGTTTCCGTAGCCCTCGGCCGTGTCGAACCAGTCGATGCCGAGCTCGAGAGCGCGGCCGACGATCCGGCGGATCTCTTCGTCGTCGATAAGCCTCCAGTAGCGTCCGGCCAGGTTGCCGCCCTTCGAGAACTGCCAGCAGCCGAGCCCGACCGGCGACACGAGCGGCCCATCCCGGCCGAGCCGGCGCGGCGTCCGAATATTCCCTGCGATTTCCGCCATGCCGGCCTCCACGGCTATTTCAGCATCTCCATGCCCTGGAAGGCGCGGTAGGGGCTGAAATAGGATAGCGTGTCCCTGTCCTCCTCGGTCAGCTTCTTCTGAACGAGCCGGGCCAGGAGCTCGCCCAGCCCTGGGCCGAGCATGAAGCCCTGCCCGCACATGCCGGCGCCGAAGATGAAGCCGCCGAGCTCCTTCGCCTCTCCGACGATGGGCAGGCCGTCCGGGGTCATGGGATAGAGCCCCCGCCAGGTCCTCCGGACGCGGAGGTTGCGGAGGCGCGGCATGACCTCGACCATCCGCCGCGAGACCATGGGCAGGAACGAACTCGTCTCGCGGACGTCGCCCCCCCAGATCGAGGGGGACGGCGTGATGCAAAAGATGACCTGGCCGGTGTCGTGCTGGTAGAAATAGTAGTTGGCCGAACCCTCGACCGGCCGGATGTCGACGATCATCGGCTCGAGGAAGCGGGCCACGGCCTCGGTCACCGCGGCCTCGTGGGAATCGGGCCGCACCGGGACGTCCAGCCCGGCGAGGGCGGCCACCTCGGCCGCGCTCCCCCCGGCGGCGTCGACGACGGCCTCCGCGCCGTACTCCCCCTTGTCGGTGCGGACGCCGACGGCCCGGCCCCCCGCCGTCAGGACGCCGGTGACCTTCTCGTTGAAGCGGAACTCGGCCCCGAGCTTCCGGGCCCTCGCGTAGAAGGCGTGGCCGGCCAGGAGGGGCGAAGCGTTGCCGTCGTCGGGAGACAGGGTCCCGCCGAGGAGTCCGTCCGGGTTGAGGTCGGGCGCGACCCCGCGGAGCGCGCGCGCGTCCAGCCAGTCGATCCGCAGCCCGTGAGACTTCTGGAAGGGCAGGAGCCCCTTCAGGCTTTGCTCCTCCTCCTCGCGGTAGGCGACGAAGACGTAGCCGCCCTTCCGCCACTCGATGGCATCCCCGAAGCGTTCCTCCCAGGTCGAGAAGATCTCGAGGCTGCGGAGGCAGACGCGGATCTTGGCCGGGTCCGAATGCGTCGCCCGGAGCCCGCCGATGGCCCTCTTGTTCGAGCCCTGGCCGGGGCTCGCGCCCTCGTCGACGACGAGCGTCCGGAGCCCGGCCTCGGCCATGGCCATGGCGGCCGGCAGGCCGACGCTCCCCGCGCCGATGACGATGACGTCGAACGACCTATTCGCGGCCACGGTCGCCTCCCTCTCCTGCCAGGCCGGAGAGTACGCCCAGCGGGATCTCGACGAACAGCGGCCGCTTGGGCTGGTCGACGACCTCGGACTCCGGGACCCCTTCCTCGCGGAACAGTCGATGGAGGAGGGGCGTGCAGGTCTTGGCCCCGCACGAGCCCATGCTCGTCCTGGTCACGGCCTTGATCTCGCTGATGTCCCGGACGCCCTCGCGGATGAGCTTGCGGATCGCGCTGGCGGTGACGCGCTCGCAGCGGCAGATGATCGTGTCGTCCGCGGTTCTGGCGACGTACCGTTCCATCGGCTCGCTCTCCGCTTCGGCCTGGAGGCGGAGGCCGGCGATTCTCTTGGCGTAGGCCTTGGGCGCCCGGACCTTGACGATGACCGTCCGGTCGTTGGCCTTGAGGGCCCGCACGGCCGCGACCTCGACCCGGCCGAGCGCCTGGCCGTCCGTGTCCTCGACGACGACCGAGTCCCCGGGCTTCAGGGTGTCCTTGAGGAATTCGAAGGGGATGGACACGGTCGGGAACTCCGGGTCCTTGCGGTAGTCGACCATGGTGATGGCCAACCCCGGGCAGATGGCGACGCACTTCTCGCAGCCCGAGCAGCCCTTGCCGTTCCGTTCCGCCAGGAACCGGGGCAGGTCGCGGATGTCGTCCGAGGCGAGCTCGATGAGGCGGTTCGGGCAGACCGCGGTGCACGGGTCGCAAGGGATCTGCTGGTCGCAGTGGAGGACGGGAAAGACGCCGGCCTCCGCCTCGGGCACTTTCTCGTCGAAGGTCGGGCCGGGTTTGGACTTGAGGATGTCCGCCGTCCGGTACCAATCCTCGGAGATGACGCCGACGTCGCGGCCGAGGGCGCGCGCGACCTCGAGGCCGCGGATCTTGCCGGAGAAGATGGCCGCGGACGCTTCGGCGATCTCCTCGGCGTCGCCGGCGGCGAAGACGGTCATCCCGAACTCCTGGGCCTTCTCGATGAACTCGTTGACCGGGTCGAGTCCGACGGCGATGAGGAGGGTGTCGCAGGCGAAGGACCTCTCCGTCCCCGGGACAGGCCGGAAGCGATGGTCGACCCGGGCGACCGTCACTGATTCCACGGCCTCCGTGCCGTTGGCGTTAAGGACGGTGTGGGACGTGTAGACGGGGACGCCCAGGCGGGCCAGCTTGTCGCGGTGGACCTTGTAGCCGCCGCACTCCGGCATGACCTCGACCAGCCCGACGACGGCGATGCCGGCCTGAAGGGCGTGGTAGCCGGCGATGAGGCCGACGTTGCCGCCGCCGACGATGAAGAGGCGGCGTGCGGGCCTGACGAGGTCGCGGTTGACAAGGGTCTGAAAGGCCCCGGCGCCATAGACGCCGGGCAGGGTGTTGCCGGGGAAGGCGAGGTTCTTCTCGCGGGCCCCGGCGGCGACGAGGAGGACTTCGGGCGAAACCAGGACATAGCGCGTCCCTTCGACGAGGACGCCGACCTTCCGGTCGCTGAAGACGGCCACCGCCGTGCTCTGGGTCCAGACCTTGAGGGCGGGGAAGGAGCGGACCTCGGCCTCGAGCCGCGTCGCGATATCGATGCCGCGGGTCCCGGCGTAAACGGCCTCGATCGAGCCGAAGAAGCGGTGGGTCTGGAGGACGAGCTTGCCGCCGAGGCGATGCTTGTCGTCGATGACGAGGGCCTCGATGCCGCGCCGGCCGAGCTCGGCCGCGGCTGACAGCCCGGCCGGCCCGCCTCCGATGATAAGAACCGGCACCCGGAGCTCTTCGGGGGCGCGCAGGGGCGGCAGGGAGGAGGCTGATGGGTCGGCGGCCGCAAGGACCGGCAGGCCGTCGACAGGCTCCACCCGCAGTCCGGGCCGGACGAGCTCCATGCAGGACTTGACCGGCGCCCCGTCGGCCAGGACAAGGCACTGGGAGCACTGGCCGTTGGCGCAGAAGATGCCCTGCGGCGCGCCGTCCTTGGCATGGTGGCCGAAGACGCGGACGCCGTTGGCGAAGAGCGCGGAGGAGATCGTTTCGCCGTCGCGCGCGGTCATCGGACGGCCGTGCCATGTGAACGGGACTTCGGCGCGCGGCGGGAGGGGGAGGATGGGGTGTCGGTCGATGCGGTACACGGCGGGTCGAGCTCCTTGACGTGTCGTCAGAGAGGCCATCGGGCGGCGCCCTCTCTCTGCGATGCGGTCCGCAAAGAAACGCATTATAGCATAACAAAGGGGACAGGGCCACGCGCCCGCCCCTTGTCAAGCGGGCCGTCCGCTGCTACGATGATGACGCCGCCCGCGGCACTCCGCCTGCGCCGAAGGAGGTCCGATGCGCATCCTCGTCCTGACCCTGTCGCTCCTCGTCCTGACGGCCGTGGCCGCCGCCCCGGCCGCCGAACGGACGGAAAAGCCGGCCCTCCACGCCCGGAACTGGATGGCCATCACCGGAAAGCCCCTCGCCGCCACGGCCGGGGCGATGATCTTCATGAGGGGCGGCAACGCCGTCGACGCCGCCTGCGCCATGCTGGGCGCCGTCTGCACCATGCACGACGTCCTGACCTGGGGAGGGGAGACCCAGGCCCTCATCTTCAATCCCAAGACGGGGAAGGTCATCGGGCTCAACGCCCTGGGCGTCGCCCCGACCGGGGCCACCGCGGCATTCTATAAAGGCAAGGGCTACGAGTATCCGCCGGCCGACGGGCCGCTCTCGGCGGTGACGCCCGGGACGCCGGGCGGGCTGCTGACGATGCTGGCCGAATTCGGGACGATGAGCCTGGCCGACGTCCTCGAGCCGTCCCTGCGCATGGCCGAAGGCTACCCGGTCGAAAAAGAGCTCTGCGACATGATCGAGCGGAACAAGGCCAAGATCAAGCAATGGCCGGCCTCGGCCCGCGTCTTCCTGCCCCATCCGGGCGAAGCGGCCGAGGGCCCGCGGCCCGGCGAGGTCTTCCGCCAGCCGGACCTTCTGAGGACGCTTCAGAAGCTGGCCGAGGCCGAGCGAATGGCCCTGGCCGAAGGCAAGGGCAGGAAGGCGGCCATCTACGCGGCTTACGACCGCTTCTACCGGGGCGACATCGCCCGGGACCTCGTGCGCGGCTCGGCCGAGGCCGGCGGGCTGATGACCCTTGAGGACCTCGACCGCTGGAAGGTCCATCTCGAGGCGCCGGTCTCGACGAACTACAAGGGCATCGAGGTCTACAAGCTGACGAGCTGGGTCCAGGGCCCGGTCATGCTCCAGGCCCTGAACATGCTCGAGACGATGGACCTCAAGGGCATGGGCTACAACAGCGCCCGCTACATCCATGCCCTCTACCAGGTCATGAACCTGGCCTTCGCCGACCGCGATTTCTATTACGGCGACCCCGGCTTCCCGCCGGAGGAGCCGCTCCGGGGCCTCCTCTCCAAGGCATACGCCGGCGAGCGGGTCAAGCTCGTCGACTGGGAGCGCAATGACCCCGACGTCAAGCCTGGCGACCCGTATCCCTTCGAGGGCAGGAAGAACCCCTTCCTCCGCTATCTCGACACTTGGCTCGACTGGGGCCGGGAGCGGACGGCGTCCCTCACCCGGGAGGAAGCCGAGGCCTACGAGCGGAGCTTCCGGACGGGCACGACCTCCATCGAGGCGGCGGACAAGGAGGGCTGGGTCGTCTCGGTCACGCCGAGCGGCGGCTGGGTCCCCTGCGTCATCGCCGGGACGACGGGGGTCGGACTGAGCCAGCGGGCCCAGAGCTTCGTCCTCGACGAGTTCAAGAACCCCTTCAACGTCATCGAACCGGGCAAGAGGCCGCGGGCGACCCTGACGCCGGGCTTGGCCGTCAAGGACGGGAAGCCGCTGCTCTCCTTCGCCGTCCAGGGGGGCGACACCCAGGACCAGAACCTCCTCCAGCTCTTCCTCGATATCGTCGAGTTCGGCATGGACGTCCAGGAGGCCTGCGAAGCGTCCAACATCACGAGCTACCAGATGCATGATTCCTTCACCGACCACAAGTGCCTGCCGGGGAAGATCGACCTCAACGCCAAGGTCCCGGCCGAGGTCCGGGACCGGCTCAAGGCCATGGGGTACGTGATCACGGTCAGGAAATACACCTCGGGGCCGATCAACGCCATCTATTTCGACCGGGAGCACGGCACGTTCTGGGGCGGCAGCAGCAACTACGGCGAGGACTACGGCATCGGCTGGTGACCCCGCCGCCGCCAGCCGCGCGGGATTGACTCCGGGACCGCGGCGGCCTATAGTGAGGGGCGCCCCCGGACCCGCCCCCGGCAGGCGGGTCTCGGCAAGAAAGGCCCTGATGCGGAACCTGCTTCTCCCCACGCTCCTACTGTCCCTTTCGGTCCTCCTGTCGTTCGTCGGGGCCGGGGCCGGCCGGACCCCAGACGGCGGGGCCAGGGCGGTCCGGGCCCTGCCGGCCGCGACGCCCAACGCCCACTATGTCTCCAACCGTCCGCCCCTGGCCACGAGCCCGCTCGTCAAGCTCCCCATCGGGGCGGTCGAGCCGAAGGGCTGGCTCCTCAGCCAACTCCAGCTGATGCGCGACGGCCTGACCGGACGGCTCTCCGAGCTCAGCCGGTTCCTCAAGGACGACAGCGGCTGGATCACCCTCAAGGGGCAGGGGTGGGAGGAGATGCCGTACTGGCTCAAGGGCTATGGGGACCTGGGGTATCTCCTGAAGGACCCGGCGATGAGGAAGGAGACGGAGCGCTGGCTGGGCTACGCCATCAAGTCCCAGCAGCCCGACGGTTTCTTCGGGCCGTCCGACAACAAGCAGAACCGGGACCTCTGGCCGAACATGGTCATGCTCGCGGCCCTCGAGAGCTACTATGACGTGACGGGCGACCGGCGCGTCATCTCGCTCATGAGCCGCTATTTCCAATACGAGTACCATCTCCCCGTCGAGAGCCTGCTTCCGGGGAGCTGGCAGAAGCTCCGCGGCGGCGAGAACCTCGAGAGCGTCTACTGGCTCTACAACCGGACGGGGGAGAACTTCCTCATCGACCTCGGCCGGCGCCTCTTTGAGCGGACCTCGGACTGGACGTCGCCGATCCTGACGCCGGAGCGAGACCGGAACCCGGTCGAGAGCTCCTTCTACCACGGCGTCAACATCGCCATGGGCTTCCGCGAGCCGGCCGTCTTCTTCATGCACGCCAAGGACCGCAAGTACCTCGAAGCGGCCGAGCGCAACTACCGGCAGGTCATGGACGCGTACGGCCAGCAGCCGGGCGGCATGTTCGGGGCCGACGAGAACATCCGGCCGGGCCGGACCGACCCTCGCCAAGGCGCCGAGACGTGCTCCATGGTCGAGTTCATGGCCAGCTTCGAGTCCCTGCTCAGAATCACCGGCGACACGGCCTGGGCCGACCGCTGCGAGGAAGTCGCCTTCAACTCGCTGCCGGCCGCCCTGACCCCCGACCTCAAGGGGCTCCACTACCTGACGGCGGCGAACCTGATCTCCTGCGACAGCTCCGGCGAGCACGACTTCCAGAACGGCGGCACGCTCGTCTCGTACGACCCCTGGAGCTACCGCTGCTGCCAGCACAACGTCGCCTTCGGCTGGCCGTACTTCGCCGAGCACCTCTGGATGGCCACGGCCGACAACGGACTGGCCGCCGTTCTTTATGCGCCGTCCTCAGTCGCCGCCGTCGTCGGCGACGGGACGAGGGTCGGGGTCTCCGAGGACACTCATTACCCGTTCGACGGGCGCATCGTCCTGACCGTTTCGGCCGAGAGGCCGGTCGATTTCCCGCTCTATCTCAGGATCCCGCGCTGGGCGGCGAGGACATGGCTCGAGGTCAATGGCCGGGCCGTGGAAGGGGAATTCCCGTCCGGGGACTATGCCGTGCTCAAGCGGGTCTGGCGCCAGGGCGACCAAGTCTCGGTCGAATGGCCGATGGACATCCGCCTCGTCCCCTGGCCGCGGGTCGGCGACGCCGTCTCCGTCCGGCGCGGGCCCCTGTGGTACTCGCTCAGGATCGGGGAGGAGTGGAAGCGCTACGGCGGCACGGACGCGTGGCCGGCCTTGGAGGTCCTGCCGACGACGCCGTGGAACTACGGCCTCGTCGTCAACGCCGCGAACCCGGGGGCGGCGGTGCGCTTGGCGTCGCAATCCGCACCTGCCTTCCAGCCCTTCCGGTCCGAGGCTCCGCCGGTCGTGCTGAAGGCCAGGGCCCGCCGGGTGCCGGGATGGCAGGCCGAAGGACGGATGGCCGGGCCTGTGCCGGCCAGCCCGGCCGAGGCGGCGGGACCGGTCGAAGAGATCGAGCTCATCCCCATGGGCTGCGCCCGGCTTCGCATCTCCTCGTTCCCGACCGTCAGAAAATAGGCAGGCCGTAGCGGCGGGCGTCGAACGCCGCCGACTCATCTTCAGGAGGGATCGATGTTCAAGGAATTCAAGGAATTCGCGCTGCGCGGGTCCGTCCTCGACATGGCCGTCGGCATCATCATCGGCGCGGCCTTCGGGGCCATCGTCTCGTCGCTCGTCTCCGACGTCCTCATGCCGCCGATCGGCCTTCTCCTCGGCCACGTCGATTTCTCCAACCTCTATCTCGCCCTGGCCGCAGGCAAGGTGGCGGGGCCGTACGCCTCGCTCGCCGCGGCCCAGCAGGCCGGCGCCGTGACCCTCAATTACGGTATGTTCATTAATAAGGTCATCAACTTCCTGATCGTCGCTTTCGCCCTGTTCCTCGTCATCCGGGCCATGAACCGGATGCAGAGGAAGGCCGTGGTTGTGCCGGCCGAGCCGACGGCCAAGGAATGCCCGTTCTGCGGGACGCAGATCCCCATCAAGGCCGTCCGCTGCCCGAACTGCACGTCGGACCTGCGCAAGTAAGCCGGAGCGTCCGGCGCGGGCCGGGCACGTTCGGGCCGGGAGGCGTCAGCGAAAGGGCCGGGCCGTGCCGGCCCTGGGATCGTTCTTATATGGAGGCCGACGCATGTTCAGATGTTCAGCCCGGACCCGGTCGCTCCTGCCACTCTTCCTCGTCCTCGCCCTCGCCGCTGGAGCGGCGCTGGCGGGCCAGCAGGCAAAGCCCAAGACGCCGCCAACGCTCCAGAACCCCAGGGCGTACACGGCCCATCTCGTCGGGCACGCCCATATCGACCTGAGTTGGCTTTGGCGATGGGAGGAAACGGTCAACGACATCGCCGTCCAGACGTTCAAGGGGACCCTCGCCCAGATGGCCAAGCGGCCGGGGCTGACCTTCGCCCAGAGCCAGCCGGCCGTTTACGAGGCCATCGAGAAGGCCTATCCCGCCCTTTTCGAGGAGATCAAGGCCAAGGTCAAGGACGGGACGTGGATCCCCGTCGGCGGCATGTGGTCCGAGCCGGACCTCAACATGCCCGACGGCGAGGCCCTGGCCCGCCAGCTCCTCTACGGCAAGAGGTATTTCCTGGACAAGTTCGGCTGCGACGTGACCGTCGGCTGGAACCCCGACGCCTTCGGCCACAACTGGCAGCTGCCGCAGGTCCTGAGCAAGGCCGGCATCCGCTATTACGTCTTCGAGCGCTGCGCGCCGGACAAGACGCCATTCTTCTGGTGGGAGGGGAGGGACGGCTCGCGCATCTTGGCCTACGTCCCGCCGGGCTGGTATCTTGTCGACCTCAAGGACGGCCTCTCGACCGTCCTCAAGGACGCCGCCTCGGAAACCGCGATCAAGGACTTCCTCATCCTCTACGGCGCCGGGGACCACGGCGGCGGGCCCCGGGACTCGGACGTCGCGGCCATCGAGAAGTACCGCGACGACCCGGGCCAGCCGAAGATGGTCTTCTCCGACCCGGCCGCCTTCTTCAAGAAGATCGAGGCCTCGGGAGCGGACATCCCCGTCGTCCGCCGGGAGCTCAACTTCACCTTCCCGGCCTGCTACACGACCCAGGTTGAGACGAAGAGGCGGAACAGGTCGTCCGAAAGCCTCCTTCTCCAGGCGGAGCGGTTCTCCGCCCTGGCCGTGGCCTCTGGCTTTCGGGACTATTATCCGGAGCGGGACATCGACGAGGCATGGAAGATCGTCCTCCGGAACCAGTTCCACGACATCCTCGACGGCTCGGCCATCGGGCCTGTCTATGACGAGACGGGCCGCTTTTACCGGGAGGCCGCGGCGAGGGGGCAGCGGGCCCTCGACTTCTCGCTCGAAACGATCACGAGCCAGGTCGATACACGCGGCGAGGGTTTCCCGCTCGTCGTCTATAACCCGCTCGCCTGGGACCGGAGCGAGCCGGCCCTCGTCGAAGTGGCCGTGCCGCGCGAGAAGGTCAAGCCCGGAGAGGGGACCGTCCGCATCTACGACGGCGAGGGCACGGGTGTTCGGTCCCAGATCCTCGAGAGGCGCGTCGAAGGCGATACGGTCTTGTTGCGCGTTCTCTTTATGGCCATGAGCGTGCCGTCGCTGGGCTACAGGCTTTACCGCGCAGTCCCTATGCCTTCTAGCCCCTTCGAGGTGGCCGGCGTCAACTCGGCAGACGGGCTTGTCGCCAGGGAAAACGAGTTCGAGAACGCCTATCTCAAGGTCCGCCTCGACCCCAAGACCGGCTGGATCACGAGCCTCTACGACAAGACCGCCAGGCGCGAGGTCTTCTCCGGTCCGGCCAACGCCCTCCAGTCCATCGTCGACGAGCCCGAGTCCATGTCCGCCTGGGAGCTCGGTCTCAAGGGCCTGCCTGTGGACATAGGCGCCTCCGGCGCCACCATCGAGGTCGTCGAGAGTGGCCCCGTGCGCGCCGTCCTTCGCGTCAAGACGCGCTTCCATGACTCGACCTTCGAACAGGACCTGACCCTTTATGCCGGCCTGCCGCGCCTGGACTGCCGGATGAGGCTCGACTGGCAGGAGAGGAACCTCATGATCAAGGCCGCCTTCCCGGTGAACCTCAATGGCGGCCAAGCGGAGTTCGAGATCCCCTACGGCTCCGCCACTCGTCCGGCCGACGGGACCGAGGTCCCGGCCCTGCGCTGGGTCGACTTCTCCGACCCGGCCGCCGGCGCCGGGCTGAGCCTGCTCAACGACGGCAAGTACGGTTTCGACGTCATGGGGACGACGGTCCGGATGTCCATCATCCACGGCGCGACCGCGCCCGACCCCGAGGCCGACCGCGGCCGCCACGAGTTCCTCTACGCCCTCTATCCTCACGCCGGCACCTGGCAGGACGCGGACACAGTCCGCCGGGGCTATGAGCTCGGCTATCCGCTCATCGTCCGGACGGCGATGGCGCACAAGGGGACGCTGCCGGCTGTGCACTCTTTCCTGCGCGCGTCGCCGTCGAACGTCGTCCTCTCCAGCCTCAAGATGGAGTCGGGCTACAACAGCCGGAGCGTGATCCTCAGGCTCTACGAGGCGTTCGGCCGCAGGACCGAGGCCCGCGTCTCTTTCCCGTGGCCGGTCCAGGCCGTCGCCACGGACCTCATCGAAAGGTCGATCGCCGGGGCGGCCATCCTGACGTCCGCGGGCGCGGCGAACGAGCTCGTCGTGCCGATGGGGCCTTACGAGATCAAGACTCTTCGGGTGACGCGCGTGCCGCAATGAGTCGGAGCAAATGGGGGGAGGAGGGGAAGCTCAGAAGGCTTCGAGGAGCGTGACGTAGAGGCCGGACGAGCCGCGCGCCCAGGCGTAGTCGACGCGGACGTTTGTCCCTTCCCGTGAGTCGATCCGGAAGCGCAAGCCTCCGCCGACGGAATACCGGAGCGGGCTGAACGTGAACGAGGTCACCCTCGGGGCGACGTCCCCAAGCCCGGCGAAGCCCACGGCGGTGAACCGCTTCCAAACATGGAGACGGTACTCAGCCTGGAAGGCCAAAAGCGACTTATCCACGTAGCGTCCGCTCGAGATGCCCCGCATGATCCAGGCGCCGCCGAGATTAGACAGGTCATAGAAGGGAGCGGTCCCGGCCACCGTCCTGAACAGGACCTGAAGCGCCAGGACGTGCTTTTCCATGACCGGGGCATAGAGCCTCAGGTCGAGGCGCACGGCCGTATAGTTGAAATCGCTGCCCAGGAACCGGCCGCAGAAGTCGGTCGTAAGCTGGAAGAACTTGCCCCGGCGCGGGAAGATGATGTTGTCCCGGTTGTCGTAGGTCAGCGTCGTGCCGACCCCGGACACGATCCCCCCCCGGCTCCCCGGGATGGTCCCCGCGCTGAGCAGTCCGTTGGGGTAGACCTTCTCGATGACGGTGCGCTTGAACTGGTATTGGACGCCGGCGAAGAAGTCCTGGAAGAACTTCCGGCGGCCGGCCAGCTGGAAGCTGAACGTATCGGGCGTGTAGCTCTCGGCCATGGAGGCCGGAGTGTTGTTCCCGATGCCGTAGAACATCGTGGGGAAGATGCTGTAATTGATGACCGCATTCAGGATGAACGAGTTCCTCGGGAGATAAACCTCCGGCCTGAGAGAGATCCGCATCTGGTTGTTCATCGTGTAGACGAACGTGAGCCCGACCGTAGAGGGGCGCGTATGCTCCTTGTCCTTGCCCAGACGATAGTTCGCGAACCCCCCCGCCCCGAGCGCCAGGCGCGTTTCCGGCCGGTAATAGAAGTCCGGGACGAAGATGACGTGGGGCTTCCAGCTCTTGGGCTTGGCGGGCTTGCCGTCCTTTTTTTCCGAACCCTGGCCTGGATCCGCCTGGGCGGGAAGAGAGGGGGGGGCGAAGAGCAGGCCGAGGAACAACCCCGCGACCACGACCGAAGCCGTGCAGGAGCGCCCGCGGCGCAGGTCCTTGCGAACGCGGGTTGAGGTCATGATCTTTTCCTTGTCTGGCCGGTACAAGGTTCCCTATCATAGCGTGTCGAGCCGAAAAAGTAAAACCCGGCGCCCAGGCCGCCGGCTTGACCGCGGAGTGGATCGGGCCTATCCTCGACGGTAAGGAGAATGATGACCGGAAAGGAACGCCTCGCCGAGGCCATGGCCCTCCGGACGCCCGACCGCGTGCCCGTCATGTGCCAGATGAGCATCGGCCATATGCTCCTCCAAACCGGCCTCCCGCCGGCTGAGTTCTGGCTCGACGCCGCGACGTTCGCCTCCGGCCTGCTCAGGATGCGCGAGCTCTATGGGTTCGACGGGGTTCTCGTCAGCCTCCATGGCCACGACCCCGGCTGGCCCGGCCGCGCCGCGTCCCGGGCGCGCGACGGTGCGGGGGAGAGGGTCCGCTGGAAGGACGGCGGCGCGACCTTCTTCCCGGTTGACGACCTTCCCGTGTCCGTTCCCGCGGCTCCTCCGTCCCGTCCCGAATTCGCCGCCTTCGACCCGGATACGCTCCCGCTGCCGCTAACCTATATCCCCGTGTCGCAGGGGCTCCGCTTCGAGCTCGACGCGGCGCGCCCCTTCGATGTCTTCGAGCTCGTGGGCGGAGGGACCGGTGCGGCCTTTTCCCTCCATGGCGAGGTCACCTCGCCCCTGGACTATTTCCTCGACCTCTTCGGTTTCGAACAGGCGCTCTTCGGGATGGTCGAGGACCCCGGCCGCTCGCTGGCCGTGCTGGAGCGGCTGACCGAGGGCCTCATCCCCCTCGCCGCCGGCATGGCCGGGCGCGGCGTTGACGCCGTGAAGATCTCTTCGCCCTACTCCGGGGCGGGGTTCCTGTCTCCGGATTTCTACCGCCGCTATGTCCTGCCATTCGAATCGCGCATCGTCCGGGCCGTGCGGCGTGCGGGCGCCCATGCGTATCTCCATACCTGCGGCGACATCCACGACCGGCTGGAGCTCATGGCCGATTCCGGCGCGTCCGGCATCGAGTGCCTCGACCCGCCGCCCCTCGGACGCACGGACCTGGCCGAGGCCAAGCGCCGGGTCGGCCGAACCGTCTTCATCAAGGGAAACATCGACCCCGTCCACACGCTTCTCGAGGGCGACCCGGACGCCGTGCGGCGCGACGCCCGGCGGCGGCTCGCCGTCGGCGGGCCAGACGGCTATATCCTCAGCACGGCCTGCTCGATCGCCCCGCGCACGCCCCGGGCCAACGTGTCCGTCCTGCGCGAGGCGGCCGAGGAAGGGGGCTCGCCGGGACATTGCAAAAAAGGACGGCCTGGCCTATAGTAAAAAACTCCTTCCCGACGCGATGGCCCTCGCGGGGGGAGGACAGTGCTTTAGGAGGCTCCGTGAAGAAGATCATCGTGCTCGGGTGCGGCATGGTCGGCCGCGTCATGGCCGCCGACCTGGCCCCGGAGTTCGACGTCACCGCGGCCGACGTCAACCCCGCCAACCTCGAAAGGCTCGGCCGCTCGCCCGTCCGGAAGAAGATAGCGGACCTGGCCGACGGCACCGCCGTCCGCTCGCTCGTCGAGGGCTTCGACCTCGTCGTCGGGGCCGTCCCCGGCTTCATGGGCTTCAAGACCTTGCGCTCGGTCATCGAAGCCGGCCGCGACGTCGTCGATATCTCTTTCTTCCCCGAGGACGCGCTAGAGCTCGACGCCGCGGCTAGGGCCGCGGGTGTGACCGCTGTCGTCGACTGCGGCGTGGCCCCGGGCATGAGCAACATGGTCCTCGGCCATCACGCCGCCCGGATGTCCGTCAGCCACTTCCGCTGCTATGTCGGCGGCCTGCCCTTCCGGCGGGATTTCCCGTTCGAGTACAAGGCGCCCTTCTCGCCGGCCGACGTCATCGAGGAGTATGTCCGTCCGGCCCGCTATGTCGAGAACGGCCACGTCGTCGTCCGGCCCGCCCTCTCGGACGTCGAGCTCCTGGAGTTCCCGGAGGTCGGCACTCTCGAGGCCTTCAATTCCGACGGCCTCCGCTCCCTGCTCAAGACGATGGCCGTGCCGAACATGATCGAAAAGACCCTCCGCTATCCCGGCCACGCCGACCGCATCCGGGCCTTGAGGACGAGCGGCTTCTTCGCCGCCGAGCCCGTCGAAGTCCCCGGCGGCAAGGTCAGGCCGATCGACGTCACCTCGGCCGTCCTGTTCAAGCAGTGGCGCCTCGCCGACGAGGACGACGAGTTCACGCTGATGCGCATCCAGGTCGAGGGCCAAGAGAACGGCCGGCCGCGGTCGGTCGTCTACAGCCTGTTCGACCGGAGGGACGGGAGGACGGGCTTCTCGTCCATGGCCCGCACCACGGGCTTCCCCGCCACGGCCGTGGCCCGTCTCGTTTTGTCCGGGAGGTTCTCGCGGAAAGGCGTCTGTCCGCCGGAAACCGTCGGCGCCGACGAGGCCGGCTTCCGCTTCGTCCTGGACGAGCTCCGGGCAAGGCGCGTCGCGTACACCGTCGAAGGATGAGAGGAGTTCCCAATGTCCGCACCAAAGACCCTGTGCGTCGTTTGTCTCGTCGCCTGCCTGGCCCCGGCCCTGACCGGCGCCCCGGCCAAGCCCCGCCCCAAGGCCCCGGCCCCGCCGGTCCCGACGGTGGCTGACGTCATCAAGGGCATCGATTACCGCTCCATCGGGCCGACGCGCCAGAGCGGCCGGTTCGTCGATTTCGCCGTGCCTCTCCAGCAGCCGCGCACCTTCTACGCGGCCACGGGCTCGGGCGGGCTCTGGAAGACGACCAACAACGGCCAGAGCTTCGAGCCCATCTTTGATAACGAAAAGGTCATTTCCATCGGGGACGTGGCCGTGGCCCCGTCGGACCCGAACGTGCTTTGGGTCGGCACGGGAGAGGCCAACAACTCCCGCTCGACCTACTGGGGCGACGGCGTCTACAAGTCCACGGATGCGGGCAAGACCTGGACGAACATGGGATTGAGGGATTCGCACCACATCGGCCGCATCGTCGTCCACCCGACCGTCCCCGGGACAGTCTACGTGGCCGCTCTGGGCCATCTCTATACCGATAATGCCGAGCGCGGCGTCTTCAAGACGACCGACGGCGGGAAGACGTGGGTGAAGTCGCTCGAGGTCATCGTCGCGGGCCGGAACGTCGGCTGCGTCGACCTGGCCATGGACCCGGCGAACCCGGACGTCCTCTACGCAGCTGCTTACGATAGAATGCGCCGGCCGTGGACCTACCAGGTCGGCGGCCCGGGCTCCGGGATCTACAAGACGATGGACGCGGGCAAGACCTGGGTCAAGCTCGCCGGCGGCCTTCCGGAAGGCATCCTCGGCCGCATCGGGCTGGCCGTCTACGCCAAGAACCCGAGCATCCTCTATGCCATGGTCGAGAACGCCAACAAGCCGGGCATTTCCGTGGCCGACCGCTGGCAGGAGATCCTCGACGGCAAGTCGAGCCAGGGCATGACCGACGGCGAGGTCTACCGGTCCGAGGACGCCGGGGCGACCTGGCGCAGGGTCAGCCCCGACAAGCGGAACATCGGGGGAGCCCCCGGCTATTACTACGGCCAGATCGTCGTCGACCCGACCAACGACCAGAACGTCTTCGTCCTCAGCGTCGGGGTCTTCGGCAGCCGCGACGGCGGCAAGACCTGGGTTTCCGCCTTTCGTTTCGGGGGCGACAACCACGCCCTCTGGATCGACCCGGCCGACCCGGCCCACATGCTCCTCGGCTATGACCACGGCATGGGGCTGACCTGGGACGCCGGCAAGACCTGGGACCATCCGGACTTCCTGCCTCTGGCCCAGTTCTACGCCATCGATTTCGACATGTCGCTCCCGTACCGGGTCGCCGGCGGGCTCCAGGACAACGGGTCGCTGATGGGGCCGAGCACGAAGAAGGGAACGGCCGGCTCTCGCGACTATGATTTCGAAGGGACCTCCTCCGGGGTCAGGGGCGGCCCGCCCATCCGCCTCGAAGACTGGTTCACGGTCGGCGGCGGCGACGGCATGTACAACGTCTTCGATAGGAGAACCAACCGCTACCTTTACAACGAATACCAGTTCGGCCCGCTCCTCAGGACCGACCTCGTCACGGGCGAGACCAAGGACATCGCCTACCAGAGCCAGAAGCCCGAGACGCGATGGAACTGGTGCTCGCCCGTCCTCGTCTCCGCCCATAACAGCGACACCGTCTATCACTGCGGCAACATCGTCGTGATGTCGGCCAACCGGGGCGAGACCTGGACCGAGGTCAGCCCCGACCTGACGACGAACGACAAGAGCAAGCTGCCGGTCGAGGGCAAGGGGGGGGACCAGAGCATCCAATACTGCACGATCACGGCCTTCGACGAATCGCCCCTCGTCCCGGGCCTCCTCTGGGCCGGGACCGACGATGGCAACGTCTGGGTGACCCGCGACAACGGCCGGAACTGGGCCAAGCTCAACGGGAAGATCACGGGCAACCCGGGCTACTGGGTCAGCCGGGTGGCGGCCTCGGCCGTCGACCCGGGCACGGCCTACGTGTGCTATACCGGATTCCGGAACGACGACTTCCGGCCCTTCATCTATAAGACGACGGACTACGGGCAGACCTGGACGTCCGTCGCCGGCGACCTCGCCGAAGGCCCGGTCAACGTCGTCCGGGAGGACCCGAGGAACGCAAATCTCCTCTTCGCCGGGACGGACTTCGGCGTCTACGTCTCGATCGACGGCGGCCGGCGGTGGACGAAGATGAAGAATAACATGCCGACCCAGCCCGTCCATGACCTCAAGATCCAGCCGCGCGAACACGACCTCATCGTCGCGACCCATGGGCGCGGCCTCTACATCGCCGACGTCGAGCCGCTCGAGGAGCTGACGCCGCAGGTCCTGGCCGAAGAGGCGCACCTGTTCTCCGTCAAATCCAAGGTCCGCTGGGCCGGCTTCAACCGGGCGAACTCAAGCTCGTCCAACTACGCCGGCCGGAGCGAGCCGACGGGCATCGTCGTCAACTACTACCTCAGGGTCAAGCCGAAGGGCGAGGTCAAGATCCAGGTTTTCAAAGGCCGGTTTCTCGTCAACGAGGTCAACGGCACGGCCGACCCGGGGCTGAACAGCGCCGTCTGGAACATGACCGGCCGCAGGGAAAGGACGCCCGAGGAGAAGAGATCCATCCAGGAGCAGGCGAAGCGAGCCCAAGAGACGGGGTCGGGCCGCCGTTTCGCCGGGGACCTGAACTACGCCTCCTTCCCCGCCGTCGAGGGGGAATACTCCTTTGTCCTCGTCGTCGACGGCAAGACGTACACGGCCTCGGCCTCGATCCTGAAGGACGAGTGGTATAAAGATTGAGCGGGAAGGGCGTGCCATGCCCCCATACGCGACATCGGACATCGTCCGGAGAGTCGGCCGGTTCGGCCGCGTCGAGCTCATCCATCTGCCGACGCCCTTCCGCCGGCTCGACCGTCTTTCGGGGGCCTTGGGGGGGCCGTCGATCTACGTCAAGCGCGACGACCTGACAGGCTTGGCCTTCGGGGGCAACAAGTCCCGCAAGCTCGAGTTCATCGTCGCCGACATGCTGGCCAAGAAGGCCGACGCCGTCGTCACCTGGGCCAGCCTGCAGTCCAACTGGTGCATGCAGACGGCCGCGGCCGTCCGGCGCTTCGGCATCCGGCCGGTCCTGCTCCTCTTCAAGACCTATGATGCCGAGCCCGGGCTCGACGGCAACCTCCTCCTCGACGCCATCCTCGACGCCGACATCCGCATCCGGGAAGCGGACAAGGGGAAGCTCGTCAAGTCCGGGGCCGCGATGGCCGCGCTCGAAGCCATTGCGGCCGAGCTGCTGGCGGACGGGCACAGGCCCTACCTCGTCCCGGTCGGCGGCTCGCTCCCGCTCGGCGACATGACCGTCCCTCTTGGCGCGGTCGCCTACGTCGACGCCTTCGTCGAGCTCGCCCGGCAGGCCGAGGCGGCCGGGGTCGGGGTCGATGCCGTCGTCCATGCGACGGGGTCGGGGGGAACCCAAGCCGGGCTCGTCGTCGGGGCGCGGGCTTTGGCCGGGGGCTGCCGCGTCGTCGGCATCAGCGTCTCCGACCCCAAGGGCCCCTTCTCCGAAGACGTCCTTTCGATCGCCCGTGCCGCCGCCGACGCCCTGGACCTCCGATTCGAGGTCCGGCCGGACGACGTCGTCGTCTTCGACGAGTACATCCGCGAAGGCTACGGCGTTGTCGACCCCGAGGTGGCGGCGACGATCCGTCTGGTTTTTCAAGAAGAGGGCATCGTTCTTGACCCCGTTTACACGGCCAAGGCCATGGCCGGTCTCATCGACCTCGTCCGGCGGGGGTACTTCAGGGCGGGGGAGAACGTCGTCTTCTTCCATACGGGAGGCACGCCGGCCCTCTTCCCGAACCGGAAAAAGATCCTGGAGCTCCTCGGCCGGGCCTGAGCACGGGGGCCCTGCGCCTCAGCTCGGCCGGACCAGTTCGCCGAGACGCCCTTCGAGGCCCGCCATGTCCGTCTCGACAACGTCGAGCGGCAGGGATTCGAGGGCATGGGGCGCCTTGAGCCCGCTTCCCGTGAGGACGAGGACCTTGGCCCCTGCGCCATGGAGCCGGCCCCCGGCGCGCAGCTTTGCCAGGGCGGCCAGGGTCACGGCCGATTCAGGCTGGCAGAACACGCCTTCCTCGGCCGCCAGCTCCCTCTGCGCCGCGAACATCTCCTCGTCCGACACGGCGACGATAAGCCCGCGGCGGTCCCGGATCATCTTGAGGACCGCATTCCCTCCGGGCGGCGCCGGGTTGGAGATGGCATGGGCGGCCGTGCGGGCCTCCTTCAGCCGCTCGTATGTCGGCCGGCCGGCCTCGAAGGCCGCGGCGAGCGGCGCGCAGCCTTCGGCCTGGACGCCGACGAAGGTCGGGTACCCCGGGGCCAGGCCGGCCCGCTCGAGGTCCTCGTAGGCGCGCATCAGGCCGATCAGGTGCCCGCCAGAGCTCAGCGGCACGAAGACATGGCTCGGGAGGCGCCGGCCCAGGCCGGCGAAGACTTCGAACCCGGTGACCTTATAGCCCTCGACCCGGAAGGGGTCGATGGAGTTCATGAAGTAGACGCCGAGCTCCCGTCCGATGCGCAGGCTCTCGTAGAAGAGCCGGCCGTAGTCCCCTCGGACCGTGACGAGGCGGGGGCCGAAGATGCCGGCCACCCTCAGGCTCGTCTGCGACGTCCCCTCCTTGAGCAGGACGAAGGTCTCGAGCCCGGCGCGGGCGCCATAGGCCGCCGTAGACGCGGCCATGTTCCCCGTCGAGACCGTGCCGACCTTCCGGAAGCCGAGCGCGACCGCCTTCTGGATGGCCACCGCCGTGCCCCGGTCCTTGAAGCTCCCGGTCGGGTTCTGGGCCTCGGCCTTGGCGAACACGTCCGTCAGGCCGAGACGCCGGCCGGCCGCGTCCAACCGGACGAGCGGCGTCCGCCCCTCACCCAGGCTCAGCCGCGGGTCGAAGGACTCGAGCGGCAGGAAATCGGCGAAGGCCTCGAGCGGATGGGTCCGCTCTTCGCGGATGGCCGGGGTCCGGACGAGGCCCGCCGGGTCGATGAAGAGCGGCTCCGAGCAATCCGGACAGAACGGCGAGAACGGGTCATGGGGGAAGGATTTGCGGCAGAAGAGGCAGGCGACACGGTCCATGATCGGCTCCTTCGTCGGGGCGGCATTATACCGCGTTCGGGAGGGCGTTGAAAAGCGGCCGCCGCTCGCGGTAAAATCGCTTGGCCATGGTCCGACGCGACGCCCGGGAAGCTGACGAGGGGTTCATGAGGGCCGCCCTCCGCGAGGCCGGCCGGGCGGCGGCGAGGGGAGAGGTGCCGGTCGGCGCCGTCGTCGTCCGCGAGGGGCGGATCGTCGCCCGCGGCTCGAACCGGCCGGTCTCGACCTCGGACCCGACCGCCCACGCCGAGGTCGTGGCCCTGCGGCGGGCCGCCCGGAAGGCCGGGAACTATCGCCTCGCCGGATGCGACCTCTACGTCACCGTCGAGCCGTGCCCGATGTGCCTGGGGGCGGTCGTCCATAGCCGGGTCCGGCGCCTTGTCTATGGCGCGGCGGACTCGAAGTCCGGCGCCGTCCGGTCCATGATGCGGTTCCCCTTCGCAAAGACCAACCATCGGCCGCAGGTTTCGGGCGGCGTGCTGGCCGCGGACTGCGGCCGGCTTCTCGTCGAATTCTTCCGCCGCCGGCGGGGTTGAGGGCTGTTCAAGCCGCCGGATTTCGGGTATAATCCCGGGGCTCCGGGACATCGTTTCCCGACGGAGAGGTGGCCGAGTGGTTGAAGGCGTCGGTCTCGAAAACCGATATATCGAGCGATCGGTATCGCGGGTTCGAATCCCGCCCTCTCCGCCAGTTCCCCACCCGCGCGGCGCAGCGACGCGTCCATGAGAGCCGTCCCCATCGCCCTGACCGGGTTCGGGCACGTCAGCCGGGCCTTCGTGACCCTCCTTCGCGAGAAGAGCTCTTCGGTCGAGCGCCGCTACGCGCTGCGCTTCGACCTCATGGCCGTGGTCAAGGCCGGGGGCTGCCTATTCTCGGGTGAGCCCCTCGCGTTCGGCCGGCAACTCAAGGAGGGCGGCACGGCGGTCGAGAGCCACTCCGCTTGGCGCGAAGGGATGGGCCTCGGCGACCTCCTGCGCGGCGCGGGAGGGGGCGGATGCCTCGTCGAATGCACGCCGAGCGACCTTCGGACCGGGGAGCCCGGCCTGCCCTATATCGTCGCCGCCCTCGAGAACGACTGGAACGTTGCCACGGCCGGCAAGGGAGCGCTCGTCGTCGCCTTTCAGAAGCTCCGCGCGCTGGCCGCCGGTCGCGGGCTGGCGCTCCGGTTCTCCGGCGCCACGGCGGCCGCGCTGCCGACCCTCGACGTCGGTCTCGTCTCCCTGGCCGGCGCGGCCATCGAGGGCATCCAGGGCATCCTTAACGGCACCTCGAACTACGTCCTGACCAAGATGGCCGAGGGCCTAACTTACGGGAGCGCCCTCCAGGAGGCCCAGCGCTGGGGGATCGCCGAGCCGGACCCGTCCATGGATGTTGGGGGATGGGACTCGGCGGCCAAGCTTCTGCTTATCGCGAACAGCTGCCTGGACACGGACTACGCCTTGAACGATGTGCGCGTCACGGGCATCGACGGCCTGCCGGCGGCGTTCGCCGGCCAGGCCGCGGCGGAGGGCAAGTCCGTCAAGCTCCTGGCCAGCGCGTCGCCGGCGAAGAGCGGCAGGGGCTGGACGCTCGAGGTCCGCCCGTCGCTCCTCGACGCCTCCCACCCTCTCTTCCACGTCAGCGGCACCGAAAAAGGCATCACCTTCACCACGGACACGATGGGACCCGTCACCCTGACCGGCGGCCGCTCGAGCGCCCGGGGAGCGGCCGCGGCCCTGCTCAAGGACCTCATCAACATCTACCGCGACCGATTCTAGGCGGTTTCATTGACCGGCCCTGGCTTTTTTGATACGTTAGGGCCTCCGCCGGGGCGCGGAACGGGACATTCCATCGGAACGGAGAGGTGTCCGAGTGGCTTAAGGAGCACGCTTGGAAAGCGTGTGTGCGTCGCAAGGCGTACCGCGGGTTCGAATCCCGCCCTCTCCGCCATCACGGCCGACGCGGAGCCAGGAGGAAAAGGCATGACCCGGAAGACTGAAGGCCCGGTCGAGCTCGGGGCGGCCCTGCTCGTCCTGTTCACCGCGAAGCTCGACCCGAAGGCCTCGCTCGTCCTGGCCATGGCGGGCCCGACCGGAATGGGTCTCTTCCATCTCCTGAAGAAAAGGTGAGG
>Ga0335070_10002232_pt1 | contig 22622 bp, 21 predicted proteins | sample Lox_Sample_13_FD_206722 | JGI IMG/M metagenome (GOLD analysis project Ga0335070, IMG submission 206722) | Soil microbial communities from Loxahatchee National Wildlife Refuge, Florida, United States - Lox_Sample_1.3 | ecosystem: Environmental > Terrestrial > Soil > Wetlands | place: USA...
ACAGCATTTGGCGTTCATCTACTATCACTCCCCCAGCCGGGAAATTGTGCCAGTCCAGATGTTGGCGGTCTGTTTTACCTGGCTAGAGTATCCCAAGAATACGTGCTTGTGGTCCCGGACCTTTTGCAACCATTCCGAGAAGGGATCTCTGAATGTTGATGTTTCAAGCCAGTCCGGTGTCGCTTTGCGAGGCACAAGGACCACCGGATGAACGTAGCCCTCCTTGAGGGAACCTCGCGGAGCACCAGGAGCGGCTTTCTCGCGGCCACGGCCATCGCGTTGTTCACCAAGTGCCTGGTTCCCGGCGCCTCATTGCACTGCCATGAACGTGAGATGCGCGCTACCGACAGCCGGACCATTCAGCTACTGGCGGAGATCGCCAAGCGGACAACGACACACGCCGTGCCGACGATGAGGGACTAGCCGTTCAGGCATAACATCTTGAGGGCACGCCTCCAGCCGGGTTAGTTGAAAACGCAGGTGAACATCCCGTCACCGAGTTCGTTCCCGCACTGCACCACGCACTCGTCGATCAACGCCAACAGCGCCGCCCGCGCCGCAGCGATGTGGCCGTTCGAGTCGGCGGTCATGCAGTCCGTGCTTGAGTTCTTGCCCGAGTCGGCCCGATACTGGCATCGGGCCTGCTCCTCAAATCGCAGGCTCATGTACTTTCGGAGCGCGTAGTCCAGCGAGCTGTGACAGTTGACGATGTCGGAGTTCATCGCCAGGCTGTCAGACTCCACGCGACACGCCAGGCACGTCGCGACGCTGCTGTAGTCGCTGATCGCGATGCCGCCGCAGGGCGGCGGGCATGGGGCATAGCCGAGAGCCGCTGGCGGCGACACCCCCTCCCGACACCTCCCCCTGGCGAGGATGTTCAAGGTACTCGCGGCCCGATCGATCTTCTTCATGCTCGGAGCGGGCAACCGGGTGAGGTCACGACAATCGACCATGGACGGCGGGCCTTGAAAATAGCTCGAATCAGGCACGACCCAGGTGTTGTGCGCAGCGTCCCACACCTCACCGCGCATGCGTGCCTGTTGACACGTCTCCATCTCGGAGCGCACCTTCGCACCAAGCTTGCGCACACCCAACGCCAGCGCTTTGCGGCAATTGACGTCTTGGACGGACATTTCTGCCGCGCCTGCCGCACGGATCGCGCCATAGACAAACAGCGGTGCGGCGATTGCGAGGACGATGATGATTCTGCGCAAGGCCATCTCGCACCTCCTTCTGCCGACGCTGTGCACTTGCGCCGGAGCGTGCTTGCTCCGCACAGCCGGGAACCGGAGGTCAAGTAGCCTGTCCGCGCCGCCGGCACCCGGTTTCTGCGGTTGACCTCCTTGTGAAATTCTCAGCTTACGCCGTGCCGCAGCGGCAGGTCGAGCGCAGCGGGCAAGACCGACTCCTCCGCATCAGCCTACCGGTCGCAAACGCAGGAAGAACGTCCGGGAACTAGGAATGTTCGAGAGGTCGCGCCAGGCACAATTCACTGGTGTGAATGCCGGTGTGAATCGCTCCGAAAAACGGGGGCGCTGGTGTGAAAAATGGTGTGAATTTCAACCCAGCCAGTTGCAGTCAGCTGTCAGCAGATGTAGGTAAATCAAGCCGTTTGCGCAGGGAGAGGTGGCCGAGTGGTCGAAGGCGCACGCCTGCTAAGCGTGTGTGGGGGTAACACTCCACCGAGGGTTCAAATCCCTCCCTCTCCGTTTCCCAGTGACCATGGAAAACTCGCATGATTACTACAGCGGCGAAGCACCAATGGCCTCCGCCGGCGCGCGTGCCGCGGAGTTGCGCGTGCTGCCTCCCGATCTCGCCAGGCAGTGCGAGGTTGTGCAGGGCATCCTGATCCATCGCGATATGGCGCCTTGGTTGTACAACCTAACGCTGAGCGACCAGCAGCGCGACGACGCGAATATTCGCCAGACGGCCGCGATGCTGAAGCGGATCCATGAACTCGACGATCGCCCCCTCACCACCCGGAGGGAACCCGCCCGTCGCCTGCCCAGCGTTTGCCGTCATTTTTCCACGCTGCTGGTTTCGATCCTCCGCGAGCAGGGAATTCCGGCGCGGGCGCGCTGCGGCTTCGGCGCGTACTTCACTCCCGGCAAACTCGAGGACCATTGGGTGTGTGAATACTGGAATGCGAAGCAGTCGCGCTGGATCCTCGTCGATGCGCAAATGGACCCGATTCAGCGCCAGGCGTTCCATCTGCAGTTCGATCCGCTCGATGTGCCGCGCGCTGCGTTTGTCGTTGCCGGCGACGCTTGGCAGATGTGCCGCCAGCGCAGCGCCGACCCGCGCAACTTCGGTCTTTCAATGATCGCCGGGCTGCACGGGTTATGGTTTATCGCAGGCAATCTGGTGCGCGACTTCGCTGCGCTCAATCGGGTCGAGGCGCTACCGTGGGATGTGTGGGGCCTCATGGAGATGCACGATGACGCGCTGACCGGTGACAAGAGAGCGCTCCTCGACAAGGTGGCGGCACTGACCTTGGCGGGCGACGAGGCGTTCCCGGAGATCCGCAAACTTTACGAATCCGACGATCGCCTGCACGTGCCCGACAAGGTCTTCAACATCGATCGCAAGGTGCAGGAGCCCTTGCTGCCGTGATGCGCGCAGCGAGCCGACTTGTCACAACGGCGCGCGGAGAGATGGTGGTAGACCTGCTGAGGTCCTGGAAGACCGCGCGTCTTGGAATGAACAAGTTAGGCAAGAATCGGAGGGCCGCAACCGCCCTCGCAGACGGCCGACCTATGCACACACCTGCGCCGGCAAGGTCCGAATGACCTCCTCCGCTTGCCGTGCCCGGTCCGCGATGATGGGTTTGCGGCCGGCCGGATGTCGTTCACCAGTGCACACGACTGGCCGGCATAAAGGGCTGTCTTCTCCCGCGCTCCGATCCATGCGATAGCACTCCGATGGCAGGCGAATGGGAACTCGTGAGGCAGGTCTCGTCGAGCACCTCGGTGGCGTTGGTGCGATGAGGCTCTTGGTGCTCGGGGCTGGGGGGATGGGCCGCTACGCCGCCAGAACGGCGGCTGCGTTCGACTTCGTTGAGGACGTTCTCATCGGCGACCTCGATGGCCCGGCCGCCGCGCGGCTCGCGGACGCTCTGGGAAGCAAGGCCCGCTCGGCAGCGATCGACGTCACCGACGAGTCAGCGCTCAGGGTCCTGTTGTCCGGCGTGGACGTGGTGCTGAACACCGTCGGCCCCTTCTATCGCCTCGGTCCGCCCGTGTTACGGGCGGCAATTCGGGCGCGCTGCCACTATCTCGACATCAACGATGACTGGGAGTCGACCGAGGCCATGCTGGCGATGGCAGACGACGCGCGCGCCGCGGGCATCACCGCCGTCATCGGCATGGGCGCGAGCCCCGGGATCTCGAACCTCCTGGCAGTGACGGCCGCTCGCGAGCTCGACAGCGTGGAGGAACTCTACGCGGGCTTCGATCTCGACGCGGCGCTGCCCGAGACGCGCGGGGCACAACCAGCAGCAGCAACCATCCACGGTGTGCATCAACTCACCGGCAGGATCCGTGTCTTCGAGGACGGCCGTCTGATCGATGAGCCGCCCCTGCGTCCTGTCGACGTAGACTATCCTGGACTCGGCCGGTTCTCAGCCTGGACGATGGGACACCCCGAGGCAATCACGTTTCCGACGCACTTCCCCGGGCTGCGGCGGAGTCTGGTCGTGATGACGATGAAGCGCTCCAATATCATCGCCATGCGCCTGCTCGCCGCCCTGATCGGTGCGAAGGTGCTTTCAACCGAGCGTGCCGCCGCGTGGGTCGAGTGGCTCGAGGGTGTCGGCAAGCCCGCCAAGACGCCCGACGACTACCTGCGCGAAGTGACCCGCGACGGCGCGGCCCGGCTCCCACCGCTGTTCGCGGTCGCCAGGGGTCGCAAGGGCGGACGCGAAGCGTCGGCAGCAGCGGCGGTGCTGTCCGCCCCGGCTGCGGGAATGGGCGGCGCCACCGGCGTCCCGCTCGCGCTCGGTCTCGCGATCGTGCGACCAGAAGGCGAAGTGCGCCGCGGGGTGTTTGCCGCCGAGGCGGTGGTGGATGCAGACGCATTCTTCGAGCGGCTCGCGCCGTTGTGCACGCCGGCAAAGAGGGGCCGCGGCGAGCTGTTACTGGTGTCGCGATCGTGGGAGGAGCACGATCTGCGTGTGGAGCTTGCGCGACTCGTTTCCGGCAGGACCCCACCGTTCAGCTAGGCTGGCGGCTTCCCGCCTCGTCGTCGCTGAAGGCGCTGCTATAAGCCGCAACAATCGGCGTGCACGCGTCGGGCGGGAGCACTCGCAGCGATGATTGTTGTGTTCGTCTCCTGAACATCTGCTCCTCTGGCGTGGGCATCGCCCACACCCTCGGTGGCACTCGCGCCGGTGCCTGTGCGTCGCCAGAACAGTGCCGGGTGCAAGCGCAGATCTGATCCTCCGTGCCCCTCAGGACTGGGGTTTACAGGCAGTGAGCAGCAGCCCTTCCAGCAACTGGCAGGCGCGCTCCCGTGGCAGATCTGGAGTGATGGTGATCGTGAAGCGGCCCGGCGGACACTGCAGCTCCACCACGGGGCGCGTTCCCCTGCAGGCCTCCGCGTAGAACTTGGCGAGCACGTCCCCCCGCACACCATTGAAACCGATGGTCATCGGCCGCTCGTCGCTCGCGGGCGGTGCGGGGAGTTCGATCATGACGTAGGCCGCTGCGCCGGACGGGTGAGCGCTCTCGCCGGCTTCCTTCGCCACGAACGCTTGCACGGCGTCGACAAAGCGTTGGCCGTGCGCGGCTTGTGCGTTCTCCACCGCCGCCCACGGTGGCTCGAATCGCGGGGTGGGGTGGTCGGCACCGGCCTGCGCCCAGACCAGAGATTGCGAAGCCACCAGCAAGAGACCGCCGAGCACGCGGGCGCACCACACACGGCCCCGCAACGACAGCAGACACTCAGGGCCCTGACTCGATGAGATGGGCAATCGTGCAGAAGTGTTCATTGAGACCTACCTCTCGTCAAGAACACGTTGTTCGCGTATGGCCGCAAGCGCCTCGCGCAGGGTGTCAAAAATGCGATCGGCACCGATGACGTCAATCAGCCGGTGTCGCTTGAGATCGGCTTGCAGAGAGGATTCGCAGTGCACGAAGAACATCGCGACGCCCTCGCGAGTCAGATCAGCGTGGAAGTCTTGCAACACGCGCGCTGCCGAGTAGTCAATGTTGGTAATGGCGCCGGCATCGACCACCAGCCAGCGCACCGGCGCGGGCGCACCTTCGACCAGCGGGCGCACGTCGTGCACAAAGCGGCCAACGTTCGCGTAGAAGAGGTCGGCACCGAATTGGAAGACCACGAGGCCGGGGCCACTCAGCGCCCCCGCAACCGCCGGCGTGGGCCGCCATTGTCCGCCGTCGTCCTGCACCAGCACTGCAGTGTGCGGTTGATAACTGTGGCGCACATGCCGGAGCAAGGAGAGCACCATCGCCAGCAGGATACCCGGCTCGACACCGGCGCCGACCACAACTGCTGCGGTTGCCACCGCAAGGCCGTACTCACCGGGGCTCTCGCGGCGGATCGCGCGTAGCCCACGCACGTCGATGAGCCCGACGCCAATCGTGAAGACGATCGCCCCGAGCACGCACCGCGGCAGATAGTGCAGCGGGCCGGTGAGGAAGAGCAGCACGACGGCTGCAAGCGCGGCCGTGGCAAGCTGTGCGAGTTGACTGTGTCCGCCGGCTTCCTCGACCATCGCCGTCTGCGTCGGGCTGCCGTTCACCACAAACGTGCCGCTCAGTGCGGCGGCCGCGTTGGCTGCCGACAAGCCGACGAGGTCGGCATTCTCATCGAGGGTCTGGTGATGGCGCGCGGCATAGGCGCGCGCCGTCGCTGCGCTCTGCGTGACGATCATTACAGAGCAGGACGCCGCAACTGGCAGGAGCGTCAGGATTTCTCCCCACCGCACGTGCGGCAGGCCGACCGGCGGCAGGCCGCCCGCGACCGGTTGAATCAGTGCGATACCATGTCCCGCGAAGTCGAAGGTGGCACTCGCCACAACCGCCCCAACCACCGCGAACAGCGGGCCTGGTAGCCGCGGCACCAGCCCGCGCAAGATGAGGACGAGACCCACGACCGCCGCGGCGACGCTCAGCGTTGGAACGTGCACCTCGGATAGCCGCCGCACGATCTGAACGAGTTGCTCCACCGTCCGATGGCTGTGCACGGGCACACCAAGCATGTCGCCGAGCATCGCGATACCGACTTGGAAGCCGACGCCGGTGAGGAAACCGACGAGCACGGTTTGTGAGAGGAAATCGGCGAGAAAGCCGAGGTGCAGCAGCCGCGCCACGAGAAGGCAGCCGGCGCTGAGCAGCGCCACCATTCCTGCCAGCGCCACGTACTGGGCGCTGGCGACCGGTGCCAGACGCAAGAGTCCGCCGGCGAGGATGGCCGCGGTCGCGGAGTCCGCTGCCACCACCAGGTAGCGCGACGAGCCCAGCGTGGCGAACGCCACCACCGGAAGTAGCAGTGTGTACAGGCCAGTGACCACGGGCGTGCCCGCAATCCGCGTATACGCCAGCGCCTGTGGGATGTTCATCGCGGCCAGGGTGAAGCCCGCCAGCGCGTCGCGCAACGCGCCGGTGCGGGTCACTGGCCGGATGGCTCGAAAGAGGCGCGACTGACGCACGAGCCCCGGCGGTTTTTCGGGTGTCCACCGGCTCCCTGGTTGGATCGTTCTCACGTCTTGCCCGCTCTTGCCGAGCCGGATCTTAGCACCGGGTTCAACGACCAGCGCAACCCGACCTATTGTTCGTCGCGCTGAGAGCTTCCTGAGCAGACGCGGCCTGCTGCCCCCAGTTCCCTGCAGATCCAAGATTGAGTGCACGGGACGCGTGCGCAGCGGGCGTGCCGCGGAGTCACGCGGGGGCGGGGCCGGTTGGGGGCGTGGGTCGCGTCGCGCCGTGCGAACGGGGCTCGCCCACGAGCATCAGACGGAAGAGTTCACCGACCGTGTCGCCGGTGGTTCCCAGATACATGTGCACCACCATGAACAGCGACAGGAAGAACCCCAGATAGGTGTGGGCAAGCGCACAGATCGCGACGCCGGTGACGCCGAACACATAGTCGGGCAATCGCGCCGGGAAGAACAATGCCCACCCGCTGACGATCAATGGCGGGAACAGCAGGAACATCACCACCAGGTAGCTCATCTTCTGCATCGGGTTGAATTTTCGGTCGGCATTGTGCGGGAAGGGATGAGGCTCGCCGAGAAAGATTCCCAGCAAGTAGTAGCGCGCCTGCAGCAGCAGCCCACGCGTGAGATCGCCGGGCGCGAAGCGGTAGAAGCGGCCGTTGCCGTAGCGCACATTCCCGAACAGATACCAAGCGTAAAGGAGCGTCAGCAGAATACCCACCGTATTGTGGACGAGCAAAGCGGCACGGAAGCTTACCTGCGGCTGGCCCGGGGCCGCGTAATGCATGCTCAGTCCGGTCACTAGCTGCGCCAGGAACAGCGCCGCGTTGCCCCAATGCCAGCAGCGGAGCCACAAAGGATAGGTGCCGAAGTCGCGGCTCATGACTTCCTCCGTGAGCGGGCGGCCAGCCATCGCCCGGCCCCATGAATCGCGACGCCCAACACGGTCATCGCCGTCAAGGCCATCGTCGCCCAATCGAGCCACCAATTGCGCGTCGCCCCGACGAGATAGGCATTGTTGAACAGGACAGCGTTGAGCCATCCCCGCTCGGCGCGTTCCTGCCAGGCGAGATAGTCGTAAAGCTTGGTCATCAGCACCGAGTTTTTCGAATGACAGCCGGCACAGTCGCGCAAGGCTTGCTCTTTGGGCAGAACCACGTGCGCCGTGCGTTGCGCCTCGAGCGCGGCGTTGGTTGCACCCGCCCGCTGCTCGCGCGCCGTGTGGCAGGCGATGCACGGGGCGCCCGACAGATGCAATTCCCAGTGCGGAAGCCATTGGTGCTGCTTCGCGAGTTTGGTTACTGAGGGCCGCCCTCCGCCGGTCGTGTCGCCTTCCGCGTGACAATGCAGGCACGGCTCGTTGGCAATGCGAACTGCTGCCGGGGCGTCGGTCATGCGGGTGGCCGGAACGAAATAGTGCGGCGAATGGCAGTTGGTGCAGCGAAACTCCCCGCCCGCCATCTTGGCGTGAACGCTCTGCTGGACGCCCTGTTCGATGTGCACGAAATCATACGGCGGCGTGGCGACCCCGGCATGACACGTCATGCAGTCGGGCGCATCAGCGCGTTTGGCTTCATGAGGGAATTTTCCAAACCCGTCCGCGTGACACGCAGTACAGTCCAAGCTCGCGTGCACGGATCGCGCATAGCGATCCGGGTCGATCATGGTATCGCGCGGCTTATGACACCCCATGCAGGGTTGCCCGGGCTCGACCGTCTGCGCGAGGGTGGTGGTGCCGAGCAACACCAAGGCGCTCGCCAGGGCCAGAGCATAGGCGCGAAACTGAGGCATGGGCAGCTATCCTTGCGAATATACGGCCCGTCGTGTGGACCCGGCGCGTGGGTACGACCACCCGCCGCGCCGGGGGACCCCGGACTGGGTTACTTCGCGAGCCCTTTGACGTAACCGGCGACCGCGGCGAGGTCGCCACCGACCGCCTTCACAGGCGCTGCATGCTTGGGGTCGGCCTTGACCTTCGCGGCGATGTCGTCAGCGGACATCGCGCCGACTTTCGCATCGAATGGCGGCACCTTCATGGCCTTGCCGGCGGCGGTGTCGGCTTGGCCGCTGTCGCCGTGACACTTGGCGCAGTTCGCTTTGTACGCCGCGGCGCCATCGGCAGCCCAGGTCGTTGTCGCTACCAAAAGTAGCGCTGCAGTCAACGTGATCGTGCGTAACATCTCCACCCTCCTTTCACATGAAATTGGCTGCATCAAGCCTGCCGGTGACAAGAAATCACCATCTCTCAGTACCCAGCGGCGCAAAAGCTACATTCATGCCAGCAGATATCCCAGCAACGCCAATCGAAAAGATCGGGCGCATCCGCATCGATGTCTTCCGACTCCTGCGGAATTTCTGACATTTGGTAACGCAAGGCCGCCCCATCACGGTACGGGACGGATGATCCGTTCGCGGTCGTTATTTTTGGGAATATCGTAGACGCGGGGTTGTCCGCCTTCATCGGGGCTCCCATGCACGGAAACGGGTTCGCATCAGGCTGCGTCCTCCGTCCCCCTTGATACGTCGCGCCTTGCCGGTGATAACGTCGGCGGTGCGCCGGGCGATCGGGCTACACGAGCGCCGCGCGCAGGCGGTTCATCGCCTCGTGCAGTCGCTCGTCGGGCACGGTGAGCGAGAAGCGCACAAAGCCCTCACCGTATTGGCCATAGGCGGTGCCGGCCGCTACAACGATGTGCGCCTTCTCGAAGAGCAGCGTGGCGAACTCGATACTCGACATGCCCTTGGGGGTGGGCACCCAAAGATAGAAGGTGCCCCGGCTCGGGCGGAAGTCGAGGCCAACAGCCGCCAGCGTCTGCAGCACTAACTGCCGGCGCTGAGCATAAATGGCGAGCATGTGGCCGATGTTCTCACCGCAGCGCTCCAAGGCAGTGATGCCGGCAAACTGGATGGCGTTGAAGACTCCGGAGTCGGTGTTCTCTTTTACTTGCGAGATAGCCGCAATCAGGTCCTTGTTGCCGACGGCCATGCCGAGCCGCCACCCGGTCATGTTGAACGGCTTCGATAGCGAGTTCAGCTCGACCCCAACGTCCCTCGCCCCGGGCACAGACAGGAAGCTCAACGGTTTCTCCCCGTCGAAGACCACCTCGATGTACGGGTTGTCGTAACAGATGGCGATATCGTATTGCCTGGCGAACTCGACCAACTCGCGCAGGAAGGCGGGAGTTGCCGTCGCCCCGGTTGGATTGTTCGGATAGTTCAGGAACATTGCGGACGCCCGTCGCGCTAGATCGGTTGGAATGTCCGCGAGCTTGGGAAGATAGCCGGTTTCGGCACGGATCGGGACGTTCACCGGTTCGCCGCCAGCCATCAGGATACTAGCCCGGTAGGCCGGATACCCGGGGTCGGTCATCAGAACCGCGTCGCCGGGATTCACCCGACCAAGGACGAAGTGGTGGCACCCTTCCTTTGAGCCAATCAGAGCCAAGACCTCGGTGGCCGGGTCGACGCCGACGTCATAGCGGTCGGCGTACCACCTGGCGACGGCTTGGCGGAACGCCAGCATGCCTTTTTCCTCGTCAGTTGGGTAGCGATGATTAGCTGGATCGTGCGCCGCGCGGACCAAGGCATCGATCACCGGCGCAGGGGTCGGTTCAACCGGGTCGCCAATCGCCAAGCTGATCACGTCGACGCCCGCCGCGCGCGCTTTGGCGATCTTGTTGCGCAGCTCCATGAAGAGGTAGGGTGGGATCTTCTTCAATCGGTCAGCGGTCCGCATGATCATCCTCCGCGGTAGCGAAAGTGCCGCACGCGAGTAGCATCGTACCCACGCCTGGGCAAGCCGTCACGCACGCAAATGGCGTCAAGTTGTAAAATGTGAACAGACGCGGTAAAGGGTGTCAATACGAGCCGTCCGACGACGCAACTGGAGGGTCGAGGGACGCGGGGTTTGCGGTGTAGGCTGGCAGGGCGGGCAGGGTTTCCCGTCAGGTGCATGCCAGCGATGGCGGGGAGGTTCGATGCGGATATGCCCCATCGAGCATTTATTGGTATCGGTTCGAATCTTGGCGATCGAAAGGCCAACTTTTTGGAGGCGATCGAACGGATTCAGAAGCTCCCAGCCACGCGGATCGTCAAGCAGTCGTCCCTGTATGAAAGCGAGCCACTGGGGGACGCTAAAACCTGGTTCGTGAATGCGGTCATCGAGATCGAAACCGAGTCGTCGGCCGACGACCTGTTGAAACGCCTGAAGGCAATCGAAACCGCCATGGGCCGCAAGCGCGTTCGCGGCAAACGATGGGGGTCGCGTATCATCGATTTGGATATCCTCCTGTTCAACAGTGAGATCATCAACAAGCGCACCCTGAAGGTGCCGCATCCGGAACTGCAGAATCGGCGCTTTGTCCTGGCACCCCTTTCGGAATTGGCACCGCAGTTCATCCATCCGAAGCTCGCGCTGTCGGTGTCGGAGCTTTTTGCCAGCGTTAAGGATACAAAGAAGATTCACCTGCTGCGCGCCTAGCCGTCGAGCGTGGCGGCGGCGACGGTCGCCATCTTCTTGACGCTTTTTCCCTCCTGTTCAACGGATAGCGTTCCGGCACCTTGATGATCCCGACTTCCGGCATGCATTCTGCTTTGGGACGGTGCATGGATCTGAGAAGCGAGTGGTCAGTCCCATTGCCCGTCGTCTTCGCTCTGTTGGTGCTGATTTCGCTGCTCGTCTCCGTACCGGTTCTGCCGTAAGCTTCCTACGACCGGCTCTTTCGCAATTCCCTCCCGGGTCGTCAGCCGGCACCGGCACCGCCTCGCGGTTGACGGCCATCCACCAACGCCATAGGATCAACCCGTCATATGAAGCGGTGGTTTGCATTGTCCGCCATCGGGCGCGACCGGCCGGGAATCGTGGCTGACCTAGCGGAGCTGATCTACGAGTGCGACTGCAACCTCGAAGATTCGAGCATGACGATCCTCGGTAGCGAGTTCGCCGTCTTGCTCCTCTTGACCGGCGAGGGCGAGAAGGTGGAGGAGCGTCTGTCCGCAGCGTGCAAACGTCTCGAGTGGGAAAAGCGCCTGACGGTGTTTTTCCGGCCGCTCGACGGTGAGCCGCAGCCGTACGGCGTCGCGCCGACCCGCACTTTTGAACTGCATGCCACCGGCGTTGACAAAGCAGGCATCGTCGCCAAGGTGGCGCGCTGTCTCGCGAGCCACAACATCAACATCACGCAGATGTCCACCACCTCGCGGCCCGAACCGCAGACCGGCACGCCGATCTACAGCATGCGGATCGCCATGAACGCGCCTGAGCGATTGGATCAGCAGGCACTGCGCCGGGAGTTGGACGACATCGCCGCAGCCCTGCACATCGAGCTCAGCCTGCAGCCCCTCGATCGCTGATACCGCTGATGCAGCCCGTCACGGGTTGCAGTTACCTACCGAAAGTCGCAGAATAACCCATCGTCCTCAGCCACGATCTGTCTTCTTTGATCCCGCGCGCGCGGGAAGAAGGGAGCGAGAACCATGCGGCCAGTCGTCAGGCTACTGAAAGTGATCGCCGGGGGTTTCTCTCTGACAGTGCTGCTCGCGGCGGCCGGGTATGCCGACGTACAACCCGGCGACGTCATTACCAAGGACAACGTAGACAAGGCGGCCGATGTCTTGTCTCCGGGCGTCACCTGGGTGGTGAAGCACGGCATGATCATCAAGGTCGTCGCCCCGCGCAAGGTGTCGATGCCCAAGCGCTACATCGAAGCAACCGAGAAATACTCACCACAGGTGAAGCTGGCGCCGAACGGGTTGAAACTGGAGAACTACGTTGCCGGCATGCCGTTTCCCAAGATCGACCCGAATGACCCGCAGGCGGCAATCAAGATCATGTGGAACTACGAGTACCGGCCGTTCTTCATCGATGACTTCCGCGAGGGCGACTTCGGGTCCTACACCGGCAACGTCACCTATGACGGCCCGATGAACATCGAACGCTCGCTCTGGGTCGGCGATCTGCGGCGCCTCTACTACAATGGGCGCTTGTATGTGGATCCCAAACCGGAACTGCCCAACCCCGACGGTGTCCGCTACAAGGAATCGCTGCACCCGATCCTGGCCCCCTTTGATCTCAAGGGGCTCGGCTTCCTCGGGATCCGCTACATCGACGCGGCCAAGCAGGACGACACCTGGCTGTACCTGCCGCAGCTGCGCCGCGTCCGCCGCCTGTCGTCAGCGCAGCGCAGCGATGCGCTGTTCGGCCAGGACGCCGATGCCGACAGCTTCTTCGGCTACTCGGGGCACATCGCGTGGACCGAATGGAAGCTGCTCGGCGTGAAGGAAATGCTCGGCGTCGTGCAGGCGCAGAACTGGCCCATCAAGCAGTGTCCGGGCGGCGGCGACTTCGCGTTCTGTGACGTCTGGGAGAAACGGCCGGTGTACGTCATGGAGGGCGTCTCCAAGCTGCCGCAATACGCGTTCGGCAAGCGCGTCATTCTGATCGATCGCGAGGCGATGTTACCACTGACCACCGACATGTACGATCGTGCCGGCCAACTCTGGAAGGTATGGATCGACTTCTTCTCGTACCGCAAACAGGCACCGATCCAAAATCCACGCTTCACGTACGAGGACGAGATGCCCTTTTATCCAGGCGGATTCGTGATCGATACGCAGCTCAGTCACGACACTTTTTTCCCGCACCCTGACCCGGCATCCAAGGATCAGGAGTGCCTGTACTTCAACCAGGGGCCGAAGGGTACGAGCCCGGTGGCGCCCCAGGGCGCTGAAGAAAGCTTTTTCACCATTGCCCACTTGATTGAATCTGGGCACTAGAAGTTTGCCCCTGCGTTCTAGCACTGCCGGTGACGGCGTTTCGCCGGACCGCCGCTGATGCTATGAGTGGGGGCGGAGGATCCACCATGTTCGGCATAGGCGTTCCCGAGCTCATCGTCATCCTCGTTGTCGCGTTGATCATCTTCGGGCCGGGGAGGCTCCCCGAGATCGGCGGTGCACTCGGCAAAGGCATCCGGGACTTCAAAAAGGCCTTCGAGGGCCGCGACGAGGAAGTCAAGAAAGTTGACTCCAGCAACCCGGAGCAGGGCTCGGCCAAGTCATAGTAAGGCCCAGCAGTCACTCCGCTCCCCGTTCAGTGCCCGGTAGGAGCCGCGCGTCGACACGACCGGCGCGGGAGCTCCAACCCGGTGGCGGGAACTCCCTGGCGGCCACGTTTCTAGATTCGTGGACCGGTCCTGGCAGTAGTCCTCTCGCTGCGGCAACAATGCGTGAGAGGAGGAGGCACCATGGCGCAGCTACGCGTGTTCATCGTCGACGTGTTTGCGGAGGAGAAGTACGCCGGCAACCAACTCGCGGTAGTGACCGGCGGTGCAGCCCTGTCCTCGGCGGCCATGCAGCGCATCGCGCGCGAGACCAACTTTTCTGAGACGACCTTCATCGTGTCCGACCAGCCGCGCGACGGTGGCTACGACGTCCGTATCTTCACGCCTGCAGCGGAGATCCCGTTCGCCGGCCATCCCACCTTGGGCACCGCCGGCGTGCTGCGCAATGAACTTCTCGGTCAGCGCCCCGATGCGGTCACCTTGAATCTCGGCGTTGGACAGGTGCCCGTAACCTTCGCCCGCGACGCCGATGGCCGTGAGACCGTCTGGATGCGCGCGCCGAAGGTGGAGCTCGGACCGGTCCACACGCCCGAGCAGGTCGCGGAAATCATCGGGCTCGCCGTCGGCGATCTGGACAGCAGCCTTCCGGTTCAGGACGCGTCGATCGGCATCACCTTCACGATGATTCCGGTGGCCACGCTCGCTGCGATGCAGCGGGCGCGCTTCGACCGCGGCGCATACGACCGCCAGTCGGACGCGCGGCATGCCCAGTTCCTGTTCTCGTCGCAGACGTATTCCCCCGTCAACCAGCTCAACGCCCGGATGTTTGCCGAGCCCTTCGGTGTCCCAGAAGATCCGGCGACTGGAAGCGCCAACGCCTGCCTCGGCGCCTATCTCCTGCGGCACCAACACGTCGCGGGTGATCGCCTCGATATTCGGGTCGAGCAAGGGTACGAGATCGGGCGGCCGTCACTGCTGTTCGTGCGCGCCGAACGCAACCCGACGGGAGTGGACGTCTTCGTCGGCGGTCACGTCGTGCCGACATTCCGCGGCCAGCTGGTCTAGGCCGGCACGCTGCGACGGGCGCGGTCACCCGCGCGGCAGGCCGAGCAGGCGTTGGGCAATGATGTTGCGCTGTACCTCCGACGTCCCCGACGCGATGGTCATGGCGCGCGCCATGAGCCAGCCGTACTGCCATTGGCCCTCGTCCGGCACTCGTGAGGTCCCGCGCCAGAGCTGCGCGTACGGTCCTTGCACGCTCAGCCCGAAGTCGTCGAGCCGCTGCACCAGCTCGCTGCCGTACAGTTTGAGAATCGACACGTCGCTCTGCGGGCGGCCCTGCTCGAGGTCGCTCATCACCTTGAAGCAGTGCAGCTTCATGATCTCGACCTCGATCTGGAACTGCGCGAACTGCTGCCGCAGCGTGCGATCGCTTGTCTTGCCGCGCCAACGGATCAGCTTCAGCAGCCGGGCCATATCTTCCTGCCGCCGCATGTGATCGACGAGCAGCAATGTGCCGCGTTCGTGGCCGAGGGCGGTGAGGATGACCTGCCAGCCCTTGTTGACCTCCCCGACGACGCTGTCGGCAGGGACGCGGGCGTTGTCGAGGAACACCTCGTTGAAGTCGGTGTCTCCGGTCATCTCGCGCAACGGCCGCACGGTCACGCCGGGTGTCCGCAGCGGGACAATGAGGCAGCTGATACCCTTGTGCTGCGGCGCGTCCGGATCAGTGCGGACGAGGAACATGCAGTAGTCGGCCTGGTTCGCGTACGTGGTCCAGACCTTCTGACCGTTCAGCACCCAGTCGTCCCCATCCCGTGCGGCGCGGGTGCGCAGCGAGGCCAAGTCGGAGCCCGCGTTGGGCTCTGAAAAGCCGAGGCACCACACCTCCTCGGCGCTCAGCAGCTTTGGAAGGTAGCGTTGCTTCTGATCCGGCCGGCCGAAGACCAGCAAGGTCGGACCGAAGATGCTGATCGACGGGCCGTTGATGAGCGGCGGCGCCGCAACGCGCACCATCTCCTCGTGCACGGCAAGGTGCTCGAGCAGTGAGGCGTCGCGCCCGCCGTACTCGCTCGGGAAGTGCACCGCCACCCACCGGCCGTCATACAAGCGGTGTTGCCACTCTTTCAGGAACTCGATGCGCTCCCGCACCGGGCCCCGATCGTGCAGTTGCTTCCAGCGATCGGCGTCCGGCAGGTTGCTCTGCAGCCAGGCGCGGAACGCAGCACGCGTCTCTTCGATCTTCGGCGACAGCGTAAAGTCCATAGTTCCTCAGCTTTGAGCACGCGGGCGAAATTGCGGCAAGGTCACCTCGTCGGTCACATGTTCGTAGACCGCCTCCACCGGCATGCCGACGTGCATCACCTCCGGTGTACCTTCGACGATGTTGGCGGTCACCCGCACGCCCTCCTCCAGATCGATGAGCGCTACGATGTACGGCAGCATTTCCTTGAAAGGCAGGACGTCGTTGTGGTGGATCACGGTGTACGAGTAGACGCGGCCGCGACCCGACGATGGGCGCCACTCGCAGTTGTCCGACCAGCAATGCGGGCAAGCATGCCGCGGATAGAAGTGGCTGCGCCCGCAGTGGTTGCAGTGGCGGATGAGAAACTTGTGCTGCTTGGTCCCTGCCCAGAACGGCGCGCTCTCGACGTCGATCACCGGCAAGTGATTGGCCAAGGCGGCCCCGCGGTTCATCTCACGCCCCCAGCACCACTGTCCCGCACGCCGACAGATAGCCGCCGGTGCCGTTGCACAACGCCACTTGCGCGTTGGCAATCTGCCGCGGACCACATTCGCCCCGCAGCTGCCGCGTCGCCTCGATCAGCAGGAACACGCCGCGCATTCCCGGTTGATTGCACGCCAGACCGCCGCCGTCGGTGTTGGTCGGCAACGCACCGCCGGGGGCGAGTGCGCCGCTCTCGGCCAGCGGGCCGCTCTCACCGCGCCCGCAGAAGCCCAGGGCTTCTAGCGTCAGCAGCACCAGGATCGTGAAGGCATCGTAGACCTGCAGCACATGAACGTCGCGCGGTGCAATGCCCGCTTGCTCCAGAGCCTTGCGGCCCGACGTCGCCGCAACCAGGTCGGGCATGTCGCTCCACTGCGTCATGTGCAGGTGCGACACGGCTTCACCAGTTCCCAGGACCTGAACCGGTTTGGCGCGCAGGTCGCCGGCGCGCTCTGCAGTGGTCAAGATCACCGCACCACCGCCGTCGGTGCGCAGACAGCAGTCTGCTTGACGCAGCGGATCGGCGATCATGCGTGTCTTCAAAGCATCGTCAACGTGCAGCGGCTTGCCGTGATGGAAGGCTTTCGGGTTGAGCTGCGCCCACTGATTCATGGCTACTGCAACGCTCGCCAACTGACGGCGAGTGGTACCGTACTCATGCATGTGGCGCCGCGCCGCCAGCGCGTACTTGCCGACCAGCGTCAGACCGTACGGCGCTTCGTACTGTGCTGGGCCGTGTGGCGGCGGGATGAAATCCCGCAGGCGACGGCGCCTGAGGTCGGAGCGCACTGTGCTGCCGTACACCAGCAGGGCCACGGTGCACAGACCCGCGCGCAAAGCCGCCACTGCATGCTCGACGAACAACTCCCACGAGGCGCCGCCGATCTGCGTGCTATCGACGTACGCCGGATGCAGCCCGAGATACTCCGCCAACTGCAGCGTATGCGTCCAGTCGTCGCCGCAGCTGAAGAGACCGTCGACGTCATCCTTCTTGAGCCCCGCATCGTCGAGCGCCGCCTTCGCCGCCTGCTGGTGCAACTGCAGCGTGCTCTTGTCGGGCACGTCGCCACAATCGGATTCGCCTACACCGACGATGCAGATTCGCGGCTGCACCACGCACCCATCCACGGTTCGCGTGCCGATCACCCCGAGTAACCGCCCTCTTTGGGGCGGTGTATCGACGGGTTGTTGCCGCCGCAGACGCTCCCTCGATACGCGCCACAAAAAGGCGCCACTCGGGATGAACGGTTCGATGCGCCTCGCACCCAGCTAGCCCTATCGCGGATTCAATCAATTGATTGACTCGACTTAGTGGAAGTGGTAGCCGAAGTCAAATTTCTTCCGGAGGACACACATGCTTCTACAGGGAAAGGTGGCCGTGGTCACCGGCTCGGGCCGCGGCGTGGGACGCGGTATTGCCCTGGCGCTGGCACGCGAAGGCGCCAACGTCGTGATCAACGACGTCGGCTGCGAGGTCGACGGCCGCGGCTCGGCGCAGGACCCGGCAACGCAGGTAGTCAACGAGATCAAGGCCATGGGCGGCGACGCCGCGCCCAACTACGACTCGGTGGCGTCGTTCAGCGGCGCCGAAAACATCATCAAGACTGCCATCGAAAAGTTCGGCCGCATCGACATTCTGGTGAACAACGCCGGCATTGTGCGCGATCGCTCGATCGCCAAGATGAGCGAGGATGACTTCGACGCCGTGCTCGCAGTGCATCTCAAGGGAACGTTCAACTGCGGCCGTCACGCCATTCCCCACATGCGCGAACAAGGCTACGGCCGCATCATCAACATTACGTCGAGCGCCGGCTTGCGCGGCAACTTCGGACAGAGCAACTACGGCGCAGCCAAGGCCGGCATCATGGGCCTGACGCTGGTATGGGCCATCGAACTGGGAAAATACGGCGTGACGGTGAACGCCATGGCACCAGCGGGCCTCACACGCATGGTCGGCACCATTCCCGGCATGGAAGGCAAAGAGCCGCCGCCGGAGATGAACCCCGAGTTGAACGGCCCCATGGTCGCCTTCCTCGCCTCCGAGAAGGCCGCCCACGTCAACGGCCAGATCTTCGGCCGCCGCGGCTTCGGCTATACGATTTTCCAGCAGCTGCGGCCGATCGCGATGATGTACAAGCCGGGTGGCCTGAGCGCCAGCGAGATCGCCGCCAACTTCGACGGCGTGTTCCTCGAACATCTCCAGCCCATCGGCATCCCACAGATGCGCAAGGAAGAGCCGAAGAAATAAGAGAGAAGGATCTCACTACAGAGGCACGGAGTCACGGAGAAGTCAGTACGGGATTCTTCTCTGTGGTCTCCGTGCCTCTGAGGTGAATCCCGTTTCTTCAGGAAGGTGCTTTGGATGGTTGGTATCACATCATACGGGGCGTACGTCCCGATGTTCCGCTTGCCGTTCGGCGCGATCGGCGGCGGTGGTCGCAAGGTGAGCGGCGCCAGCGGCGAACGTTCGGTGGCGAACTTCGACGAAGACAGTGTGACCATGGCCGTCGCCGCGGCGATGAACTGTCTCGAGGGCATCAGCCGTGCCTCCGTGGACGGCGTGCTCTTCGCCTCGACCTCGCACGCCTACAAGGAGAAGCAGGCCGCAAGCCTGGTGGCCAAGGCGCTCGACCTGCGTCGGGACGTCGTGACCGCCGATTTCGCGGACTCGCTGCGCGCCGGCACGACTGCGCTGCGCGCCGCAGTGGATGCGGTGAAGGCCGGCTCGGCGCGCTGCGTGCTCGTCGTCGCCAGTGATGCCCGCGTCGCGGCGCCGCGCTCCGCGCTCGAGCGCACCTTCGGCGATGGCGCCGCCGCCTTTTTGATTGGCGACAGCACGGTCGCCGCGAGCTTTGACCACCATCACTTCATCGCCGATGAAATCATCGACGTGTGGCGCACCGACGGGGCGCCTTACGTGAAGTCGTGGGAAGACCGCTTCGTGGTGGAGCACGGCTACGCCAAGAATACGGTCGAGGCGATCAAGGGTTTGCTGCAGAAGGCCGGGCTGGCACCGAAGGACTTCGCGAAGGCCGTCTTCTACGGCCCGGACGGGCGCAGCCACAGCGGCATCGCCCGTGCCGCTGGCTTCGATCCGAAGACGCAGGTGCAGGAGCCGCTCTTCGGCAAGCTCGGCAACACCGGCGCCGCCTTCGCACCGATGCTGCTGGTTGCCGCGCTGGAAGAAACCAAACCCGGCAACAAGTTGCTGCTCGCCAACTACGGCGACGGCGCCGAGGCGTTCTCCCTCAACGTAACCGAACACGTCGCGAAGCTGTGGACCCGCCGTGGCCTCAAGTGGCATCTGGAGCGCCGCGCTGAGCTGGGCGATTACGACAAGTACCTCGCCTTCCGCAACCTGCAGCCTTCGGAGTTCGACCGCCGTTCCGGTCAAGGCGTATCTGCCACGGTGCACTTCCGCGATCGCAACGAGGACATCAGCTTCCACGGCCACAAATGCCGGAAGTGCGGCACCGAGCAGTTCCCGTTTCAACGCGTCTGCTTCAAGTGCTTCAGCAAGGACAACTTCGACGAGATCCGCCTCTCCGATCGGCATGGAAAGGTGATGTCACATACCTTCGACTTCTTCGCCGGCAGCCCCGACCCACCGCTCATCGTCACCGTGACGGAGGTTGACGGTGGGGCCCGGGTCTATCTACAGATGACCGACGCCTCGCCCAAAGAAGTGAAGCTGGAATTGCCTGTCGAGTTCACCTTCCGTAAGATCCACGAGTACGGCGGGACACCGAACTACTTCTGGAAATGCACCCCGGTGCGGTAGGGCACAGCACGCTGTGCCCTACATAGAAATGCTAGGAGACCGTAGCGGCACAGCGTGCTGTGCCCGCGCGACGAGACGGAGAACCAGATGAACCACGACGCCATCAGAGACAAAGTCGCCATCGTCGGCATGGGCTGTTGCAAGTTCGGCGAGAACTGGGACAAGTCGCCCGAAGACATGATCGTCGAGGCGGCCTTCGAAGCCTACGAAGACGCCGGTATCGATAATCCGCAGGAGCGCATCGAGGCCGTCTTCTGCGGCGCCGTGTATCCTTCGAAAGGTACCGCCGAGGTCGCCGACGCGCTCAAGCTGTTTGGCAAGCCGGTGAGCATGACGCAGAACTACTGCGCCACCGGCACCGATGCGTTCCGCTTCGGCGTCTTCTCCATCGCCTGCGGCCTGTATGATACCGTCCTCGTCGTCGGCTTCGACAAGCCGAAGGACCGCGGCGTCTCCGGCCCCAGCGCCGTGACCGCCGGCGTGCGTGGCCTGCCGATGACACCAGCGGGTTGGTTCTCGCTGTGCGCCGCGAAATACTTCGAGACCTACGGTGCCGGCCGCGAGGACCTCGCCAAGATCGCCGTGAAGAACCACCACAACGGCACGCTCGCACCGAAGTCGATGATCAAGCGCGAGATCACCGTCGACGACGTGCTCAAGGCACCGCTCATCTCGTGGCCGTTCGGACTCTACGACTGCTGCGCACAGTCCGACGGCGCCGCCGTCGCCGTGCTCACCAAACGCGAGCTGGCCAAGAGCTTCCGCGACGACTACGTGCTGGTAAAGGCCGTTGCCATCGCGCTCGCCGAGAACCCGCAGAGCGATCCGAGCTTCGACTTCCTGCGCTGGAAGCCGAACATCCACGCCGCGCAGCAAGCGTACAAGCAAGCCGGCATCAGCAACCCGTTCAAGGAAATCGACATCGCGCAGGTACACGACTGCTTCACGCTCACCGAGCTGTTGACCTACGAGGACCTCGGCTTCTGCGAAAAGGGCTCGGCGAAAGAACACATCGCCAGCGGCACCTTCGCCCTCGACGGCGAGCTGCCGGTGAACACCGACGGCGGCCTGAAGACCTTCGGCCACCCCACCGGCGCCACCGGGGTGCGCATGCTCTACGAGAACTACAAGCAGCTGCAAGGCAAGGCGGGGCAGCGCCAGGTGAAGAACGCGGCGCTGGCGTTGACCCACAACTTGGGTGGCGCGCCGCAGACCTGTGGGATGACGATCATCGGAACGCCGTAAGCCGCCTCACCATCCCTTGGCCCTTCAACCGGCGCAGTCACGTCTGAGCCGCCTTCAGCCGCTGGCGCACGTCTGGGTGAGAACCGGTTCGACGCTGCCGCACACCCATGCCGGCCGGCTCCGACGCAAGTCAAAGGGACAGGATGTGTCCCTCGGCCGGATCCGCTTTGCCTTCGAGCATCGCGCGATAAACGGATGCAACCGCGCCTTGGCCGTGGCCTTCGACGATGCGCAGCCAGGGTGCTGTCGAGGCGAGGAACCGTTGCATCGCCTCCCTCACCCGCATTTGGAAGACCGCCGCGCCCCAGTCGTTGGTGCGCTTGATTGCCTGGTCTGGTGCAAAGAAGAGGATCCGGGGCGGTCCCGGGAGCTCCTCCGCCATTGCCATCTTCTCCCAGTGCGTAACGCCCACGGAGCAACTGTACTTGAGGCGCTCGCCGAGTTGCCGATGCACCGCACCCGCCACCGTCCCGTTGCCGGCGAAATCGACGAACACACTCGCCGGCTCACGGGCGAGCGATTGCGCCTCGTCGTAGGCGATCACACGGTCATAGGAGCCGGTGCGCTCGACGAACGTCCTGTTCGCTCGCGAGGTCAGGCCGACGACCTCGCACTGGCCACGCCGCGCGTGGCACACGAACGCCAGGCCGACCGCCGTCTTGCTCGAGGCGCTCGACACGATGACGGCGCGCGCGCCAAAGAACGCGTTGTCGGCGAGGAAGTCATCGAGCAGAAACGCCGTCGTAAACAGGGGCCGGAAGAGCGCGAGATGGGCTTCCTGGGCGCGATCGTATCCCGGCTCAGCCGCAACGCGGACGTACTGGTTGTAGATCGGCGGGAGAGCCGCGCGCTGCGGCGCCGCGTCGATGAAACCGGTACTCGAGACAAGCTCCGCCTGCAGCACCAGGTGGGTGGACATCGGGAAGTAGCCGTAGACGCGTTCGCCCGATGCGAGCCCGTCGTGGCGCGAGCGCACAATATCGCCGAACCCCCACACCGGTATCCGCCCCCAGCCTTCCTTTGCTGGAAAAAAGTTCCAGTAGCCGATCATGTCTCCGACGGCGCCGTACGTCACGTTGTTCGCCGTGAAAGCGAACCGGTCGACGCGCAACAGCACCTGTCCCGGAGCAAGCT